>Ga0209187_1000025_pt1 | contig 350943 bp, 288 predicted proteins | sample BantaG_FD_187430 | JGI IMG/M metagenome (GOLD analysis project Ga0209187, IMG submission 187430) | Marine algal microbial communities from Bantry Bay, Ireland - BantryBay_4 metaG (SPAdes) (version 2) | ecosystem: Host-associated > Algae > Red algae > Unclassified | place: Bantry Bay, Ireland...
CTTCGATTGGTGTATCACCAATTCCGTCTCCGTCAATGTCTTCTAAGACTGTACCTGTAATTTCACTTGTTGGTACATCTACAAAGTCATTGTCTTCATCATCTTCTCCTGATTCTAATACTACAGGTATTAAGTTATCATTCGTATCCGTATTTAATGCTTCATCTCCATCTGCACTATTATCCATGTCACTTACTGAAGCATATCCATCTGGATCGATTTCTTCTACTGAATAGTTACCTGGTTCTAAACCATCAAAGCTGTATTCTCCGTTAGCATCCGTGGTATCTGTTGCAATAACATCTCCATTTTCATCTAATAGATTCACAATTACTCCTTCATTTGGAATCTCTCCTACTACATCTCCGTCAGCTGTAATTTGTTCAGAAACAGTTCCTGATATAGATCCGAGGAACTCGTCAACAAAATTGTTGTCTTCATCATCTTCACCTGGAGTTAATGTAACTGGAATACTGTTATCATTCATGTCTGTGTTAGGAATTATATCTCCATCATCACTTGCATCTTCATCAGTTACTGAAATCGCTCCCATTGGATCAACTTCTTGAACTGTATATTCAGAAGGTGAAAGACCATCAAAGCTGTAATTACCATCAGCGTCAGTAGTATCAGTTGCGATAACCATACCATCAGCGTCTAATAAATTAATAACAACTCCTTCAATGTTTTCTTCACCTACATCATCATTATTTATGTCTTCTGTAACATTACCTGAGATTGAACCTAATTGCTCATCAACAAAGTCATTGTTTTCAGAAGGTGTACCAGCATCAACTGTTACACTAATTGTATTATCATTAGGACCATCTGTATCAGATACTGAATCATAACCATCAGGATCAACTTCAATGATTGTGTAATCACCTGGTTCTACTTCTTCAAATTCATAAGTACCGTCAGGTCCAGTCATGGTAGTTGCAACCGTATCACCATTTTCATCAAGTAATACAATGATTACACCTTCAATTGGTTCGTCGCCTATTCCGTCTCCATCAATATCTTCTAGAACAGTTCCTGTAATTTCTGTTGTTAATACATCAACAAAATCATTGTCTTCATCAATTTCGCCTGGTTCCAAGAATACTGGAATTAAATTATCATTCGTATCCGTATTTGCTGGATCAGTTACATTCTCTACTGGAGAATTATCTCCGTCAGCAACTGATGCATAGTTAGCAGGATCTACTTCTTGCACTGTGTAATTTCCAGTTCCAAGACCAGTAAATTCATAATCTCCATTTGCGTCCGTTGTATCTGTTGCGATAATAACTCCATTTTCATCCAATAGATTGACTATTACGCCTTCTAACGGTAAAATTCCAACAACATCTCCATCTGCGGTTATTTGTTCAGAAACATTTCCTGAAATTGAACCTAACTGTTCATCTACAAAGTCATTTCCTGTAGAATCATCACCAGCATTCAATGTTACTTCTATAGTATCATCATTATCACCGTCAGTGTCAGATACTGAGATATACCCATCAGGATTAGTTTCTACTATAGTGTAGTCACCAGGAGGTAAATTATCAAAATTATAATTTCCGTCAGCATCAGTAGTATCTATAGCAACTACGTTTCCATCCTCATCCGATAATGTTATGATCACTCCTTCAATTGGCTCATCACCTGTATCGTCATTATCTACATCTTCTAGCACAGTTCCACTAATAGAAGCACATGCTACTTGTCCCACAGTGAATGTTTGCGTATCCGTACATCCGTTCGCATCTGTTATTGTAACAGTGTAATCGCCCGCACTTAATCCTGAAATATCTTCCGTCTCCTCTCCATTAGACCATGCAAAGCTGTAATCAAGAGTTCCTCCTGAAACAGTAATATCAATTGAACCATCCATTTCTATGCAGATTTCATCTACTATAGTTGCAGTTGGGTCAATAGTTGGTAAAGGAAATTCATCAACGATAGCTTCTACTGTCGTTGAACAACCATTTATTGGATCAGTAATAGTTAATACATATGTACCAGCCTCAGTAACAAATGGTGATTGCTCGTTAGAAGTAAAACCATTTGGTCCAGTCCACGAGTAAGTAGCTCCTGGAGTAGAAGATGATCCAATTATTTGAACGCTGGTTGTGGTACATCCAATTGTTGCTCCTTGCGCGCTTGCGTCAGGATCAACAAAGTTTTCAAGAACAAATGCAAATCCGACTGCTGAACATCCATTTACTGGATTGGTTGCTTGAACAATGTAAATACCAGCTTCAGAAACTGGAGCAACACTTCCATCAAACGTATATCCATTAGGTCCTGACCATGAATAAATAAGATCTGCAACTGGCGATAAAGCCGCTACTTCTCCTACTGGGTTTGCACAAGACAAGGTATCAGATTGAATGAATATTTGAGGTGGATTCGTGCTAACGGTTACTAACGCTGTATCAGAAGAGGTACAACCATTAGAAATATCTGTAACCTCTAGCGTATAAATACCAGCTAACACCACTGCTGGGTTTTGTTCATTTGAAGCAAATCCGTTTGGCCCTGTCCAACTATAACTAACATCCATTGCAGTAGCTGATCCTGTCAGATTTAAATCTGGAGAATAGCAATTTCTAAGTCCACCTGTTGCAATTGCACCTGGAGGAACTGTATCAACAACAACTTCTGTTTGCGCAATTGCGAAACAACCGTTGTTAGGATTCGTAACTGTCAATGTATAGATGCCAGCTTCTGTCACAGTAACATCTTCCATTGAAGAAGTAAATCCGTTAGGACCTTCCCAAGCAAAAGTAACACCTGATAGCGTACTTCCTCCATCAAGATTAGCTTCTGCTAATAAACATGTTATTGGACCATCATTGGAAGCAAATGCATCTGGTTCAGTTGTATCTCCTGTCACTTCTGTTGAAGCTTCAGATGTACAACCTGTGATGTTATCCGTTACAACTAAATTGTAAATACCTACAATTGAAACAACAGGAGTTTGATCATCTGAAATAAATCCATCTGGTCCTGTCCAACTATAAGTCACATCTGTATTTCCAGATCCACCAGTTAAGGTAACCTGAATCATATCACAAGTCAACGGACCGTCATTAGATGCTGTAGCACCTGGTCCTGTTGTATCTCTTTCTACTATTGTTAAATCATTTGAAGTACATCCGTTAGATGGGTCAGTAACGGTTAAAGTATATTCACCTTCAGTGTCAACTAAAGGAGTTTGTTCATTTGATATAAATCCATTTGGTCCTGTCCATTCGAATGTTGCACCTGGTGTAATTGAACCTCCTACTAACATAATGTCTATATCCGCACATGTTAAAGGTCCGTTGTTACTTGCTTGCGCATCTGGAGCAATTGTATCAATCGCAACAGTGGTCATAACAATAGTAGTACATCCATTTACAGGATCTGTTATTGTCAATGTATAAGTACCGTCAGTATCTACAATTACATCTTCTTCATTTGATAAGAAACTGTTAGGTCCTGTCCATTCAAAAGTTGCACCTGGTGTTGCTGAGACACCATCAAGGGTAACTTCATCAACTACACAAGTCAATGGACCATCATTTGAAGCGCTTCCATCAGGAGCAGTTGTATTTGCTATTACTGTTGTGCTAGCAGTTTCAGTACATCCATTAACTGGGTTAGTTACTGTCACTGTATAAACTCCTTCCAAATCAATCACTGGATCTTCATCAGTTGAAGCAAAGCCATTTGGTCCAGTCCATGCATAGGTTACGCCTGGAACAGAACTTGTCGCATCCAAAGTAACCATTAAATTAACACAAGTAAGGGGTCCATCATTCTCTACAAGTAAATCTGGTGTTTCAATATTTTGATTAACCATTGTTGTTGAAATGGCAGTACAACCACTAGTTGGGTGTGTAACTGTTAAAGTATACATTCCAACTGTATTAACTACAGGGTTTTGAACGTTTGAGAAGAAACCATTAGGTCCAGTCCACAAGTATGTAACATTAGCTGTAGTAGAACTTCCAGAAAGCATTACTGAAATATTAGTACAAGTTAAAGGTCCATCATTTGTAGCTGATGCATCCGGTACATCTGTATCAACCGTTACTTCAGTTTCTGCAATTACAGAACATCCATTAATAGGATTAGTAACCGTTAAAGTATAAATACCAGGATTAGTAGCTACTGGATTTTGTTCATTTGAAGTAAATGCATTTGGACCAGTCCACGAATAAGTAACTCCACTTACTGAAGAGCTTCCCATCAACATCACTGTTTCTTGAGTACAAGTTAATGGACCATCGTTCTCAGCCAATGCATCAGGAATAGCAATATCTTGAACTACTGTCGTTGTAGCTGTTGTCGTACATCCACTACTAAAATCAGTAACTAATACTGTGTAAACTCCTGGATCAGTTGCTAGTGGATCACGTTGATTTGCAACGTAACCATTTGGTCCTGACCAAGTATAAATTGCGTCCATTGAACTAGACATTCCAAGAAGTCTAATTTCTACATTTGTACATGTCAATGGTCCTTCATTATCTGCAGTTGCGGTTGGCTGCTCTATATCAAGCCCAACCTCAGTAGTAGCAGTTTCAGTACATCCATTTACTGGATTTGTAACTGTTACAGTATAAATACCAGATTCATTTGCAATAACTGTATCACCCACAGCAGCATATCCGTTAGGACCGCTCCATGCAAAGGTAGATCCGATAACATCAGAAGATGCTGCTAATTCTGAATCAAAATCTATACATGTAATAGGTCCATCATTAGCTGCTGTAATAATTGGAGTTGTTAAATCTTCTAAAACTTCTGTTGTTGTTGTTGCAGTACAGCCATTTGCTGGATTTGTAACTACAAGTGTATAGATACCGGCTGTCTGTACAACTGGCTCAGCAATATTGGAAATAAATCCATTTGGTCCAGTCCATGCATAAGTAACTCCAGCTGTTGTTGAACTTCCGGTTAATGTTACGTTCGGTTGTGCACACGTAATTGGTCCATTGTTGACAGCCATTACCTCTGGAAGATCTCCATCTACCGTTACAATTGTTGATGCAATTTCAGTACATCCATTTGTAGGATTTGTTACCGTAAGCACATATTCTCCCTCTTCTGTTGCCGTTGGGTTTTGCTCGTTAGAAACAAAACCATTTGGTCCAGTCCACGCATAAGCCACTCCTGACACTGTACTAGAACCGGTTAAGGTAACTGATGTCATTGTACAAGTTATTGGTCCATTATTAGATGCAACTGCATCTGGACTAACAATATCTTGAGCTACTGTTGTGCTTGCAGTTGAACTACAACCATTTATATTATTAGTAACCACTAATGTATATGTGCCTGGTACAGTTGCAAAAGGATCTTCTTCATCAGAAGTAAATCCGTTTGGTCCAGTCCATGCATAACTTACATCAATTGTAGCAGTTGTACCATCTAAAATAATAGATGTCATTGCACAAGTAAGTGGTCCATTATTGGCAGCACTTGCTCCTGGTTCAACAATGTCTTCCATAACTTCAGTAGAAGCAGTTGAAGTACAACCGTTGATTGGATTAGTTACTGTTAAATTATAAATTCCTAATTCTGTAACCGTTGGATTTTGTTCGTTAGAAGTAAATCCATTTGGTCCAGTCCATGCGTAAGTCACACCGGCAGTCAAACTTGAACCGGCTAATGATACTTCAACATTTGTACAAGTCAGTGGTCCGTCATTAGATGCATCAGCACCTGGAGCCACTATGTCTTGAGTAACCGTTGTCATTGCTGATACAGAACAACCATTTACAGGATTAATAACTGTTACTGTATAAGTACCAGGACTATTAATTGTTGGATTTTGTTCAATTGAAGTAAATCCAGATGGTCCAGTCCACGTATAAATAGCTCCGAGAACAGATGAAGAAGCACTTAATTGAACATCGATATTTGTACAAGTTAATGGACCGTCATTTGATGCAGTAATATCAGGGATATTTGCATCTAATATAACTTCGGTAGTTTCTACAGAAGTACAGCCATTAACTGGATTAGTTACTGTTAAGGTATATACACCAGCCTCGCTTACTGAAGGAGATTGTTCATTAGAAACAAAACCATTCGGCCCTGTCCATGAATACCCAACTCCATTAGTAGTGCTATTTCCAAAAATTGTTACGGTGGTTTGAGTACAAGTAATTGGTCCATTATTTGACGCGGCAGCTCCTGGAGCCATAATATCTTGTACAACCTCTGTTGAGGTTATTGAAACACAACCATTCACTGGATCAGTGACTGTTAAATTATATGTTCCTGGATCAGTTACAATTGGGTTTTGTTCATCAGAAACAAATCCATTTGGTCCAGTCCATGCATACGTTACACCAGCAGTTACACTACTTCCTGATAATGAAACTGACAATGTAGTACAAGTTAATGGTCCGTTGTTATCTGCAGTTGCTCCTGGTGAAGTTATATTTTCTACCACCTCTGTAATTGCAGTCGAAGTACATCCGTTTGTAGGATTTGTTACTACCAATGTATAAGTTCCAGCATCTGTTACTATAGGACTTTGATCAGCGGAGGTAAATCCATTTGGTCCAGTCCATGCAAAAGTCACACCAAGCGCTGAGCTACCTCCTGTTAATGTAACCGATGGCATATCACAAGTGATTGGGCCATCATTACTAGCCGTAGCTCCTGGTACACCAGAATCTTCAGTTACTGTTGTTGTGGCAGTTGAGGTACATCCATTAACTGGATCTGTTACTGTTACTGTGTATATTCCTGGAGTTTGAACAGTAGGATCTTCTTCAGTTGAGAAGAATGCATCTGGTCCTGTCCAAGAATAGGTAACACCCGCAGTGGGAGAACTACCATCCAAAGTAATGTCAGCATTTGTACATGTAATTGGTCCATCATTTGAAGCTGATGCTCCTGGCTCCATTACATTTTCTAAAACTTCAGTAGTTGTAGAAGAGGTACATCCATTAACAGGATCTGTTACTGTTACTGTATAAATACCTGGCGAAGATACTGTTGGGTCTTCTTCCATTGAAGCAAAACCATTTGGTCCTGTCCAAGCATATGTAACTCCAGCAGTTGTTGAAGCTCCATCTAATGTTGCAGACGTCATAACACAAGTTAATGGTCCGTCATTTGATGCAGAAACATTAGGAGCTGTTAAGTTTTCTAACACCTCAGTACTTGCAGTTGATGCACAACCATTAATTGAATTAGTAATTGTTACTGTGTATGTTCCAGCATTAGTAGCTGTCGGATTTTGTTCGTTAGAAACAAATCCATTTGGTCCAGTCCATGCATAATCGTAATTAGCATTTGAAGGTCCGCTAGTTAAAGCTACTTGAAGATTAACACATGTTAATGGGCCATCATTTGAAGCAGTGGCTCCTGGCTCCATAATATCTTGTTCAACTGTTGTACTTGCTGTTGAAGTACATCCAGTTGTTGTATTTGTTACTGTTAAGGTATAGGTTCCTGGCTCCAATGTAGTTGCGCTTGCAGTACTTGCAGTGAAACCATTTGGTCCAGTCCATGCATAAGTTACTCCTGCAGTTGGTGAACTTCCACTTAATGTTACACTTGTCATGTTACATGTTAATGGTCCATCGTTACTTGCAGTTGCTCCTGGTGCATCAATTGCTTCTCCTACTATTGTAGTTGCAGTTGTTGTACATCCATTTACAGGATCAGTTACTGTTAAAGTATAAGTACCTGGCTCTGTTGCAGTAGCATCTTGTGTTGCTGCGCTAAAGCTATTTGGCCCAGTCCATGCAAATGTTGTCCCTGTCGTAGTTGATGTTCCACTTAATGTTACACTTGTCATGTCACATGTTAATGGCCCGTCATTACTTGCACCTGCATTCGGTGGAGTTACATTCTCCATTACCATTGTAGTTGCAGTGGAAGTACAACCATTCACAGGATCAGTCGCTATAACCGTATACATACCTGGCTCTGTTACTGTAGCACTTGCTGTACTTGCAGCAAATCCGCCTGGTCCAGTCCATGAATACGTTGCTCCTGCTATTGAAGTTGCACTTACTGTTACACTTGTCATGTCACAGGTTAGTGGTCCGTCATTTGAAGCAGTTACTCCCGGCTCAGTAGAATTACCAGTTACTATAGTGGATGTTACTGCTGTACAACCATTAACAGGATTTACTACAGTTAATGTGTAGGTTCCGGCAGTGGTAGTTGTCGCTGTTGCAGTATTTGCAGAGAACCCGTTAGGTCCAGTCCATGAATAATTAACTCCAGAAGTTGTTGAAGACCCGGTTAGTGTAACCGTTAGCATGTTACATGTTATTGGACCATTATTAGATGCAGTTGCATTTGCATCATCCGTGTTTTCAATAACTGTTGTTGTTCTAACTCTTGTACAACCATTTACTGGATTGGTAACGGTTAAAGTATAAGTGCCAGGTTCAGTTGTTGTGGCATCTTCTGTATTCGCAGTATATCCGTTAGGACCAGTCCAAGCAAATGTTGCTCCTGACGTAGTTGAATTACCATTTAAAATAACAGAAGTTATATCACAAGTTAAAGGACCGTTATTAGTCGCAGTACCATTAGGTAATGTAACGTTTTGGTTTACACTTGTAACTCTACTTCTGGTACATCCATTAACTGGGTTTGTCACTGTTAATGTATAAATACCTGGAGTTGAAGCTACTGGATTTTGCTGGTTAGAGGTATATCCTGATGGGCCTGTCCAACTATAGGTTACACCAGGCGTAGTAGAATTCCCACTCAAAGTAACCATAGATTGAATACAAGTTATTGGGCCATTATTTGATGCAGTGGCATTAGGCACCGAGATATTTTGAAGGACAGAAGTAATTGCAGTACTTGTACAACCATTTACATTACTAGTCACAGTTAATGTATAGGATCCTGGAACCGTAGTTGTAGGATTTTGAAGGTTAGAAGTATAGCCACTAGGACCTGTCCATGAATATGAAACATTTGGTGTTGTTGATGAACCATTTAGTGTAACCGTTGGAGTTGCACAAGTGATTGGTCCATTATTAGAAGCACTTACATTAGGATCAACAACATCTTCAAGAACTGTAGTAGTAGCTTGCGCTGTACATCCAGTTGATGGATCTGTAACTGTCAATATATAAGTACCAGGAAGTGTTACTACCGTATTTTGTGTACTTGCAGTAAATCCTGCTGGACCCGTCCATGCATAAGTAACTCCAGCTGTTGTGCTAGTTCCAAATAAATTCACAGATGGATCATCACATGTTAATGGTACGTTATTTGAGGCACCTACATTTGGTAGGTCAGTATCTTCGACTACAGTAGTAGTGGCAGATGCAGTGCAACCATTAACAGGATTCGTTACTGTTAAAGTATATGTACCTGGAGCTGTGGTTGTTGTATTTTGTGTATTAGCTGAAAAACCATTTGGTCCGGTCCATGCGTAGCTAACATTTGGAGTTGAGCTTGATCCCAAAAGGTCAACAGATGTTGTAACACAGGTGATTGGTCCATTATTAGTAGCCATAACATTAGGAGCAGTAAAGTCTGTTTGCACAACTGTTATTGCTTGTGATGTACAGCCATTTTCTGGGTTTGTAACTACTAAGGTATACGTGCCAGGGACAGAAACAAATGGATTTTGTTGAGTAGAAGTAAAGCCACCTGGACCTGTCCAACTATAAGTTACAGGAGAAGTTGGCGAACTTCCAAAAAGTTGAGTTGTACTTTGCGTACAAGTAATTGCACCTGCATTCGAAGCATTTGCTCCTGGAGGTGTTGTATTATCGATTACTTCATAAATTGCAAAAGTTTCACAACCTTCCGTATCTGTAACGGTCAAGTTATAAGTACCTGGTACAGAAACTACAGGACTTTGTAAATTAGAAGTATACCCTGCTGGACCGTCCCATGCATATGTTACACCATCTGTATTTGATTGCGCAAACAATTGAACAGAAGTAATATCACAAGTTAATTCTAATTGTTCTGTGCTAACTGGAGCATATAAGAAGGCATCAAAATTAATAATTTGTCTTGCAGGATCAGTAATTGTAGGATCCAAATCAGGGCCATAACAATAATCAAAAGTAATTTGAGTCAAAGGACCTGCAAAATACATATTTGAATTACAGAAATTATCTCCAGAATCACAATTAGAAATACCCACAAGTGTTCCATTTCCATCATAAGTGGTAGAAGGACCATTTTGCACTTGGTCAGGAACTGGGCTAACTGTAACTTGATCTTGCCAATTTGTTGTTACTGCAGTTGAAACATCCACGTCAATAAGAGTCATATATACATCTTGAACTGGCTCTCCAAAAGTAATCACTAGTTGAGAACAATCATCCGGAGAGTCTCCGTCAAGAGATAAATTGAAAACTTGTGCTTCACCACCATTTAATGATCTGATTAAACCAGATTCACAATTTGTTGAACCTGACCAATCTAATTGAACAGTAGTTGTATTACCTGTTTGAGGATTGACAACATTTACAGGATTTTGAGTAAGTGTATCGTAAGTTGCTTGAGATGCATTATTTCCTACTGTACAATCAACAGAAGTATTTCCTGCAACTGCAGCCCAGTCCAAGAATGAACTATTAATACCTGCCGTAGGTGGAATTTCACATAATTGAAATTGTCTATCAACGAAATCTTGGTTTAATAAATTTTGGCCTAATGTTAATATTGTATCAATAAGATTTGGATCACCACCATCTGCATCAATTACTGATGAATAATTTGCAGGATCCATTTCTTTAATTATATAATTACCTGCTGGAAGGTTATTAAAACAATATCCTCCACCAGCAACGGTTAGTTTCGCTTCGATTAGATCTCCATTTCCATCAAAAAGAGAAACGGTAACATTAGGAACTCCAATATCACCGGTTAGATCATCATTAGTATCTTCAAATACAGTTCCGCAAATAGAACCTAAAGGTAAAGGCTCTGTTCTACAATCAATAGATTCAAAATCTGAACCTGAATCAAAAGCAGAGATAAAAGTTGCTACACCTGTAGATTTATTTATTGAAAAGAAACTATTTGGACTTGCACCATCAATTCCTGAAGTTGCATATAACTGCCCATCTATTGTCACACCTAATCCTTCAATATCATCTGTTCCCATGCCAGTACCAACAATGGTCATTGCTCCTGTAGAAGTATTAATAGTTACTAAATTTCCTCCAACACCGCCATTATTATCAATACCATATAATGTATTACTAGTAGGATCAAAAGCAATATCATCTACGTCACCCAATGTATTGGATAATATGACATAATCGACACCAGCACCAAAAGCACTCGTAACTATCTGACCAGTTGCTTGATTTATTTGAATTAACACATCAGGTGCTCCAACGATTCTTACTGTTGCATATAATATATCATTTGCTGGATCTAAAGAAAGTCCATCAATATCACTCATAACAATTGCTCCATCTGCTCCATTTCCTGAACCAACTACATTTGATAAAGCTGTAAATTCTCCAGTGAATGTATTTATAGTCCCTAAAGTATTGGCATTAACACCGTATAATGTATTACCATCTGCAGCAAAAGCAATTGCTTCAACTTCATCTGCTACACCATATCCGCCAATAAATCCAGTTCCTCCCGCTACATCTACGCCATATAGAGCTTCATTACCATCTGAACCTGCAAAGCAAATTGGATCAGCTGGTCTATCAGAACATAATAAGTTTGTTTTAATTGCAGAAGCAATTACCCAAGATTGGCCATTTAAAGTTGCAGATGGATCACATGAACACATATCATTTCTTGAATCCATAATTAAGGTTAGTGATGATGTTCCTGGAGGTACGTTTTTCAAATTCAATTGAAATACTCCTAAACAACAATCTCCCGTAGGGCCAGTTAAAATTAATTGATCACTTACTCCACCTGCCGTAGCAGTAATTTGTAAATATCTTCCATCATCTGTCAACTCAGAAACTGGAACATCTACAGATATATCTCTAAAAACGGATGCTGCTGGTATATCAATATTTAAAGTTGCTATATTATTATAACCACTAATTCCTGTAAAAGTACCCGCACTTTCTCCTGCATTAGCATCATTCCTAAAAAGGTACAACACCATGGATTGAGCTGAGCTTTCAACGCTTTGATTAGAATAAGTTACTGAGGAGGTCCCTGCAGGTAACATCGTTCTATATACCCTTACATTTGAGCTATTACCCAAAGGTTCTTCGCGATTAGCAGTATAGGATGTACCGTTTTGGTCTTGCACCGTAATAGACGCCCCAGGGTTACTCCCTTTGTAAACTAACTCTGCAGCTACTTGAACAATATTTGCTGGATCGTCAATATTTATTGTTTTAGGAACCATGTCTTTCAAACCCTCTCCTTGTATTTCTACAAAGACAGACTGAGCACATGTGTACTCCCAGTCATTATTTGGCTGAGCATTAATGTTACTCACAACGAGCAACATGAAGGCGCATAAAATTAAGCTAAAGTATCGATTTGCAAATCGATTGTTGGTGTTGAAAACATTATCCATAATAAAGTTCTTTAAGTAGTTAAATTTACCGTTTTGAGTAATTATCTTATTTTTGGAAATAGAAAAAGTCCAATACACACAAGGCATATTGAACTTCAATATCTTTAAATAGTTGTTAAACTTAGTAGTAGCGGAACTCCACATTCCCGCGTAAAATTTTTTCATAGTAGTAATTAACATTCTCAGCTTTAGTGGCTAAAAACGATTAAAAATTTAGTAGTAAGACCGTAAGATTGTCTGAATTGAGTGAATAACGACACAAATATAGTGAATAAGAATTAAAATGAACGCTTTACAAAAATTTTTTTTGGCATTTAAATCAAAATAATTTCAAATTTTCTTCCCTCTAATTTTCCACAATATAAAAGTAAGACGCCTCATAATTCGAAAGACACATTTTATCTTTCAAAAACTTTCACGTATAACTATTTCATTAATTCAAAGCCAAAAATCTATTTTAATTAACAGATTCTCAGGCTTTTAAATTTTATTATTTAGCAATAAAAATCGGAAACGATTCAAACTGCTGACCTATTTGGGTTTTTAAAATGTATACACCGTTCGGCAATGAATTTAAATCAATTTGTTCTGAGTACACGCCTTTAGTCAAGTTATCTCTAGTTAAATTGATCCCAACTTGTCTTCCCATTTGATCAAATATTTCGATTTTAAAGTCTGCTTTGTCAATATTAATTTGATAATTAATATTAGCAAAATCAGTAGTGGGATTAGGAAATATTTTCAAGTTAATTTCGAAGTCACTGTCTTTAGAAATAATCCTTATTGGACTATACGTAAATGAGCCATCCTTATCAACTAATCTCAATCTATAATAAAAGTCTGTTCCAGCGCTTGGTAATTTATCAAGGTGTTGGTAATCTAATTCGCCAAAGCTAGAACCAGCTGCTTCCATTCTGTCTATAGTGGTAAAGTGTTCTTCTAAATTAGATCTTCTCTCCACTTCGAAATGGCTTGAATTAATTTCAGTTGCAGTTGTCCAATTTAAAGCTGCATCGTTATTTACTAGGATTACATTGAAATCTACTAATTCGATAGGTAATATCGAACATTCGACCATTTCACAGCCATTGATTAAACTCATATCATTCTCTTCCCATCCGTAGTGATAAATTTCTTCTGTTAGTTCTGAAATTCCTGAGCCTCCTCCATCTGTCACCTCAGTTGCCGTTAAATAGGCAAATTTATAGTAGTTAGCAACTCCGTTATAGCTTGGAATTGACCAAACTATTTGAGTACAAAAATCTTGATCTTGAACAATCGGATCAGCCGGCGTAAAACAAACTTCGGCAGTAGAAACCCAGTTTTGAGAGACGCTAATAGCATTCCCATTCCCATCCACTTGGATGGTGAAATCAACCCAGCCTAAACCGTCTTCTCCATCAAAACTTGGTCCAAATAAATCAAGGACTTCATTTCCTAAAATACCAGTATCCGTGTCTATCTGCGGTTGGAAATAGCCATTAACTAATCCAGTTGCAGATACAAAATTCATAATGTTCGCTGGGTAAAAAAATCGGTAGTTTACATCAGCTAAATCTATACTTCCATCGCTTTGATTAGCTGCATTTTCTCTTACTTGGATTTCAAAACAGACTTGATTTGTGTTACAATAAAAAGAAGAATTAATGAATTGAAAATCTAAATGAGATTCTTGAGCGATTAAAAAAGTAGTAAAAAAAAGTAATACAGTAGTAATAAACAAATTTTGCATTGTAGTAATTTTAAGTGTTAAACAATAATAGTAGTAATTCCTAAAAAGGAATTTTCAAGTTTTAAAATTTAGTGTAAATAGAATTAGTTAGATCAAACTATTCCTAGAATTGAAAATAAACGTCGTTATAACATAATTGTCCGAGACAAATGTCAAGTTTCCAAAACGTAGTAAAATTGTTGATATTCGAAACGCCCTTCCACAAGCTGATATCGAAATAATCCTATCTGATAATTAGACGTTAGTTATTTTAAGACTCACATATTTTTACAAAATAAGAAGTGCCAATTATTTAAAACTGACACTTCTTATAGTTCAACACTCTAAACTTGAAAATTTTAAATAAATATTCAAGTTTTTCTATGCTACTGTTATTTTATTACTTGTAGTGGAAGTACTTCTAATTTTCCGTCAACAATGACTTGAATGATGTAAGCGCCACTTGAAAGATCTTTCAAATCAAATCTTTCTAAGTAGTTTCCTTCACTTAAATTATCTCTTTGCATGGTTTGCATTGCAGCTTTACCAGTGTTGTCAAAGATGGTAATTTCAACTTCTTTATTATTTCCGTTAACAAAAAAGTCTACGTTTGCGTATCTAGAAGTAGGGTTAGGAAAAACAGCTAATCTTGATTTAGTTTCTCCATCTCTTGCAACAACTCTAGTAGCGCTATATGTATATGAACCATCTTTATCAACCATTTTCAGTCTATAATAGAATTTGTTTCCGCTAGCTGGAAGTCTATCTAAATATTGATAATCTAATGATCTAAAGCTAGAGCCTGCAGCAGCTTCAGTTCCAATCGGAGTGAATCTTTCTTCTCTGTCTGATCTTCTTTCAATTTCAAAATAATCTGAATTGATTTCAGATGCAGTAATCCAATCTAGTTGAGCTTCATTTTCAGCCATTAATTTCGCTTTAAATTCAGTAAGCTCAATAGGTAAAACTGTACATTCAACAACTTCACAACCGTTCAACAAGTCCATATCATCTTCAGACCAACCATAGTGAATAACCTCCTCTGTTAGTTCTGAGATACCAGATCCACCTCCATTAACAACTTCTGTTGCTGTGATGTAAGCGAATTTATAGTAATTTTGTGTTCCATTGTATGCTGGAAGAGACCAAATTATTTGAGTACAAAAATCTTGGTCTTGAATTAAAGGTTCAGCTGGAGTGAAACAAACTTCAGTAGTTGAAAGCCAATCAGAAGTTAAAGTAACAGCATTACCATTACCATCAACTTGAATGGAATAATCAACCCATCCTAGGCCGTCCGCTCCGTCAAAAGCAGCACCAAATAAGTCTAGCACCTCTTCACCTAGTACTCCGGTATCCGTATCTACAGTTGGTTGAAAATAACCAGAAACTAAACCAGTAGCAGAAGCGAATGACATAATATTTTCTGGATAGAAAAATCTGTAATTAACATCTGCAAGTTCAATAGTCCCATCACCTTGGTTGGGAGTAACTGCTCTTACTTGAACTTCAAAACACACCTGATTTGCATCACATAAATAAGCAGTGTTGATAAATTGAAATTCCACAACAGATTCTTGAGAAAACAAGAAGCCGATACTGAGAACAGATAATAAGCTGGTAAAAATTATCTTTTTCATTTTTTTAAATTTTGTTTTAAAAGTGTTGAGTAAAAATTTATAAAAGTGAGTCCTGCTTCTTTTAGCAGGACTCTTTCAAGTTTCTTAATAATTGAATGGAATTCCAGAGGTATTACCGAAGTTGTTTTCAATAATCGCTCTATCATCCGAATTGACATCACCATCCATATTCACATCAGATCTGAAGTAACCTGTGTCAAGACCAGACTGACCAGACCAAAATGCAAGGTCAGAAACATTAATGTCTTGTGCATCACCTGCACCAATTTGATCAGGATTACCTGATACCATACAGAATACAGATCCACCTTGGAAGTCATAAATTGCTTGCCCTGTTGCTGATCCAAAAATTCCTGTGTATGATTCTTCAGCTCTGAAGTCAAAAGCAATAACTCCATCAACTACATTAACTGCAGTAGGCGTCATTACTGGCACGTGGTTTCTATGCTCAATTACGATGTAGTATGGTTGATTAGGATCTAATGTTCCACAACAATCAAATTCTTCGATAAAGATAATTTGTCCATCAGACTGCAATAAAGCAGCTCTTTTACAAATTTCTGAATCTGGGAAGATTGTTGATCTCAATGATACTAATACCCAATCTGTAACATCTAAAGGATATCCAGCTTGTGGGTCACCAATAACTGTAAAGTCAAATGCGGCTCCTTCCTCTCCCATGTAAGCCCAAGGATCAATACTGTAAGGTTGACCCGCTGGAGTATCACCTGCAAAGATGAATCTGTTATCTTGTCCAGGTAAGAATCTTCTCATGTTCAATTCAGTTCTCATTAATCCATCAGGCGAAGCAGGTGTGTAAGAACTTTCAATCAATGAACCTTGTAATAATACTTGTACATCTATTTCAACACAGAAGAAGTATCCGTCATTACCCATATCATTATCCATTCCTAAGATGGCAGTAATGGTAGTTGGGTTGTCACCTTCAGTTTGTTCAGCAGAACTTGGCAATACAGGATTATCTGTATCTACAAGTGCTTCAACCATTCCAGGAATAACATCAGCACTCCAGTTTCCTAAACTATCTGTTAATACAGTTTGAGGTATACCTGAATCATCCATGATGATAACTTCAATACCTTCCAATCCTGGCTCATCAGCATCTTGATCTCCATTGTTATTTGAATCGTAGTAAACTACACCAAATACGGTAGTTGGAATATAAAATCCATCAATTCCAGCATCGAACATAGTACCTTCCATCACAACGTTTGTTTCTGAAAGCGTTCCTTCTGTTTGAATTGCACCTGAAGGATAATCAAAATCTGTAGTATCAATAGTTGTAATCGTCAATCCAGGTAATACTGGTGTAGACCAATTTCCTTCATCGTCAGTTGTAGCAGTAACAAATGACCCATCACTCTGTTGAACTAAAACATCTAAGTTTGGTATGTTTGGTTCAAATCCATCTTGAACTCCATTTCCATTAGAATCAAAGTAAATGTGACCGAAAATAGTAGTAACAAGCACTTCATCAACAAAATTATTATCATCATCCGCTTCTCCTGGTTCTAAAGTTACAGGAATTTCATTATCGTTCATGTTTGTATTTGCAACTAAATCACCATCATCTGATACATCCTCATCACTTACTGATGCAAAATCCGCAGGATCTTCTTCAATAATTACATACTCTCCAGGAAGCACCTGACTGAAATCGTAATTACCATCTGCGTCTGTTGTGTCTCTTAAAATTTCTGCTCCAGTATTTCCGTCAGTAAGTATTACAATAACATTTTCTATTGCTTGATCAGCGATATCATCGTTATCTAAATCTTCAGCAACATTCCCTGAAATACTTCCGAAAGGAACTAGACCTGCATCATATGTAGAATCAATTGAGTTTTCAATTAACCCAAAAATCAGTACAGTTGATGCTAAAGTAGCTTCTAGTCCTGATACAGGATTAAAGTCTGAATCTAAAGTTTCATCTCCTTGATCCGCAGCTGTAAAGAAATATGCAGTTGGATCTGGATTTTGAAGAGTAATAACAAAAGTTTTACTTGGATCTAAATCTGTGAACAAGTAATTTCCGTCACCAGCAGTAGTTTGTACTGCTACAGGAACTAAACCACCGTTCTCAATTTCAAACAAGCTTACTAGCGCACCATTAATTCCTGGTTCTCCATCATCTTGTAGTCCATTGTTATTTAAATCTTCCCATACTCTGTTTCCTAATCCTGCAGTTAATGCAATTTCGTCAACAAAATTATTATCATCATCTGCCTCTCCTGGAGTTACTGTTACAGGAATGCTATTGTCATTAGTATCTGTATTTGGAGTAGTATCTCCATCATCAGAAGTATCCTCATCGCTCACTGAACCAAGAACGTCCGGATCAACTTCTTCTACTGTGTATTCTCCTGGAGTTACGTTATCGAAGTTATAGTCTCCATTCGCATCTGTAGAATCAGTTGCAACAACAGTTCCCATGTCATCTACTAAGTTGACAACTACATTTTCTAATGGTGTATCTCCTAGTCCATCTGCATCAGTATCTTCCGATACGTTACCAGAAATAGATCCAGGTAATTCATCAATAAAGTTGTTGTCTTCATCAGCTTCCCCTGACTCAACAGTTACAGGAATGCTGTTATCATTAGTATCTGTATTTGGATTAGCATCTCCATCATCAGAAGTATCTTCATCTCTTACAGAAATATAGTCCGCAGGATCAACTTCTTCTACTGTGTATTCTCCTGGAGCAACAACGTTAAAGTTGTAATCTCCATTTGCATCAGTTGTATCAGTTGCTACAACAGTATTCATATCATCCAATAAATTAACTACAACTCCTTCTAAAGGAAGATCTGCAGTTCCATCTCCATTGGTATCTTCTGAAACATTACCTGAAACTGATCCAGGAACTTCGTCAACGAAATTATTGTCTTCGTCAGTTTCACCTGGAGTTACTGTTACAGGAATACTGTTATCATTAGTATCTGTATTTGGAGTGGTATCTCCATCATCTGAGGAATCTTCATCACTTACTGAAATATAATCCATTGGATCAACTTCTTCAACTGTATATTCACCTGGAGTTACATCTTCAAATATGTAATCACCGTTTGCATCAGTAGTGTCCGTATCCACAACATTACCCATATCATCTAGTAAAGATACAATCACTCCTTCGATTGGTGTATCACCCATTTCATCTCCATCTGTATCTTCAGAAACGTTACCGCTTACTGAACCTAGTTGCTCATCTACAAAGTCATTAGCGGTAGAAGGTACACCTGGCATTACAGTTACAGGAATTTCGTTTGGTGTTACTGAATCGTATCCATTAGGATCCGTTTCTACAATTGTATAATCACCTGGTTCAACATCTTCGAAATTATAATCTCCGTTTTCATCTGTAGTATCTGTTGCAACTACAAGTCCGTCTTCATCTATTAACTCAACAACAACTCCTTCAATTGGCTCGTCACCAATTCCATCTCCGTCAATGTCTTCTAATACTGTACCCGATACATCTGTAGTTGGCTCATCAATGAAATCATTGTTTTCATCAATCTCTCCTGGATCTAAAGTCACAGGAATTTCATTTGGTGTCACTGAATTTAATCCATCAGGATCCATTTCAACAACGGTATACTCACCTGCTTCTAATCCTTCGAATGAGTAATTACCATTTGCATCTGTAGTATCTGTAGCAACAACGTTACCCATATCGTCAAGTAATGTAATTATTACACCTTCGATTGGCTCTTCACCTTGGTCATCATTGTCTGTATCAAGGCTCACATTACCAGTAATAGCCCCTAATTGCTCATCTACAAAGATATTATCGTCATCCATTTCTCCAGGTTCAACTGTAAGAGGAATGCTGTTATCGTTGGTGTCCGTATTAGGAGTCGTATCTCCATCATCTGAAGTATCCTCATCAGCTACTGAATCAAAACCAGCTAGATCATTTTCTTCAACTGTATACTCTCCTGAAGATACATTGTCAAAGTTATAGAATCCACCAGCATCTGTAGTATCAGTATCAACAACATTTCCGTCTGCATCTACTAAATCAACAATTACACCTTCAATTGGAATATCTCCAATGTCATCATTATTAGTATCCTCTAAAACGAAACCAGAAACTGAACCTGGAATTTCATCTACAAAGTTATTATCTTCTGAATCCTCGCCAGCATCTAATGTAACTGGGATTTCATTTGGTGTTACTGAATCATATCCGTCAGGATCCATTTCAACAACAGTGTAATCACCAGCAGGCAGGTCTGGAAAGTTATAATCTCCATTAGCATCTGTAGTATCTGTTGCAATAACATTACCATTTTCATCTAAAAGATTTACAATAACTCCATCAAGAGGCTCATCTCCGATTTCATCTCCGTCAGTGTCTTCTGATACATTTCCTGAGATAGAACCTAAAGCTTCATCTACAAAATCATTATCTTCTGAATTTTCTGCTGGACCTAGATCAACTTGAATTGAGTTAGGATCTCCACCATCTGAATCATTCACAGAAGTGAAACCATCTGGATCTTCTTCAGTAACAGTGTAAATTCCTGGAGTTAAATCTTCAAAACTATAATCTCCGTTTAAGTCTGTAGTATCAATTGCAACAACATTTCCATCTTCGTCAATTAAAGATATAACTACTCCTTCGATAGGATCTTCTCCTACATCATCTCCATCAATATCCTCAGTTACCTGACCGCTTATGCTTGCTGGTCTTTCATCAACAAAATTATTATCATCATCCGCTTCTCCAGAATTTACAGTAACTGGAATTGAATTATCATTCATATCTGTGTTTGGAGTTGTATCTCCATCGTCAGAAATATCTTGATCACTCACAGAAACATAGTCGATAGGATCTGTTTCAACAACGGTATACTCACCAGGAGCTACATCATTAAATTGATAAGTTCCTGTAGGACCAGTTACAAACGTATCTACTGGATTTCCAGCATCGTCAAATAAGACTACTGTAACGTTATTAATTGGTGTATCGCCGTTTCCATCTCCGTCAATGTCTTCTTCAACTTTCCCTGAAATTGAACCTGGCTGCTCATCTATAAAATCATTATCAAATGATGATTCACCTGGATTTAATGTTACAGGAATTTCATTTGGGCTTACAGAATCATATCCATCAGGATCTGTCTCTACAATTGTGTAGTCACCTGGAAGAACATCTTCGAAACTGTAATCTCCATTTTCATCAGTTGTATCTATAGCTACAACATTCCCCATGTCATCTAATAATGTTACAATAACTCCTTCAATTGGCTCATTACCAATTCCATCTCCGTCTAAGTCTTCTAATACTGTACCACTAATTTCAGCAGTTTGCTCATCAACAAAATCATTATTTTCATCAATCTCTCCTGGATCTAAAGTCACAGGAATTTCGTTTGCTGTTACTGATACAAAGCCGTCAGGGTCTTCTTCCACAACTGTATATTCACCTGCTGGAAGATTCTCAAAACTGTAATCTCCATTTCCGTCAGTAGTATCAGTTGCAATTACATTACTCATATTATCTAATAATGTAATAACTACACCCTCAATTGGCTCTTCTCCTAGATCATCACCGTCAATATCTTCAGTTACATTTCCAGTGATTGCTCCTAATTGCTCATCAACAAAAATGTTATCATCATCACTTTCATTAGGATCAACAGTTACTGGAATACTGTTGTCATTGGTATCTGTGTTTGGAGTAGTATCTCCGTCATCAGATGTATCTTCATCTGTCACAGAATCAAAGCCGTTAGGATCTACTTCCTCAACTGTATATTCACCTGGTAAGACATTATCAAAATTGTAAGCACCTGCAGCATCAGTTGTATCTATATCAACAACGTTTCCGTTTTCATCAACAAGGTTAACAATTACTCCTTCAATTGGAATATCTCCTATATCATCATTGTTTGTATCTTCTAATACAAAACCAGAAACAGCTCCTAATTGCTCATCAACAAAATCATTATCTGTTGAACTACCACCTGGAGTTAAAGTAACTGGAATTTCGTTTGGTGTTATTGAATCATATCCATTAGGATCCGTTTCTACAATTGTATAATCACCTGGTAAAATTCCGTCAAAGCTATAATCACCATTTGCATCTGTTGTATCAGTTGCAACAACATTACCCATATCATCTAATAAGGTAATGATCACTCCTTCAATTGGCTCATCTCCTACTCCGTCTCCATCTATATCTTCTAATACTGTTCCTGAGATATCTCCAACTTGCTCATCTACAAAATCATTATCAACTGAATCATCTCCTGCATCTAAGGATACAGGAATTTCATTTGGAGTTACTGAAGTAAATCCGTTAGGATCCGTTTCAACAACTGTGTAATCTCCAGTTTGTAAACCAGGGAAGCTATAGTCACCGTTTGCATCTGTAGTGTCAGTTGCAATTACGTTACCCATATCATCCAATAAAGAAACAATTACTCCTTCAATTGGAGTATCACCCGTTCCGTCTCCGTCTAAGTCTTCTAATACTGTACCCGCGATTGAGCCTAATTGCTCGTCTACAAAATCATTATCAGTTGAAGAAGCTCCTGCATCTAAGGATACTGGAATTTCATTTGGAGTTACTGATGTAAATCCGTTAGGATCTGTTTCAACAACTGTGTAATTTCCAGTCTGTAAACCAGGGAAGCTATAGTCACCGTTTGCATCTGTAGTGTCAGTTGCAATTACGTTACCCATATCATCTAATAAAGAAACAATTACCCCTTCAATTGGAGTATCACCCGCTCCGTCTCCGTCTAAGTCTTCTAATACTGTTCCCGCGATTGAGCCTAATTGCTCATCCACAAAATCATTATCAGTTGAAGAAGCTCCTGAATCTAATGTTACTTCAATTGTATTATCATTAGCACCATCTACATCTGAAACAGAAGTATATCCGTTTGGATCGATTTCTGTAATTGTGTAGTCTCCGGGGATTAAACCTTCAAAGGAATAGCCTCCATTTGCATCAGTTGTGTCAGTTGCAACGACATTACCATCCTCATCAGTTAAAGTGATAATAACACCTTCAATTGGTGTGTCACCTAAACCGTCACCGTCTGTATCTTCAAGAACAGTTCCTGTAATTTCAGAAGTTACTACATCTACAAAATCATTATCCTCATCATCTTCTCCTGGCATAAGTACTACAGGAATCAAATTATCATTGGTATCTATATTTAATGCACCGTCACCATCTTCTGAAGTATCTTCATCTCTTACTGATGAAAAACCAGTAGGATCAACTTCTTGAACTGTATAATCTCCTGCGTTTAATTCATCAAATAAATAGTTTCCACTTGCATCAGTTGTATCTGTTGCTATAATGTTTCCATCTTCATCTAATAAATTGACGATAACACCTGAGATAGGAATTTCTGCAACTATATCTCCATCTGCAATTAATTGCTGAAGTACAGTACCAGAAATACTACCTAATCTTTCATCAATAAAATCATTATCATTTGCACTTTCTCCTGGAATAACTGTCACAGGAATCATATTATCAGTTACAGAGGTGAATCCATCAGGATCAACTTCTGTAATTGTGTAATCGCCTGGAGGAACATTTTCAAAAGAATAGTTTCCATCTGCATCGGTAGTATCCGTTGCCACTACATTTCCATCCGCATCTACTAATTGAATAATAACTCCTTCAATAGGTTCATCACCAATATTATCATTATTTGTATCTTCTAAAACTGTACCTGTAATATCTCCGCAAGGAATTTCAGTAACTGAGACAAAAGCTTGAGATGTACATCCATTATCCTGATTCATTGCAATAACGATATAGATTCCAGGGCTACAAACTTCAATTACCTTTGTGTCTCCAATTAAATTTCCATCCATATCGTACCATTGATAAGTAAGATTTTGGATTGGAGAATTTACTGAAATATCTACACAAGGATCAGTACAAGTAATGGTATCAGTAATCACAAATAATTGAGGTCCGTTAACATCTGAACTAACCACGGTTAATGCATTAGATGTACAACCATTTACATTATCCGTAACTACTAAATTATATGTTCCTGGCAAAGATACTGTGGCATTTTGAGTACCAGCAATAAAGCCAGCTGGGCCAGTCCATGCATAAGAAACATCACTTGCAGTTGCATTTCCAGATATTTGAATACTTTCCATTCCACAAGTTATAGGACCATCGTTCGATGCTACTGCACCTGGAGCAGTAGTATTTTCTTCAACGATAGTTTCAGTCGTATTTGTACAACCATTTTCTGTATTCACAACCGTTAAGGTATAAGTTCCTGGATTAGAAACAGTGGCAGTTGCATCAGTTGAAATTACGCTTCCGTTTCCATCTGTCCATGTATAAGTTGGATTTACTCCATCCGTATTACCAGTTAATGTAACAGAAGTTTTATCACAAGTTAATGGACCGTCATTAGAAGCTGAAATACTTGGCACCTCAGTATCATCTAATACCTCATAAGTAATTTCTGACTCACATCCATCAGGATCAGTTACCGTCAGTGTGTATACACCTGGTGTAGTAACTGTTATATTCTGAGCGCTTGATGAAAAATTATTTGGACCAGTCCATGCATATGAAGAACCATCTGAAAGTGTATTTCCAAAAAGCTCTACTGAAGGCTCATCACAAGTAATTTCCAAAGGAGTCTGTGAAGCTGGTGTAAATAATACACCATCAAAATTTATAATTTGTCTCGCAGGATCTGCTGCTACAACATCCGGGCCGTAGCAATAATCAAACGTTACTTGAGTTAAAGGACCTGCAAAATATAAGTTTGAATTACAAAGGTCAATTGGACTATCGCAATTAGCTTGTCCAATAAAAGTACCATTGCCATCATAAGAAGTGTTAGTTGCATTTTCAACCATGTCTGGAACAGGAGAAATTGTAACCTGATCTTGCCAGTTAACCGTAGTTGAAATTGCAATATCCACATCAATTAATCTCATGCATAAATCTATAACAGGACTATCGAATGTTACAGTAAGTTGACTACAATCATCAACTGAATTTCCATCCAAAGAAAGGTTGAATACTTGATTTTCACCACCGTTCAAACTTCTAATCAATCCTGATTCACAATTAGTAGCTCCTGACCAAGCCATAGTAACATTTACTTGCTCGCCAGTAACTGGATTAATTGTAGGAATAGGATTTTGAGTTAATTCGTCATAAGTTGCAGCTGATGCATTTGAACCAGTTGTACAATCTGTAACATCTGCTCCAGCATACTCAGCCCAAGAAATCTCAGAAGCATTAATTGAAGCTTTAGGAGGTATTGGGCAAACAGCAGCTACTTGGCAACCGTCTTCGGAGCTTATAGCAACTCCCCCAAGTCCGAAAGAATCTCCATTTCCGTCAGGAGAACATACATCAAGTTGAATACTTGCGACTGTTCCACTAATATTATTAAAAAAGAATTCATAAAGTGCCGCTTCTTGTCCTGCATTTCCTGCAGAGAAAGTCTTAACTTGCTGGCTTATTTGCGTTCCATTTGCTGCTAAGGCAGTAGCTGTAATTTTGGCAGTTCTACCATCATCAGCTTTTTCGTGAACTGGAACCAAAACTTTTATATTTTGATTTAATTCTGAACCTCCAATTTGAAGTGTTCTAGATGCACAATCATCAGAACCTAAAGGTGTGAAATTATCATCCAATTCCACATTAACGAATGATAATGATGAAGATGCATTATTAACATTCTTCTCAACATAAAGCACTATTGAAGTAGAAATGCATCCTGATAAATCAGTAATACAAACTTCATCAGCTGAACCATCAAATTCAACTCTAAAGATCATTTCTGGTATACTTGATGTTGAATTTTGAGCGACTGCGATTCCAGCTACATCAACACTCTCTCCACCTGAAGAAATAGTAATTGAAGATGGAAAGGTATTTCCATTACATTGTGATCTTTGAATCCAAACCTCAGCGATTGTTTTAATTGCGTTTGTATTATCGTAGGAAATACAATTGTAGGTATTTGATAGAATACCTTTTGCGTAAACATCAATAGATTTATTGGTGCCACAGTCATTAAAAATATCTGTGTTGAAACTTGATTCTGCACAATCTTCCCAAACTAGGTTATCTACTTTAAAAGCACATCCACCTTCATCAGTTATTTTGATGTAATTCCAATCATCTGTAGAAGTAAAACAAATTTCAGCATATGAAGTGTTTCCAAATGCAATAACTGAAGATTGCCCTACGTACGTTTCAGTAGTTTGGCTTGCTTCATCTCCTCCCCAGAATTTCAATCTTGAATGTGAGGAAAAGCTGTTAGAACAATGGTCTAATTTGACATTCGCGCAAATTTGAGTACCTGAAGGAATTGTTTCCCCCATGTCCCATACTTCTCGAGTGTAAGGTCCTGAGTCTCCTTTATTAAATTTCGTTCCCGAAAGATCTGGAGCGCCTTCTGAAAGTTTTGGACTTATTATAGATCCAGTATAAGAAAATACTTCAAAAGCATACTTTTCAGTGCATTGTGCACTCAGATTGCTTTGCATTAAAGTCATTCCTGATACGAGCATCATAATAAATAAAAAACTTCCAAAAACAGTGCTTGTTTTTGAGTAAAAAGTCTGTTTCATCGTAGTTAAAATTTTTAAGTAGTAAAATGTTGTGTTAGTAAATTTCTTAAATAAAAAAAGCATGTCAACGCAAAGCGCTAACATGCTTATATATAATTTCTTTAATGAATTTCTTAAACCATTAACGAAGCCACAAACCTCATTGTAAAAGTTTACCATAATAGTAGTAGTTGAGTGTTAAACTAAAAACCAACAAGTTGGTTATAAAGCTTAAATAAAAAATAGTAGAGATACAATACTTTATTAAGACTGAAAACTATTAAATAGTCACAAAACTTATTTAACTTTTTTTGAAAATCTGGGGATTTACACGTCCTTTAACCATTACAAATATAAGAAATATTCTTATTGTAAATTAAACAGTCGTTAAATTAATATTATTTTAATATATAAATGACAGATAAGCAGCTACTAAGCCGAAAATTATGGAAAATATTTTTAAAACTGAAAGATTATGATTTTTACTGTTATCTATTTCAAATAAAATTGTTGTTGAAATATGAAGTAAGGATCCTGTTACAAATGCTAATGCGGCATTAGTAAAAGCGTCATTAAATGTAAAAAAACTGGAAGTCCAAAGCCCCAATGGAGACATTATGCTAAAAATCACTAACAGCAGAATTGAAAACCAAACTTCTAGCTCTGATTGGAATAAGATGAAGCCTACTGCAAAAGCAGCAGTTCCTTTGTGGAGTAAAATGGATATTAATAAGTCATTATGAACATGACCATTATGCGAAGATATGTCATGAGCTAAAGGAAGCCCCTCGATAAATGAATGCACTCCGAGTCCAAAAACAACAGTTATTGCAGTGCGCTTTACTCTAGTCCCGTGAAATCCGTGCATATGACCGTGTTCAACCCCTTTTGAAAATTGATCTAAAATTATTTGTAAAATAAAACCTAATAGTACATAAACTGATATATTAATGCCTGATTGATGCGCAATTTCATGTGTATATATATGAGGTAATAGATCAATAAAGATAATTCCAAAAATAAAAGCACCGCTAAAAGATAAAACCCAATCTATGGATTTGACTTTTTTTGATTTTAGATAATAAGCGATAGCTGCTCCAATTAAAACTACCGAGACCAGTAAAATAACTTTTAAAGTATTATTCATTTATATAAATAATTGAATTTAATTTTTCAAATAAAACAAGTACAAAACTTGCAACTACCAAGCCAAGTAAGGCTCCGGCAATGATATCAAGTGGAAAGTGAACGCCAACATAAACTTGACTAATGGATATTAATGAGGCCCAAAGAATAAAAAGAATGGCCAACTTCTTTCTTTTGTTCCATAGTAAATAGCATAACATAATACCTAGACCAAAATGATTGGCTGCGTGGGAGGAGGTAAAACTATAACCACTCCCGCATTTAGCTAAAAGATTGATTTGGTCCTTAAACGTTTCCATTTGACAAGGTCTTTCTCTTTTCACAGTTTTCTTTATTATTTCACTGCTTATGAAATCTGTCAATCCAACGCAGGCCACTAATGCAAGAATTAGCAGCAAGGCTTTGCTTTTAAGATTAATTAAAACAAAAGATAATATAAAGAAGTAAAGCGGTAGCCAAAAGAACTTATTCCTAAACAAAGGAAATAAATCATCAAATACGGGATTTGAAAACTTATGATTAATAAGCCAAAACAAGCTCTGATCAAGATCAATAATATCTAATGTGAATGCTAGAGTACTCAGATTAACATTTTTTATGGAAATACTGATTAAATAAATATCAATTAATAGGCACAAAATAAATACATTTGCACACACAAATTTATAAATTTAAAATAGCAAATTTTGACCTTAATCAAATCTATTTCTGGAATTAGAGGAACTATAGGAGGAAAGTATCGAGAAAACCTTACCGCACAAGATATTGTAGAATGTACAGCTGCGTATGGAAGTTGGATTCTAAAGCAGGAAAATCATAAAAAGGTAGTAATTGGAAGAGATGGTAGAATAAGTGGAGCTATGGTTAGTGCTTTAATATCAAACACATTGCTCTCAATGGGAATAGATGTAGTAGATCTTGGCTTATCCACAACCCCTACCGTTGAAATTGCAGTTCCTCTTGAAAAGGCCCAAGGAGGAATTATAGTTACAGCAAGTCATAATCCTAAAGAATGGAATGCGCTTAAATTCTTAAATAATCAAGGGGAGTTTATTTCTGCTCAAGATGGAGAAGATATACTTGAATTAATAGATGGTGGCTTAATCTCCTATGCGAAAGTGGATGAATTAGGCACTTATTCTACAGATGAAAGTTATATTGATAAGCATATTGATTTGATATTGGCATTAGATTCAATAAAAATTGAACAAATAAAATCTAAAAATTATCATGTTATTGTAGATTGTATTAATTCAACAGGTGCAATTTCAATACCTCCATTATTAGAAAAATTGGGATGTTCTTATGAGTTAGTTAATGGAGAAGTAAATGGTGAATTCGCCCACAATCCAGAACCCTTGCCTAAGCACCTTAAAGAAACCTGTACATTAGTCGCTAATTCTAAAGCTGCACTAGGAATTGTGGTTGATCCTGATGTTGATAGACTTGCTTTCATCAATGAAGATGGTTCTTGGTTTGGAGAAGAGTATACCTTAGTTGCAATTGCAGATTATGTTATAAAAAATAATAAAGGGGACACGGTATCAAATCTATCTTCTACAAGAGCTTTGCGAGATGTAACTGAAAAACATGGCGGAAACTATCACGCGGCGGCCGTTGGCGAAGTCAATGTTGTTACTAAAATGAAAGCAGTTAAGGCAGTTATCGGCGGCGAAGGTAATGGTGGAATAATTTTACCCGCATTACATTATGGTAGAGATGCTTTGGTGGGCATTGCATTATTACTAAGCTCCTTATCTGAAAAAGATCAAAAAATGTCTGAACTGAGATCGACTTTTCCAAATTATGAAATGGTAAAAGATAAAATCAAATTAGATGAATCTATCGATTTGGAAAGAATATTCAAAACCTTAAAAATCAAATTTGCATCTGAAAATTTAAACACGATCGATGGATTAAAAATTAATTATCCAAACGCGTGGGTTCATTTACGAAAATCTAATACAGAACCGATCATTAGAATATATTCTGAAGCTGAAACAAAGGAGGGTGCTGATAAGTTAGTGACAGAAATAAAAGCTGCTATTAATAATATATAATTAAATAAAGTCTTAAATTTAATTAATGAGAGTATATTTAGATAATGCCGCTACTACTCCAATTTCTAAAGAAGTCTTGGAAGTAATGATCCCCGTCATGCAGGATCAATATGGTAATCCTTCATCCATCCATGCTGATGGTAGAAAGATTAGATCAATTATAGAAGAAGCAAGAAAAACTGTTGCCAACCATATCGGAGCATCTATTGGAGAAATATTCTTTACTTCTGGCGGCACTGAGTCAAATAATATGGCCCTGAAATGTGCTGTTAGAGACTTAGGTGTTACTAGAATTATCAGTTCTAAACTAGAGCACCATTGTATATTACATTGTTTGGAAAGTGCGGATTTATTCGACAAAGTAAGTGTTGAGTATGCCGAATTCGATGCCAATGGGAATATTAAACTTCCAGCATTAGAACAACTTATAAAATCCTCAGACAAAAAAACCCTGGTTTCATTAATGCATGCCAATAATGAAATAGGTTCAAAATTGAATTTTGAAGCTGTTTCGAAATTGTGTGCAGACAAGGGAGCTTACTTTCACAGTGACAGCGTTCAAACAATGGGGCATTTTCCAATTAATGTTAATGATTATAAAATTAGTTTCCTTTCCGGGTCAGCTCATAAATTCCATGGACCAAAAGGTAGCGGATTTATTTATATCAATGGAGATAATATTATTAAGCCCTACATAGAAGGTGGGGCACAAGAGCGAAATATGAGAGCTGGCACAGAAAATGTTTACGGCATTGTTGGTCTCGCCAAAGCCTTTGACCTAGCTTGCAATCACATGGAAGAGCGGGCAAATCATATCAAAAAAGTTAGATCCTACTTGATGACTCGTTTAAAAAACGAATTTGATGATATTCTATTCAATGGACCTGAGGAAGGCGGGCTATACACTGTATTAAGTGTTTCATTCCCACCGAATGAAAAGTCTTCATTATTGTTAATACAGTTAGATATGGCAGGAATTTCTGCTAGTGGTGGAAGCGCATGTAGTTCTGGAGCTGATGTTGGTTCACATGTTCTACAAGCACTCGGTGTAGATCCTTCCCGTAAAACGATAAGGTTTTCATTCTCACATTATAATACTATTGAAGAAATTGATTTTCTTATTGAAAAACTCAAAACTATAATTCCTTCAAAAGAAATTGCAGTATAAATTAGGTATCCTTATTAAATAGTAAATATAAAAAAGGTGCCAATGCTCCTGCTGCGATAGTTGAAATTATAAATATCCAGATATCTGACCAGTAGGCTATTCCAACAGCACATACTCCTAATCCAACTGCTGGATTGAAACTACCACCAGAATATTGGCTTAAAAAATAAATAGAAAGGCCTAAAGTGAGCCCCATAATCATCCCATAGTAATATTTATTCAATGGGTTAGAAATTGTTCTAGACTGAATCATTGCAAAGGCAAGTAAAAAAGCACCCAATAATTCTGCGCCCATGGATTTGAGAAAATTTAGTTCTATGGTTGCAATGGGCATATTTGAAGCACTCATATGCTCAACTAAAAAACTGCCAAGATATGCTCCAACTAAACCGCCTAAGCTCTGCAATATAAAATAAAAGAAGGCATTTTCAATATTGATTTTACCCCTCAATAGAACGGCAATAGTAATGGCAGGATTATAATGGGCACCTGAATAATCTGTACCCACAATAATTAACAACATATAAGCAATCGACACAAAAATAATAGAATTCGGTGGGTCAAAGCTGCTGTAAGCGACTACCATTGAGAACAATAATAACAATGTCCCAAAAAATTCTACGACGAATTTGTTCATTTGCAATTGATTTACGTCAAAAATAGTTAATATGTTTAACTACTAAATTAATTTTAGAATAATAAATTAAATTGATGAGTTCTTTTTTCAAAGCTTTTGAGCTTTTTCTGCAACTTTGTATTAGATAATATATGGACGAAACAAAATTTCAGGAAGAAATGATGAGGCGATGTTTACAAATCGCTGAAATTAGTAGAGGGAAAACCGCTACTAATCCGATGGTGGGAGCAGTGATCGTTCACGATCATAAAATTATAGCTGAAGGATTCCATAAAAAATTTGGTGCTGAACATGCGGAAATTGATGCGTTCAATAACTTAAATAAAGAAGATTTTCATAAGTTGAAAGATACTCAAATGTATATTTCACTTGAGCCATGTTTTCATCATGGGAAAACGCCACCATGTGTAAACAAAATCTTAGCCTATAAAATCCCTGAAGTTTTCATAGCATTAGAAGATCCTAATCCAATAGTCAATGGTAAAAGTATTGCCTTAATGAGAGATCATGGTGTTAAAGTGCATGTTGGTATACTAAAAGAGGAAGCGGAGAATTTATTGAAAATTTTTAAGGTTAATGTTACTTTACAGAGGCCTTATGTATATTTAAAATTTGCTCAAAGTGCAGATGGTTTCATTGCCAAACCGGATGAAAGAACTCGGATAAGTGATCAATATAGTAATCGCTTAGTCCATAAATGGCGAAGTGAGGTGGATGCAATCATGGTGGGTACCAACACTGCAATTATTGACGATCCTAATTTAACTACCAGAGATTTTTCAGGTAAATCTCCAATTAGAGTGATTATTGATAAATCTAATAAAGTGCCCTCTAATTATCATATTTTTGATGGCACCACTAAAACAATCATTTTTACCAATAAAGAAAAAGCAACTTCAATTCCTAATTTAACATATATTGTCATTCAGGATGAAGGAGACGAGATACAGCAAATGTTGAAAGCCCTCTTTAATAGGAATGTGGGTTGCTTACTAGTAGAAGGAGGAGCATTGCTTTTACAATCCTTTGTCAATGCGAACTTATGGGACGAAGCTAGAATAATTACTAATCCTCAATTGTTAAAAGAGGGCATCAAAGCACCTAGCATTAATGGGAACTTAGTCGCTACTAAAGAACTAGTTAGAGATAGATTAAGCTTACTTGTAAATCCCAAGTTAAGTTAAGATAAACGTTAAATTTCATTTAAAGGAACTCTTTTATCGCATACAAGCATCTTTAATTTTGTTATTTAGGTGTTCATTTGATTAAAGTAAAATAAATTAGATTTCTAATGAAGTCATTGTTTAAAATTTTTGTGTTTTTCATAGTTCTACATATAGGTCAAGGTCTAAACGCTCAGAGTAATAAGGTAAATTGGTTAAGCTGGGAAGAAGCGATAGAAAAATCGAAAGTTCAGAAGAAAAAGATTTTTGTAGATATATATACAGACTGGTGTGGCTATTGTAAGAAAATGGATAAAGCCACATTTCAACAGCAAGACATTGCGAATTATATAAATGAAAATTTTTATGCTGTAAAATTCAATGCTGAACAAAGAAAGAGTATTGAGTTAAATGGTCAAATGTATAAATTTAAAGCAGCTGGCAGAAAAGGATATCACGAACTTGCATTTAATTTAACGCGAGGAAAGCTAAGTTATCCTACTATTGTTTTCCTAGATGAGGAGATGAAAATCATTCAACCGATCCCAGGATTTCAAGATCCTAAAAGTTTTGAATTGATCATGACTTATTTTTCTGAAGATCATCATAAAATAACGCCTTGGAAAAAGTATGTATCTACTTTTTCATCAAAATTATAAACTACTGGTTATTCCATTTTTCAACTCTCTGCCGGAATCTTTTATTATCAATTTTCCAAAGTTTGGGATCAAAGCTAGCCTCTAATTTAAGCTCTTGTTCAATATCTAAAAACCCTGTAAAGAAATTAATTCCCGTTTCCTTTTCTATTTCGTCAATTGACACTGCATAGTCAAGTAAAGATTTAGTACTTTTTTCGTGTGGAACGATAAATCCTATCGCTTTCACTTCAGGCTCAGAAAGATCTAATAAAACTTTGTAAAACTTTTTTGGAACGGACACTTTATTGTCCCCTATTTTTTCTGTGACTTCATTCAAAATCGGTCCAACAACTATATACAAATGATTAAATTCTCTAGCCCAATCTCTAGTTTGCTCTTCTAATTCTCTCCAAATTCCATTATTAAAAGGTCTAATTTGTGGACTCATATTACTCATAAGAAAAGATTCTTGCATTGCTTCTTGATTAAATCCCATATCTCCTGCTGGCGCTAGATGTCCTCTGGTGTAACCAGAGCGAGTGTAATCTCTATGAAAGGCGGATCGAGTGGTGACATCATAATCAGGATTAAATCTTTTAGCACGTGGCACTCGTTTACCATTTAGTTGTTCTCTGGTTAATTCATAAGCTACCCATTTTGCTTGTTCATCTTTTTCGGAATAGGCTAAAGAATAATAAGCATGATTTATAACCTGGTCCTTTTCTTCATGCGGTAAATAATCTCGGACTTGATAGGCGGGTTTTGTATAAGTGGATTTTTTTTCTTCATCTGAATGCTGACTTGTATTTTCCTTCGATGTTTCAAAATTTAAATCTGCCATTTTTTCATATAAAGCAAACGCCCCTGCTATGAATAGAATAATAAATGTCAGTACACGAGCAGTTGTTGCTTTAGATTGTCCAGATTTATTATGATTTCTTCTAAATTTTGCCATTCTAATATTGTCTACTTTAATTTTATAATTGCCGCTCTTCTAATTTTAACTTGATTATGTAAAGATATTATTATATCTTTTATGAGAATTTTTGAACACAAAAAAAAACACATTATGAGACGTAAAAACTATTTTTACTATTGGCTTTGCTATGCCCTGATTTGCCAAATTTCATTAGAAGCTCAGCAATCTTTTATTCAAAATGACATTCTTTCTGGATTATCTAGAAATAATGCTGGTCAAGTTTGGATAAATCCGGCCTTACTATCCACAGCCGAGAAACCAAATTTAAGTTTAAGTTACGAAAATCGATATCAGCTTAAAGGCTTTCAAAATTTACAATTAGCTGCCAGTGCACCCCTTTTAAAGAACCAAGTGTTTATGGGAATAGAGCACCAATCTTTATTAGATTATACTTTCATGAAATTTCAAATTGGGATGGCGAAAAAATTAGGGCAGCGTTTGTCAGTGGCTGCTAAATTTCATTATTTCCAGAATAAAATTGATGAGTATGGGCAGGCTAAGCAGCTTGGGTTTGGCTTAGCGAGTAGCTTGAAAATAAATACTCAAATTCATTTTCTAGTCCATTTCATTTTCCCATTTCAAGATGTTTCATCCGCAAGCAATTTAGAAGCACATATCATAAGTGGCATTGATTATCAATTTTCGGATGAAATTCAATTGCGAGCGCTTTTTGTAAAATCAATTAATCAACTTCCCGATATCCAAATCGCTGCTGCCTACTTATTTGCAAAACAATTCTATTTTAGGTTTCAATTTAAAACTTTACATAACAGTTTGGGCTTTTCATTTGGAAGTTTATGGAAAAATCAATTTTTGATTAACTTCGGGTTTCAATTTCATCCTCATCTCGCATGGAGTCCAGGATTTAACTTAAGCTATCAATAATGAAAATTGCAGTTGTTTCGGCTACCACTTTTGAGCAGCTTCCATTTATAACTTATTTGGATCAGCATTTTATGAAAAAATCCTTTTTCCAATATCAGAAGGGAAATATTGATATTTTTCCATTTGTTACCGGAGTAGGATTGACCTTTACTGCTTATGGATTGGCGAAATTTTTCAACACGAATAAAGTTGATTTAGCTATTCAAATTGGAGTTGGTGGTGCATACAATAAAGCTTTTAATTTGGGAGAAGTTTATAATGTAAGTTCAGAACAATTTGGCGATTTGGGTGCGGAAGAAAAAAACGGTAATTTAATTGATGCTTTTGAGTTAGGCTTGATTCAAAATAACCAAGCTCCATTTTCTCATGGGAAATTATTAAATCCTGATGTTGATGATTTTAATTTTTTACCATCAGCCAAAGGCTTAACGGTACATAAGGTAAATGGAAGTTTGGAGAGTATTCAGAAAATAACAAACAAATATCAAGCAGATATTGAAAGTATGGAAGGTGCTGGATTTTTCTATTCTTGTTTAATGGAGGATATTAAGTTTTTACAACTTCGTGCCATTTCTAATTATGTTGAAGAACGCAATAAAGATAATTGGAATTTGGAATTAGCTATTGAGCAGGTAAATAAGGCTTTGATAGAATTGGTAGATACCCTTTCTTGAAAGGGATTTTCTACAATACCCCATGCTTCTTTTCCCAAGCTGCCATCATTTTAATGATGTTGCTATAGCTTTGTAAGCCTCCTTGCACACCTTGGCTTTTTAAATAGGATCCATAAATGAAGTCTCTCACATCAGGCAGAATATCTGGATACTTATCGAGATTGGCATTTACAGCATTGATGTCTGCAATTACAATTTCATCAATGCTCGCTCTTAATTTTAAGTATTCATTATTATTAATTCTTCTATAGTTAGAGGCAAGGTATCTGAAGTAACCCATCCAACCAGAATACTGAATAAATTTATTATCACTTTCTGCACATGTGATCAGCGCTATAAAATTACAGGTTCCTTCATCTCCAAAGCCATAAGCATGAGACATTTCATGAGCCATTGTGAATGGCCATTGACTAGGGTGGAGCCCACCATCGATATGGCCTTCCGCAACGAAAGGAAGGTAAACGCCAGCGGTACTTATCCTAAGTAGTATTCCATTTGGTTTCAATAATCTGCCTCTTACCCTTGAGCCTGCTAGATATCCCATTTTCTGTAGGGTTTTCTTAAGGCTCCTTCTTACTTCCTTTTCAAGTTCACGATAATTTATTTCCTTATAATTAATTGCAGGATAAGTAGATTCAATTTTGGCTTTGCAATGCAATAAGGCTGACTTTACATAATTAGAATCAACTTCAATAACGTTCATTTCTTGCTTTTCTTGAAATGGAATTCTAGCATAATTGAAACCCCACAAAAGATAAAAGCTAGTGATCACAAAACCCAGTACGGATGCTATTTTAATAAATGTATTGAATAATGAAAAAGAATAGGATTCAGAACGCAGATATTTAAAATGTCTAATTATCAAAAAGATTAGACCTGCGAATAATATATAAACCATTGGAAAAGGAATGAATCCCAAGGTATAGTCATAAAGATATCTGATGCCTTGAAATATAAAATTGCTGTAAATCGCTTCCGTAATCGAAGGAAATTTGTTGAAAAATACATTTATAAGCAAACTTACAATCCCTGCAAAAATCCAAAAATATTTTTTCGAATTTGAAATATTCTTACCTTCTGAGCTCATAAATTTAAAGATTTAGCAATTATCAATAAAGAACGTCATTTCTCGGATAAATTAATAATAGGTATGAATTGACAATTTTCATACATTTGATTAAATTTGCAACTAAATAAGTAGCAAAGCTGTTGCTAGTCATAGAGATATTTCATTAAACTGTAAATTAAAAGAGAAAATTATGGCATTTGAATTCACTGATACAAATTTTCAGGAAACGGCAATTGATGGTGAAAGCTTATCAGTCGTAGACTTTTGGGCAGAATGGTGTGGACCATGTCGCCAAGTTACCCCAATCATTGAGGAATTATCCAAAGATTATGATGGGAAGGCCCTCATCGGCAAAATGAATGTTGATGACAATCCTGAAGTTTCCACGAAATATGGAATTAGAAGTATTCCAACAATCCTATTCCTGAAAAATGGAGAAATTGTAGACAAACATGTTGGAACAGCTACAAAGGAAGCATTAGTACAAAAAATAGATTCTTTAATCTAAGAATTAATAAAGAATAGTAACTTAAAGCTCTTACTCAAAGAAATTGAATAAGAGCTTTTTTCGTTAAATTAGAATATGAGTTATTTAGAAACATTTGATCTCAGACAAGTTAATAATTTAGAACTTTTGGCTAAGCAGGTTGTTGAAGGATTTATTATTGGCCTTCATAAAAGTCCATTTCATGGATTTTCTGTCGAATTTGCCGAACATCGATTATATAATCAAGGAGAACCTACCAAGAATATTGATTGGAAGGTTTATGCTAGGACTGATAAATTATTTACCAAAAAATTTGAAGAAGAAACCAATTTGCGATGTCAAATTGTCATTGATACTTCCTCTTCCATGTATTTTCCTGAGGTTACCGAAAATTCTAAAAAGCATATCAATAAATTACGATTCTCGAGTTTAGCAGCTGCAAGTTTAATGAATTTATTGAAAAAGCAGAGAGATGCTTATGGCTTGAGTATTTTTGATGAACAAGTAAGTATACATACAAGATGTAAAAGTAGCACCTCACATTATCAATTGCTTCTTTCCTATTTGGATAAACTAATCAATGAGCCAACAAAGAATAAAAAAACCAGGGCTACCGAATCTTTACATCAAATTGCTGAAAGTATTCATCGTAGATCTTTGGTTATGATTTTTAGTGATATGTTTGATTCTTCTGAAGATTCAGAAGCATTATTTGCTGCATTGCAACATTTGAAACATAATAAACACGAAGTGGTCTTATTCCACGTGGTTGATAAAAAATTAGAAATAGATTTTGAATTTGAAAATAGACCTTACCTTTTTGTAGATCTGGAGACTGGAGAGGAAGTGAAGCTACAATCAAATGAAGTTAAAGATTATTATTCTAAACAAGTTCGTAAGTTTAATGCTGATCTTAAGATGAAGTGCTTACAATATAAAATTGATTTTGTGGAAGCGGACATTAATAAAGGATTTAGACAAATTCTTCAAGCCTATTTAATCAAACGTACAAAAATGAATACCTAATCTTCATCAAATTCTTCTTCATAATTCACTTTAAAAGAATCCAATTCTCTTCTTTCTTTTTTTGTAGGTCTACCTGAGCCTCTTTCTCTAATTTCCGGTTGAGATTTACCTACATACCAATCTTTGAACTTATTATACTCTGATTCAGGAGTTAGATTCGCGTAGCAAGTTTGTGCAATGGTAAAATTGACTCGAGATTTTAAAATACCTTCCACTTCAAACACAAGATCAAAGTGATCTTTTCTAACTTCTATTTTTTCACCAACTTTTACCATGTAAGAAGGTTTTAATTTTTGATCTCCTATTTTAACTCGTCCTTTCTTACAGGCATCGGTAGCTTGTGTTCTGGATTTAAATATCCTAACTGTCCAAAGCCATTTATCGATTCTTATTTTATCCATTAAAACGCTCACTATCTAATTCAGGCCATTCCATATTAAAACCTTCTAAGGTCTCTAGCACTTTAGAAGCAATAAAATAATCTCTGTAAAAACGATCATCTACAGGAGCTATATGCCAAGGAATAGCGGATCGATTAATGACATCTTCATAACAGCGTCTATATTCATCCCAATGTTCTCTTTCTTCCCAATCGCCATCATTGTGTTTCCAATTTTTTCTCTTTAAATCTATTCTTTCTTGTAACTTTTCAGCTTGTCTCTCTTTGGAAAGATGCATATAAAATTTCAAAATAGTGGTGTTGTTATCTTCAACTAATAACTCCTCAAAAGCATTAATGGCTTCAATCCTCTTAGTCACTTTTTCTTCATCAATCCAATTATGGACTCGCTGAATTAATACATCTTCGTAATGGGATCTATTAAAAATTTTTATTTCACCTTTTGCAGGTGCTTGCTTATGTACTCTCCACAAAAAGTCATGAGCAAATTCTTCATCAGTTGGTTTTTTGAATCCGTAAGCATTAATTGCTGTTGGCGAACAATATTTAAAAACATTATGAGAGGCACCATCTTTACCACTAGAATCCATTCCTTGAAAAACTACCAATATATTGTGCTTTCTGCCAGCTTGCATCATTTCTAATAAGTCTCCAATTTTTTCCGCAATTTTTTCCGTTTTTCGCTTAGTTTCTTTTTTCTCGAACCCAGCTGGAGCCTTGGTGGAAATCTCTGATAATTTAATCATATTACTTAATTTTTTAAGATGTAATTTTTAATATTGGTAAAACCCTTCTCCACTTTTGCGACCTAATTTTCCAGCCATTACCATATTGACTAATAATGGACAGGGAGCATATTTAGGATTTCCAAAACCATCATGAAGCACTCTTAAAATAGAGAGACAAACATCAAGACCTATAAAATCAGCTAATTGCAAGGGGCCCATCGGATGCGCCATCCCTAATTTCATAACCGTATCAATGGCTTCTTTGTTAGCAACACCTTCAAATAAAGTATAAATAGCTTCATTGATCATCGGCATTAAAATTCTATTCGCAACAAAGCCAGGATAATCATTAACCTCAACTGGCGACTTCCCAAGATCAGAAGATAGTTTCATAATATCTTTTGTCACCTCATCCGAAGTTGCATAACCTCTAATCACTTCTACTAATTTCATAATAGGAACTGGATTCATAAAATGCATCCCAATTACTTGAGTAGGGCGATTCGTAGCAGCTGCTATTTTAGTAATTGAAATGGAAGAAGTGTTGGTTGCTAAGATGCACGATTCGGGAGCAAGATCATCAATTTGTTTAAATATTTTGATTTTCAAATCTATATTTTCGGTAGCCGCTTCCACTACCAAATCACTTTCTTTGACTCCTTCCTCAATCGATGTGAAAGTATTTAAATTGTTGATAGTTTGTGCCTTTTGAGCTTCCGTTATTTTCTCTTTTGCAATCATTCTGTCTAAATTCTTGTGAATGGTTGCTATTGCTTTTTTCAATGCCGTTTCCGAAATGTCGATCAAATTAACCTTAAAGTCATGCATCGCAAATACATGTGCAATCCCATTCCCCATTGTCCCCGCTCCTATTACAGAAATAATCTTCATAAATTCTTAATTTTGTTATGCGAAAATAAAGATTTAGAACATCTTAATGAATTTTATATTACTTAATTACTAAAATGAATTTAGTCCAAAAGTGTGTTTTCCTTTTACCATTCCTATTATTTGGGATAAGTTTAAGTGCACAAAAGGATACTATTTTTGATATTTCAGCAATCGTAGAACTTGATTCAATTACCGTTACGGCGAAAAGGGATGGCTTTGAGGTTGATGATTTTATTGCTTTAGTTAGAAACGATCGATCTTTTTATACCGCATTCAGAAACTTAAGGACCCATGCTTTCTATTTTAATAATGAGATTAGCTATTTTGATAAAAAAGGTAAACCTATCGCCTCCTATAAGAGTAAAGCCAGGCAAAATTTTGAAAATAATTACCGAACCATGGATATTTTAGAAGAAACTTCAAGTGGTAAATATTTTCGCAAAAATGATAAATATAAATTTTATACGTCAAGACTTTACGACCGTTTATTTTTCACGGATGGAAAAGTATTTGAATCAACTCAAGAAAAAGAATTTAATACTGAAGAAGGCAAAAAGGGAATGGAAGGTCAAGTTGGAGAATTAAAGAAGCTTATTTTTACGCCGGGAGAAAAGGCGAATGTTCCTTTCATAGGCAATAAAACTGCTATTTTTACTGAGAAAATGTCGAAATATTACACTTACAAAATCTCCAGTGAAATATATAAAAATGAAATAGATGCCTATGTATTTACGGTTGAGCTGAAAGATGGATATATTTTTAAAAATCAAGGGAAAACAGTTATCAAATACTTACGCACCTATTTTGATAAATCTAATTTTCAAGTTTTAGGAAGAAGCTATCAATTATCAAGTAAAGGTTTACTTTATCAATTCGATGTTCGAATGGAAATTAGGTTAGAGAAAATAAAAGATTTATATTTCCCTGCTTTTATTAGTTATGACGGACAGTGGAATATTCCCGCTAAGAAAAGAGAAATAGCGAAATTTAAAGCAGAGTTTTTCAATTTCAATCAATAAATAATAAATTCTTTTTTAAAAATTGTATGTTTACATAGTGTAAATTAAACACTAATGCATGATTTTAATAGCAGATATAGGATCTACAAAAGGAGACTGGCGAATCATTAACAATGATAAGGTAAGCAAATTTACAAGTATTGGATTTAATCCATTGCATGATTTGACAATGCCATTTTTGAATAGTCTAAAAAAAATGGCTGCAACTCGAAAGGCGTTTAAAAAAATTAAATCTATTCATTATTATGGAACGGGTGTTATTGATCATCATCATGTGGATGTGGTAACCAATATTTTAAAAGAGGTTTTTCGATTTAGTGAAATTCAGGTTAATTCTGATATTATGGCTGCAGTTAGATCTACCTGTCAAAATAAGGCTGGCATTGTAGCTATTTTGGGTACTGGGAGCAATAGTTGTCAATTTAATGGTGAAAAAATTATTGCTCAGATCCCTAGTTTGGGATATCCTTTAGGAGATGAAGGTAGTGGGAGCGATATGTCGAAACGCTTGATTAAGGCATATTTTTATAAGGAGATGAGCTTAAAGCTAGAAAATGAGTTTTTGAAAGTGTTTAAAATGTCAAGAACTGCTTTTCTTACCGAATTAAAAAGCGCAAGTAGTCCATCAAAATTTTTAGCAGAATATGTTAAATTTATAGTTGCGCATCGAAATGATAAATTAATAAAGAACATCATTAGAGAGAGCTTGGAAGAATTTTTTAAAAGGCATTTGGTAAAATATAAGATGAATGACAATGAACGAGTTCATTTCGTAGGTTCTATTGCTCATTTATTTTCTAGAGAAATTAAGAGATTGGCAAAGTCAAATCAAATGATAATAGGTAAGATACATCAATACCCTATTGACGAATTAGTGTCATACTATAAAAATTAAAAATGGCAAAGGAAATAAAAAGAATAGCCGTATTTACCTCAGGAGGCGATGCACCAGGGATGAACGCAGCAATCAGAGCAGTAGTAAGAACTGCTTCCTACAATGACCTTCATGTCTATGCAATTTATGAAGGATATGAAGGAATGATTCATGGTAAAATAAAGCGTTTAGAAAAAGGAGATGTTGGAAATATCATACACCGAGGAGGTACCGTTTTGAAGACAGCTCGAAGTAAAGCTTTTATGACATTGGAAGGTAGAAAGGCTGCTTATGAATCTCTTCTAGCACATGATATTGATGCTTGTGTTGCCATCGGTGGGAATGGTACATTTACTGGAGCAAAAGTCTTTGCTGAAGAATTTGGAATAAAAATGATAGGAGTTCCTGGCACCATTGATAATGATTTATTTGGGACAGATTATACTATCGGTTTCGACACTGCCGTGAATACTGCGATCGAAGCAGTAGATAAAATTAGAGATACCGCAGATTCACACAATAGACTTTTCTTTGTAGAAGTAATGGGTCGGAATTCTGGCTTTATCGCTTTATCAACTGGCATAGCTAGTGGAGCAGGATGTATATTCGTACCAGAAACAGACACTGACATAGCAAGATTAATTGAATTACTGAAAAAGGGAGCTAAAAGAAATAAGTTATTTAATTTAGTAATCGTAGCGGAAGGAAATAAGAATGGTGGCGCTTTCGAGATTGCAGATCAAGTAATTAAAAAATATGATCAATATGATACTAAAGTAGCTGTTATTGGTCATCTACAAAGAGGTGGATCTCCTACTCACTTAGATCGCATTTTGGCTAGTAGACTAGGACACTCAGCGGTAGAGGGCTTATTAATGGGACACAAGAATGTGATGGTTGGATTACAAAATAATATAATTTCATTTATACCATTTAAGGACGCAATAGAACATCATAAGACGTTAAATGGCGATCTTATGAAAATGGCTGAGATACTATCTCTATAAATGGATACTTGTTATCACTGCATGTTTGATCTTTAATTAAATTAACTTACTGCTACAAAAACCCTACATTTTTAATTATTTCTAGAGAGAAAATCAAAAATAAAATAAGCTTTCCTAGTAAAACATGGAGTTAAAGTCAGCAATTTTAATATACAATTTAAAGGTTTATCCCACATAATAGTACCTATTGTAGTAGTATTTCCCAACAAATTTCTATTTAGAATGCTGTTTGTAAAAATTTCACCCTTACAAACTCCCTACATAGAGCGAAAAATGGTGTTTTATATTAAATATTTTAGTATATTTAGATAACCCCAAAGTATAAGTACCAAAAATTAAAAGATTTTTTAGTTTTCGCAATGAGCTAAAGATATAATATAGTTTTTTATAGTAGTTTAATTTCCATCAGGGTTCCGTTCGGAACCCTGTTTTTTTTTAGTTTAATATTAAAAATAGTATGGAGTAATCATTTGTGGCTTGATTTGAAAAATGCAAATTATTTCAATCAACAGTGCCTTTCCAAAAAGCAGTATATATTGAAATTCAAAGAAATAATCTAAGCGGATCTTGGACCATGTTCAACTATTAAAGTCCATTCTACAGACCCTATGCTGAGAAAACCGGAAATTTGCTCTTTGCCATTGAAAACTATTTCGCACCAGGTCTTTGACCTGCATGCCTTCGCCAAAAAATTTCTTGCCTCTAACAACAAAATGGGTGCGGGCAAAGGAAAAATAGGTTAGTCTTTCCAAAAAGGATCAAGTAGATGGGAAGAAACCAAATTTAATTAGTTATTAATCATTAAAAAAGCCTTTAAAAAGTCATCAATTTCACCGTTTAAAACTGCATCTGTTTTTCCAGTTTGATGATTGCTTCTATGATCCTTAACTCTTCTATCATCTAAAACATAGGATCTAATTTGCGAACCCCATTCATTTTTCATTTTTCCTGACTCTACTTTCGCTTTTTCCTCGCGTTGTTTCTCCAATTCTCTTTCATACAATTTGGACTTCAACATTTGCATGGCTTTTTCACGATTCATATGCTGGGATCGTTCTTCTTGACATTCGGCAACAATTCCAGTTGGAACATGCTTGAGTCGCACTGCAGATTCCGTTTTATTTACATGTTGTCCGCCTGCCCCACTAGCTCTAAATCGATCCCATTCAATATCGGCTGGATTTATTTCTATTTCAATACTATCATCAATTAAAGGATGGACAAAGACGCTTGCAAATGAAGTCATGCGTTTACCTTGTGAATTGAAGGGACTTATTCGAACTAAGCGATGGACTCCATTTTCGCCTTTCAATAAGCCATAGGTAAAGTCACCTTGAATTTCGATTTCAACACTTTTTACTCCAGCTACATCTCCCTCTTGCCGGTTAAGGGTCTTCACTTTATAATTATTCTTTTCGGCCCACATTACGTACATCCTAAGCAACATTTCTGACCAATCACAACTTTCTGTACCTCCTGCTCCGGCATTTATTTGTAAAATGCATGATAACTCATCCTCGGGCTGATTCAAAGTAGAATTAAATTCAAGTTGATCTAAAGATGCAATAGCTTTAAAGTATTGATTTTCCACTTCTTCTTCTGAACCCTCGCCCTCTTTCAAAAATTCAAACAAGACTTCCAGCTCTTCAACAATAGATTGACTATTGTCAAAAGATTTTAACCAATGTTTGTGACTTTTAATTGCTTTAAGTACAAGTTCTGCTCTTTTGGAATCAGACCAAAATTCAGGGTCTAATGTCAAGCCTTCTTTTTCTTTTAGCTCGGCGCGTCTTTTATCAACGTCAAAGATACCTCCCCAGCGCGTCCAATCTTTCCTGAACTTCTTTTAATTGATCAACTGTCATTTAGACTTAATAAATTTAAAATTGGAATGTAATTATTTAACTTTTTCTAATTCTACATAAAAAACTAAATCCGATTTTTCAGGAATTGAAGGTGGTCTTCCAGCTTCACCATATGCTAAAGTGTAAGGAATAAAAAGTGTTGCACTTCCTCCTTCTTTTAATAATGCAATACCTTCATCCCAACCTGGAATAACTTGTCCAGATCCCAATCCAAAAGTAATGGCTGGTCCACGAGAAAAAGAAGCATCGAACATTGTCCCATCCGACTTTAGCACTCCATAATAATGAACACTCACTGTTTTCCCAGCTTCTGCTTGAGCACCTGTTCCAGAATTGTGTATCACATATTCCAAACCGCTATCTGTTTTTTGTAAATCACCTAATTTCCCTGCTTTATAATCCGCCAGGATTTCAACCATATTATCTGCTACTTCTGGCATTCTTGCTTGAACTACCATATTTTTAGCATTCTCCTTTTCTCTGACGTCTGCGACATAAGTTTGATAGGCCTCCTCCTTCATTATATCCACCAAACTAATTTGACAATGCAGAAACTTAGTATCTGGGCTTACACCCGGAGGTCTCATTTGCAAAGAATCCAATGGGAATAAAACTGTAACACTATCTCCTTTTGTCATTTGCATTAATGCATCTTGTACAAAGTTTCTTCTTTGAGCGGTTCCATCGTCTATATCTACAATTCTCAATGCTTGTGGTTTACCCTGATCGAAAGTAGAATTAATAACCTTGTCTCCATCTTGAATAACCATATTATAAGTTACGTAATCTTGATGAACGGGATGTTCCCCATTATTTTTTTCATGGAATTGAATTTCAAAGCCTTGCGAAGTAGTTGCAGTCTCTGCAGTTTCGGTTTGACAATTAGAGAAAACAAAGGTGATAAAGATGATGGCAAAAATTGCAGTAAATTTCATAATCTTAATTTGAATTTTTATAAATGTATGCTGGTAATATTGTTTTAAATTTTTCAAGGGTATGTTTTAATCCTTTTTTACTATAACCTCCAGAAGCATTTTTGTGCCCTCCTCCATTAAAATGATCTCTGGCAATTTCTTGGACAGAAAAATCACCTTTTGATCGGAGAGATAGTTTCACAATGTAGGGTTGCTCTCTAATGAAAGCAGCTACTTTTATTCCTTTTATACTTAGAATATAATTTACAATCCCTTCACTGTCTCCCCTCTGAATATCGTATTTAATATAATCTTCTTTATTCAATACAATTATACCAGTGTGTAATTCTGGAATAATCTCCATCCTATTAGCTAAGCAATGACCTAATAAGCGAAGGTTTTTTTCTGGTAAAGTATTGAAAATTTCTTGTTGTAATTTGTAATCATCTACTCCAAGCGCTTTTAATTCTGAAGCAACTCTGAATAAATTTGGATTAGTATTATAGGCAAAAGAGCCAGTATCTGTTAATAATCCAGTGAATATGGCTTCTCCAATATTGGTATTCAATTTATCTTTTTCACCTAATTGCTCAATAAAAGTATAGATCATCTCTGCCGTGCTACTTGCCTCAGGATGAGACATCATAAAATCTACGAAGGGCTCAGGATCCATATGATGATCAATCATCACCTTTACGGCTTTAGATTCATTGATAAAAACGCCTAATTTATCCACTCGATCTAAAGAATTATAATCTAAGCAGAAAATTATATTCGCTTCTTTTATTAATTCTTCGGATTTTTCCTTTTCCAAATCATATATGGTCGCCTTATCCACCTCTTCTAACCATTCAAAAACATTTGGATATTCACTCGGAAATATGATCCTTACGGTATGTCCAAATTGATTTAAAAAATGATAAAGACCTAAGGATGCACCTATTGCATCACCATCAGGATTACGGTGTGCCGTAATCACAATACTTTTTGGTGTGGATAAATGTACTTTTAATGCTTCTATATTCTCCATTACTCGATTTATGGACTGCGAATTTGGGAATTTTTTAGCTATTAATCAAAATTTAATATGATTCAAGCGAAGCTATTCTATACTTTCCTTACATTTGCGACCAAATTGATTAAAAATTAAGAATTATGGCTGGAAACAGAACATTTACAATGATTAAGCCAGATGCAGTTAGAGCTGGTCACATTGGAGCGATTTTAGCACACATTAATAAAGCTGGATTTAGAATCGTTGCCATGAAATACACTAAATTATCAGCGGAGAAAGCAGGTGAATTTTATGCAGTACATAAAGAAAGACCTTTTTATGGAGAATTAGTTGAATTCATGTCATCGGGTCCCATCGTAGCTGCTATTTTAGAGAAAGACAATGCAGTAGCTGATTTCAGAACTACGATTGGCGCAACTAATCCTTCTGAAGCTGCAGAAGGTACAATTAGAGCATTGTATGCAACAAGTATAGGCGAAAATGCTGTGCATGGAGCAGATTCTGATGAAAATGCAATGATTGAAGGAAACTTCCACTTTGCTGGAACCGAAATGTTTTAAACTTTTAAAACAGATAAGATTTATGAAGAGCTTTCGTAAGAAAGCTCTTTTTTAGTTTAGTTCTGCTCTAAACACTAAACACCTTAAACTAGAATTCTACGATCGTTACTCCCTCTCCACCTTGCTCGGGCTCTGGATGATAGGATCTTTTAACCGCGTCATATTCTCTTAATTTTGATTTCACCACTTCCTGCAAAACGCCTGCTCCCTTCCCATGAATAATCTTAATAATCGCAGAATTAACCATCATGGCTTGATCAAGGTATTCTTGGATTAATTGTTCAGCTTCATTTTTAGGTAAACCTCTGATATCCATTTTATTTAAAAACTTCGAACTTTTAGCTACGATATCTGTGGTAATACTCTTGTTTCGATTTACCTTGATAGGTTCTTTGGCAAATACCAAATCTCTTGTAGGTACTTCCATTCTAAAGTCCCCCATCATCACCATCGCTTTTTTCTTCTGAAGATCTAGAATTTCCCCACTCTGTTCTCCTTGCCTCAAACGAACAAAATCCCCAATTTGAAATGCTCGCTCTTCGGTTTCACTATAAAATAAATCTTCCTTTAAATCAACAAGCACTTGCTCTTTTTCTATTTGCTCTTCTTTTACTTGGGCTAATATTTTTTTAGCCTCTTCTATATTTTTTGTTTCTTTTAATTGCCTTATTAGTTTTCTAAGTTCCTTTTTTTCTGCTTCTAAGTTTTGTAAATTTTTTGATTTGGCCTCGAGTTTCATTTTCTTGCGCTTAACCTCTAATTCTTTTCTCAAATGTTCATAATTCTTTACAAGGCGGTCTAAGTTCTTCTGTTTCTTATTTAAATCATCGAATTCAACTTCCAATTTTCTTTTCTCTTCTTGAAGATCCGTTAATAAATCTTCAATAGCGGTTTGATTTTTACCCGAATGCTTCTTTGCATAATTAATAACCTTCTGATCTAGACCGCTCTTTTGTGCAATTTCGAATGCATAAGAACTTCCAGGTTTTCCAATGCGTAATTTATATGCAGGTTCTAACTTTTCTTTATCAAAAGTCATTGCACCATTAACAATACCTTTCATCTTGTAGGCGAAATGTTTCAGATTGGAATAATGAGTAGTTACTACGCCGAAGACTTTATCTCGATGTAAAAAATTCAGAACAGCCTCTGCTATGGCACCGCCAAATTTTGGATCAGTACCAGAACCAAATTCATCTATTAATAATAAGGTTTGATCATCTGCTCCATCTAAAAATGCTTTAGCATTTTTCAATCTGGAACTATAGGTACTTAAATCGTTATCAATAGATTGTTGATCTCCAATATCAACATATGTTTTTTTGAAAACGCCAAGTTCCGTTTTTTCATTACAAGGGATTAAGAATCCAGCTTGAAACATTAATTGTAAAAGGCCTACCGCCTTCATAGCAATTGATTTACCTCCAGCATTAGGACCACTTAATAATAAAATTCGATTCTTTTCATCCAACCTTAAATTGAAAGGTACCGTCAGATCTCCACTTTGATCATTTTTTAATTTCAACAATGGGTGATAAGCTTCTACAAATTTCAGATAAGGTCCCTTTTTTACCTTCGGCTTTTGTCCTTTCATTAACAAAGCCAATTTTGCTTTTGCTCTTATAAAATCGTAATATCTTATTTGCTTTAAATAATTACCAATATTATCAATCTCTAAACGAAGAAAACCACATAAACTTTTCAGTAGCCGATAAATCTCCCTTCGTTCTTCTGTTTGTAAATCAAAAATATCATTGTTAACATTAATCACTTCTTGAGGTTCTACGTAAGCAGTTCTGCCCGTGGTGGATTCATCATGAATAATCCCCTTTATTTTTCTTTTATGCTCAGAAGCGACCACTAAAATTCTTCTTCCATTTCTGACAGATTCCACATTATCTTTCAGCCAACCATTTTTTTTATACTTCTTAATGACCTCAATAAAAGTTCTGCTTAATGCTCTTTCTTTATCTCTTAGCAACTTATAGATATTCCTCAATTCAGGTGAAGCATTGCTTCTCACCTTTCCTTGTTCATCTATAATTTTATCCAACTGCTTGTAAAGACCTTCATTGAATTGATTCACGCCCAAAAGCTGGTGCAATTTTGGATATAATTCAATTTTATCATCGTTAAAGAATTGAAACAATTGTTTCACCATGATGATAATCTTCTTTATTTCAAAGATCTCTTCTAAGTCTAAAACAAAATCTTCTATTTCCAATTTTTTTAAAGATGCCGATACATCAACGTAAGCCTGAATAGGAAATGAACTTCCCCTTTGCATGAGAAAATAAAATTCTTCAACCTCATCTAGCATTAGTTGAATTTCAGCAGCTGCCGTTGATGGGCTTAACTTATTAAATAGAGTAACAGCTGGCTTTCCCAAACAGTAGCCTTTAGATAGATCCAAAATCTTATCAAATTCTAATTTATTATATGTATCCAACGGATAAAACTCCATTTTTAAATTTGTATGGAAGATAAAAAAATAACCCGGTTGACTTGTGGAATCTAACCGGGTTTATAACTACTATGAAAACTTTTCTAATTATGATTATCAGTCGTCCTACAAACTATAACCTAAGTTTATAACGCAATTTGAAAGCTTTTTGTTTCAATAAGCCAAAAAAAATTAGCAATAGTTGTACTTTGGTGACAAACTTGAAATTGTGGCAGGAAATACATTCGGAAAAATTTTTAAAATTAGTACATTTGGTGAATCTCATGGGGCTGCAATGGGTGCAATTATAGATGGTTGCCCTGCAGGGGTGAAGATAGATTTAGCCTTTATTCAGGCTGAATTGGATCGAAGAAAACCAGGTCAATCTAAAATTGTAACTCAAAGGAAAGAATCAGATGAATTCGAAATTTTATCTGGCGTATTCGAAGGCAAAACGACGGGTACACCCATCGGTATTTTAATTAGAAATAAAGATGCTAGGTCAAAAGATTATAGTCATATTAAAGATAAGTATAGACCTTCTCACGCTGATTTTACCTACAATGAAAAATATGGATTTCGAGATTATAGAGGGGGAGGCAGATCCTCGGCAAGAGAAACGGTTTCAAGAGTTGCTGCTGGTGCAATCGCAAAATTACTTTTAAAAACCATCGGAATTTCTGTACAGGCGTATGTACAATCTGTTGGAGAAATCGAACTTTCAAGAAGCCATAATGAACTAAACTTGGCTCTAACGGAATCCAATATTGTACGATGTCCTGATCAGGAAGTTGCGGAATTAATGATTGATAAAATAAAAAAAATAAAAAAAGCGGGAGATACTATTGGTGGCACCATCAAAGGGGTAATCAAAGGATGTAAAACAGGGCTTGGAGAACCAGCTTTTGATAAATTGCATGCAAGCTTAGGTCAAGCCATGTTATCTATAAATGCTTGTAAAGGTTTTGAATATGGTTCAGGTTTCGAAGGAGCAAAAATGAAAGGTTCTGAGCATAATGATCTATTTGGAAATGTAGATGGTAAAATTAAAACAAAGACAAATTACTCCGGAGGTATCCAAGGTGGCATAAGCAATGGAATGGATATCTATTTCAATGTTGCTTTTAAACCTGTTGCAACAATTATTCCAGAACAGAGCTCCGTAGATACAGCGGGAAACGCTACTACACTGGCTGGAAAAGGGAGACACGATCCTTGTGTCCTTCCAAGAGCGGTACCGATTGTAGAAGCCATGGCAGCTTTGGTTATTGCAGATTTTTATTTAAGAAATCGATCTGCTCAGCTATAGGAGTTCTAAATAAATCCAAGTAAAACAATTTCAAATTTATATACTACTGCGTCCTGCTGTAATTTGCTCAATTTTTAGTTTATTTAGATTACAATCGAGGGAATAAGTAATGCCTTCATTTACAACTGTGGCTTTAAATGGCGCGGGTTCAATTTTCACTAATGTAGGAAACCATACTTTTTTAAATTCATAATTCGGAATAAGAAACAAGCCATTCTGATCTCCTACAGTTGCGAAACGTTGTAAATCTCCTTTCCACAATTTAGTGTTCATCTCCTTTTCAAATTGTTCACATAAATATGATACTTTATCTGTCGGAACACTTATTTCATTTAAGGATAATATATTCTCGATATTGAATGCTCTATTGGATTCATTAAGCAAATCATATCGAACGATAAATTCAGCAATATTTCCAGAACCATCGTAAAAGTAGACGGAGTCGGCGTTCCATTCTTCCCATTTTTGAATATATCTCCCGCCGTCTAAATCAATCAGACTTAATCTATCAGCTAGCCAATTCATACCTTGTTGTAATTGATTAGCTGGAATTAAAAAGCAATAGTGATAAATGTAAGCTCTTTCGCTTTTACAAAAGACCAATTCACTTGAACCTATGTTTACTGAAAATTTACTCCTTTCATCCAAATTTAAATCAAAGCCTAAAGTTTGAGTATAAAATTTTCTTTCTTTTTCAAGTTGATTAGTAAAAAGGGTTAGATGCTTAATCTCCATATTGAATGTTAAATTAAAGAAAATAAATCTTTCCTTTCAAATTCATTATATAGGTAAAGTTTTACATGATCTATCAAATGAGGAATATTGAAGGTCCTGAGGGTGTCGGGTCATCGCACCGTTACTAACCCTCAGAGCAACATTTATTAATTATATGGTTACAAATACTTCGTTTTATAAGTTCATTAAAAATCGAGTTACATTTGAATACTTATTAAATTGTTCATATCATTGCAGAATGAAATTAAAGACTAGGAATTATTCAATTGAAAAATTGCAGGCTGTTGCCAGAATATTAAAAACGATAGCCCATCCTGTCAAATTAGAAATATTACAAGCATTAGAAGCGGAAGAACCTTTGGATGTTTCCACCATTTGTAAGCGGATCAATTCACACTGTGAGATTTCAATGATGTCACATCATTTAGCAAAAATGAAAGACAATGGCTTATTAAAATCAGAAAAACGCGGCAAACAAGTTTTTTATCAAATAGCTGATCGTCATCTTTTAAAAATCTTCGATTGCATGGAAACTTGTGATTTGATATAAGCTTACTAATTAAGAATAATTTCCAAATTTTAAATAATACTATTTTCGAATGAGCAATTTTAAAACTAAATAATAATGGTAGAATTTTTATCACAAGCTTGGCCTTGGTATGTCTCTGGTCCAGCAATTGCCATCATCATGTTTCTACTGCTGTGGGTTGGTGGAACTTTTGGCGTAAGCTCAACTTTAAGAACTGCTTGTTCTATAGGCGGAGCAGGAAAACATATCTCATATTTTAACTTTGATTGGAAGAATCAAATTTGGAATTTAGTCTTTGTTGGAGGCGCGGTTCTTGGGGGTTGGATCGCTTCAAACTTTTTAGATAGTAATCAAGTTTTAGGATTGAGTGAATCGACCATAGCTGATCTTGCAAAGTTAAATATAAATTTCGATGGCGGATTAGCTCCTGAGCAAATATTTAATTGGTCAAGTTTGCTTACCATAAAGGGTTTTTTAGTTTTAGTTGTTGGAGGTTTTCTAGTGGGTTTCGGAGCAAGATGGGCAGGTGGCTGTACCTCAGGCCATGCTATTACTGGCCTTTCCAATTTACAAATCCCTTCTTTAATTGCGGTCATCGGTTTCTTTATTGGAGGCCTTATTATGACTTTTCTAATCTATCCTATTATCTTTTAATAAAGCGACAATGAAGTATATTAAATTTATCATCTTAGGAATTATTTTTGGCATAATTATGACAAAATCAGAAGCCGTTTCTTGGTACCGAATACAAGAAATGTTTAGATTTCAATCTTTTCATATGTATGGAATTATTGGTTCCGCATTAGCGGTAGGAGTTATTTTAATTCAACTCATCACAAGAAAACAAATAAAAAATATTGAGGGTAATGCTATACAATTAGCTGACAAAAATTTTAGCATTTCGCGTTACTTATTTGGAGGAATTATTTTTGGTTTAGGATGGGCATTATCTGGCGCATGTCCTGGACCCATGTTTACCTTATTAGGCAACGGATTTTCAGTTTTTATAGTTGTGATTGGATCGGCAATTTTAGGGACCTTTACGTATGGGTTGTTAAAGGATAAGCTGCCTCACTAATTCCACTCAAACATTTTCTTACCTTCGGCAAGAAAATGTGGGTAGGCTTGGTCTCCTTCGACTCGCTGCGCTCACTACCTACGACAAGTTGTAAACTTGAGGGAGTAGCCGCGATGAATCACGAGCCTACATGACCAATTTCGCATTGTCATTACCTTAATTTTAAATGATCCTTTTCATTTTTCAGATATCTATGACCAGTTGTAATTTTACGGGAGTGCGCGCGATGAATCGAGCCCCTAGGGCAAATATTTTATTTGTCATTACATTAAATTTAAATGGATTTTTCCATTTCAATCCAACACAATCGCACCAGCATCTATTGTCAAAATATTCCACCCACTAGACGATGATAAATTTCCAGAAATGGTAACGGGTTCCGCTACAAAAGACAGGACTTCTTCATTTATATTCAAGCCGTTTTTATCTTTCAAAATATAATAGGTACGGCTATCACCCTCATCAACTTTTAGGACGGGAGGTATGCCTCCGCTTATGCAACGGATAGCACAACTTTTATGCACTTTGCCTTCAGCAGGTTTCATTACTCCAAACCAACACTTCGGATCCATAATTTCACCTTTTAAGCTAATTGAATTTTTAGCTAGAGGCGAATAATTATTATTCATTTTTGCTCCGTCTAAAATTTCCAGTAATGATTTATCTTTCTTAGTTAATTCAATGACCACTCTACCATCTCCATAGATTAGAGTTCCTTGAATTTTAATTTTAAGTCCATCTAGTTTGCCTTGACTTTTTTCAATCTGTTCAATGAATGTAGATGCCCCATTTTTACCATAACCTACTAGGAGTGCGTTGGGATTTAAATCTTCTGAGACTTGACCCGGATCTAAAACTAAAACTGGGAAAGGAGATTCATAATAGGTCCCTATAAATTCTTTAGAGTTCCCTAGTTCAAAGTGTGTATCAGCAAATGGTTTTGTAAAATATACAAGTATAAAAGCTAGAAGCGGTACCAATATAAAAATCGGAATCAAAAATCGTTTTAATAAAGTTTTATTTTGTTTGGATAAATTTCCATTCCAGCCTATAAAAAATTGGTCCTTTTTCATTGCGTTATTTTTATAGGTTCAGTAAACGTGCCTTCTGGTTTAGGATTTGGATTGACCCAAACTTCACCATTCAGTATTTTTAATTCATAGGTCTCTAATTGCTCTTTAAAGGGAGGCGGTGATTGTCCATTAGCGGGAAGGTATTGATATCCATGCCATGGACAGGTGATGCATCCATCAATAATTTTACCTTCCGACAAAGGCCCCATTTGATGTCTGCACACATTATTTACTGCAGAAAGGCTTCCCTGGTGTTTGAAGATCGCTATATTTTGACCATCTACGAAAACCCCTTTTGCACAGCTATCCTCAATTTCCTCTACCTTACAAATTTGGAAATATCCTTCCTTTGATAAATATGCTTTCTGTTTGCTTATCCATCGACTCTCTTTTATACCTGCAAATAAATGCAAGCCGACTATTAAAAAAAAACTCGAAAAAAGAAGCAACCAATAAATAAGCTTGTCCTCATATTGTAAAATACCTAAAGCAACGTGTAAAACAATCAAGCCATACGCTAAATAAACCAACATATGTAGTGCTTTCCACCATTTAGCTCCTAAGTTCTTCAACCAAAAATCATGACTAGTTGCCGCCATTAAAAATAAAATTATAAAAGCAAAAAAACCAAAAACTTGAAATGGGAATTCACTTATCTCAAGATATTTAGTATTTGACAAAAACAAACTTACTAATGGATTCATATTTCCTAGCGCATGAAATTGAATTAGGCTAAATATGGAATGTATTGCAACAAAAATAAACATCGTGACTCCTAGATGCCTTCTATTATAAAGTAATGGTAGAAAACGAGGATTAATTCTACAAAGCGGACCAATAATTAGAATAATATGTAATAAAAAAAAGGCAGTTAAAGAGGAGGATCGGATAATTAATGTTTCTGGAGTGATTAGCGGATCGAGTATTAAATGAATGCCCACGAATGAAAACACGATACATCCCACTAATGCAAGTAAGATTTTATCATAAGATTTTTTAAATTTATTCCAATCAACTGACTTATAGGTTAATCCCATAATTAATGAGTTTTTGCAAGGTATAACATTATGCCCAGCACGACGGTTAAGGATAGCCAAATAAGTAAATGATTTTTTCTGAGTTTTACATTCATTACTTTAAGATTTAACCCATTTGTATAATAGCATTGGCCAAAGCGCAATTGTTCCTGGAATAATTAAAAGCTTGAATCCAAAATTTGTTCCATTTGCGTTTGCATCAATTTTTGTCAGACCTTTCCAGAGAAATACTATTGAAAATAAAAGCCCAACTAATAAGTATATTTGGAAGGCGTTGACAAAAATAATTATCAAATTGTCCATGCTTAATTGTTGTGCATACCTGAGTAAGGAATGCCTGTCAGTTGATGCATTTCATAACTCATGGTTGTTAAATCATTCGCATTAAATGCTTGAAAATTATTGTGACCACAAGCTCTAGCTACTACTTTCATTAAATCATTAGCGGCATTAAAGAAATTATTTAATTGTTGTGCAGATGATTCAATAATCAATCTAGCTCGCAAACTTTCCTTTTGAGTTGCAATCCCTACCGGACAATTATTTGATCCACACGCACGCATACCTAAACAGCCAATGGCTTGTAAGGCAGCATTGGAAACAGCAATTGCATCTGCACCCAACATCATCGCTTTTGCAAAATCTTCCGGCACTCTCAATCCACCAGTAATTACAAGGGTAATATCCTTTGCGCCGACAGCATCAAGATGCCTTCTTGCTCTTGCCAAAGCTGGAATAGTTGGGACGTTAATATTGTCTCGTAATATGGTTGGAGCGGAACCTGTTGCTCCTCCCCTTCCATCTAAAATAATATAATCTACTCCGACAGCTAGTGCAAAATCGATGTCTGCCTCAATATGGCTGGCAGCGATTTTAAATCCAACTGGTATACCACCCGTTTTCTCTCTGACTTCTTGTGCGAAAGATTTAAAATCATCAACAGTAATTAAGTCACGAAATGCAGCAGGGGAAATTGCTGTTTGACCTTCTTTTAATCCTCTTACTTCTGCAATTTCTTTACTCACTTTAGCACTTGGCAGATGTCCACCAGTTCCTGTTTTTGCACCTTGTCCTCCCTTAAAGTGAAATGCTTGCGTCTTTCTTACTTTCGCCCAAGAAAAGCCAAATTTGGCGGAAGCCATTTCATAAAAGTAACGTTGGTTATTTTCTTGTTCTTCTTTCAACATACCTCCCTCACCACTGCAAATACCTGTTCCAGCCATATTCGCTCCCATCGATAAAGCAATTTTTGCTTCTTTTGATAAGGCCCCAAAACTCATATCAGAAACAAAAAGAGGAATGTCTAATTCTAAAGGCTTCTTAGCATTTGGGCCAATGATCACCTTGCTAATTACTTCCTCTTCATTTAATAGTGGTCTGCTTGCTAATTGTGCGGGTAAAAATTGGATATGTTCCCATTTTGGTAAGGTATTTCTATCCACACCCATGGAAGCCGAAGGACCATGATGACCAAAATTTTTCAAACCATCTTTTGCTAATGTATTGATATACCCATTATAAGGTTCCGTATCTTGGGGATTGGTATCTGCATATTCACCTAAATATTCATCTCGATTAAATGGCTGAGGATGGTCAATCAGATATTTATTAATTTGATCTTCATCAATCCAAACTTTTCCATCAGAAATCTCTGAATGAAACTTATGCAAAATTTCTTCATTATTATATTCACTTACACCCGTATCATACCTGTAATCCCAGCCATGTAATCCACAAATTAAATTTTCACCTTCGATATGTCCATCAGACATTAAGGCTCCTCGGTGTAAACATCTACCATATAAAATAGATACTTGATCATCGTATTTGACAGCTACTAAATCTAATCCATTAATTAAAAAATGAGCAGGCTGTCTATCTGCTAAATCATCTAAATTTGTGAGTTCAATTTTATTCATATCGCAATTTTATATTAGATACCTAAGATAGTCTTTTATTGGAAATTAATTTTGCAAGTTTTAAGAAGTATTTTCCTTCAACCCTACTTTTTAGATTGGGCTCAGCGTTGAATTCTAGTAATGAACCCACTCGAAAAATACACTGGCGAAAATAGCGTAAATCTTCATTCTGAAAATTTGAAAATCATTTCGACCAAGCTCCATGATCTGCGGGGCCAGCCACTCAAACGGGTGGATGTGTATTCGTTGTACCCATCGACTAGTTATGCTTGCTATCTATGACAACTTGTAAATTTGAGGGAGTGCCCGCTATGAATCGCGAGCCTACATAACCAATTTCACCATGTCATTACCTTAATTTTAAATGGTCCTTTTCATTTTCCAGTTTCAGGAAGACAATAATTCAGAATACCATTCAAGCAAGCAATTATTTTATCATCACACTATCATTCAAGTATTCGAGCAAACATTACAGAGAAATATCACTTCTGGCCAGGCTCTAATACCTCTCCCTCTCTAGCTGGAGTTCGCGGTTGCTGTTGATTTGTTTCTTCTTCTTTCTCTTTCTCTTTTTTGAACAACTTGTGAAATTGCTTTCTCCAACTAATCCCTGCACCATATTTTTCTTTTCTTCCTTCGATGGTTTGATCTGTTCTTCTGTAGGCTTTTAATTTTAATCGACGATCTGGTGTAATGGCATATTCGATAATTAAATCTCCTGCAATGTAATCTCCAGCAACAGGTGAATTACTAACTATGTTGGCACCTGCATCTATGGTTAAGCGATCATTAAATAATCTGTTTTTCACATTAAAGCCATATTCATCTCCGTATTCCGTATTCGCAGCAGTTCCGAAAATATCTTGACTTACATCAATGTCAAAATCAATTCCAGAATAAAATTTAGAATTTGAGATAATCTCATTGAAATAGCCGGATAAGAAATTAGTTAGCTGACTAGATGCCCATTCACTTATTAAGGTATTGGCACCGGTGGATAATTGGTCTGTTGAAAAAGGACTATTCGCAGGTAGAAAACTATTGAAAAGCATTAAACTAAATGCTTGTTGGTTCATTTGATTTTGATCCGCTTTTAAGGTTCTTAATTTACTATCTACTAGCGTCGAAAGCTCTCCTGTAACATCCGGAAAATCAATATCAAACTGAACCGTTGGTTTTAAAAGAAGTCCCGTCAAGAACATCGTTAAATCTACTTCAGTACTATTCCGTGCCTCAGAGGCGGCTACTGATCCTTCAATTAAAAACTCTTGGAGGAAAATAGATAATGGGGTATTTCCTACATCATAGGTTGCATTAATGTCCACAATTGCGTTGTAAGGATCACCAGTCCAAGAAATCTTTGAGCCCTGACCGATAATAAATTTTTTATTTAATGCTGCATTAACCGCTGTATTTAAAAATGTGTAATTGTATAAACCATTCTCAATGATGTAATCTCCAAACATTTCAAATTCCCCTTCTCGACTCACATTAATTTGTAAATTCCCTTGACCTGTCCCTCTCATAATATCACCAGTGTAGGCATCAAAAATAATTTCTGCTTCTGCACTTGGCGTCAATGTTAAATCCATTTTTACATCTATTCCTTCCAACAAATAAGATTTATCATTAATAGTATCTATAGTTAAACTATCTCTGTTCACAAAGCGAACAAAACTAATTTCTCCAGCTCCTCCAGAATCATCTATCGGAATGAACATTTTAGTCCCCGGTCCGGTGACTGCATTTATATAAATATTGACCGCTTTTAAGGGACCTTTGAAAGTAGCATCTAAGGAACCTATACCTTGACCATAGTAGGCCTCATTATCATCCTTTTTGGTATTGAGGCCTAATATTCTATCAGATTTTGCGCGACCATCAATTACAAATTTCTTTAAATGATTGTGTCTAAATCCTCCATAAAGGTTGCCTTTATTTCCGTAAATATCCCTTATCTCAGCACCACGCGTGTCAAAAAGGTAATTATCAAAATAAACCTTTTGGCTATCTATAAAATATCGAGTTTGAAGATAATCTATAGTAAGTGCGGCTTTATCTACTAGCGCTTCTCCACCAATATTTATTTCATCATTATTTCCATAAAATTGGACATTGGAACTAACTTCACCTATAATATCAGACGTTGCATCCCCGATCCAATAAGTAGCAATATATAATGGAAAACGATCGCATAGTACATCAAACTTGAACTCCATATTCTTTTTTGGATCCAAATACCCTAGCACATTTACTTTACTATCTTTTTTGCCTATGGCTAGATTTATATCAAATGGATTTTGCAAGTTGTTTCCAGAAGCTGTGGCAATAAGCTTTCCATAATTATCACCATTAACAAGAAAACTATCCATCCGAATATTCGCCTTTAAGTTATCGAGATTAAAAATGTTATCAGATCTAACATTTAGATTATAATTTCCCTCAAAATCTAACTCTTTCATTTTTAAAGCCTCATCCAAAAATGCTACGCTGAAATTTTCTAACACTAGCCGCAAACCTTTTTCATTATAAGTTTCAACAGAAATTTCACGATCTCCATCTGTCAAAATGAAATTTTTACTGTCTAAATATCTATCTCCAATTCTCAAATAGTTGTCTTTATTAATTAACCATTGAGCGTTCAAGATTTGTAGATCTGTTGGTTTCAATTTAAATTCATAGCCTTTCTCGAATGGTACCATGTAACCCTCTAAATGAAATTGCTCAAATAATTTAGTAAAGTTGCTAGTGACAATTTCAAACTCCACACTGTCTTTATGAACATTTGCATAAAACTGTATGGGTTCTAATGCAAGACGATTACTTAAATCAGAACTATCAACCGAAAGTTTGATGCTAGCGTGATCATTTTCATTAACGACTTCAATCCCAATTTTATTAAAGAAAAAATCTTTATAATTAAATTTTGGGCTTTCTCCATAGATCGTTAACACATCTTCATAATTATTAATTTCCCCATCCATTTTAAGATCTAAAACCTGTAAATCCTTTAATTTTAGTAAGGCGAAGTAATTCTTAGAATCCTTTACATTTAATGTATAAACTAGGTTTACTTTTCCTACCTTTTTTACTGGTTGCTTTAATTTTAAAGCTTTAGCATAGTGAGGATAATGTCTAAATAGCATATCCACAAATGCATTTGGAATTTGTTCGATATTGAATTCTCCATCAATTTTTAAATCAAGAATATTAGAGCTTAGATTCAATTCATTTTTGTTGTTTTTGGTAGTAAGCAATTTTGCATTCAAAGAATCTATTTCATAAAGCTCGTTCCCATTTTTCAAAATTTTAAAATTCTGTAAATAAGTTTCTCCTTGAATTTCTGAAATATCCAGACCCTTCAAATTAATGTCTACTTCTCCAGCAAAAACAAAATCTTGCTCAATTAAATTTAAGGTCATTGCATCCAGTTCATTTATCTTAGCTTTAAAATCAAACAAGGGCAGTGAATCTTGGAAGTCAATAGTGCCATCAAAAACCATGTCTACATTTTCATCTTTGATGGAGAACTTTCCATCAAATAAATTTTTACTTAACTGGCCCTCACCAATCAAGTTTTTATAAGTATAGTTTCGAAAAGTAAAGCTTTTAATATTACCATTCAATTTGGCGTCCGCTGATTCAAAACTTATGCCTTTTCCGTTTTTCACTTCCGCAAACGCAGAAACTTTTCCAAACTGATCGTTTCCTGTCCAACTTCCTAGGTCAAAATCTATTAAATTCATTTTTCCAGAATAAGTTGCATTAGCAATGGTCGAAACCAAATGCAAACCCATATCTAAATCCGCTACTCCTAAATCTGTTTTCAGTTTACCATAGGCAATAAACCCCGAAAGGGTACCATCAAATTTTCCATAGAATTTAAGATTCCCTAGTTTATTAAAATTATCAGGTGGGTTAAAATTAGGAATATATAAATCGAAATATTCTGCTTTCGTAGTTAATTCTTCAACTTCAAGATTTAATAATTCTTCACCAGGCAGTGTGATGTTCCTAACTTTGAAGTTTCCTTTAAACTTGGTTTGGTTCGGAATCCTTAAAGTGATATTCCTACCTCTCAAATTATTTATCTTACCCGTCACAAGACCGTCTAGATATAATAATTCATTTTTATTTTTTTCGAAAAAAGCACTACTGACAGAAGCAGGCACGAAATACATAATATCTCTAACGGCCACTTGTGAGTTTTTAAAATTTGCTTGTAACAGCACACGATCTTCAAATTCATCATATGCGTAATAATCCGTGTATTTAAAAATTAAGGTGTCTTTAATTGAACTATGTCCAGTTTCTAATTCCAAGCCATACAATTCTAAACCTGTTGAAGTAACACTCGCTTGCTTAGCATGCAAATTTTTTATTTCAAAGCCACTTTTACTTTTCAGCGCAATTTTATTAATAACCCCTGTGAAATCTAAATCCTTGTATCGCACATCCTTAAGATCTGCTTCAAATTCCTTTATTCGCAAATGTTCCCAATCAATTACTGAATTTGGTCTTGGAGGGCGATTTCCTTTTCTATAATTATCCACGTTCAGCGTTGCGTTTTTCAATCGTAATTTGTCTACATCAATTACAAATAACTGCGAACTATCAACTTCTATATTTAAATCTGAACTAATGGTAGCTGTATCTTGCCATAAAGCAGCGGGTACTTGCTTAATAATATCAATTACGGGGTCTTCCGATGTAATGTAATTTATTTTGATATAATTATTAGCTAAGTCAATTTCGTGAAAGTTTATTCTGCCATTTTTAAAATGAAAGTTTTCATAATTACCTTGCTCTTCATCTGTTTTTTTGTAAACAATATTGTCTAAGAAAACATCTTCAACGTTTAGTAAAAAACCATTCTTGTGGATTGTTGTATCCTTTGAAACTGGCTGAGCATTGTCAACATTGGATTTATTATTAAGCTTATTAAGTAAGGTGACTAAATTATTATATTCTTCCCCTGCGTTCCGATTTAAGGAAATCATACCGTCTTGAAGATAAATTTCCTCAATATCTATTTGACCAAGGATCACATTGATAATGTTCTTTTTAAATTTTACTTTGAGTTGCTTGTTGTAAATTAGTGTATCTCCACGCTGGTCTTCGACATAAAAGCCGTCCATTTTTAAATGTTCAAAAATATTTAGATGTACGGAATCGATGCTGACTTTTGTATCCAGTTTCTGAGATAGGTTATTAGTAATTTTATTTACGGTCCAATTTTGAACTGCGGGAATTTGTATGATTAAAGAGGAGAAAACGACCAAGATAAATAAGAAAAGCACAAAGAAAAGCAAGACACGAACAAGCCGTTTTAAGGGAGATCTTTTAGTCCCCTCAACTTTCGGTTTTTGATTCTCTTCCTGCATTTAATAACTATCTCATTATATAAACAAAATTTTCACCAATTTTGATATGTAAATTTAGCTATTTAACGTTGTTTTAAGGCTTTGAAAATGTATTATTTATCAGAAAACAATTCAGGGATAGATAGAGCCTTTAAAAAAGAGGATACAAATTGGTCTTTTAACTAGTCCTTTATTTTAAAAAAGGTAATTTTAAAGTTTAATTTGAACGTATAATGAATAATAAAATCTTTTGAATGGAAACTATAAATATTGTAGGATATTGTGCTGGTTTTCTAACTACTTTGGCTTTTTTGCCCCAAGTTATTAAAGTCTGGAAAACTAATTCGACGAATGATATTTCTTTATTAATGTTTTCCATGATTTGTTTGGGAATCCTTCTATGGTTGTATTATGGAATTCAATTAAATGAAATGCCAATTATTTTGACCAATGCAGTAACCTTGGTTCTGGCAAGTATTATTCTCATATTCAAGATTAAACATACTTTGGAAGCTAAAAAAGAAGGCTAATTTGCAGATTCAAACGCCATAAATAGTTTAATTACTTCCATTGCTTCTTTTACATCATGGACTCGTAAAATTTTAGCTCCTTTTTGTAAAGCTATCATATGTAGAGCAGTGCTACCGTTCAATGCGCCATCAACTGGAACATTTAATACCCCTGTAATCATCGATTTTCTAGAGATGCCAGCCAGTAGTGGTAATTCTAATATTTTAAAAATTTGCATTTGCTTGAGTAAGGTGTAATTATGATCAACTGTTTTACCAAACCCAAATCCAGGATCTAGAATGATATCATTAACATATGCTTTACGCAAAGCAGCTATTTTTTGGATGAAGAAATCAAGTACTTCCAAACTTACATCTTTATAGCTTGGCTGCTTTTGCATATTTTCTGGTTCACCCTTCATATGCATCAATATATATGGTGCATTATACCTTTGACAGATACTTGGCAAAGCAGGATCATATTTAAATCCCGAAATATCATTAATAATTGAAGCCCCCAAATCTAAACTTCGTTCTGCAATTCTTGCCCTAATGGTATCTATTGAAATGATTATATCTGGAAATTGCTTGATTAGCGCTGTGAGCATGGGCAATACCCGATCTGCTTCTTCATCCTCTGAAATAATCTTTGCTCCTGGCCTAGAAGACATTCCACCAATATCAATTATACGGGCTCCTTCTTCCAACATTTGTTGGGTCTTTTGAATTAGTTGATTTTCATTTTTTATACGACTTCCTTTAAAAAATGAATCCTCATTTAAATTTAGTATTCCCATTACAATGGGCTGATCCAAGTTAAGTATTGTTCCTTTGCAATTGATATTCATTTATAAAATTCCATTTTTTTATCCCGAAGATACCCTATTAAGTCTGTTGAAGGAGCACCCTTTAATTTTAATTGTTTCGATAAAGTAAGCAATTGCCCTCGATGATAAGTGCTGTGATTCATGCAATGAAAAATTGCATCATTTACTTTATTTTCATGCTGCTCACCTTGCGCATCTTGATAATGAAATATTGCTTTCAATTGATTTTCGCTCAATGTTTGTATATAAGCGGAAAAAGCTTTTGATTGATTTACAAGTGCTGTTAAGACTGCTTCTTTGTTATTCTCAAACTTGGGAAATTTATCAATCGGCGTTCCTTGAAGTCGGTTTAACCATATTAATTCTGCACCATAAATATGAACAAATGTGTCTTTAACCGTTGGAAAACTATTGTCGATGGCTTTAAAAAAGTAAAGATTTTCACATGAATTATAAAAGTAAGCCAATTTTTGATTTGCCCATAGGTTATAAGCAGCATATTGTTGAATTATGGACTCCATTTTATTATTTTATTTAAAGATAAAATATTTATCCTGAGTTATTTTAATTTTTAGATTTGAGATTATATGACAAATTGGATTCAGATTGATTGTCTAAATGATATGAAATATGGCGTTTACTAATCTTCAATAAAATAAGGAAAGGTGTTAAAAATAAACCGACGCTAATTTTTTATTCAATTTGATTTATTTAATAAGATTTTTTTAACACTTTATCTTTAATTATTTATTATCAAAAGTTTATTTTTACGTTACCACCAACCTGACTGATATCATTTTTTGATAAAATTATTTATGCGATCTGTACTAAAAAGTCTCCCCCTATTTATTTTAATAATTGGTGGCGCTGCCATTATTTATTTTGCAACTAAAGCTTCTTTTAAGGCATCCGAACCAACTGAGCAGGCAAGCAATGTCGTTGCAGTTGAAAAAGTATTAAAGTTTGGGCTAGACGCTGATTTCTTCAATTTTAAAGAAGGAATAATAAAATCTAATGAATTTCTTTCTCAAATTCTTACTACAAATGGAGTACCTTATCAAAAGATTGATGCACTTGCAAAAAAATCTGTAGAGATTTTTGATGTTAGAGATTTAAGGGCTGGAAAAAAATATACCATTATAAAATCAGATTCATGTGCCGCTGCAAATTATTTCATTTATGAGCCTAATGCTTATAAGTATGTAGTTTATGATTTAGACAATCCAGAAGTTTGCATTGTAGAGCGAGAAATTGAAAAGAGGATTGAGTCCAAGTCAGGAATTATATCTTCATCTTTATGGGCGGCAATGAATTTAGATGGTGCTAGTTGGTCATTAATATCAAGGATGGAAGATGCCCTAGCTTGGTCAGTAGATTTCCACCACGTTCAAAAAGGTGATGTATTTAAGTTAATCTATGAGCAGGAATACATTAATGGAGTAAAAGTTGGTATTGGAAAATTGATCGGTGCCTATTTTAAGAATGAATGGAATACTTTTTATTCTATTGATTATGATAGCAAAAACTATGGTGGATTTTATGACGAAGAAGGAAGACCCGTCAAAAAATCATTTTTAAGATCGCCAGTTAAATACTCAAGGGTAAGTAGCGGTTATAATCTTAAAAGAAAACATCCAGTTTTAGGATATGTAAGACCTCATCTCGGTACAGATTATGCTGCCCCTAAAAACACGCCTATCATTGCTGTTGCCAATGGAGTGGTAACTAAAAGAAGTTTTACTAGAGGCAATGGTAAATATATAAAACTTAAACACAACAACGGTTACGAAACCCAGTATTTACACATGAATAAGTTCCAGGATGGTGTAAAACCAGGCGTAAATGTAAAGCAAGGTCAAGTGATTGGTTATGTTGGAAAAACTGGACTTGCAACGGGATACCATGTTTGTTTTAGATTTTGGAAAAACGGAAATCAAGTCAATCACAGAAAAATGAACTTTCCTCCTGCTGAACCAATGCCAGAAGAGGAGTTGCCTAAATATTTTCAAGTAAGAGATTTAATTAAAGGACAATTAGACGCAATTCCTAATCCTAGGTTAGCAGATCCAAAAGAAATTTTAAGTGCAACGGAAGTGGATAGTTTATCTTAGGCCTTTTTTAAACTGAATCCGAAAGTAGAACCTTCACCAACTGTTGATCTCACCGAGATGACTTGTCCGTGAGCTTCGATAATGTGCTTTACAATTGCCAGACCAATACCAGAACCTCCTCTATCCCTAGATCTACTTTCATCTACCCGATAAAAGCGATCGAAGATATATTTTAAATGCTTTTCGTCAATTCCTAAACCATTATCTGAGATTTCAACAAGAATAGTTTTGTCCATATCATAAAAACTAACTTTGGCAAAACCATTTTCATTACTATACTTAATAGCGTTAGTGATCAAATTAGTAAATACTTGCCTGATTTGGTCTTTATCAGCGTGGACCATAAAAGCCTGATCTGCCCCTTCCTTAAATTTAAGTTCTATATTTTTATCAGACGCAGACATTTCCATTTCATCGAACACATCTAAAACTAATTCCTTGATATCCAATTCTTCAAATTCTAACTCCTTTTCCCCTGACTCCAATTTATGTATAACATCAAGATCTTCAATAATAGTCAACAATCGATTAACATTTTTATAGGCTTTTTGGAGATAAAGTTTATTTATTTTTTCATCATAAAGTGCACCATCGATTAAGGTGTGAAGATAGCCTTGAATATTAAAAATGGGCGTTTTTAATTCATGTGAAATATTCCCCATATAATTTCTTCTGTAATCCGCTAATGATCTCAAACTTTCCATTTCAATTTCGCGATCTCTTACAAACTCCACTGCTTCCGTTTCTACATCTTCTAAAATATCCTTATCTTTTGTTAAATCAATTCGTTTTTCTTTGGTAGAAGACTTTGTTCTACGAATAGTCTTATAGATTAATTTTATTTTACGATAAATGTAATTTTCAATGTAATATCGAATAATAAAATATGCAATGGCCCAAATTGATAATCCGAAAAGTACCGAGTAAGCAAGATGAAAATTTAGACTAAAAACGAAGTGGGCAATAACTACAATGAAAGTGCTTGACAAAGCAACTAAAAAAGAAGCCAAATATGTAATTTGGTGCGGATTCCTATTTTTAGACATTTAGAATTCAAATTTGTAGCCAATACCTTTTATTGTTTTGATATATTCTTTACCTATTTTTTCTCTCAATTTTCTCACATGCACATCAATGGTTCTATCTCCAACAATTACTTCCCTGCCCCAAACCTTTCTCAAAATTTCCTCTCTAGTATAGACTTTGCCTGGCTTTGTTGCTAACAACTCTAGTAATTCAAATTCTTTTTTTGCTAACTCAATTTTTAACTCCCCTTTTATTACAATGATCTTTTCGCGATCTATAACTAAATCACCAGCTTGGATTAATTCACTTCCGATGGAATCCTCAGATTTCTTGGACCTCCTGAGTAGCGCTTTAATTCTGCTCATAAAAACTGCAGGCCGAATAGGCTTTTGAATAAAATCATCTCCACCTGCATTTAAGGCCATGATTTGGGTGAAGTCCTCATTTCTTGCTGTCAAGAATGCAATTAGCGTCTTGTCCAATTCTGAATTCTTCTTTAATTCAGCGCAAGCGCTGATGCCATCCATTTCTGGCATCATAATGTCCAAAATAATTAAATCAGGGATGAATCGATCACAAATAGAGATCGCCTCTCCACCGGAATTAGCCGTTTTTACTTCGTATCCATCTTTTTCTAGATTATAAGTAAGAAATTCTAGAATATCCTTTTCATCATCAACAATTAAAATCTTTGAAGACATATGTTATTTTCTTTGATGCACAATAGTAATTAATTGGTAGCGCATTTAAAGTAAATTTGACATTAAGTTATTGTTAAATTAATTCACCTCTTTTTAATGGCTTTATTTTTCAGCTTTTCTTCCATCTCTAGCAATGCTTTATCAGATTTAGCATCTTCTACATCCATTTCCGACGCTTTATAAAAGGATTTTTCTTCTGCATTTAACAATGATATAACGGAATCATACACCATTTTGTAATGATCTTCTTCTTTATATAAAGCTTGCAAATTAATATCTATTTCTTTCTCAGAAACATTATGTATGCTACAAATTTGGGCTAGATATTGTTTTTTAATCTCAACTTGCTCAGAGTTTGGATAACTAGATGCAGCCGATTCAGCCACGTGCAAATCTTTTATCAAAGCAATCAAGACTTCATCACTGAGGGTAATTTCATTACTATTCTGGCAAGAAAAACAAAAACAAAAAAGCCCGAAGATGTAAAACCAATTCATTTATTAAACATTTTAGGATAATAAAAATTGGACAGTTTTCCAGATTTATAATCGAAATCCGTCCATTTTTCAACGTCTGTTGTTATATGAACGATTCCACAGGTCGGAACGTTTGCTATAGCCTCTTTAGCAAAGTAATTTGCAAAGTAGGTAAAGCCTGGATTATGTCCAAAAAGAAAAACATGATCCCAATCGTTTTCAAATTGGAAAACAGCTTCTAGGATATCATCCGTACTTGCATGATATAGCTTTTCATTATAAATTAAATCTTCTTTACTCAATCCAAAAGCGCTCGCAAAATGTTTGGCGGTAGCCTTAGCTCTTTTGGCTGGGCTGGTCACGAACGCATCGACTGCTACCAAGCGATCGGCAAGAAATTCAGCCATTCTGGGTGCATCCATTTTACCCCTTGCATTTAATGGTCGATCTTCGTCTCTAAGACTTAAATCTGCCCAACTTGACTTCGCATGCCTGATTAAGTATAAATTTTTCACATCTTTATTTTTTATTACAACTAGTTTTAAGCGGTTTTATTTAGTTTCAAATTATAAATTACATAAAAATAACATATATTTTCATGAAAATCATTTTAATCTCTATTCGAAAAGATGATAATAAGGCTTATAAAACAGCATTAAATGATTACGAACAGCGTATTAAGAGATACTTACCCTTTCAACAAGTGGTCATTGATATTCCAAAAAAGGTCAATCAATTGCCAGTCGAGAAGCAGAAAGTACAGGAAGGAATCGCCCTCCAAAAGCAATTAAAAAAAGGAGACTACTTAGTGCTTTTAGATGAGAAGGGAAAAGAATATAGTTCCCAAAATTTTGCAAAATACATTGAGAAAAAAATAGCAATGTCTTATGGTAGACTAGTTTTTGTGATTGGAGGCCCTTTTGGATTTTCAGAGGAGATTTATAATTTAGCTAATGAAAAATTGGCACTGTCCAAAATGACCTTCTCCCACCAAATGATACGTTTGTTTTTTATTGAACAACTCTACCGTGGGTTTTCGATTATTAATAATGAGAAGTATCATCATAATTGAATGTTAATCGAATGATTGATAGAATGATAAATCGGATATTATCATTCTGAGCGAGCGCAGCGAGTTGAGGGAAAGAACGAATGGCCAAACCCTCATTTAGTTGTCGCAGTCAAGAAAATGTTTGAGCGGTAGACCCTTAGGTCAGAGACCCAATGTCGTTTAGTTAAGGAATTATCCTTTACCTATTGGGAATAGCCGTTATGTAGTATCATTAGTAGATTTGGAAAAAATTAAAATTAAAATGAAAATGAAAATGAAGAAAAAGCAAGGTGGCTCTTGACTCGTAAATTCCTGTTTGCCAAAAGGTGCTGAGCACTGCCTACAAACACTTTTAGAACTCATAAACTTATAAACTTATAAACCTATAAACCTATAAACTAGCAGCCCGATATATACTAGGTTCGATATAATTTTCTTTGACGCTTAACTAAACGACTTTGGGTCAGAGACCTTGGGCTAAACGATTTTTAATCTAAGAGAATAAAGTATTGCGCTTTTTTCCTACACTTCTAAACTCCTAAATTTTTTTTAAAAATTAATATCCAAAAAAATTGGATCAGACTTATATGAAATACCATTACTGTACTGTTTAGAAATATTGTCTATAAAGCGCTTTTAAAAATGGCCAATATTTAAACCTAGAGATAATCCGAAGTTCTTCAAAATAACTGGTCTCTCCATCCAGAAACTTAAAAATTTTGGCGGTTGAATTTTTAGCATACATTCTGGCAAAAATCTCTGGTCCTAAATGATTTTGATTTTGTAAAACATCTAAGAATATTCGGTCATAAAAAAAATCTTGCTTTCGAAAAAGATCCGCTGAAGGTAATTTATTATTAATAATATTCTCAACAATTTTTTGGCTATAGCGCGCTGCATTTTTAAACATATATCCGCTAGATGGCCTCACCCAAGAACCCGCTGTTCCAATTTTTGTGATAAACTTATTATTAGCCCTGTGAAAAGGATAATTAGACATTGGAATAATCCCACCTTCTTCTTCTATTACTTTATAATCTTGAATATCTAAGTTTGTTTCAATGTAGGATTTAATATGATTATCGTACTCCTTCTCTTTCAAAAGCTTGGTGTCAAACAAAGTAAACTCAACTAATGCTTTAGTTTCACTTATTGGCAGTACATAAAAAAATGAAGTTTGGGATTTCCATGGGAAGGAATAATCCATCATTACGAATTTATCTGGATCGAATACTGGATTATCACTTTCAATGGTCCATCCTTTAAAATGTTGTAAGATGCGAATACTCGAATCATTTGCGTGATCAAATTTCGGATCAATTCGACTATCAAAAAGATGATCACAGGTATAGACTTGATTAATTGTTTGCACAATGACTTTATTATCAAAGACAACATTGATTACCGTATCCGTCTTTGCTTCAATATTGAGATTGTTTTTAATCAACTGTTTCACATGATTATAAAAACGATCGGCAGGAATCATTTTATATTGATAATCGCCCATAGATAAAGCAATAGTATGATTGTTATATTTAAAGCTACCTTCCTGCCATTTCTTTTCTAGCAAATGATCGAATTCACCTTGACCTTTTCCCCAGAAACACCAAGTTCTATCTTTACTATTTTTATCAGCTTTATCGAGTACCAATATCTGTTTATTGGATAGCTGATCTGAGTTGAGCATGGCATTTATTAAATGTCCTCCAGCTCCACCCATCCCAATAATGATATAATCGTAGTGCATCTTAGAGCGGACCTTGTAATAATTGTTCTATAAAAAGAGATATTAATGAGGGTTTTAATGCAAAAATAAATATCAAACCTAATATTGCTCCATAAAGATGAGCGGAATGATCTATCCGACCTTTTTGCTGATTGTCTGCCCAAGTGGAATAGCCAATGTATAAAACTGCAGCTAAAATGCTATATATTCCTAAAATTCCATAAAGGTATATCTTATCCCAGGGATGAAAAACAACATACATCATTATAATCCCTGATACAGCTCCAGATGCACCAATACTAGCAAATGAAGGATTATCCTTGTGCTTTGCATAAGAAGGGATGTCTGCTAAAATAATGATAAGTATATAAACTACCAGAAATAGGATAGGTCCTGGAATTGAACCAAAAAGTCTAGAAAAATAAACTTCAATTAACCCTCCAAACTGGTACAATACGAACATATTAATAATCAAATGGATCCAGCTTCCATGCACAAAACCCGAGGATAAAAACCGATAATACTCTTTTTGATTCTTTTCGGCAGTCGGCCAATGTCTTAATTTATAGACCACCTCGGGATTATTAAAGCCTTGAATCGATATTAAAACTGTAACGATAACAATACCTATCGTAACCGGAAAAGCACTTATAGATTCCATAATTTAAAAGTACTTAGAACTAATGAGAAATTGAAATTATTAGTATTGTCATAATTTAGCCAAAAATCGATCCGCTTCTTGATCATTCTTAAAAACATGAATACTTTTGTCTTGTTCAAAATCACGCAAGCGGTTCAAAATCTTTGGTGTTCTGGTTCTATTATAATTGGCAACATACCATAAGAAATGCAAATCATATCTTTCTCGACAACCATCTGGCATATCTGGCCGAACTTCTCCCTTATATTTATGAATTCTTTTAATTACTCTAGACAAACAGCGGAAAGTACTATAATTTAAAAATAGGATGGTATCCGCTCTTTGGAATCTGATTTCCATTGTTCCTCCATAATTGCCATCCATTATCCATTGGTCTGGCTTTACCAATGCGGTAATTTTCTCCGCCCATTCAGCTGGTCTTGATTCCACCCAATGTGGATTCCAGAAGTGTTGGTCTAAATGGACTAAAGGTAAGCCTGTTTGCTCATGGAGTTTTTTACTAAAAGTAGATTTACCTGCCCCACAACAACCCAGTATCATTATCCTCTTCATATTATTTGCTTAAAGCAATGGCTTGACTTTCCTTGTGTAATTCTTGATATTTTTCCAAACCCATTTCTAAACATTTAATAGCTTTTGAAAAATCTTCCTCATTCAATACGAAAGCAATCCTAACTTGTCTTTTCCCTGAATATTCATTGGTGTAGAAACCCGAGGCTGGAGAAAGCATTAAACTTTCATTCTGATAGTCAAACGAATTCAGCAACCATTTACAAAAATGATCAGTATCTTCTACAGGTAGTTCTACAATTAAATAAAAAGCACCATCTGGCAAATAGGATTTCACCCCATCTATTTTAGATACTAATTCATATACCTTTTTCCTCCGTCTATCGTATTCTTGTTGAACTTCTGGAAGATAATTTTTCAGATCTTTATAGGCTGCTTCTGCAATTAACTGCCCAAAATAAGGGGGACATAAACGCATTTGGCAAGCTTTGGCAATGGTGCGTTGTAATTTTTTATTTCGGGTGGATAAGAACCCGATTCTGGCGCCACAAGAACTAAAAATTTTGCTGATAGAATCCAAAACAATGACATGATCTTCAAGCTCATTAAATTGGGTCACTGATTCGAAATTTATACTATAACAAAACTCCTTATACACTTCGTCCACTATAAAAAAAAGGTCATGTTCTTTAACTAAGGCAACAATTTCTGCTAATGCTTTTTTATCGTAAACCTTACCCGTTGGATTACTAGGATTACAAAGGAAGATGGCTTTTGTCTTAGAAGTAATTTTTGATCTAAAAGCCTCGGCAGAAGGTAAACTAAATTGAGTTTCAAAACTACTACTTAATGGAACAACCTCCACTGCACAGAATGCGGCGAAGCCCAAATAATTCGCATAAAAGGGTTCTGGAATAATAATTTCATCTCCCGAATTACAAGTTGCATTTAAAGCAAACAATATAGCCTCTGACGCTCCAGTAGTTACAAAAATATCAGCTGCAGTAAATTGAGCTCCAAATTTTTGATAATAATTAGCATAAATTTCTCGTAGTGATTGCGCACCTTGAGCTGGACCATAAGCTATTATTGAAGAAGTATCATTTTTAACTGCCTCCAGCGCTGAGGGCGGAGTAGCAATATCTGGTTGCCCTATATTTAAATGATAAATGGTTCTTCCAGCCGCTTTTGCAGCATCAGCAACAGCAGCTAATTTACGTATTGGAGAACCAGGAACATTTTGTGCACGATCTGAAATTCTATGATCCATAGTGGAATCTTTAAAATTTAAAAAGCTGTAAAGATACAAAACCAGCATAAATGCAAATGTAAACTAGATTTTAAATATAAAAAGAAGGGGTTGATCTCAATTTTTATATTTATTCATCATTCCTTCGACCATATTTTTGTAATGGAAAAAATCAACTTGCAAGGTATGTCTTGGAGCTTCCCCATATCTACTTTTTAATTTTTGAGTTTCTTTAGCTATAGCCCATTGCATTTTTTCCTTATCCGCTAAACCGCATTCGCCGCTAATAATCTTAGCTATCCATTTGGATTGCACTTCAGCTAATGGCATAATAGCCCCTAATGGCTGAAGTAGTGCCAAGAAAAATAAATTTTCAAATTCAGGATGAATCATATGCTTATATAATGCAATTTGGTTGGTCTCTTCTACATCAAATTCATCATGGTGTTTCAAAAATGGAAAAGTAATTTTATAACCGGTAGCATAAATAAGCATGTCAAAATCCTGACTATTCCCATCTTCAAAAACAACGGTCTTTCCTTTTAATTCTTTGATATTCGGTTTGAATTTAATAAGACCACGACCTGCCAAATTCAACAGATCCTGAGAAAGTGTTGGATGTTCTTTTAACAAGGGCCTGTTCGGTTTGGGCACACCATAATCTTCTTGATTTCCATGAGCCAACCAAAGTGCAACTTTCAATAGTAAGCGCTGCACCACCATTGGCAATTTATTAGTTAAGGGATTGGCTAAATTATCAAAGGGCATACTCCAAATCCAATTGGGCAAAATATAAGCACCGCTTCGAGTAGAGATTACAACTTTACCAGTGTGTAGGCGAGCTGCCTCGCAAGCGATGTCCACTGCAGAATTTCCAATCCCTACGATCAATACATCTTTATTTTTTACTTGTTCAAATTCTTTATAATAATGAGAATGTATAATTTCCCCAGTAAAGTTTCCTTTAAATGGAGGCTTGGGTAATCTAGGATTCCAATGATGACCATTTGCAACGATTACATGTTCATATTCTTTAATTGAGCCATTACTAAGCGCTACCTTATATCCATCTTGGATCTTAGTAATTTTTGAAACAGCGGTATTAAAAGTAATGTGTTCAAGCAGATTAAAATGTTCTGCATAATCATCGAAATATTTAATGATATGACTATGATGTGGGAACATCGGATAATCATTTGGCATCGGAAAATCCGAATATGCCATTACTTTTCGATTGGTATTAATATGTAGTGAACGATATGCGGAAGAGACGCCATTATCATTATTGTATCTCCAAACCCCTCCTATCTTAGAACCTTTTTCATAACAATCTACGGCGATGCCATTTTCCAATAGTGTTTTAACCGCCGTTATTCCAGAAGAGCCCGCCCCTATTATACACACTTTCTTCATTACAAAATCTATTTATGACTCCAATCATCTTGGTTATCACTGTCATTAGGAGACAAACCGATTATATCACCATCCAATCCGATGCCCAAACCTACCACTGAACGATTTACATAATTAAAATAACTAGTCACTTGATTTAATTCCAATATTTCTCCATCCGTAAATCCAGCAGTTCTTAATGCTATAATATCGGACTCTATAATTGAGTGATGGCTTAAGGTTAATTTTCTTGCATGATGGCAGCCTAATAAATATTGGCCCTCAAAGAAGTCCGTTAATTGGTCTTGTTTTACTGCATTATAATATTCTTCAGCCGCTTCATCGTTTTCATACAGTCGCTTGAAGCCTGCGTAATGATGTTCAAAACAATAATTGCATTGGTTCAAATAGCTAACATAAACGCCAATCGCTTCTAGATACCATTTAGGCAAAGTATTATTGGAGTTGTGCAGCACATTTTTGTAAAGTGTCATATGTCCTGTTAAAGTATGAGGTCTCAAACTGTGCATCATTAAGACATTATCCACATTGTTATTTGGTCCTTTAACTTTGTCGTAAATCCGTTTTAATTCCGGACCTGCATTATGGTAGTCAATAATCTTAATCCAACTCATTTTTTAGTATTTAAAACGTAAGGAGGGATATTTGAAATTTATATGGCTGACAATTTTAAAGCCTAACTAACAGCCCAATAAATTACCGACACTGAATTCAAAATTTTGTTTTATTTTAATTTGGCTAGCATTTTCGGCTGGTTTCCAAGCTGGCATTTGTTGGATGGCTCTCAAAAGTATTAAGTCTATCTCTTTATCTTTAGAAGATTCTGAAATTCTCGGATTAATAACCTCTCCTTTTTCGTTAATTGTAAATATAACCATTGCAATTTGTAATTGATCAGCTTTAATCAAGGGCATCTTATTAATGATTTCTTTCTTGAAATATGCGTCCATTTTTTCCGCGCCTCCTACAAAGCTAGCTTCTTTTGCAGGAATTAGTGTGTAGGTAAATTCCATCAAACGATCTTCAACGATACCCGTTACCGAATTTATCTTTTTGTACTTTACTTCAAAATCAATATTGCTTCCCATATCCATTTTACTCAATAGGTTTACTTGAGCTTCATTCAAAACCTCATTTGAGCCAATTGCTTCATGTATTTCTCCTTTATAGATAGTTTTAATGTGAGTAGAAATATACTCTTCATCTTGAATCCAAGACGAAGGATATCCCGGATTAATATCTTTCATGGTCTTGGCACTAATTAAGTGCTCCTTTTTTACTTGTTTGAAGCTGGTACTGCGCACTGCAAAACCCATGTCTTGAGCTAAAACAGTGCTAGAGAAAAGGAAACAGAGACCTATTAAAAAACTAAATTTCATATGCAGGAATTTATGACTTTAAAGTACGGATTCTTTTGTGGAAAAACAATTTGTTTTTTATACTTCCCATTCAAGCATTCACTCAATCAATGATTCAGCATTCATGAATTCGAACATTCAAGCATCAACTAACACATACCTTTTAAACAAATCCTCCAAAACCTCCTGCGGAGCATGACACAAGCCAGGGTGTGTTTTAGAACTCTGTATAATTGTACTTCGCGATGCGGTTAACCATCGAAACCGAGAGGCTAATACTAACTCCCCAATCGCCCCTCCTTCTGGGCTACCTCTACAAATTAATTCCCAGGCATGGAGATAGTCTTTTATTTCATCAATATCGATATCCTTAGAAAAAGAACGAATTCTATCTTTATCAATTTCATATTTAATTCCTAGAAAATGTTTATGCTTAGAAAAAAGAATTACACCAACATTGAGGAATTCTTCCCGCTCTACTTTCGGGACTAATCGGATAATCGAATATTCGTAAGTGGCTTTATCTTGCATCTTTTGCTTCTTTGGCCAGCGTTTCTAAATTAGCAATTCTAGTATTTAAAAATTCTTTATAAGCAGTTTTAATTTCACTTGGCAACAATACATTTCTATCCTCTATCAACCAATCTTCTGGCAGGGAATCAACAATATCATTGATCACAGATGCTGTTATTAGCGATTTAATCTCACCTACCGTTTCAATTAATTGGTCTGCTCGTTCTAAAAGAACATGATCTTTAATATTGGGAAAGGTACGATCAAGATAAGTCCTCCAAGTTTTCCAATTATGATGAAAATATAGACTAGCTCCATGATCAATGAGCCACAATTCACTTTTCCAATTTATTAAATTGGTATTCTTTGCAGTGCGATCAATATTCATAATCATACTGTCTAACAACACTACCTTTGATGCCAAATGACCATTTACATTAGAAACTAATGGATCGTAAGTAATGGCACCTGACAAAAAATGCAAGCCCAAATTAAGCCCTACACTAAATTTCAATAGGTCCTGAATTTCTTCATCTGGTTCCGTTTTACTAAAGGAATCAGCGAGATCCATGAACACTAATTCTGGTACTTTAAGTCCCAATTTTCTAGCCAATTCCCCACCAATAAGTTCTGCTATCAAAGCTTTCCTACCTTGTCCGGCCCCTTTGAATTTTAGTACATATAAAAAATCATCATCTGCCTTCACAATGGCAGGCAAAGATCCACCTTCTCTTAATGGCTGAAGATACTGTACTACATTCACTCTACGAATATCATTTGTACTCATTGGACCCAAGATAGTGAAATTGGTAAATGTAAAATGTAAAATAATTCGAAAATTCAATACGGCTTTACTCGGTTACTTTTCTAAATTGCTTGGAAAAGTATATTTTGTAACCTAGCCAATTTTAATTTCAAAAATTGGTTTTCAAAAATCGAATTTTTAGGGTCGGCTCATCCTTCTTGAATCCGATTCTAAAGATGCCTCAAAAACATCTCTGGATTATTCAAAAAATTCTTAGTTATAGAATAATGCTCCGTGTCCTCCAATGCGGTTTCTATCATTGCCTCTTCTGAAATTTCATAAATAGTGGCATTAGGCATAGACATTAAAATTGGAGAATGAGTAGCGATAATGAATTGCGATTGCGTAACTTTTAAATGTTCTTGAATCTGATAAATTAAAGATAATTGTTTGGCTGGAGAAAGCGCAGCCTCTGGCTCATCTAATATATAAATACCTTTACCTTTAATCTTCTCTTGAATGATTTGCATGTACGCTTCACCGTGAGACATATTGGTTAATTCTTGACCATAATTTAAACGCATATGATAGATTTGATAATTTGCATTTTCTCTCATTTCCTTAATAATTTGCTCAGGTACCTCTCCATCTAATTCATTTAATTGTTTATTTAGAACTTCATCTCTCCGATCTATACTATTCATATAATCACCGAAATCTTCCGCTCTAAAAAAGAAACCAATCGGGCGATCTAGATTAAATTTCAATTCTAAAAAACTCGCCAATTTAATAGCCGCTTGAAAGGAAGCCTTTGAATATTCTGAACCATCAATATGTGGCAATTGCAATCTAAATGCAATGGATTCTATTAAGGTAGATTTTCCAGTACCGTTATCCCCAATGATAAAATTAATCTTATTAGAAAGGTCAAGGTGTTTTGCAAACTTAATAGCAGGGACATTAAATGGAAATGGCTTAGTTTTAATCGTATTTATATGAAGTGACTTAATGTAGGGCATTTTCTATACTTTAGGTTTCAAAAACATTGAAACTATTGGAACCATTATAGCCATTTTTTTTTTGAAAACAATAAATTCATTATCACTCCACATATTTATTATTACAACCCTAAGCCATGAATTAACCTATTAATTATAAACATAAAAAAGGAGCAAGCTAAGCTTGCTCCACATGAGGAATTAAATATTCTTACAAATTTAAGCTAATCGACCACCGTCGAGCTTATCTTGATATTCTTTTAAAGCTTTCCAGTTGGCCTTGGCTGCGTAGCTAGCTTGCTGTGGCCAAGTTGTTGGATCGGCCAAACGATAGCGAGGACCAGCATTTTCTAAAATCTTTTTTATCACATCCACATTTGCATCTCCAACTGAGGCCCAAGTTTTTAGTCCTCCATCTTTAAGCAAACCTTCAATTTTTGGCCCTACACCTTCAATAATTTTAAGGTCATCTTGCTTTATTTTAAAACCAAAAATGGCCTTGCCTGCTGCTAATTGATCCTCTGACAGTGTTCCGCTACTATCACTGCCTAATCCAGTTGCACCTAAACCTATTGTAGGAATAGCACTAGTTAAGTCAGGCTTAGTATCCGTTTCAACAATATCCGCTGCGGCCTCATCTACTTTACTTATAGAATCAACCACCTCTTCCGTACTGTCTGTCAGGTTTGTTTTTACTGCTGCTCCTGAAATGCCAATGTTTGGGTTGGCTTTAACCAATTCTAGTTCTTTAGCTAAATTTGCGCTTTCTGTTTTAGCAGATGTCAATATTGCTTCAGTTGATTTTAACTGTGAGCCTAGACTTTCTAGCTGATCTTCCATTTCTCTACTTCTTCCTTTTAGCATCGCCACTTCTCCATCTAGTCGGTTTCTTGCATAAGAGCAATCTTCTAAATCTTTTTCTAAACCTTTAATCGTTTCTTTCAAATCACGTACTTCCTTTTCTAAGGCTTCTGTTCTCAACCTCCATTTTCTGGTGGCAAAAGATTGGAACCACCAACCTAATAAGAATGGAATAAGGCATAGTAAAAGTGGCAACCATATGCCCATTCCACAAAGCCAACAGTCTGCTAATAATATACTTTGAGTAAACATATTTTGATTTTTGTTTTGTTTCTATTTAATAATTTCCAATTCAGTTCTTCGGTTTTTTTGCTTTCCTGCCTCTGTGGAGTTAGATGCTATAGGGTCAGTTTCTCCCATTGATGAGGTAGAAATTTTATTGGCATTTACCCCTTTACGTATTAATATGGCTTTTATAGCTTTGGCTCTTTTTAAACCAAGTCGTTGATTAAATTCAGAACTACTGTCCGTATCTGTATGTCCTGTTAATTTAATTCGCTCGCCACTAGCACTAACTTGTTTTGCAACTTTAGTCAGATAAGTATCAATGGATGGATCATTTAATTTTTGATCACTACCATAAGGAAATCTTATTTCCATAGAATTTCTAACTTTTGATTTTGCGACCGTTTTATCTCGTTTTTCTTTTTCAAAAGTTACACTCTCAAAAAAAGAATCCCCAAGACCAGACTTCCCTTCTAATAAATTTGATGCTAAGAGAATTCTATCATCCGTGATATGCTTACTAAACAAACCCATAACTGCATCTGCTCTAGCCATTCCTAAATTTTCAAAATTTGTATTAGGATTCTTCTCATCACCATAATATTGACCTATAATTTTAAGTAAGTCATCTTTATCTAAGGTTCGTAAAATAGAATCTCGATAGGCTGCAAAAGCATCAGTTGTTTCCACCTCATCTTTATTCCATCTAAACCAAAGCGGACTCGAGGCTACTACCGTATTTGTGACTCCTTTGCTTACCTCATTTTTTGCAGCATTATCATCTTGCTTGTTAGTTGCTCCAATCTTGGAGACATCCTTTTGACAACATTCGGAATTACAATTGATATCATGAAAAGACCAAGTAAAAAAGGCCGTCCATAATAAAGCTAATATCACAGGTATAGCTCGCATAAGTTTTAATTTGATGAAATAATGTGGATTTAACGTTGGAATTTACCAAAATTAAATGAAATATTTTACTATTTAATGGGTTTTTATGATATAAATAGTACATATTATTATTATTTACAATATATTATTTGTATATGTTGAGTGATATAAAATTTTAATTTTCCAGCCTAGGTTGGTAAATTTAGAAGTTTAGCAAACCATTTTCATTTTGCCCCTATTGCAAGTCGCGTATTTAACTCATCCCGACCTTCTTCGTCGACCACCCGTCTCTTGCGAAGTAAAGGGATAATATGTTTCAACTCAGTATATACAGATTTAGTCGAATTTTACATGTAGGCGATCAATTCAGTATGTGTTTTGCGAAACGCGGTTAAGATCACAACTTAAACGTTTAAGTTCACTTCGGTTCTTGGAATTCCAAATCTTTCTGCTGATATTGATTATGTTTCGATCACACTATTATGAATTGGAGAACACTTCCCATACTAAGACTCCTATGTCCATATGTTATAGGAATATTTATTCAACAATCTAGCAAAATCCCATTTGTTGATTATTGGCTTGGCATATCCTTCCTATTAGTGCTCTTCATAATCCATTATTTTAGATCTTCAAATTTTGAAAATCGAAAGCAATTTGGCTGGATACTCTCCATTTGTATGATGCTAGCTGGCATCATAAGTGCCCAAAATTATTATGTCAATCCATTACAATCATTTGAAGGAAAAACAATTAGCATTCTTGGATATTGTATAGATGATCCAAAGACGAAAAACAGCAATACTAAACAATGTGTAAAGATTAATAAGATACAGATTGGTGAAACCATAATTGACATACATGCAAAGATTTTCCTAAACATTAAAGTTGCTGAAATTGAGCCTGCTTATGGAGACTTATTAATATTTGAAACGAAACTTTACCCGCTCAGAGAACCATTAAATGCATTTGAATTTAGTTACAAAGATTTCGCAAAACATCAAGGCATATTTCATCAAGCCTATATTAAAGGTAGAGACTTACATATAATAGATGACGGACATGGTTTAAAATTTCAAACTTTCTTACGAAAGCAAAGAAAGCATGCGATTTCTATTTTAGAAGAATATTTCACCAAGCAAAAACATTTAGGCATTCTAGCTGCCTTAGTACTTGGCGAAAAGAAAGAATTAGATCAAGCGTCTCGAATTCAATTTTCCGAGTCTGGTACCATTCATGTTTTAGCTGTATCTGGATTGCACGTTGGCATAATCTGGTCCATTATTGGATTCTTGTTAAGTCCACTAAAATACATCAAACACCTTGGGCCAAAAACAATTCCCCTCCTTTCCATAATTGGAATTTGGGCATTTGCATTTTTCACCGGGGCCGCGAGCCCAGTTTTACGAGCTTCTATTATTTTAACTTTTTTACTCGTTGGTAAAATTCTCGAAAGAGAAATCTATATTTTCAATCTCCTCGCATTAGCTGCATTATTGATTTTAATTTTTGAACCAGGTCAAATATTCCAAATAGGTTTTCAGTTTTCATTTTTGGCGGTCACTAGTATTATTTTATTCTTTGAAAAAATAGAAAAGTTAATTTACAGTCGTTTTAAGATTATTCAATATGTTTGGAAGATCATGGCTGTTTCATTTGCTGCTCAAATTCTTGTGTTGCCTTTGAGTATCTATTACTTTCATCAATTTCCAACTTACTTTTTCATAAATAGCCTAGTAGTTATTCCCTTAGCCTATGTATTGATAGGTGGAAACTTGCTACTTTTTGCAATGGAATCCATTTATCCTAAAGTGAATATTTACTTAGCAAAAGCTCAATCTTTTTTAATAGAAGGTATGGATTTAGCCCTTTCTAATATGAATAGCATCCCTTATCATCTTATAGAAAATCTGTATCCAAGCATTACGTTAATCACTTTCATTTATTTATTAATCTTAACCTGTAGTATCGCCATTTTTTTTAAATTTCAAAATATTAAAAGATATGGATTCTTACTCCTCATAATAGTAACAAGTCTGAAAACAATGGAACATTACAGCAAACAAATTGACAATTTATATATCTCAGGAGGAAGCCGTGATAGTCAAATAGTTTTCAATGCAGGAAACACTAGTTTCATCTTACAACCTGAGCCGAATAAATATAAGAATTCAGGCTATGCAATAAGATCAATTCTTGAATTTTATGAGAAACGAGAGCAATGTGCACTCAGTATTGATGACTATTATCAAAATCGATTGATCGCAAAAAATGGCAATTATATATTTTTTAAAGGGCATAAAATTCTATTGTGGAATTCAAGTTCAGCTAATTTAAAAATTAACTACTTCCCTTCTATCTTGATAATCCAGGATAATACGCCCCTCCCGAACAACATCCATCCTGAAGCAATATTAATTTTTGATTCAAGCAATCATGCAGACTTCATTCTGAAAGCACAATCTGAATTAAAAACATCTGGCATTCAAAATCATTCCTGTAAAAATGCAAAAGGTGTATTCTTCTATTTTTCAAAACACAAGGCACTATGGAAAAAAATCCATTTTATTTTAACAAGAACGAACGTAATGGAGTATTGGCTTTAATATTAGTCATGCTTTTTATTTTGAGTATGCCTTATCTTCATCAATGGATGATAAAAGATCAGATTGATTATAGTAGTCAGATATTACAATGGGAGAAAGAAATTGAAGTATTAAAACAAGAACATATGAATAAATCATCAACTAGTACCAATGAAAAAATTGAGCATCATAATCAATCCAAAATTAACAATAAAAGCAATCGTTACCCACGTAAAAAGAATACAACGCAATGGAAAAATGAAATGATTAAAAGTCCTAAGCAGTCCAACAATTCTTGGCAATCAAAAATGCCAAGAAAGGAAATTTCAAAATTTCAATTTAATCCCAATACACTTTCCAAAGACAGTTTACATTTATTAGGTTTTGAAAGCAAAGTGATTCAAAACATTTTAAAATATCGTTCGAGTGGCGGTAAATTCTACAAAGTAGAAGATTTAAGTAAAATTTATGGTATCCAAGAAAAAGATTTTTTAAATATCAAATCATTGATCAATATCCCAAAAACTAAATATAAATCGAACAATGATTTCTCACTTAAAAAACAAGCCACTCCATCCATAATTGATATCAATACAGCTAAGGAAGAAGATTGGATGAGCCTAAAAGGGGTAGGTCCATTTTATGCGAGTAAAATTGTAGCATTCAGAGAAAAATTAGGTGGGTTTTATAACACCGACCAAGTCGGAGAAACTTGGGCTTTACCAGATTCCGTATTCCAAAAAATTCAACCTTTTCTAAAATTAGAGATGCCCGTTCAAAAAATTAATATTAATGAAGTTAGCTCAAAAGAATTAGCTGCTCATCCCTATATCAATTGGAAAACTGCAGGCATTATTAAAAATTACATCCAACAACATGGACCATTAATTGACAAAGAGGGATTGTATAAAATAAGAATATTAGATTCTGCAAAAGTTCATATGATTCATCCTTACTTTAATTACAAGCCTAACGAAATTTCTGCATTGAATAAATGAGGCATATAAATTTTACGATAAAATGCTGATTTTTGAATGGACTAATCATTAATTTCTTTTAAGTCAATTAATATTACATTGATTCTTCTAGTTAAATCTCCATAGATAACATTCACTTTATTATGAAAAAGAAAAATCAAACTTCTTTAAAAAATCATAGTTGTCTCAGTAGAGAAAGTTCATTTAATTTGATTAATTCAAATTGACCTATTACTGCAAGCATTATAAATAAAAAAACATATAGCATCCAGTTAATGATATTCCTCCTAAAATAAAGGCGATTAAAATCAGCACTGCAGTGAATACTAAGCCGATTATATTCCTCTGATACCTTGCTTTAAATTTATCAATAAAATAAACCGATTTGATTTTTGAAAAATCTTGAAATTTTAGGCACATTCAAAATTCCGTGATTAGCAAAACCTTTCTTCCAAATTAATTCCATTGACTTTTCCATATAAAATTAATTTTTATTCGTTCTTTAATTCTATTATTTCTTACTCCAATATTTGATGTGCTCGTTATTTAAATAGCGGCAATTTCTTGGTAGGACTTTTCTTCCAAATACAATAAGATAACCGCTCGGTCAATTTCTTTAAGTTGTTTGATTACTAGGTATAATTGGTTGATATCTTTTTCTCGATCTCCAATTGAACCTTCATTGTCTTCTTTCTATTAATCCTTATTTTTCAAAGGAGAGATCTCAATTTTATTTTACTTTTGAAGAGTCAAACGTATATTATAGAAATCTGTACTCAATTTTCTCTTTCTTGCTTGGTGGCAAGATCATTAAAAGTATTACACTTTTTTTTAAAAAAGTTTAAAATAAAAGGATTGGCTATTAAAAATCATGTAAAAGAAACCTAGGATTAAAATAAGGTCAGCACCTTTTTGGCTACTTTCATCTCATGATCAAGGAGCCGTCGCTTTCGCCATAAGCCTCCTGCATAACCGGTAAGTTTTCCATCTGATCCTATCACTCGGTGGCAAGGAATAAGAATAGCCATTTGATTTTTACCATTTGTTGTGCCTACTGCTCTTATGCTTTTAGGATTATTTATTTTTTGCGCCAAATCTAGATATGAAATGGTTTCTCCATATGGAATTGTTAATAATTGTTTCCAAACCGATTGTTGAAAAGTAGTTCCTTCTTGAAAAAAAGGAATATCGAACTTTTGAAGTTTTCCTTCAAAGTATGCATTTAATTGCCTAGTCATTTCAGAGCTAATTGCATTTTTGGAAACTACTTTTCTGGCTTCGCCTTGTTTCATAAAATGAATTTTGCAAATCGCCTTTTCAGTGGCAGCAATCTCAATAGTACCTGCAGGAGATTCAATATATTCTGTAAAGTTAAACTCAGCCAAAATTTATTTATTTTTATAGTTTATCCTCCAACTGCAGAATACCTTTCAACAAATGCTTTCATTTCATCAATCATTAATGGAGAACCGATAACGATGGTTTCTCTTTGATGTAATTCTTTAGGCTCCTGATCTAGAATTCGTTTTAATTGACAGGATAGAGCTTTCCCTCCAGCTTGTTCTACAATGAAGGCCATTGGATTACATTCATAGACCAACCTCAATTTACCTAGCGGATATTTTCTAGTATTTGGATATAAGAAAATCCCTCCTTGAAAAATCATTCGATGAACATCGGAAACCATAGATCCAATGTATCTTAAACGCAGGTTTTCATCACAGCAATAATCAATGTATCTACGCATTTCTAAATCAAACTTGAGATAATATCCTTGATTCACGGAGTAGTAATTTCCACGATCTGGAATTTTCATATCTCGATGAGATAAACAAAATTCACCGATACTGGGATCTAAGGTAAATCCATTTACTCCGTTTCCTGTGGTATAAACCAGCATTGTGGAGGTTCCGTATAGTACGTATCCGGCAGCAACTTGTTCTGATCCTTTTTGAAGAAAATCTTCTAAAGTACAATCTTTGGAAGGGTCACTTATTCGGCGATAGATTCCAAAAATTGTTCCCACCGAAACGTTCACATCGATATTAGAGGATCCGTCTAAGGGGTCCATGACAACCACGTAATTCGCGTTTTTCTTTCCGACTTTTGGTATGGTGGTAAAAGTTTCATCCTCTTCCGATCCAATACCACAACATTCGCCGCTGCTACTCAGGCATTCAATCATTTTCTCATTGGCATATAGATCTAATTTGGCAACCATGTCACCTGAAGCATTATTAGTTCCGTCTACTCCTCTAATATTAACTAAGCCAGCTTTATTAACTTCTCGGTTTACAATTTTAGCAGCGACTCCAATATCTCGTAAAAGACCCGTTAATTCGCCAGTAGCATAAGAAAAATCATTCTGACGTTTGATGATAAACTCATCTAAGGTTATAATTCTGTTCATTATAAAAATTTTGATTAGGTCTCATAAAAATAGACAATTCAAAAATATATCCTTCTTTTAATCCATTATTATTAGCAATAACTTTGATTTTTAATTTGCAGATAGATAATTATTTAAAAGTAAACTAAACCATTTCTTTTCTATTAATTTAGAAATTCACACACTTGTTTAAAGCTATAAAGGCTTATATTTGTCAAAATATTCAACTTTTAGGAAAAATAAGACTTTGAAGCATCTTGCAGTACTAAATAAATATTTTTATAAATATAAATGGCATTTGCTTGGGGGAATCCTGTTTGTAGGCTTATCCAATTATTTCAGAGTATTGCAACCTCAAATTATTCGTCAAGCGCTTGATTTAGTTTTTGAGAATGTTGCCTATTATAAAATAATGGATGGTTTTGAAGCTAGATCTGAGCTAATATTAGGTATGTCAAAATTGCTCTTATTCTTTGGCTTTTTAGTACTCCTGCTAGCATTACTCATGGGAATCTTTATGTATTTTATGCGTCAGACTATAATAGTAATGTCTCGCTTGATTGAATATGATATAAGGAAAGAAATCTTTTCTCATTATGAGGCAATGGATCTTGCCTTTTTCAAAAAAAATAATACGGGAGATTTGATGGCAAGAATAACTGAAGATGTGACCAAAGTCAGGATGTATTTGGGGCCAGCCCTTTTGTATGGAATTAACCTGAGCACGCTTTGCATACTTGTGATTTATGCAATGTTCAGCGTGAATGCCACCCTAAGTTGGTACACCCTTTTACCGCTTCCAATTTTATCAATATCTATTTACTATGTAAGCAGTATTATAAATAAGAAAAGTGCCCAAATTCAAAAGCAATTGGCCTCGCTAAATAGTATTGCGCAAGAGGTCTATAGCGGTATACGGGTAGTTAAGTCCTATGCCCAAGAAAAGCAATTTGGTAAATTCTTTTTAGGGGAATCTAATAATTACAAAGATAAAACCTTAGAACTAGCAAAAGTGAATGCTTTATTTTTCCCATTGATGATTTTATTAATAGGTATTAGTACGATAATAACGATTTATATAGGAGGGATTTTGGTTGCAAAAGGACAAATAAGCCCTGGAAATATTGCTGAATTTGTTTTATACGTAAATATGCTGACGTGGCCCGTTACAGCAGTTGGATGGGTTGCTTCAATCATAAATCAAGCAGAGGCTTCCCAACAAAGAATCAATGAATTTTTAGATACGAAGGCGGAGATCAAAAATAATGAAGATGGCAGCACTATAATTGAAGGAGACATTGAGTTTAAGAATGTGAGTTTTGTCTACCCTGATACGGGTACTAAAGCCTTGGATAAGGTTTCATTCAAACTTAAAAAAGGAGAAAAGTTAGCCATAATAGGAAAGACAGCTTCTGGAAAATCTACCATTGCTGATCTTTTACTGCGCATGTATAATGTAACGCAAGGAGTAATTCTAATTGATGGAGAGCCTATCGAAAATAAAAATTTGAATATTTTACGAGAAAAAATAGGGTTTGTTCCTCAAGATCTCTTTCTTTTTTCCGACACGGTAGCTAAGAATATTTCATTTGCAAAAGAAGAAGCATCGGTAGAGCAAATAAAAGAATATGCAGATTATGCTGCAGTTAAGGATGACATAGAAACCCTTCCTGAAAAGTTTCAGACTTTGGTTGGTGAGCGCGGAGTGACCTTATCTGGAGGGCAAAAGCAAAGAATCTCAATTGCTAGGGCTTTCATTAAAGAACCTAATATTGTTATCCTTGATGATTGTCTTTCTGCAGTAGATTCTAACACGGAGCATCAGATACTGTCCTATTTGAATGATGCGATTCAAGATAAAACTGCCATTATCATTACCCACCGCATATCAGGATTGATCAATTTTGATAAGATTATCGCCTTAGATCAAGGAAAAATTATTGAAGAAGGTACACATGACGAGTTAATAGAGCAAAAAGGCTATTATTTTAATATTCTGGAGCAACAAAATATGGATGATGGAGAAAATTCGTAGATTTTCCTTAATTTTCTTTATTTTTAGAGCATTGCTTATATCTTTATAAGAATTTTACAAACTATTTTTTCAGATAAATTCAATAGAAGTGGAAAACGAAGGATCATCACGTAGGTTTGAAAGTGTATATTCAACCAAAGTAAGAGCAGGGAAAAGACGTACCTACTTTTTTGACGTGCGACAAACAAAAGGAGAAGATTACTATGTAACACTTACCGAAAGCACCAAAAAATTTAATGGAGATGGCTACGAAAGGCACAAAATCTTTTTGTATAAAGAAGATTTTAACAGATTCGTGCAAAGTCTTGAAGAAGTCATTAACCACGTAAAAACTAATTTAATGCCTGACTATGATTATGACGAGTACACCAAACGTCAAGAGGAATGGGAAGCAAAAAGAGCAGCTGAGGAAGCTGCAGGCATTAGTCATTCTCAAACATCACAGACATCAGAAACATCAGAAACGACAAGTGAACCAACGGTAGAAGACGCTAAGGCGGAAAAATCCAAGGTAGAAGACACGAAAGGTGATGACGTAGAGGAAGATATTTCTTGGTAGACTACTTTTACTATTTTAATATATAATAATAAGCAAGGTTGTTTTACAGCCTTGCTTTTTTAATTTCGACTAGGTTGGATTTATAAAAATACTACTATAATTTAGCAGTAATGAATAGGATGATAGATGCTGCATCCTCTTCAGGAAATTCTTTACCTGGATAACACAGTATAGTATCTAATGCTTTAATATCTATCTTACGTTTCTGATTTTCTATTCCAAGATAAATAAAGGATCATTTATATTGTTTAAAGTTAAAAGGTTTGTGAACCCAATTTGCTAATGTAGTTATCCCTAATGCTGGCCCTATCATATCCGCTTTCATATTTTCATTATGAGAACTTTTACAGAAAGTTCTAAATAACTTTACATCCTTTTCTATATAAATGGAATCATTTTTAAAATGTCTTAAGGCTAGTGGTGCTTGAGAAGAAATCACTCCAGAAGAAGAAGATTGATTATCTTGAGAAAGCGCAGAAAAATTATAATAAATGAAAAATCCACAGAGTCCCAGATGAAACAAAAATGTAAAACTAATTAGCCGGGTTAATACTTGAAGTTATTGACCATAGTTGAATTTTTACAACTTGGTATTTAAAAATTATAACCATATGAGCATAAAGAGGTTTACCTACGCCCACAGTTGACTCGGATAAATACCGTCTGCAATCAATTTATTGATTTTCTCAATCACAATCGGCTTGTCTTCTTTGTATGTGACTCCAAACCAAGATTCGGCAGATGGAATAACTTTAACGGTACCAATTTTATCATCAATAATTTTCTGGATAATTGTAGGTATATAATATTCAGATTTTAATTCCTGTCCTCTTTCCGCTAAAAAATTAACAAAATCTTTCTCAGTTTGTACAAAATAGTCGGGCACGAAACCCCAGAAATTCATGGAAACAAGTGTTTCGCCTGTCAATTTAAAATCCTCATCTCTTCCCTCTTTATCATAAGTGATGCCGCCATCTTCTTGTCTAGCAATTTTAATACATTCTTGTACGTTTTCCAATTGATTATCTTCATTAGCAAAACAAACTCCCCTATTCACTGTTCCATGATCAGAAAGCGTATTTTTTAAATAGTATGCTACTGTGCAGTAACTTTTTGTGTCCTCTGCCGAAAGATCTTTTAGATACTCCGCCATTATCTTAAAAGATTTCTTCCCATAAAAATCATCTGCATTAATTACGGCGAAAGGCTCATTTATTACTTCTTTTGCCATTAAGACCGCATGTGCTGTACCCCAAGGTTTCTCTCTATCTGGGTTGTAAACGCTACCCTCAGGTACTTTGGAAATCTCTTGAGTGACGTATCCTACTTTAATTTGATCGTCAAATTTTCCAGAATAAAATTTAATAAAATCGTTCTCAAAACTTTCTCTAATAATAAAAACTACTTTTCCAAATCCTGCTCTTATGGCATCATAAACTGAATAATCTATGATTGACTCTCCATTTGGACCAAATGAATCAATTTGTTTTAATCCTCCATATCGGCTTCCCATTCCAGCAGCTAAAATTATTAAACTAGGTTCCATATTATTTTTCTAATTTTAAACACGAATATACAAATTAGTTTATTGAAAATAATTCTTCTTAAATTGCGGTTTAAATATCAACAAAAATCTATTAAGTGCTAGGAAAGTCTAATATAATTCAACAAAGTGAAAAATTTGTACTCAATTTGCTGAGTAAATTACCAGATTCATATTCGTTTCACAATACCCAGCATACCTTAAACGTGCGTAGTACGGTTTTACAATTGGCTAAAGCAGAAGGCTTAAGTAATGAAGAAACCGAAATACTTGAGATTGCGGCTCTTTTTCATGACATCGGTTATACTGAAACTTATGATGGCCATGAAGCAGCTGGAGCTAAAATTGCCTCAGACTTTCTTTCAAAACAAAATTACCCCGACGAAAAAATAGAGCAGATTAAAGCATTAATAATGAGTACCAAAATGGGTAATACTTGTAGTAACCTATCGCAAAAAATACTCAAGGACGCGGACATGTCTCATATTGGTAAAAAGAAATACATCAGGGCTTCAAAGGAATTAAGAAATGAATGGAAGTCCATCTTGGGAAAGGACATTAAGGACATAGATTGGAGTGCGAGTAACATTTCTTTTTTAAAAGAACATAAATTTCTTACCCCTTCTGCAAAAGCACTATTCCAAAAAAGAAAAGCAAAGAATATTTCAAAACTTCGAAGTCCTAAAGAACTAAGCAAGAAAAAGGAGGATAAAGTAAATAACATAAGTTCAAGTAAGGCAGCTCAAATGATTTTCAAAACTGCTTTGAGGAATCACATTGATTTAACTTCAATTGCAGATAATAAGGCTAATATTATGCTGAGTATCAATTCAATTTTAATAACGATTGCCATACCTACAATCGGAACTAAAATTATAGAAAATCCTCAGTTAAGAATTCCCGCTGCGATTTTATTGCTAACTAGTATCATCTCTATTTTATTTGCCACGCTTGCTACTAGGCCAGGTAAAAATCTAGGTAAAACTGCAAAAGAAATTATCAATGCGGGGAAATCAAATTTATTCTTCTTTGGAAACTTTTATAAAATGAGTAATCTAGATTACATGGAAGGCTTAGAAGCAGTGATACAAAACGAGGATTTTTTAGAAACGTCCATCAAATATGACCTCTTTTATCTAGGAAAATCTCTAGGTAGAAAATTTGCTATGCTCCGAATTACCTATTTGGTTTTTGCTATAGGAATGCTAGCAACTGTATTAAGCTTGGGTGTCTCTTTGATTCTTAACGCTTAGGTAATTCCGAAAGAAAATTTCTTCAGTCGATATTCAACCTATATTAAATCTTGATCATTAGTTTGGTTGTAAATCGATTTCCAATTGCTATCCTATAATAATAATTTCCACTTGGAAAATCTTGTGCATCGAATCTTATCTTATGTGTCCCTACATTTAGTTTCTGATCCGTAAGCACTCTGATTTCATGACCCAAGGCATCAAAAATACTGACCCTAACTCTTTCATTTTCACATGTGAATTCTATATCAGTGAAAGAATTAAATGGATTCGGAAAATTTTTAGAGGCAAGATTTGCATCATATATATCTTCATTAGAAACACCTTGGCATAAAAAGGGGATATGCTGATAATCTTCGTACAAAAGACTTCTGATCTCTGATTGTGGAACGGCAAACCAATCTTGTAAAATTGATCCATATACTGATCTGAAATCATGTTGCATAGATACTCCTTCTTGGACATCAACTACATTAGCTATTTCAGGATTATTACCTAGTATATGATTTTGAATACAGTTTCCAAAAACAATCATTGGTGCTGCAGTCCCATGATCTGTTCCATTAGCTCCATTTGATCGAATTCTTCTTCCAAATTCTGAGAAAGTAAGACCCATTACACGATCATCTAAACCTAGTAAAGTTAAATCATCTTGGAAAGCTTCTATTGCGCCTGAAAGTGAAGCTAGTAAATTAGCGTGCGTACCAATAGTTGTGTCTGACGTATCGACTTGATTTGCATGCGTATCAAAACCGCCAAGACTTACCAAATACATCTTCGTTTCTAAACCTCCCGCAATCAGTTGGGCTACTATTTTCAACTTTTGGGCCAATTCATTATTATCGTCATATTTATCTGATAAAGAATTCCCGTTTTCTGCTGCATCAGTGATTACTGCCGCATAGGCATTTGACTGAGCTATTGAATCTCTTAAATATTTCAATTCTTTACCGTAATTATCATTAGGAACAGAACCTGCCGCACCTGAACCTAGCGGAGAAAGATTGAATGGATCAATTAGCGCCATACTATAATTTGCAACTTCCCCTTGACAAGTCTCTGAGACAAATCCACCAATGGTAATGGCAAAAGGATCTGGATAATCGTCGTTAGGATAATCAGTTGGGAAATCCTCCACTTCATTATCAAAAAATCTACCCATCCAACCAGTTGATATAAATTCATCTGCTTCAGAACCAGAGGTCCAAATATCTCTTGATCTAAAGTGAGATCTATTTTGGTTGGGATAGGCTACAGATTGTAATATTGATATTTTATTATCATCAAACAATGATTTTACACCCGTCATTACCGGATGAATTCCCGTTTCGTCTGTTAATTTTAAAACTTGATTTTCAGGAATAATAATATTTGGTCTTGCAGCAGTTAAATTACTGTATTGATCTAATGGAATAATCATATTCAATCCATCATTACCTCCGTCCAATTGAATGACGACCAGAATTCGATCATGATCAATATCAGGCTTCATATTAAAAGGATTGTATCCTAAAGCTTTCACTCCCATTCCATTCAAGAAAATGGGCAAAGATAATATGGAGGTTCTTTGTATGAATTCTCTTCTTTTCATTTTCTTGGGATTTAGCTTAAATAAAATTCTGGTAAATTAATCATGGTACCAATTAACGCTCTTAATTGAGTATCTACTGCAGTTCTTAATTCCTGGTTATCTTGGTCGAATTTCCAATCATCATAAGCAGTAGTCCAAACTTCATCTGGCAAACCCGGTATTAAAATTTCTTTCAATAAAGCTTGTTGTTCATCAGGTATGGGCCTTGGATAAATTTGCTTGGCTAATTCCTGAATAAGCAGATTTGGATCAGATGCATTTTCGATGTCCAAGGCAAGTGATAATACATCCATAATTACTCTTTCATTTCCCATGCCTATTCCTATTCCGATTAATAGCGTATTTAAGCCAGTTCTATAATTTAAACTAAATGAATTAATCCAAATTTCATGATACAACGGAGCTTGATAATAGGCTTTCCATCCTGCTACCTCTGGATGCGCAAAAATTTCTTGATCCATTGCGGCGCAAATTCTATGCATAGTCAACCAAGCACCATACTTACCTGCCAAGGTGGTAGAAATATTGAAATTGAAAGGTTTAAAAAAGGAAAACAAATAATCTATTGGGCTTTTGATAAAGCACCCTGTTGAATTAGCATCATAGAAATGTTCTGATTTAAGCAAGACCACTAAAACTGAAGTAATTTCAAAATTATTGGCAATTAGTATATGAGATAGGGGCACAATAATATCTCTTTGAATTTCCTCAGTTATCTCATAATAAACATACCATCTATATAATTTAGTAACAATAAATTCTGCCGCAGCTAAATCTTGATGCTCAAAAATGGTATCTATTAAATTGGCGTATTCATTTTCAGCACCATTACTTATAACCGAATTACCGAATCTATGAGACAGTGCTTTATCACCATCATCATGTGCTCTTGTACGGAATACTGCATCTATATCAATAGTCCCAAAATGTCCAACATCTCTCCAGCCTGTTAAGATTCTTGCGGCCTGAATTACATCTTGTTCGGTAAATGTAGTGTAATCCCCAGCACCGGCAAGATCCCCTTTCCCTACTGTGAATAATTCAAACAACTCTCTAGCATAATTCTCATTAGGGCTAACTCGAGTATTTTGATTGCCGTTTAAATAACGAAGCATGCTGACATCAATGGTAATCGCTTTTACAAAATCTTTGAAATTTCCTAATGCATGTTTCCTTAAATTGGAGAAATATAAATATTCAAATCTTGCATCTTGAATTTCAGCAACCACAAAATGATTATGCCAGAATAAAACTAATTTTTCTTTGGCAGAAAATCCCTCATTCATAATGTTTCCAATAGTCCAGGCAGACATAGAATTTCTTCTTGCATTTGCCAGTCCTTGAATATTTGCATGAGGTTTGTCCACCCATGTCTGCCCTACCGGAGCTGTTGGATCGAGGATAAAATTTGAATGAACAGGAGGCTCAGGCATTTCAACTTCCGCCAATAATCGATCGACACTAGCATCTAATCCTAAGCTTACTGCTTCATTGATCAAAGTTTTTGATGATCCAAAACTTGCTCTTCTCATTAAGTGCGCAGCAGTGTCAAAATTCCAATCTCCTTGATAAGTATCTAATGTACCTCCAGGCGGAAGTGGTTGGTATAAAGGCCTTCTTTCGACTTTTATTTTATTAGCTTTATTTAATTCTGCAGCAATTGGAGTATTAATGGTTTTCTTCATTTAATATTTAATTATAGTATGAACAGAAGAATACTACGATTATTAGGACTGAAATTTATACTTATTGTTTAATAATGGCTTATAAATTAATAAGAAGAATACCCTATCTCTGTACTCATTCTCAATGAAAAAGTTTTAATTTATTACTTATAAAGATTAAATAATTATAGCAAAAATCCAAATAAGTTATTGATAATGAAGCGACTAAAGTCTTATTTTTAATTTTAGAAATCTTTGCCTAAATTACCCTATACTAATATGAACCTATGCTCTATTTTTTAATTCTAAGCTTCCAAGTACTTTGTATTTGGCATGTCATAAAAACCAAAAATCAATTGTGGTGGATATGGTTTGTGATTTTTGTTCCAGTAATTGGGTCTACAGTCTATCTTTTTGCTGAAATTTTCAACAAGCAAGATGTTCAACATGTACGAGAAAAGGTAAATAATATAATCAAACCAAACAAGCAAATCAAAGCACTTCAAGATCAATTAGCGTTTTCTGAAACTTTTGAAAATAAACTAGCATTGGCAAAGGCCTACCAAAAAGAAAAATTTATTAATGAAGCTATCAGCTTATATGAATCAGCGGCTACAGGTATTTTTAAGGATAATGCTGACGTGCATAAAAACTTAGTTACTTGCTATTACGAAAAAAGACAATATAAGAACCTGATTCACTCGGCCGAAATAATCTATTCTGAAAAGTTTTTTGAAAATTCCACACAACAATTGCTTTATACACTCACTTTGGATGAATTGAAACTTACTGACAAGGCAAGGTCAGAATTTGAATCAATGAATATATTATATGAAAACTACAATCAACGATTGCATTATGCGAGGTTTTTAAAAAGGCAAAATGAAAGAGATAAGGCTAAAGAAATTTATCAGACGATCATTGATGAATCTTTTCATTTAGGTAAGCTAGAATATAAAAGATACCGTCCTATTATATTAGATGCAATGGCGGAGGTGGAAGTTTGTTAGATAACAATGGTCGCATATAGATTGATTAATCCCTTTATTTTACAACTTAACCACCCCTTTAGTCTGAACCACGCCTTCGCTCATAAACCTTACAAAATAATTACCCGCAATTAATTGGCTTCCATTCCACTCAACTAAATGAGTACCCTGTGGATATCTTCCCCTAATTGGGACGGCAACAATTCTACCTGCGGTATCAATCATTTGAATCTGCAAATCTGTTCCTATAGATTCAAATTCAAAGCTGACTTGATCTCTAAATGGACTAGGATAAATTTTGATATATGATTTACCAGCATTTAAATGTTCCTCATGAACAGAGGTAGAAATACAAGCAAAACCGTCTTTGATTACTTGTTGCGAATCAAAGTCTTTTAGCATTACATTGCTAAGTTCTGCGTCATCAACGCACAACCATTGATCAAATACCGCACTATACACAGATCGGAAATCTACCTTCCATTCTAGATTATCTTGATAGGTTGCATTGCTTGGAATTGTGGGATTTTCTCCTACTACTCCACCTTGAACTCCATTACCAAAAAGGAATAAAGGCGCAGATGCTCCATGATCCGTCCCATTACTTGCATTTGAAACAATTCTTCTTCCGAACTCAGAGAAAGTCATTCCAATAATTCTATTGTCGATGCCCAAACCTTCCGCGTCATTCATGAATGCCATGACTGCATCATCTAGCATTTTTAAAAGATTAGCATGTTCGCCTTGAGTGTGGTCATTGCTATTTACTTGGTTGTCATGGGTGTCAAATCCATTTAATTGCACCATGTACAAGCGAGTTTTCAATCCACCTGCAATTAATCGTGATACAATCTTTAGTTGATCTGCTAAATAGTTATTGGCAGGATAATTTCCTTGTTGATTAATATTTTCTGCTGCACTTTTCACCGCTTCTCCATAAACTTGAGATTGTCTCGCAATTAATCGAACATAGGATAATTTTTTTCCTGCATTTGTATCAGGTGCTTCCTCTTCTTCATTATTTACCAGATTATAAAAATCTGTAGGGTCTGAAATAACCATACCCATATTTGCACTTGGACCTTGGAATAATAAAGAAGATCCATAACCTAATTCAATAGCCAATGGATCTGGCATAATTTCATTAGGATATTCTTGAGGATAATTTGGATACTCGTAATTCAAATATCTTCCATGTAATCCAGTATTCACAATTTCATTTCTATCTGAACCGCTCATCCAAATATCTGTTGATCTAAAGTGAGAAAAAGATTGATCTTCATAACCAACATTTTGAATGATTTGAAGACGTTCTTCATCAAACAACGATTTAAATCCTGATAAGGAGGGATGCAATGCTAAATCATGTCCATTTAAATTAAGTAATCTATTTTCTGGAATAATTACGTGCGGTCTGACATTACTCAACTTATCATATGAATCCATTGGCACTACAGTATTTAAACCATCATTTCCTCCTGCTAAATAAATCATTACCACTACGTGGTCTGTATCAGTGGGTAAATTTAATGCATTTACTATTTTAGAATGACTAAATGCCTTTATACCAAATCCGCCTATCAAAGAAGGAATCACTACGGCATTGGAACTATGTTTTAAGAAATCTCTACGTTTCATGACTTGTCTTTAATTAATTTGATAATTAGGCTAATTGAAATTCTGCTAGCTGGAATAATCTGCGGAACATATTCATCAATCGTGATTCCACTAAATTTCGTTTATTAACATTATTAGGATCCGCTTCAAAATTTACCCAAGCATCTAGCCAATAAGAATCTGTAGCTTGATTAGATAACAAGATATTTTTGAATTGCTCCCTTACTCTTTCACTTGGTGTGAGACCGCAACATAACATAAACGCTTCATTAATTAAGTCATTAGGATCTTTAGGATTATCAAAAAGTCTAACAAAGTCAATTAAGTCGACATTTAAATTTTCTTGAGGTGTCCAAAATCCCCAAAAAATAAATGAATCTGTATCTAAAGCACGGGTAGTTATGGTATCAGTAGTTATCCACGATTTATCAAAAATAGGGGTTTGATAATATGCTGGGTAACCTGCCACATTTGGTGGATCTCCCACTTGCTGACCCATATCGGACATATTCCAAATCATTGTGTTGTATACCAATCCTTCTTGATATTTATCCCAGTGAGCTGGAATTTTAACATCAGTAGTTCTCCAAAAACCTACTAAAAAATCCACTGGACTTTTTATTTGTGCTGATCTAATTTCTGCGTCAAAGAAATGTGCACTTTTGAAAAGTGTTTTTAGCACGGGCATCATTTCATAATTATTATCTCTTAAAATAATGGCCAATGGTTGTATTACATCTCTTTCTGCTTGTTCGCTAATTTCAGAATAAATAAAGTAGCTATAAATTTTTCTACAAATGAATAAGGCAGTTTCATCATTGTCAAATAACATATCCATTAAATCATCCACTTCCTCTTGACCTGCAGCTCCTGCTCTTCCAGTGATTACCGTGTTATTATAAAAAGATGAAAATTGTTTATCTTCTATATCATGTGCCCAATGATTCCACACTGAAATTCTATCTGGCCACTGAATGGTCCAGCCCGTTAAAACTCTGGCAGCTGCTTGAACATCAGTCTCAGTAAAATTAGCGTTCGGTCCTTTACCTATGCAGAATAACTCTTGTAATTCTCTGGCATAATTTTCGTCTGGAGCTTCTTTACTATTTACAAACCCATTTAAATAGACCAACATACTAGTATCAGTAGTCATTTCTCTCATTAGAGTTTTAAAATTCCCTAATGCATTTCTTCTTAACGTTGTAAAATGTCGATATGACGCCTCTGGCATATAAGCATCCCATAATTGAACTACTAAATGATTATGCCAAAAATGAACCATTTTTTCATGGATAGTAGCCTCTTGCTCTATCATTAGCTGAATGAGCCACTTCTTTAAACTTACTACCCTAGGACTTGCCGCGTCACCAGAAAAAGGTTCATTGACCCAAGTTGAACCAAAGGGAACATTGGGATCTGTAAAGTCATCGTTATTATAATAATTCTTCGGTGCTTCAGGTTCTGGCGAAGTTCTTACCATTTCATCAATAGCCTGATCAAGGGACATATTTTTAAATCTCACCAAATCTTCTTTTCTGACCCCATAACTTAACCTTCTTAAAAAGTGAATAACTGCCTGATCATCCCAAGGTCCTGTGTAAGGCTCTAACCCTCCTTCAATAGTTAAAGTTGGGATTGGACTGCTATCTAGCACTTCTCCAGGAATACCTGTTTTTGAATTTTCGTAGAGGTCTTTTTCGAATTTACTTTGAAATTTTCTCTCTACTTTAGAAAAGGCAATTTTATCAACTGAAATATCTTTCATTTCAAAAATGTTTTATTAGTTATTATGGTGAGGGAAAAACTAACTACAAAATATGAAATTTTGACAAGAAAAGCTAGCCCATATTGCTAATCTTATGTTAATCTTTAACGTTTTAAAGTGGTTTTATATTAAATTTCAGTATCTCTTTCTCTTAAAAATTTAATGTTTCTGTCAACTATTTTTTTGGTATTATTCCCAACTATGGCTTTAGTCACTTCTTTTATTCGTAATATATGGATTAATGGGAAAGGAGATTGGTTTCTCTGATTGGCGGGATCACTCTTCTCTATTCCGTCAAATTGATACTCCGGATGAAAGCTCACTATCTGGAAATCTTGATGGTAGTTCATTTCCTCTATGATAGCTTCAGTCGTGTAGAAAAATTCTAAAAAGTCATCGAATTGCTGATATTCCTTTTCAAAGAGTAAAAAAGCATTAGAGATTTTATCATTTTCGATTAAGTCATTCATCATAAAAACAACTTCCGCAATCTGGTCCTCCATCTCTTGAGCTTGGTTGACTCTATACAGAATTTCATGATTACGAAATGATGGTTTTGCAAATGGACAAATATTTAATTTAATGATAAAATCATTTATCCATAGCTTAAGGTTGTCTATACTGTTGTTTTCCAAAGTGTATTTTTATGTAAAGTAAAAGTACGAAGAATATGGTCAAAATGTAGAATGTATTTTCTTTGTTGCACTTAGAATAGTTTGAGCTTAAAATGGAAACACCACTTTAAAATTCACCTAGATCACTCTCCTTTAAAGTTCATGATGACTTACACTTATAATTATATAGGATGTTTTTTAGTGTCAATCTATTTAATCTTTAAAAAGATCGAATTTCAAACTTTACACTTTTACGTTATACATTTATCTTAAATGTAAAAGTGGGAGTAAATTTTTGATCTTTTCGGTTTAAAGAAATTAGACTGTCTAAACTTACCGCTTACTTATTTAATTAGACCGCTCATCTAAATTGTAAGCAGGAGAATAATGTTTACCCTTATCTTTGCATCGTTCTTCGGAAAATTCAAAAATTGTTATGATTATTGATTATCATTTTTAATACTTAGGTCAAGTATCATTGTTTTACTTAAAATTTATTAACCACTTAATTTATTAAAAATTGAAAAATTCAGAACCTTAAAATTATCTATCCTTTTGTATTTACTGTATTAATTTTATTTAGTTTGTGTCAGAAAACCAATGTTGTTCAAGATGAAAAAGAACCAACCCTGATCGAAAACCAAGAGTAAGTTTTCTTACCCGTAACTGGGACACGAATTAGGCTATTGCATAGGTATGCGTCATTCTTATTGGTGGTGTAAAAATTCATGCGGTGGCCCATGTACACCTGAATCTCCTACGATTTGGATTTGGTGAACAGCCTTTGGATTTGAAACCAACTCACAATCCAATGCGAATGTTCTAGGAGGAACTAATGGAGATTAAATCAAAATGATAAAGATGCATTAACAAGAATTTATTAGGAAACATATATTAGTAGTAAAAAGGCCAGTTCAAATACTGCCTTTTTTTATATAACCAAAATCCAACTAATAATTAAAACCAACCAATCACACATTATTTAGGTGTAAGTACATATTTCAGTTGGACTCAGCTGCAGTTATAAACTACATTACATTCGTTATCGATTTTAAAGCTGTTTGTTTATTCACTGGACCTGCATTCCCGAGTTTAAATAAAGGTCAGTGATTTACTTTTCATTAAACATTTTTTAACCATTTATTTTTAATTATATTGAAATTTTTAAAATCATTTTCAAGCGTTATAAAGACAGCTTTAGCATTAGTAATAATAATGACCTCTTGTCAAAAAGAAGAACCGATTGAAAACTCTTCTGAAGCTTGAAAAGAGAGCTCCGAGTTAACACCTTTTAATAAAGAAATTCCTCCAAGTGTTTTAAAGCAATTAGACCTTTTGCTTTTCAATAACGAAGATGTACAATTCACCGAATTCTCTAGGCCAGATGGTAAGAAAGAGCAAGCCTATCTAATTGAAGGCGACATCTTAATATCAGAAGCACAATTAGAGACTATGCATATTTGCGGAAACCCAGATGTAACTACTAGGCAATACAGAACTTGCAGTTTGGTTAATTCCCCAAAAACGATTAGGGTTGTTGGATGGACAGGTGGCGGTGGATATGACTTAACATCGCGAGCACGAACAGCATTGCGTTGGGTCGTTAATAATTATAATGCATTAAGCACGGGATTAAATATTACATTAACCTTTACTTCATCCACAAACGCAGATATTATAGTTTATCGTCAGCCAAACAATAGTGGAGCGGGTGGTGTAGCAGGTTTTCCGTCAGGCGGAAATCCATACAAATGGGTTCGATTATTTTCTGGTCTAGATGGTTATAACACTAATACTATCGAACATGTAATTACACATGATATTGGACATTGCGTTGGATTAAGACCCACAGATTGGTTTAGCAGGGAATCCTGTGGTGGCTATTCACCAGAAACGCCAGTTAATCCATGTGCAATTTGGATTCCAGGGACACCTGTTGGATTTGATGCTAATTCTGTAATGCTTGCCTGTTTTGGAAGTAATGAAGATGGGGAGTTCGGTCCCTTTGATAAAGTAGCATTAGAATACATTTATTAGATAAGTTAATTATCGTTTATATTTTAGATAAGTGCAAGGCATCTAGCCATGCACTTTTTTTATTATAAGATAAAAAGGATATCATGCCCCTACCATAGTCATATTCTAAAATATCCAAGTCTGTAATTTAATTTTGATGAGGACAGTTTTCAGCGCTGATAAATTTTAAAATGGGATATTGAGATGCTAGAAAATTGTCAGTTTTGCCATGTGGGCGCTATACTAAAGTTGACCACTTGGGCGCTTTGAATCATCCATTCTTACAATTCAGACAAAATTCAATACCAATTACATCTTAGCCCTTGCAATTTCGTACAATCCGCCCCATCTTGTATACGAATATTCAATATACCATTACCGTTGTTCCGCCAGCTTATCTTTTTTAATTACATTATTTTAAATCATTAAATCCATAATTAAGATGAAAATTTATAATTTCAAATTTTTAAGTTTAGCTGTATTTTCTTTACTAATTTTCCTTACTTCTTGCCAAAAAGAAGAAGTTCAATCCGAGGATGTGAAAGTTGAATTAGAAGAAGTAATTAACACTATAGTTAATAAAGAAGTACCCAAAGATATTATTGATAAGCTCGACAAGCTTAAATTCAATACCAAAGACATTGCAATAGAACGAGTGGAATTACCTGACGGAACAGTTGAAGAGCAGTTTCTAGTTGAGGGAGATATAAATATTACAGAAGAGCAAATTGACTTCTTATTGAAAAGTGGAATTCCAGATTATGCTTCAAAGCAATATAGAACTTATAATTTAGTTGCTTCGCCTCAAGTAATAACAGTTACAGGTTGGACTGGAGGCGGTGGATATGGATTATCTACTAAAATGAGAACTGCCTTATCTTGGGCAATTGCCAACTATAATTCACTTCCAATTGGCCTAACTTTCTCATTAACTTTTGGAACGAGCACTGCTTCTGACATCGTAGTTTACAGGTTACCTAATGGACAAGTTGGAGGACGAGCTGGATTTCCTTATGGGAACGGCAACCCTTACAAATGGGTCAGAATGTATTCAGGATTGGATAGCCCAACCTACTCAACTAATGTAGTAGAACATGTAACTACCCATGAAATTGGCCACTGCTTAGGTTTAAGACACACCGATTGGTTCACAAGATTTAGCTGTGGTTCTTACAATCCAGAAAGCGCAAACCCTGTAGGGGCAGTGTTCATTCCTGGCACTTTAGTAAATGATCCTAATTCCGTAATGCAAGCTTGCTTTAACACCTCTGAAGATGGTGAGTTTGGCTATTATGACAGAGTAGCTTTAAATTTCTTGTACTAAGTTATAGTAATTCATTTAAAGCTAACAGCTTAAGATATTTACAAATAATTTCATAGTAAATAAGTAAGGGTTGCAACGAATGTTGCTCCCTTATTTTATATTTCAGAAGATAAACAACAGAAATTAAGTTCTAATTTTAATTTATCAGATATGATAGCTGACATCTCCCTACAGCCAATCCATCGTACGTTTTACGGCCTTCTGCCATTGCTTATATAATTTATTTCTCTGCTTATCTTCCATTTTTGGAGCAAATGTTTTTTCTACTTTTCTATTTTTAGTAATAATTGTTTTATTCCATAATCCAACTTGAATGCCAGCTAAATAAGCTGCTCCCATCGCAGTAGTTTCAATAACTTTTGGTCGTTCAACTTGAACACCAAGAATGTCAGCTTGAAATTGCATGAGGAAATTATTTGCGCAAGCACCTCCATCTACTTTCAAGGAATCTAATGCCTTACCAGCATCTTTAACCATAGCATCAATAACATCTCTACTTTGATAAGCTAATGATTCTAAAGTGGCTTTTATAACATGCTCTCTACTACTATCCCTAGTCAATCCAAAGATTGCACCTCTAGCATACATGTCCCAATAAGGTGCACCAAGACCAGCAAAAGCAGGAACCACTACCACTTCGTGATCACCTTTAACTTTATTAGCAAAGTATCCTGAATCCGACGCATCTAATAATATTTTCATTGCATCACGCAACCACTGAATGGCAGCTCCTGCAATAAATACTGAACCCTCAAAAGCATATTGTACTTTATCATCCGTTGTACAACACATAGTTGTCAGTAAACCATTCTTAGATTTTTTAAATTTTTCACCAATGTTCAATAATAAAAAACAACCCGTCCCGTAGGTGTTTTTTGCAGTTCCTGGCTCAAAACAGGCCTGTCCGAATAAGGCAGATTGCTGATCACCAGCAACTCCAGTAATTGGAATGTCTACGCCTTCATAGGTCCAAACACCAAAATGAGAAGCTGAGGCTTGTACATTTGGCAACATAGAGGTAGGAATTTTTAAAGCTTTCAGCATTTTAGGATCCCAGCGTAATTTTTGAATATCATAAATCAAAGTTCTAGAGGCATTAGTATAATCCGTTACGTGGGATTTTCCTTTACTTAATTTCCAAATTAACCAAGTATCTATCGTACCAAATAATAGTTCTCCTTTATTAGCTTTCGTTCTAGCCCCTTTTACATTATCTAATATCCAATTGATTTTTGTGCCAGAAAAGTATGAATCTATGACTAAGCCCGTAGTATTCCGAACATGATTTAGCATTCCTTTTTGCTTTCTCAATTTTTCACAAATCTTAGCAGTTCTCTTATCTTGCCAAACAATAGCATTGCATAGGGGTTCACCAGTATTTTTATCCCAAACTACTGTTGTTTCCCTTTGATTAGTAATACCAATAGCAGCTACTTCCGTTGCTTTTACTTCATGTTCAATTAATACTTTTTTAAGGATCTCTCTCTGTGTCGACCATATTTCTTTAGGATCATGTTCTACCCAACCTGACTTTGGATATATCTGTGTAAATTCTCTTTGTGCAATGCCCTCTATATTTCCTTTCTTATCAATTAAAAGTGCTCTACAACTTGTGGTGCCTTGGTCGATTGCTATAATATATTTCTTCCCTTTCATTATTGGACTTGATTTTTTGTTAAAAATTAATGACATAATATAAGATAAATAGTAGGAAATTTTTAACTAGACCACTCCAAATATCCTTTGTGAAAAGGAATTTTAAAAGTTAAATGAATCTAAAACTTTCTTCCCTTTTATAATTCCATTTTTTCTAGACTGTAGCTTTTGAGTTTTTAAAATGAAGCACGTTAGTTATTTCATCCTCTAATTGATCTCGGTCTTGCTTTTGCTGATTTTCATTCCAACTATAATGATTACTTAGAAAATCATGCACTAATTTTTTATGTTTCAAAACCGTATGAATATTAAAATACAATCTTCCACTTCGACGATTAAAGTAATCACTGCTGGAATATAATAATTCATTTTTCAAACAATACTTCAACTCAGCTAGAATTAAACTTGCCTCATCAAAAGAAGTATCTATATCAATTATAATAGCTTCAAGACCCTTTCCATAATTATACACCAAGTAATCTGCAGTGCCTTTTTCTAATTTTGTCATGCTTAATTTTTCAATTAAAGTTTGGGTATAAATTTCTACTTCTTTAAAATTGTTAAAAGCATCTTGTCCTAATTTTATTTCTTGCGTGAAACATGCTTTAAGTTCTTTTTTGTCAGCCTTCTTCATCTTTTTAGCGACCAAGTCAACAATTTTTTCAGCCATCTTCCTATATCCAGTTAGTTTTCCACCTGCTATCGAAATCAAGCCATTTTCCGATTCAAAAACTTCGTCTTTTCTAGATAATTCCGACGGCGACTTTCCTTCTTGATGAATCAAGGGTCTCAAACCTGCCCAAGTCGATTCTACATCGCTTATATCTAAATTTACGGAGGGGAAGGTCTCATTTATGGCATCAATTAAATAAGCGACGTCTGCATGCTCGGCACGGACTTTACCCTTGTCTCCATTGTAATTAGTATCTGTAGTTCCTACGTAAGTAATTCTTCCCCTAGGAATTGCAAAAATCATTCTTCCATCTGGAATATCAAAATACAAAGATTGCTGGATAGGTAATTTATTATAATCCAAAACTAAATGAACCCCTTTTGTAAGGTGTAATTTCTTTTCTCCCAATGGTCCAACTTTGGATCTTACTTGATCTACCCATGGACCACAAGCATTAACAATATAGTCAGCATTAAAAGTAAAAGACGCATCTAAAATGTGGTCTTTTATTTTCACACCACTTATATCTTTATCCCTATATTCGAATCCAGTAACCTCTGCATAATTCAAACATACCGCCCCAAATTCAATGGCTTTTTTAATAATTTCAATGGTAAGTCTGGCGTCATCTGTTCTGTATTCTGCGTAATACCCACCTCCTTCTAAATCATTTTCGTCTAAAAGTGGTTCTCTCTCTTTTGTTTCTTCTGCAGATAGCATTACCCTTCGATCTTCCTTTTTCACATCAGCTATCAAATCATAAACCTTCAGACCAATTGATGTCCCAAACCGTCCATAGCTCCCACCCTTCACCAATGGCATGAGTAGTTTTTCTGGAATAACTAGATGTGGAGCTAATTGATGTACGACTGCTCTTTCTCTTCCTACTTGTGCTACCAATGCAAATTCTAATTGCTTCAAATATCTTAACCCTCCGTGAATTAATTTGGTAGAACGACTACTTGTTCCAAATGCAAAATCCTTTTGTTCTAAAAGTAAAACGTCCAAACCTCTAGCACTTGCATCTAATGCAATTCCTGCCCCAGTTATCCCTCCTCCAATTATTATTAAATCAAAAGTCTGCTTATTGATACTTTGAAGAAACTGTTGTCTATTCAAATTATCTGAATACCTATGCTGATCAAGATTCATTGAGTATCATTTTTAATTTTTTGTAAAATAACACTTCCTTTACATCTAATGAATAGAAGTTGTATTATTTTATTATTTACTTTAAGTAGAAATTGAGTGGTACTGAAGCTGTGTTGCTAGTAGTTACATTATAGTGCAAAGTATTTTAATTTTGAAATTAGAATAATACATGCTACAAATAAAAATTTCTTAATCATTCTCCGTTTTAGTATAAATTCTGCCCATCTCTTTTTTTAAATTTTTTTTCTAAAAAATTGCATTTATTATAATTTAATACTAGCTTAGTATGGAATTGAATCGATTCTTTTTAAAATGTGTTTTATTCTATAACATGTTTGGTTTTTTTCATCCTTTGTATTTCCTTTTCATACCTGCACTGCATTTTAGATTAAATGTTTTAACATTTTTTTATTACTATTTGTATGTTCCGCAAGTTTAAATGTACTGACATTTATCTAATACTGATACTATGATATTTAATGATAGTTATTAAATACTTAGTTAAATACTTAGTTAAATACTTATTAAATCATTTTTTAAAACAATTATCATAATGCAAAAATTTAAATCATTGTCCATCTTCTTTATTGCCATTTTTTCAATAGCAATTATATTTTCTTCGTGTCAGAAAGACGAGCAATTAAAAACTGATGAAAGTGTAGAAACTGCTGTAGAGGATATGAAAATATTAAATAAAACAGTAGAAAATGAAGTCATAAAGAAACTTGAGCAGATTGCCGTAAATCCAAATGGTGCTCAATATGCTGAAATTGAAAGACCAGATGGAACCACTGAAGAAGTCCTTTGGTTGGAAGATGACATTTCAATGTCTATGGATCAACTAGAGGAAATGTTTAGTTATGGAAATGTTGATTTTACTGATCGGCATTATCGAACAAATAATTTAGTTTCAAATCCTAGAACAATTAGAGTTGAAGGTTACACTGGAGGCTCCTATGCATTGACTAGTAAAATGCGCTCTGGACTTCGTTGGGCAATTAATAATTACAATCGTTTAAACATCGGTCTCAATTTTGTACTTACCTTTGGTACGAATACATCAAGAAACATTGTTGTTTATAAAGTAAACAATAGTGGTGGGGGTGGATCAGCAGGATTCCCTAGAGGAGGCAATCCTTATAAATGGGTGAGAATTAATTCAGGTACGGATAACTTTTCCACTAATGTCAATGAACATGTTATCACTCACGAGATTGGACATTGCATTGGACTAAGACATACTGATTATTTCAGCAGACAGAGCTGTGGTCAAAATAGTAATGAAGGTTCAGCCGGGGTTGGTGCTATTTATATCCCTGGAACGCCAAGAGGATATGATGCGACATCATTAATGTTAGCTTGTTTTGGTCCAAATGAAGATGGTGAATTCAACTTTAATGATAGAAGAGCAATCGAATACCTATATTAGGCATAAAAAAAATTGAATCGATTCAGAAGCCTTTTGCGTTTGCAAAAGGCTTTTTTAGCATAGCTAATTCAGCAAAAAACTTGTCTAAAAAAAAGAAAGCCTCCGTCAGTGACGGTAGGCTTTTCCTCTTATATGAAAAAACTCTCCTTGATTGAGTTCGCTATTGATTAATAAAACGAAGTTTTTGCAGCTTTATTATTTCATCATAAGTTAAGAGATTCTTAAATTTTTATCAAGTTTAACTCGAGATTTTTTCTGAAAAACCTATTAATATGTAATTTACTAGGTATTCATCAGTATATTTTCTGCATCAAACTAGTATTAGCCATTTATACAGTTGTCATATTTCCATAATATTAAACATACGTTTAATATTTAAGGTATTTCTGAATAGTATACAAGTCTGAAGCAAAGCAAGCTTTGCTATTTAGTACCCCTATTAAATTGAAATACTTTATTACATTACATAAATAAGACTCAAAAGCTAAACAATTACTTAGTTCTATGGTCAACATTAATAATCACCTTACCTATGGTTTTTCCTGATCTGAATAGTTGGATAGCAGATTTCAATTCCTCAAATTCAAATTCATGCCCAACATGAGGCGGAGCCAAGTCTAGTTTTTCAATCTCATTTAATATTCGATCCATTTTTTCAGTATGTTGATATAACCATATTAAATTGAAACCCATGATAGACCGATTCGTTTCAGGTAATTTCATTGGATCTATTTTTGGTCTTTTTATATAATTCCAAATTAATTGAAAATAATTAGGCCGATTACCTTTTGAAGTGAATTGTGCAGCTCCATAAACAACCATTCTACCTTCAGGAGATAAATGATCGAAACTTTCATTTAAAATTTTTCCTCCTATACATTCTAATATTAAATCTAACCGCTTCCCATCTAAGCAATCTTTTAAATCTTTGGAAAAGCGGCCACTTCTTACAATGACTTTATCATATTTTTCTTTTTTCAAAAAGTCAACTTTTGCTGAAGATCCAACTGAAGCTATGGTAAATGCATTTGATTTTTTGGCAATTCGATTGGCAAGGAGACCCACCCCTCCTGCTCCACTGTGTATTAAAACGCTTTGATTTGTTTGTAGATTTCCTAGCTCATGCAATGCATAATAAGCAGTGAGTACTTGAACCAAAAAACTTGCTCCTTCCTTCATAGTCCAGTCCTTTGGTAATTTCCGGATATAGCGAATGTCTATATTTAAAAAGGTGGCATAAGCTCCAAATCTAATGACTCCCATTACTTTATCGCCAACTAAAAAGCCTTTAACATTATTTCCTTTTTTAATAATTTCCCCAGCAAATTCAAGTCCTGGAATGAATGCTCCTTCTGGTGTTGCGCTGTAAAGTCCCCAGATGGCAAATATATCTGCAAAATTTAAACCAATTGCCTTAACCTTAATTTGAACCTCATTTTCATATGGAGTATTAAGTTTTTCATTTGAAATCTTCAAATCATTAATATTCCCTGCACGCAAGCGATATACTAACCTATCCATATAGCCAAATTATCTAGTTTAGACAGAAATAATACAGTCTGAATACATTTATTTTTGTAAAATTGAATAAAAGAGCTAAATTCATTACCAACCCCAACTACTTCTCCCTGTTATTTTATGAATTACCAATTTATTTAATTACCAATTTTTTAATATTATGAAATTAAAAATTATCAATTACCTAAGTTTTATAGCCTTGTTTGTAGTCTGCTCTACTTGGATGGCCCCTTCTGGCGGTCAATCAGGAAATTATGCTGGAGCGCCAGGGGATGGAGGTGCCCAATTTAACAATACTTGTTCGCAAAGTAACGGAGGTTGCCATAGACCTGGTAATGGAACATTTAGTGGTTCTGTTGATTTATTGGGATTACCAGCAACCTATAATCCAGGATCTACTTATAACTTAACTTTAAGATTAGATGATTCAGGTAATTCTTCGTCGATAGAGGGAGGATTTCAAATTGTAGCTACTGAAAACGGGGACAACAATGTTCAATATGGCACTTTTACCAGAGTTGTAGGTGAATCAAGGTTAGCAGGCTCTGGCCGATTAATTCAGAGCACTCCAAAATTAATGATGAATGGAGTTGTTGAATGGACTTTCGACTATACGGTTCCTGCCGCAACAGGGACTGCAAATCCTCCTAATATCGTTTTCTATTATGTAGGAAATGCGGTTAATGGAGGCGGCACTGGTAATGATTATGTGTATGATAATATTTCCGCCACCGCACTTCCCATTGAACTTGTTGGTTTTCAAGTAAAACCCAATGAGAAAAATCAAGCAGTGCTTAATTGGGTCACTGCATTAGAAATCAATAGCGATAAGTTTTTAATTGAGCGCTCTCAAAATGGAATTGATTTTGAATCTATTGGAGAGATTGAAGCTGCGGGTAGTAGTTTCGATAACTTAAATTATCAATTTGTTGATATTAGCCCAAATAGTGGCTTAAATTATTATAGACTAAAACAGCTTGATCTTGATGAATCCTTTGAATATTCAACTATAAAATCTTTAGATTTAAAAGAAGCAAAAACTGCACTTTCCATTTATCCAAATCCTTCTTCCAAAGAGCTAAGAGTTAATAATATGGGTGCCGGAATCCGAAAAGCAAGTGTTGTCAATTCAATGGGACAAATGATCAAGGAGTTTCTTTTACAAGATGGAGAAAATGTCATCTCTGTAAATGACTTAAGTAAAGGTATCTACTTCTTGCAATATGAAAATGGAAATTCTATTGCTATGGAACAGTTTGTAAAAATGTAAAATAATCTGATCTATATTAAGCATATGAACCATTACAATTTTATATAATTAACGGAGAAAAGTAATGCGAGAGGTTCTCCCACTCAATGTCGTTTAATTAAGAGTTTATGAAGGTCAAGTAAACCTTATTGGGAAAAATATCCTAATAGGTTTTTTGGAGTGTAAAAGTGGAGTTAAAATTAATATTTAAATCTCGCGTAATGAATTCTGATCAAATGACCATTTCTTCTTATTCTCATAATGGAAGTACTTAATGGCATCTTCTTTCGCCTAACTGAAAAAGATCAAATTTATTCGTTTTACTTTTACATTTAAAATTTTAAGATTTATTTTCAATCTTTAATTTTACCTTCCTATAGGCTAGAGCATTGTTATTATTATGATTATAATAAATATCATCAACCATCCACTCAATAAAATTAGTCATTCACTCAATGAAATCAAGATAAAGCCGAAAATGAACTATTTTGATAATACTATCACGCAAAGTTTTTAAAATCACTCACCAATCGATCAGATTTGTTTAACTTTTAGGATTATTAAACAAATTGACATTAGGTATTTTAAACTTTAGAGTATTTATTTAATGGTGGCAACTTTTAAACATATTATTGTGCTATGCTTTCTTTGTTCGAGCATTTTTCTTGGAGCTCAGGTAACAATTACCGAAACAAAAGTAGAAGCTTTTAAAGTATTTGATACAGAGGATGGTTTTCCTGCTGTTACGCAAAGAGCAGGATTTACGCAAGATAGCCTTGGTTTTATTTGGTTAGCCTCCCATGTTGGACTATATAGATTTGATGGTTATCATGTTAAAGCTTTTCTTTCCAATCCTGAGGATTCGACCTCCCTGCACGATAATTATGTAAGCAAATTTTTAAAAACCAAAACAGGAAAACTACTAATTGGTTCTGCTTATCAAGGCATTGCCGAATATTTATTAAAAACAAACACATTTCTACAATGGACACCGGTAATTAGTGATAGTAAGTTTGGTAATATTCGAAAATTAGTAGAAGACCGACAAGGATATATATGGGCGGTTACTTCTAGAGGGCTTTTTAAATTTGATCCAAGTAATAAAAGTTTCTATCGCATTGATGTTAGTCCCGAAAATTTAACAACAAATAAGCCTTATGAGCAGAATAGTTCATTTTATGACGTAATACTTGATCCGGAGAAAGATGAACTTTGGTTGGCGGGCAGATTTGGTTTATATAATTTTGATATAAAAGCCGAACAATACGAATGGATGTACAATGATAAATTTTATGATAAGCAAAACTCGACTCAACCCAGAATGACGGGTATTGCTTTTGATCATAAAAGAAATTGCATTTGGTTGTCTAGTCGAACTAATGGTATTTATCAATTTTTCCCGGATACGGAGCAATGGTTTAGTACAATGGATCAAAATCAAGCTGGGCAAAAATCCTTTTACCTTGCAGATGGAATACAAAATTTGGAGGATGAAATTTTAATTACTGCTCAAGCTAGAATGGGTGCTTTATTTTATAATAAAGATACTCATTCCCTCGAAAATATAATTTTTCAAAAAGGTAAAGCGCCTAGAAAATTTACTTTCGGTTGTTATGCTTCTTTTCTAGATCGCAATGGATTTTTAATTTCTGTTTATGAAGCTGGAGTTGTCCGCTCAAGTTATCCAATTAGACCTGTAGAGAAAATAAATACTCCACATATTGCACTAACTAAAATAGAATGGAAGAAAGAAAATATAGATTCATTAAACGCTATATATATAAAGAAGCTAGCCATAGAAAAAGCAACAGAAATATTGCGCTTGAATTATGCAGCTATAAATCCACCTAATCCAAATTCAACCTTTTATAAATATAGATTGCTTGGTCATGATAAAGATTGGATAGATAACGGAAAATCCTTAGAAGCTCTATATGCTAATTTAAAAAAAGGAAATTATCAATTTGAAGTCTGGGCTCAGGATACAGTTTTTCAGTGGGAAAACAAAGTTAGTTTAATAAGTATTGAGGTATACCAAGCATGGTGGAAGAATATTTGGTTGTATATATTACTTGGACTTGGACTCATTGGTACCCTGTTTTATTTTTATCAAAAAAGACAAAAGGAAAAGCAAACCCAATTATTGAAGGAAAGCAGTTTCGAAAAGCAAATTGCTGAAGTGCAAATGCAGGCTTTGCGTTCTCAAATGAATCCTCATTTTCTCTTTAATTCATTGAATAGTATTAAGCACTATGTGATTAATAAAGATAAGCGTGACGCTGCCAATTATTTGACTAAATTCTCCAAGCTAGTTCGCAATATTTTGCAAAACTCCAACCATTCCTTAGTACCTCTTGAAAAAGAATTAGAATTAATAAAATTGTATATGGAAATTGAATGTATGAGATTTGAAAACCCATTCAAAATAGAAATAGATATAGATTCTCAATTAAATACTGATCAAGTTTTTTTACCACCTATGCTACTACAACCATATGTAGAAAATGCCATTTGGCATGGTTTGAGATATAAGGACGAAGGTGGAAAGATTACCATCAAAGTGATGAAAAATGATATTGGTATTATTTGCAGTATTGAAGACAATGGGATTGGTAGAAAAAAGGCAGCAGAAATAAGAGACCAAAATTTAATACAAAAAAAATCGATGGGCACTACCATAACTAAAAATAGAATCGAATTAATCAATAAACTATTTAATAAAACCGCTGCCGAAGAAACTTTTGATTTATATGATGAAAATCAACATCCAATAGGAACTAGAGTTCTTTTGCATATTCCAAATTTCACAACTAAAGATTACCATGGATCTAAAAATTAAATGCATCATGATTGATGATGAGCAGCATTGCATTGAAACCTTATCCTTTGAATTGGAGCAATTTACAGAAGTAGAAATAATAGCAAAATGCTCGAATGGAAAGGATGGAATTGAGCAAATAAAAAAATTAAAACCTGACTTAGTATTTCTTGATATTGACATGCCTTATATGAATGGCTTTGAAGTTTTAAGAAGTTTCGATAAGGTAGACTTTAATGTAATTTTCATAACGGCTTTTGATGAGTTTGCTATTAAGGCTTTCAAATATGCGGCATTAGATTATTTATTGAAACCGGTTGATAATGCTGAACTAGCAATTGCGCTTACTAAGGTGAAAAATGTCAAACAAAAGGAAATTAAAGAACTTCAAGTAGAAATGCTTTTAAATAATCTGAAAAGTGATCATCATGATTTTAAAAAAATCATTCTTCCTACATCAGATGGTTTAGAGTTTATTGAATTAGATCATATTATATATTGTAAAGCGGACTCTAATTATACGCATATATTTTTGAAAAATGGTCAAAGATTGGTTGTTGCGAAGACCTTAAAGCATATAGAGCAAATATTTGACAACAAGCGATTTTTCAGATCGCATAATTCCTACTTAATTAATCTAGATAAGATTAAGCGATACGTTAAAGGAGATGGTGGATACATCTTAATGCAAGATGATTCAATGGTAAGTATTTCTAAAAATAAACGAGAAGTTTTCACGGATTTATTGAATGGTTAATATGCTGATTGAATTTAAAATCTTGACCCTCCGAGGGTCCTGAGGGTCCTAAGGGTCCGACCCTCCGAGGGTCCCGAGGGTCATTTTCAATTTTCTAATTCTAATTAAAATCTGAAGATAAATTATAATTGACTTTTCGAAATAATCACTTCAATATATCTTTTATTATTTTCAAATGATGATTGGTGTGAACACTCAAAAATTTAATCGCCGGTTTTAAATTCATATTCCCAAACACTGGATGCGAGAAATAAGCATTTTTATCCAAATCTTTTAATTGGCTTATTAAATACCTTGATTTACTTATTTGATCATTGATATCTTCGATACGAATTTCTTCCGGGGGACGCGTTGATTTTGGTGCTTTTGCTATTCCTCTAGGAAAGGTCTTTAATGTCATTACATAAATTTTCTTCCAATTAAATGTATAAGAATAAACTTCAGGATTAGAATTTCGTAATGCAGAACAAATACTATTAATAACTTTTAAAGAATGATCAATATGCCAACCAACCCCAGCCTTAGAAACTTTACTATTCGATTCATCCATCTCGGGTATGAAAGATTCTAATTCAACAATTTTAGATTTAATTTCCATATTCAATTTACTAAAGGTAGACCTTTTTCCTTGAAATGATTCAGTGATATAAAGGTATGCTGTCCGTTTAATGGCAGTCGTTCAATATTATCGGGGCTTAAAAACTCTGCCTTGATAATCTCCTTAAAATCCATGGGCTGGATTTTTCCAGAAAATTGTTTAGTGTAAAATTCAATAGTAAAATATTGTACTACATCTCCATTGGGATAGTTAACAGTTTCAATTTCTGGATCAGAAGAAATACCGATCAAGCTTAGATTTATCAAATCTAATCCCGTTTCCTCTTTTACTTCTCGCTTCATACAAGCTATAATATCTTCTTCTTCTTCAAAAGCGCCAGCTGGTAATCCGATCCTCCCATTGTCTGTTCGATGTATAAACAAGAACTCACCCTGCTCATTCTCAATGATGATTCTTGCTGCAGGATGGATAAATTTATCTTGCCCTATTTTTTCTCTTATCTTTTTGATGTAACCGTCCATATTGGTAATTAACGCCAAAGTATTATACCTTAGTTTAGATGCTAATTTAAACAATTAAAAATTCTTTAACGATCCTAAATAAATCCTATTTTTCAACTGATACAATTATTGTGGACAAGGCGGGTCTTGCTTCAACTCTTTTGTCAATCTAAATCTAGCCCACTAAGTACCTTCCATTCTTCAGATCGCCATCCGCCCAATAGTTTTTCTACTTGACTTCATCAAGTTTTGATCATTTGACAAACTCATCTGCCACTAGTTGAAATTTTTGGTAGAGGTCTTGCATTTACTAAACTCCAAATTGGGTAAGGTGATGGTCTAAATGTTTACTAAATAAAGTATTCCATTCTTGCTTCGTTAAAAGACCAAAGGAATGAGATTCCTTTCCATCAAAATGAGCTTCTCCAAGCTCTTGGGTTTTCTTCATGTATGAAATGAGTTTGGCTTTTTCTTCATTATAATTTTTTGAATCTTTTATTACAAATTGAGGTGCAGTTCGTCCATTTTTTGGATATGGCTTAGGACCCACCACCGCATTTTTTGCTAGTAATTTTATAAAAAATTTAGCCACGCCAGAAGGCTTTGGATATTTCTCAGTATAGGTCATATCATATGCCACATTAAGATGTGCTAGCATTTGGTCAACAGACATTTTTCCCCATTCTCCTTTAGATTCTGGAGTCAAATTATTTATCCTACTTATTGCTATCTGTAATTCATTGGAATCGAATAAATTTGTCATGGTTTTACTTTTTTATTTAAATATAGTAAAAAAAAAGACGTCAGATCTCAGACGCTGAAAATGTAATATGGTTTAGGAAAGACATCCATTTTTTGAATTGTATCGCTATAGCTCAAACCATAGTCTTTTGCCTTATTAAAAAGATTACTTTGCTTTAATTCATCAAACATTTTTTCCTGTATATTCATATACTCTATTTTAAATAAATAATAAACAACAAATTACGAGTCTGCTATTTTTAAAAATCTTTACAAAGAAATAATATTAGTATTACAAACTTTAGTAAAGATTGCATTACTTTTAGTTATAAGCTGAAACTATGAATTATATATTTATCCTATTTACCTGCATTATTTCATTTAATATAGATGCGCAAAAAATTCTACTCCAAGCAGGTCCAATGTTAGGATACTCTGATTTTCGAGAAGTATTAATTTGGGTACAAACCACTGAAGCAGCAGATGTTCAAATTGAATATTGGACAAAGGCTGAAACGAAGAAAAAAACGGATATTCAAAGAACTCATCAAGATCAAGAATTTATAGTAAAAATATTTCCAACAGAAGTGGACTATGGTACTTCTTATCAATATGATGTATATATTAACAATAAAAAATTAGACTTCTCCTACCCACTTGAATTTACAACTCAAACTTTATGGCAATGGAGAACTGATCCTCCAGCAATCAATTTTGCAATAGGCTCTTGCACTTATGTCAGTGAAGAAAAAGATGATCGGCCAGGCACACCTTATGGTTCTGAATATCAAATCTTTTCCAACATACTTAAAAAGGATCCAGATTTTATGGTTTGGTTAGGTGACAATACTTATTTGCGTGAGCCTGACTTTTTCTCCAAAAGAGGAATTTTACATAGATATAAACATACGCGGTCATTAAAAGAGATGCAAGCTTTATTAGCTTCCGTTCACCATTATGCGTTATGGGATGATCACGATTATGGCCCTAATAATTCCAATAAATCATATGTTTATAAAGATGATGCTTTTGATGCATTTAAACTTTATTGGGGAAATCCCAATATGAATGTTACCAAAAAAGGAGGCATTACAGGCATGTTTCAATGGGGAGATGTGCAATTTTATTTAATGGACAATCGATATCATAGGAGTCCAAATGAACAGAAAGGACCAAATAAAGAACTATTAGGTAAATCACAAATCGATTGGTTAATTGATGCTTTGACATCAAGTCGTGCGCCCTTTAAGTTTGTTTGCATCGGCGGTCAAACTATACATTCCCAAGCTATTTATGAAAACTATGCGGTTTATGACGAAGAAAGACAATATCTTTTCGAGAGAATTGCTGAAGAGAAAATTGAAGGTGTCATTTTTCTTTCTGGAGATCGCCATCATAGTGAAATTTCAAAAATGAAAAGACCCGAAGCTTATCCTTTATATGACATTACTAATTCTCCACTCACCTCTGGAACTCATAAACCAAAGGATGAAGGAAATATTCATTTAGTAGAAGGAACTCTGTATAATGAAAAGAATTTTGGAATGATAAATATCTCTGGCCCACGTAGAGATCGAATGCTAACCTACACGCTTTTTAGTAATGAAGGGAAGCAAGTTTACGTTCATAAGATTAAGGCCGCGGAATTGAGATATAAGAAGTAAGTTTAGGAGTTTAGGAGTTTAGAAGTTTAGTCGTTTTAAGACTTACTAAATTTAGAGCTTTCATTTTTGGACTCAGAACTCGGAACTCGGAACTAGTTTAGTTGACTCCATCGAATCTTGACTGCAGACATGTGGGGCTTTTCAAACCGAATATCAGACAAGACTTTAAAGTCATTCTTTTCATAAAAACCTATAGGAGAAGGATAAAGACTGCCGTCTGATTTGACATCTTTTGAATGATCAACTGCCCAGCCATTTAAACTTGTGTTTCTAAATTTTAAATGATTTAAAATCTCCCTCCCCAAGCCTTTTCCTTGACTATTTCTCTCTATTAAAATAGAAAACCATCTTTCTTTATCACGCATAAAGTCAGCTGCCCAAGCAATAATATTTTTTTGAATATCCAACACTACTAAATGATTAAGGTCATCAATTTTTGCCATCCATTGATCAAAACTTGCAATGGAATCATAGGCTAGTTGATCACTGTATTCTTGGTTCCAAATTTTAACAATGGCTTCTTTTTGTAGATCGCTAAGCGTTTTAAAATGTTTAAAGCTGTATTCCATTACTTAATAATATCTTCCATTCCGAATAATTGCATATTATCAATGCCTATTGCTTTTCGAATTTTTTGATTCCATTCTTTCATGCCATCTACATTAATTCCTCTTTGGACTTCTCTTCGATACTTTTTGCAATCCGAAATAATTTTTTCATTGTATAATTGATGTAAGGTAAATATTTCTTCTTTTGTAAATACTTTTTTTGACAAGGCATTTTCAAATTCTCTTCTATGCATTTCAAAAATATCGAAATACAAATTAATGAATGTTTTATATTGATTATTCATTGGAAAATCAAAGAAACTTTCAAATGGATCAATTACGATAGTACTTAATACATGCAAAGTGTCATTCAAATCATTTACATCGAGATAAAAATGCGCTTTTAAATTGTAGCGATTAGATGGTGCAGTAGTTGCAGTTAGCTTCTTAGGATCAATTTCTTTTTCTTTAAAAATTAAACGTTTTTCATCCCAAACTAGAAAAGCCTGTTCGAAAAAACCTTCACGAAAAGCACGATCATCTTCAAATACTAGATTACGAGTTAAAGTGCCTTGAGATTTTATAAAGGCATCATTTTTTGCCTTTCGATCTTTTAATTGGAACTCATTAATATTTCTCCAGAAAAAATCATTGGTGGGCACTGCACTTATTTTCCTATAGTCGTCAAAATAATCAGGGCTGAAATCAAAGGTAGGAAGCGCAAAGGTTTCCTTGTAATTATAAGCATATAATAAAGCCTTACTGGATACTAAATAATTTCGAGTCCTACCCTCATTATAATCAATTTCATAATTAAAATGTATAGACTGAATCGTATTCACTCGATCTACTTCTTGATACGTCTTTGTGATCTCAAAATCAATCCGATCCAATCTATCTCTTTGAAAAAGTGGAAAGAATGGTGAACGTTTTGCATCTTCGATTTTCATTTCCACTTTGATTAAACGATTAGAAAGAGAATCAATCCACACATTTCCATCAAAGGACAGTCCATTCCTTTCTCGTGCTTCAAATGCGATTTGCATTACTAATTGATCAGCATCATCTCTAAACTTAGAAACTAAGTGAAGACCATATCTTTTCTTACATTTCCGTAAACTTAATTCCAAAGGACTAACTGGAAACTGGGAATTATCATTAAAAGATTGATGTAATAAAATAGCTTTCGAAGTTTCTTTCGAAATAAAAAATCGATTTCCATCTGGAGCCAATCCAAGCCGACCATTTTTTAAAAATATCTCATCCACTTCTTGAGCAACAAATTTTGCATTATAATAGGCCTCCACCAATTCTACTTGTTCACCTTTGATCCTTGTTTCTAATTCTAAATAGGTTTTTGCAATGCGTTCTTTATTGTTAATGTGTTTTCTCGTATTATAAATCAATTGATACAATACATGTTCATTTGCTAATACCACAACTTCTGATAATAAAGTAGCTGCATTACTTAATTTGATAACAACAGGCTTTTCGCTCTTTTTAGCTTGGATAAACTTAGTTTCAAATCCTATAAAAGAGATGCGAATACTGTCGTTTTTATTTACATTTTCAAGTTTAAAAAAACCTCTTTCATTACTTACCGTACCTTGGCCAGATTGTAGATTGTAAATGGTTGCGAATTCAATGGTTTTATTAGTTTTTGAATTTTGTAATATGCCCTCAAAATCGAAAGATTGACTGTAAAGAGAAAGGTAGACAAATTGAAAACTAATGAATAACAGAAATTTCGATATAGTGTTTTGGGGTCTCATATTGTAAAATAATGATTTACGTTGGGATTGGGAATTTTAAACGACAAATTGTCGGAAAATGGAAGTTTAAGTGTTTAGGAGTTTAAATCATAGTTTAATACTTCGATAACTTCTTCGCCGAAAGTCTTCGACCTGCGGGCTACACCACAAAATAAACAAACTTCATTTTCTTTCCTGCGGCAAAAAAATGGGGCTGGGTGGGCAGATCTCAGAGGCGTTTTGAAAAACGCCTCTACTCAGATGTTCAAATGTTGGATTTTATAAAGATAAATTTTCAATTTCCAAAACTTGATTTAAAATCGGGCTTTCAGAGTAGATTCAATATTGAATAACAATTCCTAGACTACAATTAATAAACGGTGATCGATTTTTCAAACTTGGAAATTCTTTCAAAAGAACTTACCTTAGCAAAGCTTAGTCGAAAGTCTATTTTATTTCACTTGTTGACAAGAATTATTTTCTTGTTTTGTCAAAATCTATTAAAATGAAAAAAGAAACCATTTCCATTCATGGAGGTTATGAAACAGAACCTACTACAAAGTCAGTAGCTGTTCCAATTTATCAAACGGTTGCATACGAATTTGATAATGCAAAACACGGAGCAGATTTGTTCAATTTAGCAGTTGCAGGAAATATTTATAGTCGAATTATGAATCCAACCGTAGGTGTGCTTGAGCAAAGAATAGCAGCTCTAGAAGGTGGAATTGCTGCGCTATGTGTTAGTGCAGGATCTGCTGCCATAAATTATTCGATTCTAAACATCGCGGAAATGGGAGATAACATTATTTCTACTCCGCATTTATATGGTGGTACTTATACCTTATTCGCGCACATGTTGCCTAAGCAAGGCATAAAAGTAAGGTTTGCTGAATCTTCAGATCCAAAAGATATTGCCAAATTAATTGACGATAAAACCAAAGCGGTTTATTGCGAATCTATTGGTAATCCTGCAGGAAATATTACAGATATAGAAAAATTGGCTAAAGTAGCTCATTCGAAAGGTATTCCTTTAATTGTGGATAATACAGTAGCCTCTCCAGCATTAATTAGACCGATTGATTATGGTGCAGACATTGTTGTACATTCCTTAACTAAATATATTGGTGGACATGGAACAACACTTGGTGGTGTGATAGTTGACTCAGGGAAATTTCCATGGGCGAAACACAAAAAGCGTTTCCCTATGTTAGATACACCAGAGCCATCTTACCATGGTGTGGTATATAATGAAGCATTTGGTCCTGCTGCTTACATTGGTCGTGCTAGAACCGTTGCATTACGAAATACTGGTTCAGCTTTATCTGCTTTAGCAGCATTCCAAATTTTACAAGGCATCCAAACTTTGAGCTTGAGAATGGAAAGGCATTGTGAAAACGCATTGAAAGTCGCTAAATATTTAGAATTGCACAAACAAGTGGCTTGGGTTCATTATGGAGGATTAAAAAGTAGCCCTTACCATAAGTTAGCTAAAAAATATACTAAAGGTAAACCATCTTCTTTGTTGACTTTTGGGATAAAAGGGGGCTATGCTAAAGCTGAGAAATTCTACGATGCATTAGGATTATTTAAGAGACTTGTTAATATTGGTGATACTAAATCCTTAGCTTGTCACCCTGCTTCAACCACCCATAGACAAATGACGGTTGAGGAACAAAAGCAAGGGGGAGTTACCCAGGACTTATTAAGACTGTGCATAGGCATTGAGCATATCGATGATATCATTGCAGATTTAGAACAAGCTTTCAAAGCGGCTCGAAAAAGATCGTAATAGCTTTTCGTATTAGACTATAAAATTTACCTCCCTCTCCAATTTTAATAAGCCATTAATAATGATTGGAGAGGGATTTTTATTTAAATTTCATTAACAAAATCTCGTGCTAATAATTTCTATTTTAGCAACATGAGAATTTTCGCGTTCCTTAGTATTTTTTTCATTGTCTCGTGTCATTCAGATCAAAATGGAGATGGTTATTTACGAATGATTGGTGATATACTTTATGACGCCAATCAAGATGACCCTAATTTCAAATTGTGTAATGGAGATAAAATGGCAATTCAATATTATGCTTTAGGAGAAAAAACTTATGAAGGTGAAAAAATTACCATTGAAAGAATTTTCAAATCTGAGTATAATCCAACTACTGTAAAAAAAGAATCAGGTTTAGTTAGGATACGCTTTATTGTAAATTGTCATGGAGAGAGCGGACGATTCAGACTATTATCATCAGATGAAGATTATAAACCCAAAACCTTTGATTCTAAACTGACCGATCAATTAATGCGAATCACCAAAAATTTAAAAGGCTGGAAAGGCTTTACCCGTAAAGGGAGAGGACGCGATTATTATCAATATCTTATTTTTAAAATTGAGGATGGGAACATTATAGAAATCATGCCATGAGAATAACAATACTTTTTATATTGATGCTTTCAACCCTTTCTATTTCGGCACAGTCGATTAATTGCAATACCTTTAAATGGGAAGGGGATAGTTGCAAATATGAAGCATGCATTTTTGTTGAAAATTCAAAAGGTTGGTTTCAACTAACCAAAGAGTTTCATTTGATTTTTGATGAAGCCCTAGAAATTTGCCCGGACTACTACCCTGCTTTCCGTGCAAAATCAGTTTCCTATTTAAAAACTGGAGATTTTATTAATTGGAAAAAATATATTGACAAAGCGGTTGCAGCGAAGCCTGAATTATATTTAGGATATAGAGGTTGGTGCCGATTTCAATTTTTTCGAGATTATGAAGGTTGCATTAAAGATTTAGAACGATTAGAAACTTTGCTTACCCATGATATTGGTTTTTGTCAGAATGGTTTTTATCATTTAAATATTGCAAAAGGAATGTGTTATAAAATGATTGGGCAAAAAGAAAAAGCTTTGCAAATCATGTTAGATCAAGTTAATAAAGATGCTTCATCGATTGGTCTTTTTGATTATTTGCATATTGGTGTTTTACATTTAGAATTAGGGCAATTAGAAGAAGCGGAGTTAATCTTTAAAAAGCAAATAAAGGAAAATGATATAGCAGAAAATGCTTATTACATGGGTTTATTGGAATTTGAAAAAAACAATAAAGAAGAGGCGATTAAATATTTAGAAAAAGCGCTCCGCCTTTATCAGGAAGACACTACTTTATTTGATCCTTATGGTCATCAAGTGGATAAGATTTATGAAATTGAGATCATTGAAAAAATAGCAGAGATTAAAGCAGCTGGATAGATTTAGTGATTGTATTATCTTTCTTTGAGGACCGAATAGGTAGCCTGCATATCGCGCTTCAAAACTGAACTTTGATAGATCAATAATTCATTAAAATTCTTTAGCGTATTAAATTGATAAGCGTATTCTTTATCCCTTTTTAGGTTTACAGGATCTCTTGGTCGCATTGTGGAACCCACATATTTCAACTCATTAAAATGCTTAGGATTTTCAGATAATAAATTCTCTAAGAAATATTGATAAATATTTATAAATTTTAGATAAGTAGGATATTTAATTTCATAGAGTTGTGAAATGGAAGCTCGCAAGGAATCATTTTCTACACGTTTTAATCCGAATCTTTTCAAGGTTTCATATCCACTATAGTTAATACTATAATCGGTAGAAATATAAGCCTTTGATAAATGTTGCTTTAATGAATCTGTGAATGGTTGATCATTTTCAAGCCATTTAGAGATTCGCCATTGACTGCCTAATACTTGCTGTTGGTTTGCTAAAAACTTATCTAGTTCAATAATATCACTTGCAATGCCGTTTTTGATTTCAGAAATCATTTCCTCCCCTTGCAATCTCGCTTTCTTTTTCTCATTCCAATTACTAATCTGGAGCGCAATCAAGATTCCAACCACAATTAACAATATTTCTCCTAAGGCGTATAATATATACATCTTAAGTTTTTGATCTTTGAGTTTTTCTTGTCTTAAATTTCTAAAAAGTCTGATCATATGTATTTAATGGAAATTAAGATGTTAGGTGCGTGCCCAAATTATTTGCCAAGCCATTTTTTAGATTGGACTGAACCTCTTTATTTGTTTTAGTCTCGCTGTTTTCTGCTTGCTGTAAGCCAATCTCAAGTGATTTCTTATGTACAGCAGGAATTTCAAATTCGGTGTTTTCAGAATCATCAAGATTTAATAATTCCAACATTTCTTCAAGGAGAAGGTTATCCTCAATCTCATCTATTTTCTTCTTTAGCTCGTCTTTTAATTCCACCGTTGACATAATCTAATTTCTATTAATATAATACTTTTTTGCATAAATAAGTGCCATCTCAACTTAAAAAAGAAATGCAACTGCAAATCAAGTGCAAAGGCAAAAGGCAAAAGGCAAAATAAATTATTTTATAAAGATCAATATTTATAATCAATCTTCTAAACCTGTCTGCCGACAGGCATGATTCTACACTTTTACACTTTTAAACTTCTTGAAACATTCTAATCAGGCAATATGTAAATTCTAAAAAACTTTAACGAAACCATTTTAGGCCTCCTATTTATACGCCTTATACTGATAATACTTCGGCCTACTATCAAACCGAACATGCAACCAATGCACTCCTAAACCAGATGTACTTAACCAAGTATTTTCTTCAGATAGATAATTCATAAATTCCGTACTTACCTTTTCCCAAAAGTAATGGACTTGGTCAGTTGGCGCCATCCTTATAAAATTTGCTAAATGGGTATATTCGGTTTCTGTAGCAATGGGACAAGGCACAATCAACAATGCATCTCCTCTGAGGTTTAGAAAGCTAACTACTTGTTCTTTTGTAAAGTAAGATTGGAAGGAATTTGGCTTTGGACTAACACTTGCCAAGCTTTTTGATTTAATTAATACGAACTCATAAGTGTGATCGAGTCTTTCAGTATTTAATGCCGGATGCTCCCAAAAATATGCTTTGAAAGGATTTGCTTGGAGTACATTAGAATAAAAGCTTCTAAAATCTTCATTGCTTTTCAAATAACTGAATACTTGATCAAAAAGTAAATAGGCATCATCCTCCAATATTTTGTAATGGATAATTTTATCTTCTTTTATTATGGTGGATTTTATTTTCCAATTCGCTCCCATCTTATATACCCTTATTTTTTGACTTTATAAATTGTGTAATAAATAGTTGCATCTATTTCATTTTGACTTGTATATCCCAACCTCAAAAATTTGGCTTGCATTTTTTCTGCAAGATTTTCATTGCCCAATACATCACACAGGCGGATATACTGATCTTTAACTGAAAGTAAAAGTTGTATAATATTTTCCAAACTATTATTTATTTGCAGTTCTTCCTGTTTGGAAATAAGCTCTAGCAAGTCATTTGTAATTAAGTCAGAAAAATTTACTTTATGGTTATATGCTTCCTCTATTTCTTTGTTAGGTTTTCCAATGAGATCAGTGAGAAATGAATCCAATTGCAATTGAAAATCATAAACAATTATTTTCTTATCATCCTTGCAAACCCTGATCGTTTCATTAATAAATAGTTGCGACTTTGCATAATAAAGAGAACCTGCAAAAGTTATCAAGTCAAAACTGTTGTCATCAAAATTAAGGATACCTCCATTACTCAATTGATATTGAACACTTGGATGATCCTTTGCATTTTTAATCATTGCTAGGCTTGGATCAATGCCAATTACTTGATTAGAAAATTCACTTAATGCTATTGATGAATGCCCTACCCCACAACCTATGTCTAAACCCAATCCATATTTGGTGCTAGAATCTAAACAACGCTCAAGTATTAAATGATGCAGAGGTGGTCTGTACATTGAATAATAATGGGCAGTTATTTTGTCGTATTCTTTTTCCATAAAGTGGAGTCAAGATAATAAGAAATCTTTCACTTCAACAATTGCCTATTTTCATTTACTAGAAAAACTTGATTTGGATCGATTGATGAGGTTGAAGTAGTTGACTTTGTCTTCTTGGGATTCTAATTGAAAAAAAAATTACAACTCTATTATCTATTAATAAATTATCGACAAAGATTATATTGTGCATTTGATCAATTCTTATGTTTCTTTTAAATCTTTTCTTTTCTAATGGTTTATATTCTGGTCTTTCTCCAAGATACAGGAATTTAATTTGATCTACTTTCCTAATTAAAATAGGTGATTGAGTTCCAATAACTAATTCCTTATAATCATTTTTAAAATTTATTTCAGATTTAAGTGAGAAAGTAAACCCTGAATTCAAAATATAAATAAAAAAAGCAAAGAAAGTACAAAAGATAAAATAACGGATTATTGAATTATAAGAATTTTGAAAAAAAGCACTTAAATAAAGGGAAAGGAAGATCATTCCAAGAAAAGTTATATTGCTCAGAGCTCTATTTTCAGTATACTACCACTTCTCGCTTCTATCATGGGCTGTTCATAAAATTCAGTTGGGTTCATTGCAAATCTATATGAAAACAAAATAGGAAAATTTAATTCATGAACATTATCTAGAAAAAGGAAACTTGTTTAAATCGAAAACTACATTACCATTTGTTACCAATTCCTTAAAATTTTAAACCAAATACAATTATTTTTGTCCTAATTGCGTTATTCAACGGTATAAAACATATTTATATCGCATCTTTATATCTTTACATTTTATATAACGAAACAAATTCCGGGATGAAACAAGCGTATTTCAATTTCGCATTCTTATTAACATTTTTTGCTTTTTCTACTTTACAAGCCCAGCTAGTATTGCCAAAGGAAAGCCCAAAGGCTTCAATATCTTATACTGTTGGACTAACAGAAATAAGTATTGACTACTTCAGCCCTGCCGTAAAAGAGCGAAATATTTGGGGGAATTTGGTGCCATATGGAGAAGTATGGAGAGCAGGTGCGAATGATGCTACAACAATGACCTTCAGTACTGATTTAAAAATAGAGGGTAAAGATTTAAAAGCGGGGACTTATGCATTCTTTATAATTCCAAAGGAAGGGGAAGAAGAAATGTGGACCGCAATTTTCAATACGGATTCAGATCAATGGGGTGCTTTTGAATATGATGAGTCTAAGGATGCTTTGCGGGTAGATTTCAAGCCAAAAGATTCTGGTGTAAATATAGAAAGATTGGCCTATTCTATTCATGATCAAGATATTGATAAAGGATACATTAAATTAGCTTGGGAAAAGAAGCGTTTGTATTTAAGATTTAATTTGGACGTAATGGATCAGGCAATGGCGAATATCAATGCCGCCTTAGAATCTGCTGAACCTAACAAAAAGTGGATGACCCTAACTCAAGGCGCTCAATTTTTATTAGAGCAGGAAGAAAATTTAGATTTAGCTCTAGAATGGAGCCGACAATCAACAGAGTTAAAAGATCATTCTTGGAATTGGTATGTTAGAGCTCAAATTTTTGCAGCAAAAGGAAAATACAAAGAAGCTATGGATAGCGTTACTAAGAGTAGAACTTTAGGAGCAAAAGAAAAAGATAAATATTTCAAAACGAACAAAGAAAAAATTCTTGCATCTGTTGCGGAGTGGAAAGAGAAGGTATAATTCGGGGCATTTGATAAGAAAGACCGATTGATTATATTCATTCGTGCCAAACCTCAAATATTGGTTTAGATTTTTTATACCACAGTGAAAAAGAATTGTATTTAAAACAAGTTTTTCATGCAAAAACCGGCGTGAAATTAGAGGTAGAAATTGATGACAGTTGTACGAATTGAATTAGTTCTCGAACATTAAAAATGAACCACCATTCTTTATTTCAAGTTTACCTATTCCATAAACTAAAATAAAATTAAAACCACTTTTATTAAATTCAATTAAAGCAGAAAGCTCTAGCAAATCATAAATTCTATAATTCACACCTACTTGAGAAATCATCTCTGCATTAGCTTCAATAAATAGTTTTTTACAAGCATAGGCATTCGCGTGCCCAATTCTCCCCGGCCACCTGCTTGAAAGTTCCGAGTGTCGAGTTCCGTATCTATTTTTTTTCATTTTAATTTTAATTTTAATTCCCGTACCCAACTTACCCCCGACCTCCTTCGTCGGCCACCCCTCTCTTGCGAAGAGAGGGGGAACCTGATTTGAATTTTTTGCAAAAAATCTGAAATCTGTATACTGATATCTGACATCTTCTCTTACTTCCAGACTATTTTTATAGAAAAAAGCTATATCTTTTAAATAAAAAATTATGGCTGAAATAAATAAATCAATTGGGGCAATAGGTTGGATTGATCTAACGGTTGGAAATGCCGAAGAGCTTCGATCATTTTACTCTGAAGTTACTGGATGGAAAAGTGCTAGTGTTGATATGGGTGATTATAAGGACTATTGTATGATCGGCCCAGGAGATGAAACCATGTATGCAGGAATTTGTCATGCAAGGGGCAAAAATGAGGGAATGCCAGTGCAATGGTTGATTTATATAAATGTAGCGGTCTTAGACGACAGTCTAGAAAAATGTGCGGCCAAAGGAGGTAAAACAATTAGCCCTATAAGATTTATGGGTAAAAGCAGAATGGCAGTAATTCAAGATCCTGCTGGCGCGGTTGCAGCTTTGTTTGAACATAATGAGTAAGCTACTCTATTAAAACTTTCAACTTTGGTAGATAGGTCTCCAATTTAATTGAATCTGCATTATTGTTGGCCTTAACAATATCTTGCATCAAACTTAAGGAATCGATTTGATTAAATGCTTCCCTATTTTTTTGTATTAATGCTAATTTGTTTTCAGCTTTTATTATAGCCGAAGAAATATATTTTTTAATTTGCATAAGTGGAACGTAACTAAGTATCGCATTAAACATTCGATACGCAACTTCAGGATCTTGAGAAGAAATCTTATTATAAACCTTTATGTTGTTCATTAAAATATTCGATTCGTTTTTACTTATGTCATTTAAAAAACTAGTTTGCAAAATTATTTTTTCAATTATTAGTCCTGCGTATTTTTCATTTTCAGAATTATTCAAAAGGCTTTCAAGTTGTTGATTCAATTCTTGCCATGAAATATTTTGGCTTAGTAGAAGGGCAAATTTATCTGTGGAGATATTAGGACTAGGAGATTGGCCAAATATAAACATCGGCAAAACAAAAATATATGTTATGGTAATCACTACTTTCATTTATTAATAGACGTTAAGCATTTGTAATGACACAAAAAAAGCCATCCTCTTCTGAATGGCTAGGGGTCAACAGGATTTAATCTAGTAGCAAAAGGTATTAGGGGTTATTAATTCCTTTTATATATTATTTGAAATGTATTCTTTCATTCTTTGTCCTCCTGATCTTGATACGGTTACATTTTCTCCTCCGTCTAAGACTAAATAGGCATTTTTTTTATCATACTTAGAAACGTATTCCATGTTAACTAAATAAGATTGATGTATTCTTATAAAGAATTGTTCAGGCATTTTTAGTGTCATTGCTTTTAGGGTTTTGGCAGCGGTTACTTTTCTTCCATCAGCTAAAATAATACTCACATATGCGCCATCTGCTTTTAGATATTTTATCAAATTGATATGAACAAATTCGAATCCTTCTAAAACAGGTAAAATAATCTTGCTATTGTAGTTAATTTCATTTGCTTGGATTGGTTTCTTATCCGCAATTGAAATTACCCGAGATGATGGTAAATTATAATTGGTAATTTTGTTCGCTTTCATAGTAAAATATTTTAAGAGGTTATGCTTGCAATAATGTACAATACAAAGATAAGGGCAATTTATGGATGATTTAGTCACCCAAATGGGTGATATTTGGGGTGATTTTGGGTTATTTTTGACTATTTTTCAGTTTTTCATGGAAAATTCAAAATTTTAATCTTGAATTTCAATCTTTAATATGGGGCACAAAAAAGAGGAGATTTTAGCGTTTTGAGCCTTCAAAAGGAATCGCAGAACCAGAGCCCCGAGTTAATTTTTTTCATTTTGATTTTCATTTTAATCCTAATAGGGTCCACATAACTTCCTTTTTTATTACGATTAGAGAGAAATCGCATCTAAATTTATTTGATGAGATTTTAGTAAGTTGATCATTGTTATTAGTTATCAAAAGAAGCCCGAAGGGCTTAAAAAAGTCTGACTTTTGATGTCTTTGGTCTGACGTCTTCTCAATTCAACTTAATCCTTTTCATCAAATTCAACTTATAAGTCCGACCTTTCGGTATTCTCTTATTATTAATAAGTCCTGCATTGCCTTCGATACTTTGAATTTTAGTCATGGCTATAACAAAAGATTTATGAACACGAACAAATTCCTCATTGATTAAGGTCTGTTCTAAAGTAGTGAACTTGTGTTTTGTGGTATGAATGGTAACATACCTTCCAAGGAGCATCACATTATTATCAAACAATTCCTCAAAATACAGACCAACTTTGAATACAGCGTTGGTGCGCAAATTATATGGAGCTCCTTATGATTTACCTAAAATAGAAAGTGGTGATTGGATGACTATACTTTTTAAAATATCACATCAAAATACCACCTGCGGAAACAAAATGGATGGCTTGGCGAATTATAAAATACCTTAGAAACTCTTGAAAGCTAGCCAAATTAAATTTTAGTTTCGAAATAATAGTTTTCAAAATTGGACTTTTCGGACTGGGCTTAAATATAAAAGTTACTCATCATACAATCATCCAAAGCATCTTTACTAAACAATACTTGAAGCGTGAATGCAATCTCAAAAAAAATACTTCTTAATTGATAAGAAGGCTTAAGTCTTAAATCTGGCAGCGAAGCGGTCTAAAGGCTGTCGCGAAGCGAGCTATTTGGCATTTAAATCCAAGGTTTCCAAATAAGCAAAATTTTCATTATTCGGAAATGTCAATTTCGCATATTCCAAAGTAGAAGTAAACTCCGAATCCATCCGCAATTGATAAAAGCAAAGCGCTTTATTATAATATACATTTGAAATAGCTATTGATTGATGGTCTATTTTTTCAAAGTAAGACAAAGCCTCTTTGTAAAATCCGAGATCATAAAATAAGCCACCAATTTCTATTAAGGTATCAACGGGTTCCTTTATGTCGAAATAGGTATTTCCAATTTTATGCAAGGTTTCCCCTAATCTTTTTCGTTCTTCAATTGTTAATTGTTGTGATTGCTTTTTAATATAAGGCAATAATTCAATAAATAAATTTGAATCATAATAACTCATTCTTATTGCGGTAATCAATTCTCTGAGGTTTAGCTCTTGACCAATTCTTCGCAGCATTTTTTTCATGCCATTAAAATCATCTGGCCCAAAATCATTAACATAATGATTATAAGCTAAAAATGTTTCTTTATAACTATCTGCGTCAGGTACCATTAGAAAACAAGCCAATTGTAAAGAATAATCTGAAAAAGACGCAAACAAACTTTTTCCTTTGTTTTGTTCAACGTACTTTTGCATTGCATGAAAATTAACATACAAGGAAAAACTACCATGAGTTACCAATTCTGGTTCCGGTTGATTTTCTAAATCTTTCAGTTCAGAAAACCCTTTATCAATAGACAAGAGCATTAAACCATTTTCCGAAAAATGCTTTAAATTTTCCAAACAGCGAATGCTTTGACTTGGAATTAATAAATACGTTTCTTTTAAGCTCTTTTGGTAATACTCTAGTAAATTTTTAATTGCTGAAGTCAGTTGATCTTCTTTAATAGCACTATAATTAAAGGTAGTTTTTAAGCCTTTCAGTAAAGTTTTTATAGGCACTTCACCAATATCAAAATTAGATTCAATAGTAAGATCACCTATACTGATACAGCCATTGTGTATTGCATAAATTTCTGTAGGAATTGAATCAAAAAAATAATTTGCTAAAACAATCAAAGGATATTTTAGAGAACCCTTAGACAAGGTAATTTTAGCCTTTCTCAATTCCATTATATTACTTTCAACACCGTCATAAAATGCGACATCTAAATTACCTTTCTCATAATAAGTTTGAAGTTGATGATGATCTGAAAAAAAGTCTAAATTACTTTCAACAATATCAGTTAGCACATAACAATAAACTGGCAAGTCCATTGGCTCTAATTCAATCATTGTATCTAAGTGCTTAAGGATATGAAAAGCTAGTCGACCATGACCTGAACCTAATTCAGCAATATATACTTTCTCATCAAATTGCGCATTTTTAGAAAGGTCTTTCAAAAACCCAAGTATCAAAGCTGCATAGGTTTTTCCCACAAACGTATTACTCGTCATATTGTGAGGTACAACTCCATCTGACCATGCGGACAAACCTACTTCTTTATAATAAGATCGATTTAATTCCCAGATTAGGCTTTTTCCAAATGGGACATTTGATTCAAGAATTTTAGATTTTGTTTCCATATAAGGGTGCTTAGTAAAAAATTTACTTAAACTAAGCCGGCTCGTACTAATTGCTAAACCAATAGAATACAACGAAATTTATGATAGTCAAAGATAGGGATAATTAAATAGATGGATAAATAGTTCTGAACTGCGGGCACTGTCGACAAATGGCAAAGTTTTCATTTTATTTTCTGCCCGATTATAAAACGATTTGTAGAAATCTAGTATTCATATCGAAAAACGGTACTACAAGTGCACTTTTTATTCTAAATTTTAGAGATGATTCAACATTTCGAAGAGAGATTTCAGTTGGAAAACTCATTATTATTTAAATAATTATAAAAAAATAAGGAATCATTGCAGCGTTTCCTTCGTAAATTGGATTATATAACTGAAAACCACAAAACTTATGGATCTTAGAAGGTATTCCAGCTTATTAATCTTATTTCTCCTGGCTTTAGGTAGTTGTCATAAAGATGTTGAAGAGTCAGATACTCGTATTTTAGAAAATAGACCTCCCGAGCTAATTGATGGAATAATAGTTGGTACCAACACAGATGAATTTGGAAATTCCATCAATCAAATGGACGTTGACATTAATGGTGAGCAATTTGAAACTCAAAATAATCCTTGGTTTTTAATTTCAACACAAGACATGAACTCTAATGGCACAGTTGTTACAACTACTGATGCCAATGGAATGAATCACTATCAAACGATATTCCCGCATCCCAACGACGTTAATTATACGAGAACACCGCATTATCTATCATCGGATTTCATACAATTCGATGATAATAACACTACTTCTTTTGATTTTTCAAATGGAGGTAGTGTTTCTTTTCCTTCTGATGCAAGTTTATTAAACGGCAGTGATTATAGTGGAAATATAAGATTGATTGGACATAGTTATGATTTAACTAATACTATTCATCTAAATAGTTTACCGGGTGGACAGTTGGCAAAAGATCAAAATAATGCAGAGAAAATCTTAACTATCTATGAAGCGCTTTATATAGAAATGCGATCTGATGGAAATGAGTCTTTACGTTTAAAATCAAATAAAAGCATAAGTGCACAATTCGCCGTGGGAAATAATTTACCCAATAATTTCATCGGCGAATTAGCACTTTACCATTATAATGAAGATACCCATGTATGGGAATTTTCAACACCTGTCAACTCCATTACGAACAATTCATTAGCATTGAATATGGCTGGGCATTGGTGCATTGCTTCTGCTCATGATTATATTAAACTAAGTGGACAGCTAACAACTAATAATAATCCCATTGCAAATCATGAAATCCAATTGTCATGGTTTAATGATCAAACAAAGCGAATTACATTTTCTACCAATAAAGGAAATTGGTTTGCCTTCGTTCCAAAAGATGAATACATTACGGTCAAAGCAAATAGTTTTTGTGGAGACTTATTGGCAGAGGGCAGTTCGACTAATAAGGTTGAAGATTTTGCAATGGGTAATTTAGAAATCCCTTCCACAGATCAAATTAGTTTAATCCAAGGTAAAGCTAGAGATTGCATGGACAATTTATTAGCTAATAATATCATTATGCTAACTATTAATAATTTAAATAGTATTTACTTTTCAGAGATACCTGATTTTAATTTTTATGTTGGTAATTGTGGACAAGAAAATTTACACTTACAGATTGGAGATTTAATAAGTCAAGAGTTTGGTGCTAATGTAAGTTGGGATGCGAAAGATGAAATTAATGTGCATAACATGTATGCATGTGAGGCAGCTAAACAAGAATACTTAACATTGCGAATCGAGGGAGATAAAAAAATCTATTGGTCTCCAAGTAGTAAAATAGAAGGAGGCAGTAGAGCGACTCTTTTTGTGGAAGATCTTGGAAATCCTGATATTCAAGTGGAAATATATGTGCCACATGAAACAACTGGAATTCAGCCGGTTGAAATTTTAAATATTTTATTAAATGATCCTGAAATAGGAGATCGCGGTGTTTCATTATACTGCCCTACCTCCAATCAAGGATGCGGTTTTGAAGTTTTTGAAATGACCCATTACGGAGAAACTAGTGGCGAATGGATAAGAGGATATTTCGAAGGAAGATTTTGGATGAAAAATTTGGATCCGTCCCAAGCTGGTTATAAAAATATGAACGGGGATTTTCAAATTTTTAGAGAATTTTAAAAAGGGCAAAACAGGATAATTGACAGAGCTTGAAATCATAGAAGGATGTAAAAATGAGAATCCTAAAGCCCAGCGCTTTTTGGTAGATCACTACTCGCCACGGTTGATGGCGCTCTGTATTAGATATTTGAGAGATAAGGAAATTGCAAAAGATGTTTTACAGGAGTCTTATATTTTGATTTTTCAAAACATTAAAAGATTCGAATTAACAGGGTCTTTTGAAGGTTGGCTAAATCGAATTACCGTCAATACTTCCTTAAAACATCTTCGATCAAAAGTGATCACGCAAGATTTAAATGATACCATTCAAGCCATCTCATTATATAATGAAGGCTATGAAAAATTGGAAGCAGATGATATTTTGAAAATTTTAGATAAACTCTCTTCCCATTACCGTTTGATTTTCAATCTCTATGTTGTAGAAGGTTATAGTCACGCAGAGATTGCAAAAATGTTAGACATTACAGAAAGCACCTCCCGATCCAAATTAAGCCGGGCCAGAAATAAAGTAAAAAGTATGTTTTTAAATTTGAATGAAAAAATAAAATTATGAGTCTGAACAAACACGAAAGATTCATCCGCAGCAAACTTAAAGATCAAAAAGTGGATCTGGATAAGGATGCTTTGTGGGCAGCAGTAAAACAACAGCCCAAAAGGGATAATAAAAAGTACTTTTTCATATTGTTATTTCTAGGAATTGCATCTATAGGATTTCTTTTCATTAACCAGCATTCAAAAAGTGAGGAGCTTGAGATAAGTGCAAATTCAAGTGCAAGTGCAAGTGCAATTGCAAGCGCAAATTCAAATTCAAATTCAAGCGCAAGCCCAAGTGCAAATGCAAATGCAAATGCAAATAAATCAAACCCAGAATCAAAGGAAAATTTTCGAAATGAAGGAAATACAATAAATGATCAAGATGAGTCAAACAGCAGCGTTTCTCAAACTGTAAAAGTTAAAGCTGAAAACTCAATTGGTAAAAATGATATGGTGCCTTTTATTATAGAAAGAGGAGCAACAAGTGCAAATTTAAATTCAAATGCAAATTCAAACATTGTAAATAATTCAATCTCTGAACAACCAATAAATGATAATCCTTTAACTAACAATTTAAATACCCAGTTATTAAACAACTATAAAACACAGGATTCGAATGATCGTATGAACACCTTGACTAATATTACAACTGAACAAAAAAGTCTAGAATTATTTGATTTCTCCATGTTGCATTCATTGACCTTATTAAATCAATTTTCAGTACCCTCTGAATTTGAATTTGATGCTTCAAATATGATTCAAGCTGTAAGGAGTAAAAAATTGAATGTTGAGCTTGATCTTGAATTTGGGACAGGGATAATATTTCAATCTTTGCGAACGAATGATCCAGATTTAGCACCTTATTTAAATAGTATAAAAACATTTGAAAAACCTCTTGATTACTACCATAGTCAATTAGGAATTAAATTAAATCATAATTCCTTACCATTTTATTTAAAGACCGGCATATCGTATTCCAGAATTAGTAGCAGGATTCAACTGATCTCCACTACTTACACTGACACTATTATCAATGGGACACAATATTATGATGTGGATTCAAGAGGAGCAAGAAGTGCAATTGATGGAGATATAATGGCTGTTAAAGTAACTGATTATAGAGCGAAATGGCATACTTATCATCATATGATAGACATTCCAATAGTTGTTGGATATAATTTAATTAAAACACCAACTATCGGTCTTTCTCTTGAAGGAGGATTAACTGCGAATATTTTAAATCATTCTCAGGGAGCTTACATAAATCAAGAAGGATTTTTAAATAAATTTACTAATTCCGACAATGATCATATTTATAATAAAAATTTAGGGCTGAATTTTCAAGCAGGCCTTGACTTTAGATTTTTGTTAACTAGACAAAATAGTTTTTCACTTCGTGCTAACTGGACGCAGTTAGGTCAAATGACGAATCGTCAAAGTGAAATTATTAAAAAATATCAGGTACTAGGAATCAATTTAGGAATCCAGCACCGACTTTAATTAAAATTAGATTTGCAAATCAAAACACCAAACCGATTTTATTAACTTAAAAAAATTAAAATGAGACGAATTATACAATTTGGCTTTAGCCTTATACTAATATGCCTTTTCCATACACAGATAAATGCACAATGCTCCGGCGTAAGTTTTACAAAATCTGTAAACTCTGTAGGTCAATTAAATTTAGATCCTCTTGAGTTTTACGATGGTCCAGCAGATTATCAATCCATTGCATTAAGCCAAACTGAATTTGGCTGTGATGACGTTGGCTCTAATCCTATAATTACTTTGACAGTTGTTGATGTAAATGGCTCTACTAGTACTTGTGACTTTACACTTTCTATTACGGATCAAGTTGGTCCAGTAGCAATTTGTGAAGTTAATGTTGTATTACAACTTGATGCAAATGGAGAAGCGACTTTAACTCCTGATATGATTGATGAGGGTTCTTATGATAATTGTGGAATATTTCAATTAGACATAAGTCAGACGAATTTTTCTTGTGCTGATGTTGGAAGCCCTGTGAATATCACGCTAGCCATTTTAGATATACATGGAAACTTAAATTCTTGCTTAACTTCTGTAATAGTTGAGCCTTTTCCAAATCCAATAGAAACACTTTCCTGTAATGCAAATGTATTTGTGTCACTTGATAACACAGGAATGGCTATAGTAACTCCAGATATGATATTGGCAGGAGGACCTTATAAATGTGAAGATGCTTATACCGTTACTTTAGAGTTTAATGGTACTGTCATTCCCGAAAATACATTAAATACATCACATGCAGGTCAAACCATTCAAGCTACTATAACCGATACTGAAACCAATAATACTTGTTGGGGATTAGTCGTGGTATCAGGTGATCCAAGCTGTGAAAGTAGTTTTTACATCTGTGATACAGAATGCCGTTCTGCTCCGTTTGGAGATTGTGCTTCTGGACACACGGATGCAGATAATGTAGAGTGGCCTTGTGATTTGACATTAGATTATTGTGATGTTGGATCTAATATTTTCACGCTGTCAAATCTTTTGTTGGCAGGTTTTGATTCTGCAGACGTCAACCCAACTATTTTAAATGATTCTTGTGGTCTTGTTGCTTGGTCTTATGAAGATACTTACTTTACCCTACCCAATGGAGGAAGGGTTGATAGAAAATGGACCATTATTGATTGGATACAATTTGATGGAACCAATGGCATTTGGACGTACACACAAACTCTAACTGCCGTTGCGGATACCATATTTATTTGCGACACGCTTCCTTGGGATGCACCAGTTGGTGATTGTGCTTCTGGCCATACCTTAGATGATGATGTTGAATGGCCAGCGAACTTTACAGTTTCTGCGTGTAAAATTGGTCTAGATGCCTTAAGAGTCAACCCTGAGGTGAATCCAAATAATGTAGAACCACAATTAACTTTCGATTGTGATTTATATTCGACGACTTATCAAGATCAAGTTTTTGATCAAGATTCAACAACTAAAGTACTTAGAACATGGACTGTATTAAACTGGTTGAGTTCTTCCGTTTATACCTACATCCAGACTATTATTATTGATGTAATGGATTGTGGTCAAATGGTTTGTGCATATAATATGAATGGTGCAGGAATTAGTGATGTCATTGTACATCCAGGTTACACTACCTCATTAGGAGGATGCGTAAACATTGATGATCCGACAATTTCTATTGTTAACCCACTTAAAATCGATGACATGGACAATGGTGTTGATGTCTATGATTTAGTTGCTACCCGAAGACATATCTTAGGTATTGAATTATTAAACGCAGAACAGCAATTAGCAGCTGATGTTAACGGTAATGGATCAGTTACTACTTTAGACTTAGTTTTAATTGAGAAAATAATATTAAATGAACCTATATCAGATACAATTCCATCTTGGAGATTCTACGACTCAAGTATCGATATTTCTACTGGAAATAATTTAGGGTATACCACCCTAGGAATTAAAGTTGGTGATGTAGATGGTAATGCAGATGTTGGTGGTTCGCCATCTCCTAGAATTATTCAAACGGTAGGTGCAGAGGATGACATTTTAAATAATGGAGAAACTTACAGATTACCAATACACATTGATCGAGATCAGGTAGTACTCGGATTTCAAATCCAATTAGAGTTAGATGAAAATTTCTTATCCCTACAAGGCTTGACTAGTAATCTAAATAATTTCTCTACTGACAACTATAGTTTAAGTAATGGAATCTTGACAATCAATTGGAGTCCAAGTGAAGAAGATCTTTTCCGTGGAGGTTACCGATTAAATGAAGATGATGAATTATTTGAATTGGAATTGTTGGCTTTGGGAAATGGCGTCTTAAGTAGAGATTTAAGAAACGGAGATCTAGCTAAAAATAAAATTGTAGAATCAGGAATTTACACAAAAGGAAATACAATATTAACATGGTCAAATCAAGTGGTCACTGGAAACAGAGACTTATCATCAGACCAAGAAAAGTTATCCATTTTCCCTAATCCGGCAGATGATTACGTTTTCTTCCAAATGAAAGATGGACAAAATCAAAATTACGACGCTCAAGTATTTAATGCTTTTGGTCAAATGATACACCAAACTTCTTTTGTTGGAGAATACCAATTTTCAACTAACCAATTATCAGACGGTTTTTACTTAGTTCAAGTGATTGATCAGGATGGTAAAATCTTTGTGAAGAAATTGAATGTAGCTCGCAGGTAATGCTTGAATGATAGAGTAACAGAAAAATTTAAATTAACTTATCCTTAGTTAATATATTGTTTTTAGAGGGTGAAAGCCATAAATATTCAAGCCGAGGCAAGTCGTGATAGCGACTTGCCTTTTTTATTTTACCTAATTCCATTTTTTCAATTCAAGCAGTTTAGCACAATGCTTGAAAGCTTGAGTGAGAGAATGAGAAAGTGTGTTATAATTGATACATTGAATGTTTGAATGCAATGCAGACCTAAAATTGTGGATTAGCATTTTATCATCCTGAGGGACCGAAGGGAGTGGAAGGAAATAGCAATACCCCATACTCCCATTTTCGTGCCTGCGGCAAGAAAAGTCGGGAAGAGCATTTGTGTTATCCTTCGACTCACTGCACTCGTTTAGGATGACTATCTTCAATTTATCATTCTAGCATCCATGCATTTCCATTCAAGCATTTTCCTTATCTTTGCCAGCTAATTTTATCAATGGCCGAAACAATAAAACAACAATACGTGAGCGTGGTTTTGCCTATCGCATTACCTAAAGCATTCACTTATAAGGTTCCCGAAGCATTTATAGGGAGTCTTGCCTTTGGTATGCGGGTGGAGGTTCAATTTGGCAAATCAAAAAGATATGCAGCTTTGGTTGTTGATATCGATGCTATTCCAGAAAAAAACATTCGACCTAAAACCATTTTATCCTTAATTGATAAAGAACCAATTATCAATGAAGAACAATTGAACTTTTGGTTATGGATAGCTGAATATTATACTTGTTCTCTAGGAGAGGTAATGAATGCTGCATTGCCGACCATGCTTAAATTAAACAGTGAAACTATCCTCATTCATAATCCGGAGTTTGATGAAAATACTTTTGATTTAAATGATAAAGAATATCTGATTGTTGAAGCTTTGAGCATTCAAAATGAATTAAGATTAGAGGAAGTAAGAAGTATCTTAAATATTAAGACCATCTTCCCTGTAATTCAAAGTTTGATTCGAAAAAATGCAATTTTTATAAAAGAAGAATTAAAACATAAATACAAAGTCAAACTAGAATACTTTGTTCGTTTTCATCCTGATTATGCAGGGAATCAAAAAAAAATTAACGAAGCATTCGATTTGGTTAAACGTTCAGAAAAACAAACGAATGCCTTATTAGGATTTCTAAAATTGGCGGATTCCAATCAGGAAATCCAAACTAAAAAAGTTTGCAAATCTGCAGGCATTCAGATTGGAGTTTTAAAAGCAATCGCTAAAAAGGGGATTTATATATTAGAAAAAAAAGAAGTAAGTCGAATTAATAAATATCAAGGTGAAATAGAAGAAAAACAGGTGCTTAGTGAAATGCAGGAAAATGCGGTAGCCGAAATTAAGACTATTTGGAAAAATAAAAACATTGCATTACTACATGGTGTTACCGGCTCAGGAAAAACCATTGTATATACACAATTAATTACGGAAGCCATTGAACGAGGAGAGCAGGTTTTGTTTTTGCTCCCTGAAATTGCGCTGACCACACAATTGGTTTATAGATTACAAAAATTGTTTGGAGATTCCATTGCAGTTTATCATTCCAAATTAAACAATAATGAAAGAGTAGAGTTATGGAATGCTGCCAAAAATGGAAAGCCATTAATTATGTCTGCTCGTTCTGGATTATTCCTACCCTTTATCAATTTAAAATTAATCATCATTGATGAATCGCACGACGCTTCCTATAAACAACAAGATCCTGCACCTAGATATAATGCAAGAGATGCAGCAATTTATTTGAGCACCCTTTACCGAGCAAAGGTCTTATTGGGAACAGCTACCCCATCCTTAGAATCTTACCAAAATACATTGGAAGGAAAATATGGATTAGTTGAAATGACTGAACGTTATGCCGGCTTACAAATGCCGGAGATGATAACGGTGAATATTGCGGAGGCCACTCGTAAGAAACTAATGAACTCTCATTTCACTTCCTTTTTGATTGATGAAATAGGCATTGCTTTGGCAAAGAAAGAACAAGTGATCATTTTTAAAAACAGAAGAGGATACTCCCCTACCCTTAAATGCAATATTTGTGCTTGGCATGCTGAATGCATCCATTGCGATATTAGTTTGACCTATCATCGTTATCAAAATAATTTACAATGTCATTACTGTGGATATTCAGAAGCCTTACCAAAAACTTGTCCCAACTGTGGTAATCATCAATTAGAGCATCAAGGTTTCGGTACAGAAAAAATTGAAGACGAACTTCAAATATTCTTTCCCGAAGCGAGTATTAAGCGAATGGATTATGATACCACCAAAACTCGAACTGCCCAAGAAAAATTAATCCATGATTTTGAAGACCATCAAATTGATATATTGGTTGGTACACAAATGGTCACTAAAGGATTAGATTTTGAAGATGTAGGAATTGTTGGTATTTTGAATGCGGATCAATCTATGCACTACCCTGATTTTAGAGCTTATGAACGCACCTTCCAATTATTAACTCAAGTGAGTGGAAGAGCAGGTCGGAAAAACAAACGTGGAAAAGTAATTATCCAAACCTACAATGAAAAACATCCGATTATTCAAGATGTTTTAGCCCTAAATTATAAAGGTTTTTTTGAGAGAGAAATTGCCGAACGCAAAGAGTTTTTCTATCCACCCCATTTCCGGCTAATCCATATTAATATTAAACACAAAGATCCCAAAGTGCTTCAAAAAGCAGCAGATATATATGCGGATCTAATTAAACAATCTCTGGGAAAAAGAGTACGAGGTCCTGCCATTCCTGGTACACCCCGTTTGCGCTCGTATTATCAAATGGAGATTTTAGTCAAATTAGAAAAGAAGATGCAAGCCATTGCAGCAGCAAAGCAAATTATTATGGGCGCGAAAATTCAATTACAACAAATGAAGGGATTTACTACAGTGAGGATTAATGTGAATGTAGACCCGTATTGAGTGTGAGTGAGTGTGAGTGTGGCATACATTACATATGAGCTTGAGTTTGTGCTTGCACTTGCATTTCGTTTATTCTTTCAATTTATCAAGTTCCGCTTTTAAGGAAGCATTCTCTTTTTTCAATTCAATCATATGTAGCCAGATCCATTCTATTTGTGCTAATAGCTTAGCATCCATAGATTGAAGATCATAACCTTGCTCCACCAAGGTAGCCGCACTTGGCATTGCTGGCAAATGTTTTTTTTCTTGGATTGTACATTCTACCTCATCCATTGTGGGAACATCTTCCCAAGCATCATCTGCCCAGTCTATAGATGACTTCACCGCTACTTTTACCTTTTCCGTGAGGATACCGTTTTGAACATATAATTGATAATTACCTGGAGTGGTAATTTGAGAAATATCCCCAATAACCACCTTACCATTTTGTTTTAACAACAGGATATCAGACTGAGCACCAACAGATGATGCAAGGAATAAGCACACGATTAGCAAACTAAATTTATACATAGCGTATTTGTTAAGAATTTATAAAAATTAGGGACAACCTAAAGTTAGCATTTTAATTGAAATAAAATTGATACTACTCCATGTTTATTTAATTATTTCTAATTGAAAACACCAGTTAGATAAATAAAAAGATTAGATTTACAATATCTTCCCCAATAGATTTACTAAATACTTTAACATGCCTACTACAAAGTTTGTCATACTAGTATTTGCGTGCCTGTATCAAAGCGTAACCGCTCAGGTATATCAGGACTACTTGGGTAATGGACACCATATAGGGGTGACCGTCACATCAAGTGATGATAGTTCTGTTAATGATACTGCCACGCATACGATCTCAGGATTTCGACTAGTACCGGATCTTGAAGGAGCTTCCAGATTTTTAGCTAATGCTACTTTCGGAGCAAATTATGAGGACATGCAGTATGTCTCCCAAGTGGGCATTAAGACATGGATTGATGAACAATTGGCTTTACCATATGAAAAATACGAGACAGCCGTTAGAAGCCTGCATAGTGAGATTATGGATGGGCAAGTCGACCTTGGAATTCCTCCAGATTCTATAAGAAGATTTTTCTATACCACATTTGTACATTATGATAAAATGTTCAAGACGGAAGATGTTTTGCGTCAACGAATGGCCCAAGCACTTAATCAGATCCTCGTTGTATCAAATCGTGATTTTGCATTCATCCAACGTGGATACGGTCTAGCTAGTTATTATGATATATTATATGAAGGCGCATTTGGCAATTATAGAGATTTATTAAGTACTATAACCTTGCATCCAGCCATGGGTGTATATTTAAGTCACATGCAAAATAGAAAGGCGGATCCTACTTTAGGCACCTCTCCTGATGAGAACTTTGCAAGAGAAATCATGCAGCTTTTTACCATTGGTCTTGAGGTCCTCAACATGGATGGAACCCCGAAGCTTGATGCACATGGTTATAAGGAAGCCACCTATGACAATGATGACATCACAGAATTAGCCAAGGTGTTTACCGGATTGTCTGGAGGAGCATACAGTAGACGGAGTTATTTTTATGGAACTCCATTGCTTTTTGGGACAACTGCAAGGCATTTTAGTTATACCGTTCCCATGATTATGTACGAAGACCAGCACGACATAGGTACCAAAGTTTTAATAAATGGGGATACCATTGCAGCAGGTCAGTCTGGCTTGACCGACATCAACCAAGCTCTAGACGTGCTTTTTAATCATCAAAACACAGGACCTTTTGTCAGTAAAAAATTGATTCAACACCTTGTTAAATCAAGTCCAAGTCCCGCATATGTGAATCGCATAGCCTTGGTATTTAATAACAATGGCAAAGGGGTGCGCGGAGACCTAGAAGCAGTAATGAGGGCGATACTAACTGATCCTGAAGCGATCGATTGCTCTTGGATTAATGATCCTAACGGAGGCAAACTTATACAACCTATGGAACGATTTACTAACCTGTTCTTGGCATTTGACTTATCGACGGCTTCAGATAAATATTGGTTTCATGACCGTACCTATATGAATGATGATTTAGAGCAATCCTTCTATTCAGCGGCCTCCGTTTTTAATTTCTTTTCTCCTTCCTATGCTGAATCAAAGTACATTGCACCAGCAGAATTAGTTTCTCCTGAGTTTCAGATCCTACACGCTGTATCAAGTATTCATTATATCAATCTCATGGAGACGTCCATTAAAACGCGTCCTTTTAGAAATAATACAAGGCCAAACCCGATTACGGGCGTGCCTGCCTATAATCCAGATGACGAACCAATGTTGGATCTTTCTGATGAAATAGCAATATATGAAACTGATGGCGCCCATGCACTTTTGGATCGATTAGATTTGATCCTTTGTCGAGGCCAACTCCAACAAGAAGCAAAAAACATTATTGCAAATGCGATCACTACTTACGATACGAATATGAGTAGCTATGACAGTAGAGACGCAGTAGAAGATGCACTATATTTTATTATGATGTCCCCAAGTTATATGATCCGTAAGTAAAAATTATGAGTAAGCACCATTATACCCGCAGAGGATTTTTATCGCAATTAGGTTTAGGCTGCGCTGCAGTTGGAGCTACCTCTTTATTATCAGGAATTACCAATCTTGGATTAATTAATGCAGCTGCAGCTGCCAACCGATCTATTTTTTCACCACCACCTGAATACAAAGCCATTGTTTGTTTAATGCTAGCTGGAGGTAATGACAGTTTTAATATGTTGGTTCCTCGAGGCAATACAGAATATCAAGAATATGCAAACATCCGAACGAATCTAGCTTTGTCTCAGAATTCACTGCTTCCCATTAATCCAACCAATGACGTTGGCCAAGAGTTAGGCTTACACCCTAACCTGCAAAATATTCAAGGTCTTTTTGAAGCTGGCAATGCTGCTTTTATTGCCAATATTGGAGCGCTAGTCCGACCTACATCATTGGCTCAATTTCAAGCAGGGAATAATTTACCTCAAGGACTTTATTCTCATTCAGATCAGCAATTGCATTGGCAAACAGCTTTACCACAAAACTTAAGCAATGTAGGTTGGGGAGGGAAATTGGCGGATATTCTGCACGCCAATAATAGTAATCAGGATATTTCAATGAATATCTCGCTGAATGGTGTAAATACTTTTCAAAAAGGAAATATCATAAGAGAGTTTGCGGTAGATCCGGGCGGTAACAATGTTACAGTCAATGGCTCTAACAGCAATAACTTTTACAATACTATAAGAAGACAAACTTTAGATAGTTTACTAGAAACGAGCTATCAAAACATTTATGAAAAAGCATATGCGGATACGGTAAAAGGAGGCAAGGATAATAACCTTGCATTTGCTGCCGCCATTGCACAAGGAACGCCTTTCAATACTTCTTTTGGAGTGGACAACTTATCACAGCGCTTAGAATCTGTAGCAAAAGTAATTGCAGCAAGAGGCCCTCTTGGTGTTACCACACAAACCTTTTTTGTTCAACATGAAGGATATGATACACATGATAATATTATAGCAGAACATGGAGATCTAATGTCCGACTTAGATGGCGCTGTAGACGCTTTCTACCGAGCATTAGAAGAAATCGGAATGCAGGATAATGTAGTCATTTTTACAGCATCTGATTTTGCAAGAAAACTAACTTCTAATGGAGATGGTTCTGATCACGCCTGGGGAGGAAACGCTTTAGTGATTGGCGGAGCCATCGAAGGAAAAAAGATCTATGGAGAGTATCCAAGTTTATATTTAAACAACCCGCAGGATGTAGGGCAAGGTCGTTTATTACCAACTACCTCTTGTGATGAACTCTTCGCAGAACTAGCATTATTTATGGGCGCCTCAACTTCAGCTTTACCTGACATATTACCTAACATCGAGAACTTCTGGACACCTGATCCTCTGACCAGACCTCTTGGCATCCTTCCTGCTTAAATTGTAACGTTATGAGAATAATTTTCACCACATTATGTTGGGTTTTTACCATATCCACTTTTTATGGTCAATGTGAAGATAGCAGTAACAATTGGATAGAAAGCTGGACTTCTTGTAGCACTTCTGCAAATCCAAATGCAGTTCGCAACAATAGCCATTGGATACTTTATGAATTTGAAAGCCCTCACTATATCACCACCTCTCACATTTGGAATGCCAATCGAACTGGGGAAAGTGGTAAAGGTTTGAAAGATGTAATTATTGATTATTCTATAGATGGAACGACTTGGGTGCATCTTGGAAATTACACTTTCACACAAGGAACAGAGAACGATAATTATCTAGGGGAAGCTGGCCCTGATTTTGGAAACCAGTATATTCAAAAAATATTAATCACTGTTGTAAACAATCATGACGGGGGATCTTGCGTATCTCTGGCAGAAATTCAATTTACGGTTGATAGTAATAAGTGTCATGGGATAGTTGATGTTTGTGGGGAATGCAATGGACCTGGAGCAGGCACTTGGTTTATTGATGCTGATGGTGATGGTCAAGGAAGTCCTAACTCAGTTTTAATAGTCTGTGATCAGCCTTTTGGATATGTAAGTAATGATAATGATATCTGTGATAGTGGCGAACTAGGTTGGGCAGAAATATCTCCCCTATTTGAAATGAGTTGCAATGGCTGCCATATTGAAGCTAGCGCTGGAGGATTAAGTTTATCAACTTATGACGATTTTTTGTTGGGTGGAAATATTTGTGGAACAGATCTTAAGACTGGTAATAAGTTTGTCAGTATAGTTACGGTTAATGCTTATAATGGTTGCGGAAATACCATTACCACTCCTTCAATGAATCAAAGAACAGGAAGGCCATTAACTACAAATGAATTAAATAAAATTCAATTATGGATAGATGGTGGAGCGCCTGAAATCTGTATGGACTATTGCTTGGAAGTGGATAACATTACTCAATCTTTCTTTCCCGGAGATGCTGCCTACCGACAGGTAGCACAGGAAATTTCAAGTATTTCCATGATAGATACCATGACTCGAATCATATTTGATGCTGGTCATTCGATTGAATTAAATCCTGGTTTTATGGTGAAAATGGGTGGAGTTTTTACGACTAAGTTGGAGGGTTGTAATGATAATTGATTGATGAAAAGTTCCGAGGTCTGAGTTCCGAATTTCGAGTTCCGAATACCATTCTAGCAATGATTTTTATTTATAAATAAATATTATTAAATGCTTCCACCCATTGTCATCCTGTGCCATGAAAATGGGAAATGATCATATAAAATTAAGGTAATGACAAGTTAATTTGTTTTGTAGGCTCGCGATTCATCGCGGGCGAGCCTACAATCTATATCTTGTCATAGATAGCGAGTGCAGCGAGCCGAAGGACCAACACATAATACTACTTGCATTTATCCAAATAATTTGTAATTTCAAGCTCGGTTTTGAGTAGGACTTTAAAACCATTCTGTTTGGAAAAATGGGGCCTTAGCTCAGTTGGCTAGAGCGTTTGACTGGCAGTCAAGAGGTCATGGGTTCGAATCCCATAGGCTCCACTTATTTCGCTTTTCTTAAATCGGCTGGCTTTGATTTAATCTTTTATAAAATCAACATTTAAATTTCCGAATAGAGGCGTTTTTCAAAACGCCTCCAGAGAATTGCCAACCCACCCCCATTTTCTTGCCGCAGGCAAGAAGATGAGGATTGTTTTTATAATGAGTCATGCCCGAGGTCAGAGACCTTGGGCGAAACGATGTTCAATTGGACAGAACAATATTTTGTACTTTTTTCGTTATTGAGTTTTCGGAGTGGGCTCAGAATTTAGGACAAATAAAAAAAGGCTGCTAAAAAAAACAGCCCTTATTTTAATTCTTTTTTAAAATTACGCTTTCGCTACAAACTTCAAAGAAATCGAATTCACACAATGTCTAGTATTCTTCTCCGTCAATCTTTCCCCGCTAAAAACGTGACCTAAATGACCATCGCAATTATTGCAAACAATTTCTATTCTTCTTCCATCCGCATCAGGAACACGTTTTACAGCGCCTTCAATTTCATCATCAAAACTCGGCCAACCACAACCAGAAGAGAATTTATCTTCTGATGTGTAAAGTGGAGTTTCACATTGTCTGCAAATATAAGTGCCCTTCTCATAATGTTTATCATATTCACCAGTGAAGGGTCTTTCTGTTCCTTTTTGCAAAATTACATATGCTTCTTCGGGACTCAATTTATTCATGTTTCTTCTTTTAATTTTTTGCTTCTGCTTTTAACAACTCTCTGAAAGTAGTTTTTAACTTATTGACCTTTGGATTTATCACTACTCTGCAATACCCTTGATATGAATTTTGCTTGTAGTAATTTTGATGATAAGCCTCTGCTACATAAAATTTTTCCGCAGCTACAATTTCAGTTATAACTTTATCATGCCAAAGCTTCTGTCCTTCTTCTTGCATTGATCGTTCTGCTATTTCTTTTTGCGCTTCACTATTATAATAAATACCAGACCGATATTGAGTTCCTCTATCCGCACCTTGTTGATTTAAAGTGGTCGGATCATGAGTAGTCCAAAATACTTCTAGTAACTTTTCAAAAGATATAATCGATGGGTCAAAAGTCACTTGAACCGCTTCTACATGACCCGTTGTGCCCGAACAAACTTCTTTATAACTAGGATTATCAACATGTCCATTACAATATCCTGAAACTACTGATTGTACTCCTTTTAAATCTTGAAAAACAGCTTCCACACACCAAAAACATCCTGCACCGAGTGTGGCTATTTCAAAACCTTCATTATTAACCATTTTATCATCCTTTTTTTATGTAATAGGAATAACAGGCATTTGGTTCAAGAGTTGACTAAAAAGATTTATATTTTATTTAATTTTATAGCAGTTATTATTTTAATCCTGTCAACGTAATTATACATTTAACCTCCAAGATTTCAAATGACAATGAATTCTTTTTGATTACCTTAAATAGTAAACGCAAGCACCAAACACGGAGATCAAATAAATCTCGAAAATACCATGATCTTCGATAAAGACCCAAAACATTCTAATATTATTAAGGTCCATTATGATGAATAAACTAGAGGTTTTCAGCTTCACGTCGAGCGGATTTATACTTCCGTTGAGATTGAGTGAACTTTATTAGATGAAATATTGTAAATAAGAATGTAATATTTGGGCAGTTGATAAATTTCCTTATATTTGCATTCCCAAATAAACTAGCTGATGAGTTAGTTTAGCTAATTGACAAAGATATATCGCGGAGTGGAGCAGTTGGTAGCTCGTCGGGCTCATAACCCGAAGGTCGTAGGTTCAAGTCCTGCCTCCGCTACAAAGAACCCTTGTTAATCTTTTGGTTAGCAAGGGTTTCGTTTTTTCGGGTAACAAATAGGTCATTCTTACAATTTATTTATCTCCTTAGCAATCAACTTCTCCATCCTTTCCTTATCAGGATCAACTTTTGAACTGGAACTTCAAGCCCGGTCAATTCGGCGGTTGGCAACCGGTCTCCTACCAGTCTCCTACCTGCGGGCTATCTCCCAAAGCCAGCCACTGTTTCGCCAAAAGAGTTATTTTGGATTTAAATTTATTGAAAATATTGAATTAACCTTCGCCTGCCAGCGGGGCTTTCTTTTTTTTACTGGCCCAAAAATTAAGAAACAAAAAAAAAGGGCCTAAACCGGCTAAACTCGCATTGGCTCTCTTGCTCTTGCTTGGCAGATTACTTAACAGTATTTCACACTACGCTTTTCTCCCCGCTATCGCAGCGCCACAGACCCCACGAAAAGCTATTGGCGTTTGCTCAAACAGTACCCGGTTTTACAAGAATGAAGATTAGGTGGTATTCGCATCAGAAACAGCCCGCTGCGCGGGCTTCGCCACTTTTACATTTTAGATTTATTTTGAATTTAAGGTTTTACTAAACAACATTGAGTTGGCAACCCCCGAATTGAATTCCTAAAATTTTTATGAACTTCCATGAAAGAAGGAAAACTCGATTCGGCGGTCAGCAACCGCCGAATTTGAGGATATACTTAATAAATTTTTTAATGCGTCCTCAATGCTCTATCAGTAACTCCTTAGATGTCCGAATATTGCAATTTATTTGATAAGTTTTAAGCAAACCTGAACCATATCCAGATCAATCTTCCCCATGCTGTTCATACTCCATTATATTATAAGCAATAATTCAATTGGCAGCCGAAAAGCAATATTCATCGCTTTGTTTTTTTTGTTTTGACACACAAAGCAAAGACCTACCCTTTAAACAGTGCCTTGCAGATTCAAAAAGATAGGTCCTTTCTTAATCTAATGCAATTCCAATTGACTAACCAAGTACCTAGAAGAAATAGACTTTACCTCTAGAAGGTTGACTATTGGTAGGATAATCGTATGCTCCTATAATTATTTGTCTACCGTATATAGCTGATGTTTGACCAAAGAAGTCTCCTGCTATAGCATCACAATTTTTTAGCTTAGCTTCAGATTTCCATGAGCTATTTTGGCTTTCATACAGGGTCACATTATCCGACAAGGGTCCTGCTAATGCGATCTTTGCGGAGATGGCGACGATGGAACCTGTATTTAACTCAAGTACCTCTGTCCAAGTATCATTGTCATTGTGGTAGATGTATGATTTATTAGTTAAGTCTCCTACAATTATGTTATCACCATAAATGGAAACTGAATTTCCAAAACCACCAGTAAAAATAGGATTTGAACCAGATAATGTTGTTTGATAATTCCAATTGTTGCTTTCTTTTTTATAGACATCAACCGTTCCTTGATAACCAATTACAACATAATTTTCATGCATAGAAACTGATGTTACACATGCCCCAAAGAAGCTTGGTCCTATTTCTTCCAAAATAGCCACTTCTGTCCATACGCTTCCAGATCTTTCATAAATGTAAGCTTTCCAAATTTCAGTTGTACCATCAGCAGTGATTATGACATTATCACCTGACATTGATATGCGACATCCAAAGAGATCATCACTTATCGCATCAGATGCTGAAATTGTTGATTCCTCTACCCAAGCGCCATTTACTTTATGGAAGACGTAAACTTTTCCAATATTTTGCCCTGCTCCAGCTGTAGCAAATTTTGGTGATCCTATCAAAGCAAAATCTCCAAAAATTGCAACACTACTGCCAAATTCATGATCTACGATACCATCCGAGGCGGTGAGTATTGCCTCTTCGACCCATTCTACGCCATTGTATTTAAAGATGTAGGCCTTCCCTTGATTAGAATTTCCATTAGTATCATGGAAGGGAGCTCCTACCACGGCATAGTTTTCAAAAATGGCTACACTTGATCCAAATCTATCTCCTGCTTTCCCATCTGAAGCGATGACTGAAGCGCCACATCTCCTAGCCAAGCCATAATTTGACTTTGGTGAAAGCTTTACCCACTCAGTCCCATTGTAGCCTTCAAATTCTCCACACTCATCATTCCATCGGATTGTACCTTTGTAGGGGGTTGTTGTGTTCTCCCCTATGCGTATCGCTCCATTCACATCTAGTGTCTGCGTGGGTGCTGATTTATTAATTGCGACTCCAATGATTTCTGTTTTAGAAATATCAATGTTAAAGCTTGCGCTTCCTTGTGTGCCTACGAAAATATAATAATCAGTACCTGGAACTACACTAAAGGTTAGGTTATCTACTCCATTTGCAAATAAAGCTTGTTCTTTGAATGCAATACAATTTGTAGGAGGTTGAGCACATCCTGTAAATACATAAATACCAGCTTGTGGAACTCCTCCGTTTATGGATAAATTAATAGTCAATTCTTCTTCTACCAGTGGAGAATACTGAAAAATATAATCCTTTTCTTGATAGTTATTTGAACAAACACCGCTGGCTTCAAAGCTTGCACCAGTTGAAGTGGTTAGGTTATTGGCAATGTATGGAAGGGAAGAAATTACCACTGGTGAACTGCAATCGTATTGTGCATTCAGCGTGTAGATTGAAAATGAGCAAAGGCAAATTATTAATAGTCTCATGATTTAATTTCTATTTAAAAAGTATTTCTAACAAACAATTAATATGATGTCCAGTGAATTATGGTTTGACAAACAGATAAACGATAACAGTAAAATTGTAAACGTTTATCAATCGGTTATTAAATTTATAATTGGAGTGGGCTCGAATCCAGTTTAACAAACCTCCATTGCCTAACTTAGCTATTAGTGTAAACTAGTAAAGCTTTGAAATTTTTATTTCTGATGGTGAATAAATCTCTACTCCTTCTCCATTTTATCCAGCCTCTTGGTCAACTTAAGAATCAGTTTTCCTTGAGCTTCAAGCGCAGCTTTTTGATCTTCGATCACTTCTTTCTGATCATCTACTTGATTAGCTAGCTCTTTAATTGCTTCAACGATTACTGGATCATAAGTACCATAGGCAGCAAGTAAATAGCCATCCTCATCTTCTTTTATTTTCTCAGGAAAAATCCGTTGTAAATCTTGCGCTATAAAGCCCGTTTGTATTCCTTTAGGTCTATTGAATTCTGTGGAATTATCATTCCACTCATATTCCACGCCTTTCATTTGACGGACTTTATCAAGCATTTTGACGGAGTTTAATGGTGTAATATTTTTTTTCAAGCGTTTATCTGAATTCGCAATCCATTCCCCTGGTGTGGATTTCATGGCTTCGACTCCAGACTGAAAGACCTCACCCTGATTAGTAAATTTGACAATCTTATAGTCGCCATTGAGACCTTTATACTCAAAACGTAAGTCAAAATTAAAACTATGGTAGATCTGTCCTAATGGCACTCCACCGTATGCAAAAGCATATCCAGGTTCTTGACCATCGATATAAATAAAATTTCTAGTACCTGAACCAGACACTCCAAAAACTTCGAAGTCGCCAACTCTAGTTCTTCTATTTACCAACAAATAATTATCTTCAAAGTCCCCATAAATTAATGGGGGAGAGCCATTAGTACTACCAAGTAGATCGTTATTATCGATAACTAATTTATTGGATGTTGCAAATCCATAACCTGCGTGAAATCCAATGAAAATATTGCCATCACTGTTTATCAAACTCTGTCCAGTGGGACCTGAACCAGCTTTATGACCAATAAAGACATTTCCAACAGCTGTAGATGATACAAGAGATCCTGCTGAACTTCCTAGCATAACATTGAAATATCCTGATGTAGCAGATTCACCGGCATTAGAACCAAATAACGAGTTGCTGTATCCATTAATGAATCCACTTCCATTCCCCACATTAGATCCATAGATTACATTGTTGTTACCAAGATTTGCGAGTTTTGGTATGCTCAAGCTATTCGAGCTTTCATTGTACTTTGCGTCAATGAGATCATTTAAGGATTGGGTTCGTAAATTCTTCCAGCTTGTTCCATCATACCCTTGGAATAATTTATCGGTATCATTCCACTTCAAGGTTCCTTCATAAGGTATGTCTTGGGATTCTGAAATCCTTAAAGATCCATTCACATCCAGTGTCTGCGTGGGTGCTGATTTATTAATTGCTACACCAATGATTTCCGTTTTTGAAATATCAATATTAAAACTTGCGCTTCCTTGTGTGCCTGCGAAAATAAAATAATCCGTACCTGGCACTACACTAAATGTTAGGTTATCTACTCCATTTCCAAATAAAGCTTGTTCTTTGTGGGCTACACAATTTGTAGGAGGTTGAGCACAACCCGTAAATACATAGATGCCAGCCTGTGGAACACTACCATTTATGGATAAGGAAATATGTAATTCTTCTTCTACCATTGGAGAATACTGAAAAATATAATCCTTTTCTTGATAGTTATTGGAACAAACACCGCTGGCTTCAAAGCTTGCACCAGTTGAAGTAGTTAAATTATTGGCAATGTATGGAAGAGAAGAAATTACCACTGGTGAACTGCAATCGTATTGTGCATTTACACTTAAAATAAAAACGAGACAAAAGCCAATGGTGATAATTGATACTTGTACTTTTTTCATAATAATAGTTTAGGTTTATGTCAATTTTTTAAATCTGCTTTTATTGAAGATTGCGGAACAATCTGTTTCAATTTGTATTTTAAGATAAGCTTAGTAGAAATAAACTTTTCCTTGTTGAAAGTTCCCATTCGTATTGTGACGAAAAGCTCCTACGATAATGTACTCACCTGAAATTGATACTGAAATCCCAAATTGGCTACTTGCTGCTCCATCGGAGGCTGACAGTATACTTTCTTGATTCCATCTATCACCGTTTCTTTTAAAAACATATGCCTTACCTTGAAAGGGATTCCCATTTGTAGCATGAACTGAGGAGCCTACTAACGCATAGTCTCCTGATATAGATACACTTTCCCCAAATTGGTCAGCTGCTGCGCCATCAGAAGCTGTAAGTGCACTTTCTTCCGTCCATATATTTCCATTCCTTTTAAAAACATACGCCTTTCCTTGATTTGAGTTCCCATTCGTATTGTGAAATCCTGCACCTACAATCACATAATCTCCCGATATAGATACACTAGTCCCAAAACCTGCATTTGCCATTCCGTCGGAAGCCTCTAGTATGGCATGTTCTGTCCACGTGCTTCCATTCCTTTTATATACATAGGTCTTTCCTTGATTAGAATTTCCATTCGTGTCATGTAAAGATGCACATACAATCGCATAATCTCCAGATATAGCTACATTCTCCCCAAACTGATCGCCTTCCGTACCGTCGGAAGATGTTAGAATAGCCTCCTCTGTCCAAGTAGTTCCACTCCATTTATATACATAGGCACTTTCATTGGATGCACCAACGATGGCGTAGTCCCCGGATATAGATACACTCTTCCCAAACTGATCTAATTCTGCTCCATCTGAAGAAGTTAGTACGCTTTGTTCTGTCCACGTGGTTCCACTCCTTTTATATATGTAAGCTTTCCCTTGATACGCATTTCCATTTGTAGCATGACTAGTAGCGCTTACAATCGCATAATCTCCAGAAATACATACACTTCCCCCAAACCTATCATTAACCGTGCCGTCGGAAGCAGTAAGTAAAGCTTCTTCTGTCCATGTGCTTCCATTCCTTTTGTAGACATAGGACTTTCCTTGATTAAAATTGCCATTGGAGTTGTGGAACCTAGCTCCCACTATCGCATAATCTCCGGATATATATACATTCCCTCCAAATTGATTACTTGCTGCACCATCTGAAGACGCTATACCAAGCCCATGTTTCGGGGTATAACCAAATTCCTTTTTAGGAGATAATAGGACCCATTCCGAACCAGTATAACCTTCAAATTCCTTTTTATCCTTGTTCCATCTTATGGTTCCTTCATAGGGAGTTGTTGTATTCATTCCGACTCGAATCGCTCCATTCACATCCAGTGTCTGCGTAGGAGCTGATTTGTTAATCGCCACCCCAATGATTTCTGTTTTTGAAATATCAATATTAAAGCTTGCGGATCCTTGTGTGCCTGCGAAAATAAAATAAACCGTACCTGGAACTACACTAAATGTTAGGTTATCTACTCCATTTCCAAATAAAGGCTGTTCTTTGAATGCTACACAATTAGCAGGAGGTTGAGAACAGCCTGTAAATACATAGATGCCGGCTTGAGGAACACCACCAATTATAGATAAAGAAATAGTCAATTCTTCTTCAACCAGTGGAGAATACTGAAAAATATAATCCTGCTCATTATAGTTTACATTACATACGCCACTTGCTTGATAGCTTAGTCCAGTTGAAGTAGTAAGATTATTGGCAATATAAGGAAGGGAAGAAATTACTACTGGTGAACTACAATTATATTGCGCTTTCAGGGTCGTATTGAACATGAAAAAAAATACACCAATAGTGATTAGTTTGCTAGATTTCATTTTAAATAGCTTTAGAGTTATGCAGGCAACCTTTGTCCTATTGTATTTTTGATTTATGTATTAGTGGTCAATCTGCGTAAATGTTACCATTAATTTAGAACAAAATAATTCGCCCTAACACACCCGTTTAGTAATATGCATGAAATCTGTTTACTTTGCAGTAACTACTTAGTACAGTAAAAAAAAGGAGGATTAGGATTTGAAGCGATTCATAAATTCTTGCCTTTTAGATCTTGATAAACCAATGAGCTCCCCATCTCGCATTTTAATGAAGCCTCCATCGACCCGGATAAACTCATCCATATATTTAATATTTATTATATGGGAATGATGGGGTCTATAAAAAGTATCTGATGGAAGTAAATTCTCAAAGTATTTCAAGGTTTTCGCAGCGTAAACTTTACTTCCATCGCTTCGTATAACGAAGGTATAGTTTGAATCTGCTTTTAATCTCACTATATCATCAAATAACAGGAATACAATTCCAGTCTGGGTGGGAATGGCTACTTGTTCCGCTGGACTGCTAATGGACTTTACCCGTTCAAATATTTGATCAAAGTCAGATTTATTGTATTTGGGAAAATTCAATTGTGAAATCCTATCCAATAGATTTCGCAATTCATCAACATCTACTGGCTTCATGATATAGTCAAGGGCATAATACTTGAATGCCTTTAAGGCATATTTGTCATAGGCAGATATGAAAACAACACTAAATTCGATTTCATTGAGCTGATCTAACAATTCAAAACCATCTAATTCTGGCATTTGAATGTCTAAGAACAGAAGGTCTACACTATTAGTCTTTAGGTATGATACAGCCTCAAAAGGGTCATTAAAAACTTTAGCAATACTTATTTCTGGGAAGTACTCATTGATCATATAAACCAAAATGTCAGAACTTTTGCTTTCATCATCTACAATAACCGTTTTCAATATTGTCATGTCAAGAGATTTTGATTCTTTCTAATAATTGGAAGGGTAATGACAACCCTGGTGCCAGAGGCCTTTCCTTCTTCATCATACAAGTCTTGGATTTCTGTCTTTGCTTTAAAATCGTATTTATTTTCCATAATAGCAAGCCGATCATCAGTGATTTTAAGACCTAAAGATTCTTTCTTCAGAATTTTATTTTTGTGTTTCTTCATAGATGCTTCTCTTCCTATTCCATTGTCTTGAATAATGCATACAATATTATTTGCTTCTGAGGTTAGACTCATAGTTAATTGACCAGGGCTAGTCTTAGACATTAAGCCATGCCAAATTGCATTTTCGATGTACGGCTGAAATATTAATGGAGGCATCAATAATGTCGAAAGGTTCATATGGTTTTCAATTTTGATGCTGTGATCAAACTTAGTGTTGAATCTCAATTTTTCCATTTCTAAATAAAGACGCACTGCTTCTATTTCATCTGCTATTGTTATTAAAGGCGATTTAGAGTTTTCTAATATGATTCTTATTAATCTAGAGAATTTGGTCAAATAATTTGAAGCATTTTTCTTGTCATTTTTGATCACAAACCAATTGATCGAATTAATAGAGTTAAAAATAAAATGGGGGTTCATTTGTAGTCTCAATGCATTAATTTCAAGTTCTTTGATTTGCTCCCGGTATTTTTGTTCTATCTCCGCTTTCTCACTAATTTGTTTCATTCTCCATTTAAATATCATATAAATTAATCCGCCTCCAAGGATTGCCAGAAGAAGATAAAAGAGACGCATTTCTATTATTTTTTTTTCTTTTGATATGAATAAAGTTTCCCCGTCTACCCAATTAAAATTCTTAGTGGCTACCTTGTAATGGAAATCATAATTCCCGCCTGGCAACTTTGTAAACTGTGCAGTGGATGAAGTACTGGGTTTCGACCACGCTTCATCATATCCTCCCAGTTGATAGGTATAGTAGGTTAAGGGGTTCGTGTTATAGTTAATAGCACCCATTTCTATTTTCAGGTTATCATTTACGCTAGATATATTCAGGGTGTCACTCTTATTTAATGATGTCGAACACAAGGTGAGATCACTATAGACACTGGAAATATAAGGTTGAATTGATTGTTCTTCAATGGCAATGGAATCGGGATGAAAATAATGTAATCCCATGTGTGCTCCCATTATAATAGAGCCATCATTCATCATGTGAAAGTTTTTAGAAGCACGTCCCCGAAAACCAATACCTTCACGGACAGAATAATTAATAAACTTGTGGCTTTTTCGATCAAATTTTGTAACGCCGTCCCCTGTATTAATCCATAAATGTCTTCCAACTCGATCTGGTAGTATTTTTACAGTAATATCATACCTTATGTTTTCCGGATTGCTGTAATTTTCTAAGTCAATGATTTTGCCATCAATAATAAGAAACTTGTATAAGCCATCTCCATTGCTACTCATAAATATGGTGTCTCCTATTCTTGTCATGTAATTGAGGTCGATATCTGAAATTGTTAATTCTGAAATCTCCGATGGAATATCGCCAATCAACTTGCCATCACGCAGTGTTAATTTTCTTAAGCCTTTAGCAGTAGTAACGAGGAAGGCCGTATCACTGATTTCCAAAATATCTTTCACAATGACCGATTTTCCTTCTGATTTATTAGTGTTAAACTTAACCTTATTTAGGACCTTAGTGCCCGTGTGATAGGCATAAAGCCCATCGTTTGTAGTAGAAATAAATAGACGGGGGCCGAATAGAAAAAGTTCAAGAATACTAGAAACTGGAATTTTAGGTGTATAAAGGCCTACTTCTTTATCTTTTACAATGGTAGCTTTCAATGGATCAAATAAAAGAACACCTTCAGAAGAACCTAACCAAAACTTGTTATCAGCGCGCTTCACAATGCTTTGAATGTCTAAGAATTCTTTGCTTAAAAGAAATTTTGCTGAATTTGGGAAGTGCTCAAAAGTCTTTTCCTTCCAGTTCATTTCAAGTAAACCGTCACCAAAATAAGTACCAATGTAGGCTCCCTTGCTTGTATTGTAAAAACTTCTTTGCCAATTTGAATGCCTTTTTCCAGAGGGGTTGATAGGCAGGTAGGTAAAGGGATTCTCAAATTTTTGAAATCTAACGACATGGTTTGTACATACCAAGTATCCAAGGTTTTCATTAATTTTCACCACTTGATATATCTCTTGTAAGTCTCTGAATTTTAAGTTAAAATCTTCTTCAGAAAAAAATTCAGATTTGTATGTATTTGGATTAATTGCATGAAATCCCAATCTTCGAGCACCAGCAATTATTATAGAGTCCGACCATTTGTAGAAGGATCTCATATGCAGACTAAGAAAAAGGTGATCTGAAAATTGTTGCTGGCTTTTATTAAGATCGCTGCAGAATTTCCATTTATTTGTATTTATATCTAATACACAAATGCCCGAATAATTCTTGAACGGTAACGATATCAATAAGTCTTCGCCATTTAAATACATAGCATAATTAAGTATCGAGGTGGTTTCGAATTCTACCTCAAAGCCATACTCTATTAGTTGACTTTCAGCACTAATAGTATTGAATTTAGTAATCCCATACTCAGATCCGATCCACAGGAAATTATCTTTCTTAATTATGCTTCCTGTAATTCCATGTTTTGCATTTGGGAAAGCTGCAAGTATGCCGTCCCAAGTATCATAAGTAGCAATTGAAAGAAGTTCTAGATTAACCTCATGTATTTGATGATCAAAGGTAACAAGCCAGGCAGTGGAATCTTCAAATACCACATCACCACATCGATGGTCACTTAGTACAATATCTGCCTTCGAAGAATTGTTTAAAAGGAAATGTTTCCCAGTTTTAAAATCATAGATAAGGAGGCCTCTATCATCTGTCAGCAGCCAAAGCCTGCCCATTGGATCAAACTTTAGATATCTTGCATTTAAAGTTCTTGTGCGAATTTGTGCGTTTTGAAAAATGGGGTTCAATTTGTAATCATTGCCATCAAAAGTTACAATACCTAATCTCGTAGACATCCAAATCATACCATTTTCATCTACAGCTGTAGCATAGATCAATATATCTTCGATTGGGCTTGGTATAATTTCAAAAATCCAATCCTCAAATTGACAAGTTGTAGGCTTAGCAGCTGCTAAGCAGGTAATTATGATAAAAATTTTTAAGATTATCTTTCTGTACACAATTGACAATTTACGCATAAGTCTATAAACAAATTATGTCAAATAGTATTTAACCTCCAACAGCAATGGAATGCAGACTAGACTGAGTAAAGTACATCCTAAGTGAAAATTAAAGATTGATAATGCCAACGAGCATTTGAAAGGATTTTAGTAATGGTTAGTGATAGACAAATTGAAATTTTACCCAAATCCTAAATATTCCTTAAGTATTCAAACACTACAAACGAAATCATTTAATGCCGCGTCATTTATATGAAACCTACATTACTCACTTTAAAAACAATCAATTATGACCAATTCAATCAAATTATTTTTCGGTTTATTCAGCCTTGTAGTAATTATGATTAGTTGCACAATGCAAGCATATGAAGCAGAAACATTTGAAAATCTTCCAGAGAAAACTGTAGCTATTTTGCCTTATGAAGTAATTTTTGAAGGAAGAACACCAAGACGGATTAGTCCTGAAGATTTAGAAATCATGGCTACTAGTGACAGTCAACTTTTCCAATCTTCATTATACGAAAATATTATCCTTAGGGAAAGAAGGAATAGAAACTTTAATCTTAATGTACAGGATTACCATAAAACAAATTTCTTACTTGCACAAGCTGGAATTGGAATCAAAGATTCTTGGTACAAAGACCCAGTTGAACTAGCAAATATTTTAGGTGTAGATGCAGTCATAAAATCTTCCGTACATACTAAAAGATATTTAGGTGATGGTGCGTCAACAGCGATTGCGATCACTACCACAATTCTAGATGTCCTGACTGATGAGCCTTCCAATGATGACGGTCCAACTACCGGAGATGTCTTTGTAAGAACTACTATTATCGATAAAGAAAGTGGAACAGCGATGTGGTCTGCTTCTGAAAACATAGCAACCAATTATAGTTTAAGAGCGGACAGAGCGGTGGATTTAATTAATAGAAGATTGATCAGAAGAATTAGAATTACTGATTAAAAATAATAGAAAATACTTGAAGATAAAAATGGAGTTTGGTTACCAAGCTCCATTTTTCATTAATCTCCTTTTTATATTATGACATTTACATTTTCAATTTTATTGTTTCCATTCTCTATGCATTCGTCCAATCTGCTGCTTCATACTCGCTTCTGTCAATTCTACCAACTCCTTGCCATCACTAGATTTGATGGGTTCCCCAAAATGCATTTTGGTAAAAGTTCTGGCTTTTGAATACTGTCGATACAATTGTGCTTTTAATCCACGCTTGAACCAATAATCTTTATCTTTATCTTTGTATTCTAAAGTAACGGGAACTACTGCATACTCTCCTGCCGCAGCAACATCAAAGGAACCTCTTTTAAAAGGTTGTGTATACATTTGTTCTCCAGTCGTACCTTCAGGATAGATTAAAATATTCTTGCCTTCGTCCATTGATTTTTCAATCGCGTATTTAGTAGCTGACCTACTTTTACGATTATCACGTTGCACATAAATTACACCTGTTTCTTCTGCGCCAGTGCTAATTAATGGATAGCCACTCACCTCAGCTTTACTGATGGCGAATGCTTCGATATATTTACAAATAATTATTGGATCAGTAAAAGATCGGTGATTGCAAACATATAAAATAGGCTTTTCATCCGGGATGGGATTACCTGACATTTCACATTTGATTCCCATAACAAACATTACAAATTTACACCAGTTTCTTCGCAATCTAAATCCTCTTTTTTGGTTTCGTCCAAGTAATGGTGAACTAATATAGTAGCCTCCTAAAAAACAAATTATACTTAAACTTACGGTTCCCATTCTAAGGGCTGCTCTTAGCTTTCCAAACATAGGAGATGAAATTAATAAAAAGAAAAATCATTAACTAATTTATTATTTCCATTTGAGTTGAAAATCCTTCCATTCGCTATTTTAATGGGTGAATGCGTGAATGAGGAATGCGTGAATGCGTGAATGCGTGAATGAAAATTGTCATCCTGAGCGAGCGAAGGGAGTCGAAGGATAAGGCGAATTACCCCGCCCACCCCCATTTTATTGCCTTCGGCAGTAAAATGTTTGAGAGATAGAAACGCAGGTCAGAGACTTTGTGCGAAATAGTTTATCATATCGCAAAACAAAAATTGTGCGGTTTTTTCAGTAAATTTTTTTGAGTGGACTCAATGCTTGAATGCTTGATAAAATGATAGAATCGATCAATTATGCCTTTAATTGAAAATGCCGGAGCCAACTCATCCCGACCTCCTTCGTCGGCCACCCTTCTTTTGCGAAGAAAAGGGAATTGAAATTATATTGAGTTAAAATGATGATAGCATTTGTGTTTGTCAAAACGCTCCTTGGTTCCATCTACTTGCTGCACTGATTAGAATCACAATCATCTATTTATGATTCTCGCATTCATGCATTAAATTCTATCATTCAATCACTCTATCATTCTATCATTTCTTTAAAATATTTCCCTTACCTTGCTAATATGTTCTTCATAATAAACAGTTTAATACCACTCGGCTTCTTGGTCATAGGATTTATTTTTATTGGCTCCCTTTTTTATTCTGTCTTTAGATTACTAGATTTCAAATGGGATCAAGATGGGTCTAATTTTAAAGCACTAGTCACCTTATTTGGAATTCCCTTGATCTCTTTCCTATTCTTGTTAATTTTTATATTTTTTATTGTGCCAGCATTAGAAGGGTAAAATTTCAAATGATCATATTAAATATCCTATTCCTATTTTTTACTTACTCTCCCAATTTGATTGAAGGGGATGAAATCCTTATTTACATTGAAGATAAAAATACTAGTTCAGGTTAAGTTAGAACCTATTATCTAACAGACCAAAGCCTTTCAATTTTTAAATTCCCATATCCAAACATAAACCATCAGAAAAGTGAGGAAATTTATTTTAAAGAATTAAAAAAGTCAACAATCAATGTAGTAAAGCATCAACTCAATTCAATTTCGGTGGTTGAGGATTTTAAATCTTTGTATGCAAATTTATGCTTAGTAAATGGTTAACATTACAATGTAAATTTTTTACAAGATGAAAAATATCATAGTACCTTAGTTGAACATTTCTATGAATTAAGAATTGCAACTTTAATAAAAATTATTAATCAATACACTCCTGATCAATTAGACTTAAATTATAATAAGCAATTGTTAACTAAGGACCTCAGAGATTGTGAAGTACACTTTAATTGTCCGAGATTAAAAATTATGTAGGTAAGTATAAAGTACAAAGTGACCATTCCCTTTCTGAAATCGACTTATATGAGAATGGAACTTTTACTTATTACATTAAACCTTCCTTTCTAGTTGGGTTTGGCATGAGTTAGATCGCAAATATTATGTTGAAGATGATATTCTTAAATTGATTGTTTTAGATTTTGGTGAGGATGTGGAATTTCAAATTCCACCACTTTTCCAATCGCGGATAAGATATATTTACAAAAATATCAGTTTCAACTATATAAAATTCAATTGATCGCCTTTGAAAGTAATACACAGAACAGTCGCGATATTTTTATTAAAGAAGAGCAGAAATTAAAATAATTAACAATTTGTATTCAGACTTTCTCTTTTCGTTTTACTTTCAATATAACATTCAAACCCTTTTCCTAGCAGCCTTCAGATCCTCAGGTGTATCCACCCCTATAGCATCTTTTGAAGAAATAATGCATTTTATAGCCATTCCATTATCTAACCATCTTAATTGCTCCAATGATTCTGCTTTTTCTAATAAAGAAGGTATCATGTATTTAATAGTAGACAAGCCTTCCTTTTTAAAAGCATAAATCCCTTGATGTTTGTAAAAGGTATATTTTTGATACCATTCTTCCTTCGGCTCATCTCTTAAAAAAGGGATGCATTGCCTGGAAAAAAGTAATGCGTCTTGGTGATCATTAACAACCACTTTAACAACATTGGGGTTAAATAAATCAGCTGCCTTCTTAATTGGACTAATTACAGTTGCAATCATGGCATCACTTATTGAAAGTGTACTGATTAATTCATCAATTATTTTCGGGGAAATGAAAGGCTCATCTCCTTGAATATTAATTAAAATGTCAAATTCATAATTGCCGGAAGCTTCCAAACACCTAGAAGTACCTGATTCATGATCACAAACGCTCATATATACTTTCGCTCCAAACCGCAAAGCTTCCGCCTCAATATCATTATTGTCAGTAGCAATAACAATCTCACTAATTAATGAAGACTTCTTGGCTTGGTCATAAACTCTTTCCAACATTGATTTATTACCAATTTTTTCTAAAACCTTACCAGGTAATCGGGAGGAATTTAATCTTGCAGGAATAATAGCTAGAACGCGCATTATTATAAATTTTTAAAAAATTATCTATTAAAAAACAAAATACATCTAAATATAAAGCGTTTATTATCAAAATCGAGTCCAATTCTAAGCCTAAAACTGTAAATTCAAATGTTTTTACAGAATTAAAACATTTTATATATAACAATTAATGATAATATGTTTTAACTTTGGTCTTATAATAGACTTTCATATGAAATCAAAATTCCTTCACACCTTACTATTTGTGTTTACCACTTTTACTGTTCTTTTAGGAACGGGAGATGAGAAAAGCTATCTTAATAAAAAGGATAGCCTATTTGTCCAAGTAGCAACCGACAATAAAAAAGTATTTTACCATGAGGTAGAAGCTAAACAAACCTTGTTTGGAATGTCTCAATTTTATGGGCTAGGAATAAATAGATTGTATGAACTCAATCCGCATATCCAAAACAAAGTAATGAGCCTTGGAGCAAATATTATGATCCCATTACCGGATAGAGCCATTGATAAAACGGTCAGAAAAAAAGGGAAAGGAAAATTTGTTCCTATTCTTTATCGAGTTAAACCGCAAGAAAACTTATTTAGAATTGCCAGAGTTTATTTTGATTTATCTGTTGAGGACCTCAAGGAAATGAATAAAATGAAAGACAATACCTTGAGTATTAATCAAGTCTTAATTGTTGGGTGGTTAAGTATTGAAGGGATTTCAAAAGCAGCTCAGATGTTAGAGGGTCCAGGAATTGAAGAAAAGCTTAGCATATTGAAACCCACTGCTGAAAAAGTAAAAGAAGATTCAGAAGTAGTTGACAATAAAGTATATACAGAGGATGAAATACTCCGTAAGATTGAAAATTCTGAAATTAAAAAAGAAGGAAAGCCAAAAGTTTATGTGGATCAGAAAGGCATTGCTTTTTGGAATAAATCTATGAGAAACAGCCACCGAGCATTTGTTTTGCATAAAACTGCGCCTATCAATAGCATCATAGAAATTGTAAATCCTATGTTCGATAAAAAGGTCTATGCTAAAGTTGTAGGCAATATTCCACCTAAAGCCTATACGGATGATGTCATTTTAGTGGTCTCCCCTTCCGTTGCTAATAGTTTAGGAGCAATGGATCCAAGATTCTATGTCAAAATAAAGTATGTAAAATAGAATATTTGACGATCTTTGTGGCTCATTAAAAGAAGGTCTATGTATTTTAAGAATATATTAGAAACCATTGGCAATACTCCCATGGTTAAATTGAACAAAGTAGCGGCTACTATTCCTTGTACCGTTTTAGGGAAAATCGAAACTTTCAACCCTGGACATTCCATAAAAGACAGAATGGCATTAAAGATGGTAGAAGATGCGGAAGCCGCTGGCAATTTAAAACCAGGAGGCACGATTATAGAATGCACCTCTGGAAATACTGGAATGGGGCTAGCCATTGCAGGATGTGTCAAAGGTTATAAATGTATTTTTACAACAACTGATAAGCAATCAAAGGAGAAGATGGATATTTTAAAAGCTGTTGGAGCAGAAGTAATTGTTTGTCCTACTAATGTTACTGCTGAGGATCCACGTTCTTACTATTCTGTAGCAGAAAGATTAAGTAAAGAAATTCCCAATTCATATTGGTTTAACCAATATGATAACCCTTCAAATGCCATTGCGCATTATGAAACCACTGGTCCAGAAATTTGGGAACAAACAGAAGGAAAAATAACACATCTAGTTGTTGGGGTAGGAACAGGAGGAACCATTTCAGGGACTGCTAAATATTTAAAAGAACAAAACCCTAATGTAAAAATATGGGGCGTTGATACTTATGGCTCGGTTTTCAAAAAATACCACGAAACGGGAGAATTCGATGAGAAAGAAATCTACCCATACATTACAGAAGGAATTGGAGAAGATATACTTCCTAAGAATGTAGACTTCAGCGTAATTGATCATTTTGAAAAAGTGAGTGATAAAGATGGTGCAGTAGTAGCTCGTCGATTGGCAAAAGAGGAAGGTATTCTTTTAGGTTATTCTTGCGGATCTGCTATGGCCGGTGTTCTACAAATGAAAGATAAATTTAAAGAGGATGATTTAGTGGTAGTTATTTTCCATGATCATGGAAGTAGATATGTTGGTAAAATTTATAATGATGATTGGATGAGAGAAAGAGGCTTCATGGATGATGAACTAAAAGTTTTGGATTTAATCAACATGAAAGATTCTAAAGAATTTATTACAGTTAATCATAATGACAATGTAAGAACGGTTTTAAATCTAATGCGAGATAAAGACATTTCCCAATTACCAGTAATGGAAAATGAAAAAATGGTAGGCTCAATTGCAGAAGCGACTATCCTTTCCTTTATCTTAGATAATCCAATGGTCAATGCAGAAAAAGCGGTAAAAGAAATCATGCAAGATGCGTTCCCAGAAGTATCTATGGACACTTCGTTTAGTGCATTAGGAAGATACATTACCAAAAAGATTCCTGCAGTTGTGAGCAAGGATAAGAGTGGAGCGATGCATATTATTACAAAGTATGATATTATTCAGGCGGTGTAGGAATGCTTGAATGCGTAAATGCCGAGCCCACTCTAAAAAATCGATCCTTAAAAAGGATGTTTTTTAAATTGAAATTTTATTTGGTTAGGCTTCAAAAATATTGTTTTTAAGGAATTTAGAAAACTACCCCATGTAAAGGCGTTTTCAAAACGCCTCCTCGGAATGCCCACCCACTCACCATTTGTTGTGTAGGCTCGCGATTCATCGCACGCATTACCACAAATTTACACCTCGTCATAAATAGCGAGAGAAGCGTCCCAAATAGAGCATCGAGCAAGAAGTTGTTATTCTGATCGAACGAAACGATCCAAACTGAGCATCGACGCAAGAAGTTGTCATTCTGAGCGAGCTCAGCGAGCCGAAGAATCAAAACCTATACCCAATCCCAAACTCCACTTTAAAAAAATCTAAATTTTGCTTATATGAAGAAGCAATAGACCCAGTTATATGGGTGAGTTCATTGTTATTTATGGAAATAATTCCAAGGTCAACATCCTCACTAAATGGACCAATTTCATTGGTGTATACAATTCCACAATCCGAATATACGGACAAGGTCATCCCTTCATCTTTTGGAATCTGCCCCATAAAAAAACCATATGGACCAGAATAGCCCGCAGATGTTAATCCACTATTAATAATCTTTAATTCTATCCGCAAATTATTTAAAGGAACACCTTCTTCATCCAACAAACGTCCTTTCAAATCAACCACCTCAAAAAAGTCATCACAATTCCAAAATGAAAAATGAGAAACTTCCACTACATAGAATCCGTTCTCAGCATTCCCCATTTCCTCTTCTCCCCAAATCCCTGTCTCTTCATCTAAGGACCAAATAGGTACTTGATTCGGTGTGTTTAAATTTGTTGTTGGTATAGGAAAACTTAATCGAGCTGTAGAATTATTTGCTAGATTTAATTTTTCTCCGGTGGGTGAAATTAATTCGACCACCATCATGCCATAAGTCATAAGTGTCCCAGGGTCTCCATTTAAATTAATCCCTTGTAATCCTGCTGGCATTTCAATTGCAAAATTTTCATCATCAGGATTGTAATAATGTCCATATACTTCCACATCACCTGTGTAGACATTGGCATTCTCGTCCACAAACTCACTATTAGCAAAGTCAACATTAGCTTCCGATCCAGGAAAATTAAAATTCAGATTGCTTGATGTAATCGTACCTATTTTAAATTTTTCAATTAGATGAACTTCTACGCAGTGTGCTTTCCCCACGCTTGGAAAGATTGTTCTATAAGTTTTAAAATAACCATCCAGCTCGAATTTGATGGCTTGTCCATTTTTATTAATCTCCTCATCTCCAAATTTAAAGTAGCCGAATTCATTCGTAACAAAAGAGCTATTACCAATGCTGACCACTACCCCTATCGCAGGTTTTCCGTTGGGTAATGAAACCAAACCAGTAACCTTACTTTTTATCGCAGTAAATACTTGCGGATTTTGGATATATGGATCATCAATGGTAACACTTTCTTTTCTGCAAGAGAAAATGCTTAATAGTAAGAAGGCGCTGATGAGGATGAAAATTGGATGTTTAGTCATTTCAATGCTTATTTATGATTATATCTACAATAGGCACAAAATTTCCAAAACGTTGCAAGAATTTTGAAATTTCTTAAAAAAAACATCTAGGTATTAGTTTATGTAAAAACACCAATACTTTTTACTCTTTCCACATAGTAATAATCACTTATTAGGCTAAAATATTAAAATTGTAGGGGATAATTCTCGGTGAAGTTCGAGATAGATAATAAATTTGCTGCTGAATACTAAGTGCTAAAAATGTAAAATCCTTTTTATAATCCTCAACTGGTGTGTGTATTTTTTAATTTTCGCATTGTAAATCCCTTGATGATCAAGGTCATCTTTTCGAACTTTCCCAGAGGCATGGATAATTTTACGATCTGGTGCTACGATTCCAACATGAATGATTTTACCATTCTTATTTGCAAAAAAAGCAAGATCTCCTGTTTGGGCAAAATCTACGAATTCAACAGTATCTCCAAAATTTACTTGTTGGGCAGAATCCCGTGGTAATTTAATTCCAATAATTTTAAATACATTTTGAGTGAAGCCTGAACAATCAATTCCAAAAGGAGATCTTCCACCCCATTGATATGGAGCATTGAGGTAACGTTTCGCAATTTTATGTATTAAGTCGGGCGTGGGGGTAAATTCATCTGGAAAAATCACTTGCCCTGAATAAGTAAATTTCTGTTTTTTTAGTTCGAAAGTAATGCCATCAAAATTAGGTAAAACGGACCCCATCAGTAATGGAATGGTTTTTCCCCCAGCCATTGCGGGCGTCATTAATTCTAAAGTGTGCGCATAAGTTTCGGTATATTTATCGAATTGTTCTTGCGAAATTTTAAGTATTTGCTTTGGATCTACCCAACCTATGTAATTATCCCATTGGCATTGGATTTTTCTCCAATTCTTCCCTCTTTTACCTATAATTTCAACTAATTCTCCGAATAATAGCTGAGATATCATTTCACTAGCATCAGAAGGAGTACTTCTAATTGGAACTACACTTAATGCACAAATGGCATATTTTTTTTCAATACTATCTTGCTCCTCTTCTTTCAAATCGAACTATATTATCTTAAAATGCGCTTTAAAAATACTAAAATTCATTGCTAACCCTTTAGACTTATGTGCAAATTTTAAGCCACATGACTTTGAAAGTTAAATTTTAGGCTAAGCCATAATCTGATTTGTAATATTTAGTATCTTTATCGCTGCAATATGATTAAAAAAATACTGATTTCCATTTTTCTTTTTAGCACTATTTGTTTGAATGCGCAAGACGCTCATTTCTCACAATTTTTTGCCAATCCTATATATTTAAATCCTGCACTTACTGGAGCATTCAATGGCACCTTTCGAGTAAATACCATTTACAGAGATCAATGGAGAAATGCCTTAGATGATCCCTTTTCTACCTATGCCCTTTCGGGGGATGCTAAATTAAATTTTGGCAAGAACAGATATAAAAGTGATGACTATTTTGCTGCTGGACTTATCTTTTTAGGAGATCGATATGGCACCTATGATTTTAATACCAATGTTTTTGCTTTTTCCGGCGCTTTTCATAAATCTCTTGGTGATCGCCAATTTTTATCCATTGGTGCACAAATGGGAATTAATCAAAAAAATGTCAGTTACGAGAACTTAGTTTTTAATGATCAATTTGATGGACTCAATAGTTTTGGTGGTAGTACCAGCGAAATTTTACCTCCCAACAATTTTGGATTTTTCGATCTTGGTTTGGGTATAAATTATGCGATCACTTTTAATTCAAATACTTCTGTATACGCAGGTGCATCTATCCTTCACCTCAATCAGCCCAATACTTCTTTTTTCAATCAAACTGATGTTGATCAACCTCCGTTTGAAACGGACTTCACTTTAAATAGTAGAATAAATGGCTACTTAGCAGCTGCTTTCTCGATTGGAGAAAATGTCTTTTTGACACCAAAGGTTTTGTATTCTGTTCAAGGTGAATACAATGAAATCGTATTAGGAAGTGGTATTAAAATGCAGATTCCTGATAGCCCTTCTTACATACATTTCGCTGCATGGGGTAGAGGCGTTCAAGATTTTGACCAATTTAACTTTAGCGATGTTATTGTAATGACGGGCATTCAATTGAACAGTTTCATTGTTGGTTTGAGTTACGATATTGGAGTGTCTGGCCTTGGTGCCAATAATTTCTATAAATCTTCCTTTGAGTTGAGCCTCTCCTTGATTGGAAATTATGATAGTGATGATAATATTTGTCCGGAGTTTTGATTGTGAGTGATAGAATGAGTAAGTGTTAGAATGATAGAATTAAAATGCTTACCCGGTAGCTTTTTCCAAAATCATGTATTAGCTGCAATTTTAAATTATCTTATTCTATTTTCAATAATACCAACTAAGCTGGCAGATTTATTCTTGTACGTTATTTTTGATGAAACTAAACTTAGGCTATCTAGCCAAAATTATGTTTTTTTAATACTAGGCAGTTTTATTTCCCATAGGATTCATACCATAAATCAAATTCCCACCAAATTCAGGAAGCTCATTATTTAAAATTTGTTTTTTCCATAATCTAGTTTTTCGCCATGAAAATATCATGTACCAAAACTTCTTAATTAGACTAATATATTCTAGAACAACTTCTCTTTCACCTATCTTTAATAATTCATTAGCTAATGACATATTTGGCCCAAAACTTTTTAGAACACCGTTTCCTTTTGTTTTACCAGCTTTAATTAAATGATTCTTCGATTGTTCAACTTCCCCTTTTTTCAATGCGATTAGTCCAAGTACCAAATTGGAATGATGTACTGCATCTTCAAAGTTCCAATCTTGATTGAGTTTTGACAAATTTAAATATTCGTGTGCATAATTAGTAGCCTCCTCCATTTTATTTTCCTTGAAAGCAGTATACATTTGTTGCTTAAATACAACATAATTGGGGATCTTTATCTCTTTAGTTCTCATAATAAGAATTTTAATTAAACTCCTATTTTTCAAGCTTCATTCAAAGTTTTATAGACGAATGGACTGCAGAATTCTACAAAGAGGTCTTAGGTCTTAGGTCTTAAGTCTGTTGTCTCCTTTAAATATACTGATTCCTCTTAGTCGGCTCCCAAACATTATTTTTAATCCCCTTAATGTACTTAATAAAACCTTCAAATAAAGCGACATTCATAAAAACGAAATATCTGATATTTCTGAAGAAAAGAAAATTAATGCCCATTATTTTAAGCACAAAATCTAACAGAGGAATTACAAATAAAATTAGAATTATACCTGCCAAAATCAATTGGTAAAAACCCATGTACAAGGAAAGGTAGAGACAGGTAAAAAACATTCCAATAATTAAAAATGGACCAATCCATCTCAGTACTTTATGAGAGAAGAAAGCAAAGCTTAATTTATTTCTAGGGAAAACGTGTTTTCTAAAAAGTTTTAGATTTTGATAATTACCGGCTGAAATTCTTGATTTACGACGATACTCTTCCTTAATGTCATTCGAAACATCCTCATAACAGAGTGCCTCTAAATCATTTATTGCTTTACCTCCATTTTCTAAAGTTCGCATGGTTAAAAAGAAATCGTCTACTAAGAAATTGTCAGGAATTTTTTCAAAAAATGTAGAACGCAAGGTATAGCATCCACCAAAAGTACCAATCAGTAAACCCCAAAGTAATCCTTCCCGATTCTTCATCATGGTCTCGGTGGTCAAGTATGTGTTTTCAGATTTAGAAATACCTTTTGTACCTAAACCGACGCTGATTTTATTCGAATCAACAATGGCGATTTCAGGATGTACAAAATGCCTACATAGATTTCTAATGGTGGACTTTTCCAACATAACATTTGCATCTGTAAACAAAATGATATGATCATTTGACATCGGGTAAAGTTCAAAAATTTTTTCTGACATTACATTTACCACACCTGGTTTTCCATTTCTTTGATTCAGATGGTAGAATAAGATATGCTTATGCTTTTCGGCAAAAGATTTAATAATAGAATCTGACTTATCCGTTGAATTATCTGAGGCTACAAAGACCCGTATTTTATCCAATGGATAATCTTGTTTGATTATACTCTCAAGTTTTTCTTTAATAACTTTTTCCTCGTTGTAAACTGGAATTAAAACAGAGACAAAAGGCAGTTTAGATTCATCAGTAGTTAACGCTGGTTTGCCTTTTTTTCCTGATAAGACTTTTAATAAAAATGGATAAAATACATAATTATGAAAGAGGCCAGCAAAAAAGACCCAGAACAAAATTTGAGGAAATATCAACATCGAAGGCAAAATAAGAAAAAGCCAATGCAAAATCAGCTATTTAATGATTGGAATTGTAAAATAGTGGAGGAGATATAAGGTCTAAGCTGTTTCTTGCTCCTTAAATAAGTAATAATTGTATTTCTTAAAGAGTTCTTTCGCAATTTCCTTATTATCAAATTGTTGCTGCACAAATACTTTTGCTGCATTTCCAAAAGCGGCAACTTTATCTGGATTTGCGTCGCAAAATGCGATGGCTTCAACAAATTCTCCTGGGGTGTTTGCAATTAAGACTTGTTCTTTGTGTTTGGCATGAATTCCTTCTAAACCTACGCTAGTAGTAATCACTAATTTCCCCAATGCCATTCCTTCCAAAATCTTAACTCTCATTCCACTTCCAGATTGCAATGGAACAATCATTACAGGATGCTCATTAATAAATTCCATAGCGTCCGGAACTTCGCCATGAAATTTCACATTGTTAACTTTATTATTTAAAAGGTTGCCTGGCGTATTTCTACCCGCTACATGCAATTCTAAATTTGGGAATTGTTTTGAAGCTTCTTCCCAAATATTATTAAGAAACCAATTTAAACCCTCCAAATTGGGTAACCAATCCAAAGAACCGATGAAGCTCATGGATAAGTTTTGAGTTGGCTTTTGTAAATTCTTAGGTTTATAATAATTAATATCAATACCAATCGGTGAAGCAATTGCTCCATTTTGATACCCTAAATTTCTGAAAATCCCCAAATCTCTTTCCGTAATTGCAATTAATAAATCATAAGTATTCAAATTATTAACCTCAAACTTTTTAAGCTTTTTAGCTAAATGATTCAAATACCATTTTTTAGGATAGAAACTAGTATTATGCGTTATTCGATCCCAAATTTCATGTTCTACATTATGCGCCCTCATGGCCACTAACGCATTAGTATGTTCTTTAATAATTGGAACATAGGGTGCCAAATAAAGTGTTTCTAATTGAATAACATCAAAATCTTCAGATTGAATAACTTCAACCAACTTATTTTTGAAATCATTAGAAATAAATCTTGAAATATTATAAGACTTATTGGAGAATAAATTGAGAAACGCATCTAATGGTTTGACACTAGAATCAATGTCCACAAAGTGAATATTCTTATAGTGATTATAATCCTCAGGAATTTGGCTTACATCCGAATGATGCTTTAAAGTATTCATAGCCAACAGAGTAATTTCACAGCCCAATTCTTTTAAGGCTCTACTCATATAGGTGACTGCGATAGATTCGCCATCTTTCAAAGGATAAGGAAACTTCTTACACAATTGCAGTATCTTCATATAGTCAAGTAACGATCTAGTTTAAAAATTTAGATTTCTTCAACTGATCTCGAGTTTTTTATAAAATTTAGATGGCCAGTAATCTATAATACGAGTTTAAAAATAAGAATGTATAAGTTTAAAACAACAATTTCTAATATAATAAAACGTAAAAATTTTGCCAAAGGATAACATTCATTTAAATTCTAATATGTAATGCTATGCAAAACTGATAATTACATATAAAATGACAGCAAGTCTACACTTATTAATTTAATATGAAAAAATTGTAAATTTAATGTTTTTGAAGCTTGCTTATCCTTATTTCATTTTTTTAAATTAGTTTATAATTTTGACATATTATTAATACTAAAATATTCTCTATTTTCAATCTATGATAATTATCAAGGCAGATCAAATTAATAAATCCTACGACGATTTGCATGTTTTAAAAGATGTGAGTTTGGAAGTAAAAGAGGGCGAAATTGTCTCAATTATTGGCAAATCTGGGTCTGGAAAAAGCACCCTTTTGCACATATTGGGCACTTTAGACAACCCCGATAGTGGTAGTCTTGAAATCATAGGTACTTCTACGAAAGGAATGCACAAAAATACTTTAGCACAATTCAGAAACGAGCATATAGGATTCATTTTTCAATTTCATCATTTATTACCTGAATTCAATGCGGTAGAAAACGTTTTTATGCCTGCATTAATCCAAGGGAAATCTAAAGATGAAGCTTCCAAAAGAGCAAAGGAATTATTAGACTATTTAGGTTTAGCTAAAAGATTTGACCATAAGCCTTCCCAACTTTCAGGAGGTGAGCAACAGCGAGTTGCAGTGGCTCGCGCATTAATGAATAAGCCTAAAATTGTATTTGCTGATGAACCTTCTGGCAATTTAGATTTAGCCACTTCTAAAGAGCTTCATGATCTAATATTTAAATTAAGGGTTGATTTTAATCAAACATTTGTAATTGTAACACACAATCCAGAGTTATCTCAAATGAGCGATTCTTGTTTGACAATGTTGGATGGTAAATTAGAATTTTAATTATGGGAATTGCTCCTCCAAAACCTTCCGATAAAGTAGACCATCCAGATTTTTGGCAAAAGACTAGAACATTTTTAGTCGATTTATTTGAGTTACAAAGTGGCTTGGATCGAGAAGGAACCATCGTAAATATTAAGAATAATAAGAAAATGCGAGGCGCCAATGCCTGGTTGTTGATGGCTTCGATTATGATAGCTTCTTTAGGTTTAGATCAATCTTCTCCAGCAGTAATTATTGGAGCCATGTTAATTTCCCCTTTAATGTCTCCAATATTAGGATTAGGGTTAGCAATTGGCATAAATGATAGAACAACATTAAAAATTTCGGCACAACATTTTATGATTGCTATCGGTATTGCTCTAGTAACAAGTACCCTTTATTTCGCGCTAACTCCTTTAGGGGAAATGAATCCAGAAATTGAGTCGAGAACAGGTCCTACCCCATTGGATATTCTCATTGCATTTTTTGGAGGAGTGGCTGGAATAATTTCTGGAAGTAGGAAAGATAAGTCCAATGCCATACCAGGCGTAGCCATTGCAACTGCCTTGATGCCTCCATTATGTGTAGCAGGATTTGGAATAGCCAATGCAGATATAAAAATCTTTTTGAATGCATTTTACCTATTTTTCTTAAATTCTTCATTTGTAGTTTTGGCTACTTATTTGATTGTACGTTATTTAGAATTTCCTTATACCCAACATGTAAATGTAAAAGAAAAGAAGAAGGCTAGGTGGATCATGATTGTAACCAGCTTGATTTTAATTGTGCCTAGTTTATTCATTTTTTTAAACGTTTATAAAAAATCAAATACAGAAAAGGATATCAGTCTTTACTTGCAAGAATACTTCGGAGACCGCTACAGGTATTTGGATGAATCAACTTACCTGCCTGCAGATAGCTCTGATTTATTAGTTTTAAAAATGTATGGCAGTGCATTAGAATTACAAGATGAAGCTACCATTAAAAAAGGTCTGGAAGGACTTAATAGTATCGAGAAAATTAATGTGGAAATAATTCCAACTTCTGAAATTGATGTCAAGGATATAGAAGCAATGGAAGCACAAATTGATGGTCTTTCAAAAATGAAAGATCAATTCTCGATTATTAAAGATCAAAAATCTAAGAACGATCTTGTAATCGAAAAATTAAATGCCAAAATAGATAGCATAAAAGCAGACAGTATTCCATTTCGACAAATTCGCGATGAACTTCGACCGCTGTTTCCAGATATACAAGAAATTAGTATTAGTGAAGCCGTCCTTATGAATTATAAAGGCATGAATAAGAAAATGACTTTATTGTATTTGAAGTGGCCCGCATCAAAATCTAATTACTCCAGAAAATTAGATGAAGGTAAATTAGAAAAATTTATTATGCTTAGAGCAAAATTGGATACCCTTAAAGTAGTTTCTAAATAGTCAACTTCGTTGACTTTTTATAAGTTTATGGGTTTATACGTTTATATGTTTACTCCATTTTTGATCATTGCAATCATGAATGAACCAATAGCCTAGTCATATATAATTAACTTTTCGATTAATCATTCATTACCTGCCTCCGGCAGTAAATGGGAGAACTCATAAACTTATAAAACTATAAACTTCTTTGCGTGGAAGGCGGCATAGAGGGCGTGATCGGACTCGGATAATCTTCGCCAATCCGAACACCATACTGAATTTGCTCTACTTCTGACATTAAGTGAGGTTGGTGGATGAATTGATTGGGAAGATCGGATAATTCTGGAATCCATAGTCGGATATAATCACCATTAGAATCATATTTTTTAGCTTGGGAAAGAGCATTAAACTCTCGATGCTCGCGAGGATCAGTTCCTACTCCAGCTAGATAATTCCAATTTCCGTAATTGCTACAAGGATCATAATCTATTAACACAGATTCAAAATAATAAGCACCCATTTGCCAATTCAATTTTAATTTATGAACTAAAAAACTGGCAACATTTTGTCTTCCTCTATTGGACATAAAGCCTGTATGCTTCAATTCCCGCATATTCGCATCAATGAAAGGAATGCCTGTTTGACCATCTACCCAAGATTGAAATAAACTTTGATCTTCATTAGCGGTTCGACTTTCTCTATCTAAAATTCCTCCTTTTTGAAATATTTTATTCTCAAACTTCTTACCGATTAATCTAAAATAATCTCTCCATAATAATTCAAATATCACCCAATAAGTAGAATCGTTAGCACCATATTTAGCTTCAAATTCTTTAACTTGATGATAAATCAATTTTGGGGAAAGACAGCCTTGGGCTAACCAAGGAGAAAACTTGGTGGAATAGTCAGGACCAATTAATTGGTTTCGAGTTTCCTTATACTTTTTGACTAATTTAGATTCAAATAAATAATAATTTAATCGATCCAGCGCATTGGTTTCTCCACCTTTAAAATTCATTACTGCTCGTTCGTCAGTTGTAAATTTTTCAAGATCAAAATCTTCCAAACTTGGTATTACTCCTGAAACTACATCTTTGGTTAGCGCCTGTATTTTAGTAGGTTGTTCGATTAAAGGTCTAATGGGCACAAACTTTTCAACTTCTTTTCTAAATTGAGAAAAACTTTCTGGAGTATGTGTAACTGGAAATGGAAGATCTGAAGTGTAATAAAGCATTTTACCTCTTGAGAATCTGACCTCTTGACCAATTGACCACAATTTCTGTTCTAAAGCATTCTGAACATCTAATTCTTCTTGCGTTCTTTCCCTATTACAAAAAATCCAACTTGACTTTACTTTTCCCGCTAATTCAAAAATTACATCTTCTGGTTTTCCAACACGAACATATAATTCACTACCCAATTTTCGTATTGATTTTCTTAAATCAATTACACTTTCAATAATAAACTTAGCCCTGAATTTATCAGTTTTAACTTGACCATATTTATTTGTAGAATGAAAAATTCGCGGATCGAAAACATAAAGTGGAATAACTTCATCTGCAGATTTGAGCGCATCATAAAAAGCCTCGTTATCATGAATTCTTAAATCCTGACGAAACCATAGTATAACACGTTTCTTTTTCATAAAGACATTTGAAATTAACAACAAACTTACAATAAATTTGTTTTTATAAAATATCATTAAGTGATTTTGTAAATTTACATTATGAAAAAAATAAGCATTTTAATGCTCAGCTGTTTTGCAATTTTACACTGTGCTTGCAATTCTAATGCAAAAGATTCAGAACTTGCAAAATTGGAAGAAAAAGTAATGGAAGTTCATGATGAGGTAATGCCTGAAATCAAACACATGACTAAATTGGAAAAGCAATTAAAAGAAATAGACACTGAAGATGTCCAAGAAAAAGAAAAAATAAAGGCTATGATCTTTGATTTGGTGGAGGCCGATAGCTTAATGTGGGATTGGATGCATAATTACAAACTACCTAAAGATAAGTCAGAAGCAGAAACCGCTGCTTATTTAAATGATCAATTACAAAAGATTCAAGTGGTTAATACCAAAATGAAATCTAGCATAAAGAATGCTGAAGCTAAATTAAACATTACTAAATAAAGATTATGAGATATGTATTGCCAATGTTCATTGTCATAATTACTTTTTCCGCATGTCAAGAAAGTGGAGAACTTCCGATATATGGTCTTCGATACAAAGAAGATGGGGTAGAAAAAATAAGAAAAATTCCTGATTTTAAGTTTGTCGATCAATTAGGAGATAGTATTTCGAATGCTGATTTAGAGGGAAAAATATATGTAGCAGATTTCTTCTTCACCACTTGTCCAACCATTTGCGGTAAAATTAAACAACAAGAATTAAGGATTGCAGAAAGATTTAAAGATGAGCCCAATTTTGCAATTCTTTCTCATACAATAGATCCAAAGCACGATACCGTGGAGAAGTTAAAAAAATACGCAGATAAGTTAGAAGTTGATCACAATAGATGGCATTTTGTAAATGGACCAAAAGAAGTGATATATGATATTGATGAAGCTTATTTGAGCATTGCTATGGAAAGTGATGAAGCTCCTGGAGGTTTTGACCATAGTAATCGAGTTATTTTAGTAGATAAAGATCGGCAAGTACGCTCCCATGCTATTGGAACTGACCCAAAGGACGTGGACAGATTTATGAAAGATATTCAAACGCTGCTTGATGAATATAAAACGAAATAGTCTTCTATTATTATTTGCAATATTAGTCCTGGCCTGTAGTCAAGATCGATACAAACAAGGTAGGGTGATTTATGAAAACTTTTGCGCCAATTGTCACATGGAAGCAGGGCAAGGCTTAAAAGGTTTATATCCGCCTTTGGCTAATGCAGATTTCCCGATTGATCATTATACAGAAATTCCCTGCTATATTAAAAATGGCATGAATTATCCTATTGTTGTTAATGGTAAAACTTATGAAAATGAGATGCAACCCATCAAAGAATTAGGGCCAGTAGAAATTGCGAATGTGATGAATTTTATGAATTTTACTTGGGAGATGAAACAAGAATATATCAGCCCCGATCAGGTAAAAACGGCATTATTAAAATGCAAATAGATTTATAGCTCTATAAATCAAGTAATTAGACAAACTAGTCAGCACAAACGAGGCAATGTCCATTTTAAAAACTGCCAATTAATCGACATTAGATTTTAGGTCTTTTTACATGTAAATTCCTTATTTTTACTTCTTACGAATCAATTACATATGATCAAGTATATAAGCTGTTTTGCCTTCTTTTTAATAAGTCTCAATCTTTCTAGCCAAACCGTAATGCTTACTACCAATGCAGATAGTCTTTGTATGGGTGATAGTGTTTTATTGACAGCTGCCGTAGATGGAGCTGTAATTGACAGTATCGTTTGGATAAGCGACGATCCTTTATCGGATCCAGATTCATTGATCACTTTCGCTTTTCCACAGCAAGATACTAGCACCTACATTGTTCAGGTTTTTACTGGAGCAGATACCTTGTTTGATACTGTAGGGATATATACCGGAACCATTACTATAGGTGATGGAGCAGATACTATATTTACATGTTTGGAGGACGGATCAGTTAGTGCTAATGCTACTATTGAGTTAAATTCAAGTGAAGATATAACGGATATAATTTGGACACCGGCTGATAGTTTTAACTTTGTTGATAATAATCAAATAACGGTTGATTTAGTGTTTACTACCACTTATGCTTACACCGCTACAATGGGTAATTGTATAATTACAGATTCCGTAACGGTAAGAGTGGATTCTCTACCTGATAATATTGATTCTATTTTCAGAGTACCTATTAAAGAATTTTATTGTATTGATGAAATTGTTGCCCTATTATCAAATGAATATGATACTTTACTGTACCCAGATATAATGCACATGTGGTCAGGCCCTGATATCCGAACGCCAATGGATAATCAAAATATTGGTCTCAATACCACCTCTCCTGTTCAGGATGGTGTAAATGATACCACGATTTATAATAGAATGACTACCAATAATGCCTGCATGGCCAATGCCGTTGATACCTTAATTGTGATTGATCCCTTAATCCCCATGACACCGATGGACACCACGGTTTGTCCAGATCAGCCAGTTGATATTATGATCACAGATGAAAGAGATTTAGTGGATCTGATGTGGGAACCTGCTGAAGGCTTGAGTTGTGATGATTGTTTAGATCCAACAGCAAGAGTAAGTCAAACCACTACTTTTATGGCAATGGCAAAGGTCGAGGGCTGTGATGTAATGGGAATGATGACCATAAATATTCCAGAACCCCAATCGGTTAATATTCCTGGACATACGGTATGCCCAGGAGTTTCCACCCCGATAAATGTTGTTATTAGTGGGGTGACGGATTTAGATCCTAGTACATTTGAATGGATAAATAATGATCAAGGATTAGACTGTGGGAGTTGTTTAGATCCTAATGTCGAAATTCAAAATGCTACCGTATTTCAATTTAGAGGTGAAACTAGTGATGGATGCATAATAATTGGATCGATGACCGTAAATGTATTTGGATCATCTGCAGGATTAGTCTGCGAACCAGAATTTGGCACTGATCCAATTCCAACCGGAACCGTAATCACGGTTTCAGTAAATTCAACGGAAATACCTGATGGCGCTCAGATCACTTGGACTGCTTATGGTGAATCCACCACCACAGGTAATAGCTTTGATGTAACTGCTAGACGAGATCCACAAAGCACTGTCATCACTGCTCAGTATACAGATGTGAATGGATGTGTGATCGACCTTCAAAAAACAATTACCACGTCGAGTCCACTTCCTCCAGAAGTGCCTACTGCCTTTGCTCCTGAATCTGGTCAAAATAATAGATTCAGAGTATTAAATGTAAACCCTGGTATTCGAGTGGGCAAAGTTTTAGTCTTCAATAGATGGGGACAGAAAATGTTTGATGGAACAGGCGCGGAAGCAGAATGGGATGGTACCATCGGTGGAAAAATAGCACCTTCAGATGTTTATGTTTATTTAGTTGAGATTGATTTTGGAGATGGTAATTTTGAGGAATTGAGAGGAGACTTGTTGTTGGTCCGATAAAGCACAACAAAATGTAAAATTGAAATTGATAATGTAAAATATAAAAGTTAGGGAAGCCCGCGATGTGGGCTTTTTTATTTTTATGATTCTCTGGGAATAAGTTGGAAAAAGACGTTTAGAAAAACGTCTCCATACGTTGTGATGGATTTATTACAGATTACACATATTCTTTGAGAAATGCTATTAACTTCTCAACGGATTTTGATCTGTGACTTATTGAATTTTTAATTTCATTTGACAAGACACCAAAACTATCTTGATAGCCATCTGGAATAAAAATAGGATCATATCCAAAGCCACCTGTCCCCTGCTCTGCAGTTCCAATGCTACCTAGAATTTCACCTTCAAATAAATATTCTTTTCCATTTAGAATTAAAGCTATGGAAGAAACAAAGCGCGCACTTCGATCTGTCATTCCTTCCATTTTATTCAATAGCTTTTTGATATTCTTTCCATGATCTCTCTCTTCCCCGGCATAGCGTGCGGAATAAACACCTGGTTCCTTATTAATGGCAAAAACTTCTAGACCGGAGTCTTCTCCGAAACAATTCACCTTAAATCTATCCGCAATGTAATGGGCTTTTTGAAAAGCATTTTCATGAAAGGTTTTCATGATCTTCGGGAATGTCCTCCTCAAATCCAATGTCTTTAAGCGATTTAATATTTATGCTTTTTGGAAGCATCGCTTCCAATTCTTCTACTTTGTGTGGATTGCCAGTTGCAAAAATAATTTCAATCATTTTATACTTCTTTAGGAAATAAATGTTGCAAACCTGTCCAAAGTTGTTTTTTCAACAGTTGATCTTTTTCTATAGTTGATAGTTCGTCCGAGACAAGTAGACTTACTGTTTGAATTTTAATCGGATAATATTTAGGCGCAGCAATTTGAAAGGATATCTGCTTTGGATGGATACCAAATAAAAGAATAGATTCAATTTCTCCATCATTTATCATTGGAATAATAGTCTTACTGGCTCCTTCTAAAAGGGAAAGCAGATATATATCATTAGGAAAATCAATATTCACTGCTTTTAAAATTTTAGCCAATAAATGATCTTGATGGGACAATAATGGTATTAAATCCTCATTTAGGACAACTAAAATTTTCTTTTGGTTGTTTCCTTTTAGTTCCGAAGATTTTAAAAGCTCCGGAATTTCATACTTTATGAATTCTTGTGTTTTCAAATTTGAAATTATATTTCAGTTAACTGCAACTTTTCGGAATTAAATTTTATTTTAAGCTAAATGTTAATTGACTTTTAGAATAATATAAAATTAATTAAATTTACCTAAACAATTAATATTATGGCCTACGAAATCAAAATTACACGAAACCCACACTCTCGTCTCTCAGAATTAGACTTTGATAATATTTCATTTGGAAACACTTTTACTGATCATATGTTTATTGCTGATTATGATGGTGAAAAATGGGTTGATGCACGGATTGTCCCCTCGGGAGACATTACCATGCATCCAGGAAACCTTACATTGCATTATGGTCAATCCATCTTCGAAGGGATGAAAGCTACCAAATCAAAAGATGGGGCGCCTCTGTTTTTCAGACCTGAAAAACATGTAGAGAGATTAAATGCATCAGCAAGAAGAATGTGTATGGCTGAAATAGATGGTGAATTGTTTTTACAAGCTTTACATGCTTTAGTAAATTTAGAGCAAGATTGGATCCCGCCGTCAGAGGGATCTGCATTATATATTCGACCTTTCATGTTTGCAACAGATGAATATATTGGAGTGCGACCTTCAAAGACTTATCGCTTTATGATTCTTACTTTACCCGTCGGACCTTATTATGCGAAACCAGTGAGTTTGTTAGCAGATGAAACGCATGTTAGAGCTGCTCACGGTGGAGTTGGAGAAGCCAAGGCTGCTGGTAATTATGCTGCCTCATTATATCCTGCAAGATTAGCGATGGAGGCTGGTTATGATCAAGTACTTTGGTTAGACGCAAAAGAATTTAAATATATTCAAGAAGTAGGAACAATGAATGTGTTCTTCGTGATCGATGGTAAAGTAATTACTCCTGCAACGGATGGTGCCATTTTAAAAGGTATAACTAGAGAATCAATTATTCATCTATTGAATCATAAGGGACATGCCGTAGAAGAAAGAGCCATAGAGGTTGATGAAATTCTGGAGGCGAATAAGAATGGGACTTTACAAGAGATTTTTGGAACAGGAACCGCAGCAGTTGTCGCACGAGTTAACCGGATGAAATATCAAGACACCGTTATTGAATTGACTTTAAAAGATGGTTCAATCGCCCAAGAAGCAAAAGACATGATCAATGGTATACGTAGTGAACGGATTGCTGATGAGCATGGCTGGATAGTTAGAGTTAGGGACGAAGCGTTGGTGTAGGCTCGCGGGCTCGCCGGTTTATGAGTTTATAAGTTTATAAGTTTTTAATGACTTCGTCATTAAGGTGGGCTACTTTTAATTAAGGATTTTATATTATAGTTTATAAGTTTATGAGTTCCAAAAGTGATTGGAGGTAGTGCTCAGAACCATTTGGCAAACAGGAATTTGCGAGTCAAGCGCCCCCTTGCTTTTTTTTCATTTTCATTTTCATTTTAATCATAATTTTTTTCAAATCTACTAATGATACTACATAACGGCTAGTCCCAATAGGTAAAGGATAATTCCTTAACTAAACGACATTGGATCTCTGACCTGGTGGACCTCGTCTAAAACATTTTATTGCCTGCGGCAACAAAATCGGTGTGGGTGTGAATTCTAGGGAGGCGATTTAAAAAACGCTTTTACATGGGCAGTGTTCAAATTGAGTGAAAACCATATTTTTAAGCCTAACCAAATAAAATTTCAATTTCAAAAACATGATTTTCAAAAATCGACTTTTTAGAGAGGGCTCAGCATTCGTGCATTCATGCATTATTTCTGCGAGCAATTATCAAAAATTTTTATCTTTAAAATAAAAACTATGCAATATAGAAGATTAGGTAAATCAGGATTACAAGTAAGTGTTTTGTCACTCGGTTCTTGGTTGACTTTTGGAAAGCAGATTTCTGATAAAGTGGCGGAAAGCTTAATGTATTTAGCCTACGATAATGGCGTTAACTTTTTCGATAATGCGGAGATATACGCATTGGGAAAATCGGAGAAAGTAATGGGTCGAATACTTAAAAAAGCGAAATGGGATAGGACTTCTTATTTGGTTTCAAGTAAAGTATTCTTTGGAAATGGAGGGAAGAAGCCCAATCAAACGGGCTTGAATCGCAAACATATAATGGAAGCTTGTGATGCGGCATTAAAAAGATTGCAAGTAGATTATTTAGACTTATTCTATTGCCATCGTCCTGATAAAAATACGCCAATGGAAGAAACGGTTTGGGCGATGAACCATTTAATTCAACAAGGTAAGATTTTGTATTGGGGAACTTCCGAATGGTCTGCGCAGGAAATCATGGAAGCACATATGGTAGCAAAAGATTTACGGTTGATTGGACCAACCATGGAGCAACCACAATACAACATGTTTCACCGCCAAAAAGTAGAAGTAGCGTTCGATAAGATATATAATACAGTAGGTTTGGGAACCACTATTTGGTCACCGCTTGGTTCGGGTATTCTGACGGATAAATATCTTGGTCGTTTTCCTAAGAATACGCGAATGAGTCTGGCTGATTTAAATTGGTTAAAAGAAAGAGCTATTACACCTGAAAGATTAGAAAAGGCAAGAGCTTTAAATGAGATTGCATTATCGATGGACTCTAGTTTGGCCAAATTAGCGATTGCCTGGTGCGCAAAAAATGAAAACGTATCCACTGTAATTTTGGGTGCTTCTAAAACTAGCCAATTGAAAGAAACTTTGCAATCCTTGGATGTCCTACCGCTACTGACAGATGAAGTCGATCAGCAAATTGAAGAGGTATTAGGGAATAAGCCAGAGAAGCCGATATTCTGATGAGGACTTTATTGGTTCATGGGTTTATAAGTTTATGAGTTAAGGATCCGCGGTCTTCTCTTTACAATTATAAACCTTCCTGATAATAAGCCCAAAACATTTGCGAAACCGTCGAAAATGTCCATGTGTCTTCCAGGAATAAATAGTTGGAAAGCTTCGGTGGCTAAACTGAATAAAGCTGTGAATAAGAATATCTCAACCAATTTAGGATGGTTTTCAAATACTAAGAGAATGCTCATTCCCAATAATAAAAACACGCTAAAGTGGACAACCTTATCTAGACCTGCAAAGCTTACGTGCATAACATGATGTGCGTTCAGTAATTGAGCTGGAGTGAGTGTTGCTAATCAGACCAAGGTAAAACTAAAAGCTAGAAAGACTTTCTTATATAGAGCAGACATAGTTGAAATTTTCTACAATCTATGCCGCTTTCAGAGATGTTTTGTTGCCTAACTATTATTCGTAAGGGCTGAGAGAGCATCCGTAGCTATATCTCCGCAATTCATTTGAAAAGTTCTGAGTTCCGAGTTTCGAGAATTGCGGACATAGTATAAAACAAACCTTACGTGGGCTTGGGAAGATCCAAATCATTCTTCGGCTCGCTTCGCTCTCTCAGAATGACAATTCTCATTTTATCAAACCTTCAAGTATTCATGCAATTATTCAATTTTAATAATATCCATACTTTTAAACAATGGACTTTGAACCGCTTCTACTTTTCCCTGATAATCCTTCCAATCATTCATCAGAAAATCATTAACTTTTTCCAAGGTTACTTGCAATTTCTTCTTTGCATTTTTAACCGCGAATTGTGCATTCTGATTAGGAGCGCCGTCAGATGCGCCAATTAATCCTGAAGCAGTCCGTAATGAACGAGCTAAGGTTTTCTTATCTCTTTGTATCCCTTTCTGATCTTGCGCATCCATATAAAGCTTAGCTAGTTCGTCAATCTTTTTATTAATGTCCTTACCCTCTTTCGCGATATTAGTTTTTACACTATCCGCTGCATTAACCATAGATTGATCCACCCGTTTAATGGTTTTCTTAGCTTCCATTAGTTGACTAAAACTTTGACTTGCTTTTTCAACCAGTTTTTCAAAATCACGCATCGCTTTGTCTTTGGCTTTTAACTGACTGCTTGTAATTTCAATTCTAGGATCACCAAAAACCTCTAATTCCACAGAATCTTTCATTGCTTTATAAATGGTGACCATTTTATATTTTCCAGGAATGACATTTGGACCTCCTGGTGGATCAGCATCTTTTTTCGGTTCATTTCGACTTGGATATCGAACACCATCTCTATTCATTCCCCAAGTAATCTTATTAAGACCTTCCTTCGCATCTCGGCTAAATGTTCTGATGGTATCACCATCCATATTTAGCACATGAATTTTAATTTTTTTCGACTGCTTCTCTTTTTCTTTTTTATTAATTTTATCATCCTTTTCATTCACCTCATCTTTTTCCTTTTTCTTCTTGTTATCTGACAGCTCTTTCGGTTTAGTAGCATCTTCCTTTTTAGGTTTTTTCCAATACCTTACATAAGCTCCGTAAGAATCATTTTCTCCAGTAAATTCAGCATCTGAAAAAAAGCGAATCCCGTCGTATGAGCGGTAACTCAGCTGGTATCCATCCGATGCAGATAGTAAAGCAAATTCGTGATTCAATTCAGCTTTTGATTTTGCTAAAGTTCTTAAAACTTGAATATCATCCATTATCCAAATGGCACGACCGAAAGTTCCAATCACTAGATCATTTGTTTTCGGATGAATTTTTAAATCGGTAGTTGATACAGATGGGAAAGCGGTCCACTTCTGCCAGTATTGCCCTTTGTTCAAACTAAAGTATAAACCAAAATCGGTTCCCATAAACAATAGGTTTTCTTCTTTAGGATCTTGAACAATAGATAAGCAATGGCCTTTCACTTTACTTGGACCTGCAATTCTTGTAAAAGTGCTACCATAATCTTTGGTATGATAAGCATAGGGTTGATAATCGTTTTGGCGATAATTATTTACTATAATAAACGCCTCGCCCTTATTAATTTTTGATAATTCAATGTAAGGGATCCAAGCATTTCTTGGAACACCAGGTAATCTGCTAGTCAAGTTTGTCCAATTTTTACCACCATCTCTCGTTAATTGCAAATTACCATCATCAGTTCCAACCCAAATTTCAGACTCATCGGCCGTGCTTGGTGCAATGGCTAAAATGGTAGTATGGTTTTCAGCTTCCGTATCATCAATGGTCAATCCACCACTTTCAAATTGACGTTGTTTGGTAGAATCATTGGTGGTTAAATCTGGAGAGAGAATTTCCCAGCTTTTACCACAATCCATACTCTTATGCACAAATTGACTTCCGTAATAGATACCACAATCATGAAACGGATTTTGCGCCAAAGCCGCATTCCAATTAAATCGAAGAAATAGGCCATCAGGATGGACTGGTTTTACTCTTTGAGTTCTCCCAGTTTCCTTATCATACATCCCTAAATTTCCTCCTTGTGACATGGCATAACCATAGCGATTATCATTGGGTTTTGGCATAACATCAAAGCCATCACCAAAATAGACTTCTTGCCAATCATTATTTCTGATACCGCCTCTTTTAAAAACCGAGCTTGGTCCAACCCAAGAACCATTGTCTTGCATCCCTCCATAAATATTATAAGGAAAATCATCATCAATATCAATATGATAGAATTGACCTAAAGGAAGGTTATTTATGAATTGCCAATTAGCTCCATTATCTCTGCTTATATTCATACCGCCATCATTTCCAACAATAACAAAATTGGGATCTTCAGGATGAATCCAAAACGCATGAAAATCAGGATGTACTTTAGACCAAGACATCAACTCGGAAAATGTTTTTCCTCCATCTATTGAATAAGTGACCACTGAATGGAGATTATAAATTTTGTTCTCATTGACCGGATCTACAAAAATATCTGCATAATAAAATGGTCGATTCCCAATATTCTTTTTAGAAACCAATTTCCATTTCTTTCCTCCATCCGTTGATTTGTATAAACCATTTTCTTTAGCTTCAATTAATGCATAAACGATATCAGGATTTGATGGAGCAAAACTCAACCCCATCCTCCCAAGATCTCCTTTTGGTAAGCCTTCTTTATCTGTTAATTTTTTCCAATTTTCACCACCATCATAGGTAATATATAAACCAGATCCTGGCCCACCTGAATTGAAGGTCCAAGGCTTTCTTCCATATTCCCACATCGCAGCAATTAACTTATTAGAATTTTTAGGATCCATTATTAAATCTGCACAACCTACCTTGTCATTTACATAAAGACTTTTCTTCCACGTTTTGCCTCCATCGGTAGTTTTGAAAACTCCTCTTTCAGGATTCGGCCCCCACATCGAGCCCGTTGCTCCTGCAAACACGGTGTTTGAATTTTCTTTATGAATATGAATTCGGTGAATAGATTTTGTTTTTTCCAATCCCATTAAATTCCAAGTTTGTCCACCATCTAGACTTTTGTAAATACCCGCGCCCATATTACTAGAGTTTCTAGGATTTCCTTCTCCTGTTCCGGCCCAAATTTCCGATGGATTGTTTTGATTTATTTTAATGGAACCAATGGACTGCACCGCCTCTTTATCGAAAACTGGTTTCCAATGGATTCCACCACTTTCAGATATCCATACCCCTCCCGAAGCGCTCCCAATTACAATTTTATTTAGTTTTGATAAATCTACATCGATAGAGGTCACTCTCCCACTCATTCCTGCAGGTCCAATGTTTCTGATTTTTAACTCTTTAAAATCATCAAGATTTAAGCCTTGGCCATATCCAATTTGAACAGTCAAAAGGAGGACAAGGAAAATTAGTTGCTTCATGGTTATTGATTTATTTCATGAATATAAAAAAAGCAACCTTGATATTTAAGTGTGGAGGGTATTTTAATAATTGCCGGACATTCGGAGCGTCCTTTTTACAACAATATCCCGAAGGTCCACCACCCTCGGAGCGTTCTATTATCCATTAAATTTATCTATTAATGAGCAATACCACCTTTTCCCATAAAAACTAACCTTTTAAGACAATAATTTAGGTCTAAAAAACCTTGCTTTCTAGACAACGAACACAATTTTGTAATTCTTTGTAATATTAGAATACAAAAGCTTTAGATAAAACTGATAAATAGCATATAAATAGTAATTTTGGGCCGCTATGGAGTTTTTATATCCAAATTTTTTATGGGCATTGGGGGCATTGGCAATCCCAATAATTATTCACCTCTTTTATTTCAGAAGATTTAAAAAGGTCTATTTCACTAATGTGAAATTTTTAAAGGAGGTAAAAGAAGAAACCGCTGCCAGATCTAAGTTGAGGAATCTCCTAGTATTGTTGATGCGTCTACTTGCAATAGCCTTACTTGTATTTGCATTTGCTCAACCCTTCATTCCTAAAGATACGGATGTAAAAGCAGGGCAGAAAGTAGTCTCTGTTTTTCTTGATAATTCATTCAGTATGCGTGCTCAAAGCGGAGACATTCCTTTGTTTGATAAAGCAAAAAATAAAGCGCTTGATATCGTAAACGCCTATTCTGTCGAAGATCGTTTTCAAATCCTTACTCATGATTTCGAAAGAAGGCATCAACGCTTGGTCAGTAAGGAAAATGCCATTGCATTAATTGAGGAAGTTGAAATTAGTCCTTCTGTGAAGACTATTGAAAATGTAATGGAGCGTCAAAAACAGGCCTTAAATTCTGAAGCAATTGATAATAAAGTTGCCTTTGTAATTTCAGATTTCCAAAGTAATATCAGTCAATTTAAAATTGATGAGGATACGACCATCAGCATTAACTTTGTCCCATTGCAATCCATTAAAGAAAAAAATATTAGTATAGATTCTGCATGGTTTGAAGCACCGGTGCAAATGTTGAATCAATCGAATAAACTGTTGATAAAGGTTCATAACTATAGTAATGAGGAAGTAGAAAATGTGCCATTGGTCATCGATCATGAAGGTCAAATAAAACCAGTTGGAACATTAACCCTAGCTGCTAATTCCAGTAAAATTGATACCGTGAATTTATCCGTTTTGAGAACAGGTTGGCACGAAGCTAAATTATCAATTAGTGATTACCCAGTTCAATTTGATGATACTTATTATTTCACATTTTATGTAGATGAATTAGTAAAAGTATTAAGTATCAATGAAACTGGCGCCAATAAATATTTGAATGCCTCATTTAAAAATTTGCCCTATTTTAAGATAGATAATGTAAGTGGCAATCGAATTAATTACGGAAGTTTTACAGATTACAACATCATCATTGTCAACGAGGTCAACCAATTCAGCACTGGATTATCATCGGAACTCAAACAATATGCAGCTGCTGGTGGCAATGTGCTGATTTTCCCTGGAGAAAATGCTGACAAAGCTACCTACAATAGTTTCTTAAATACGATTCCTGCAAATACCTTTCAAGATTTTGTAAAAGAAGATTTACAAGTGGCTTATATAAATGAAGAGGAGTTTATTTTCAAAGATGTATTTTTAAAAACCTCGAATAATATCAAATTACCTAAAGTAACTGGACGATATCAATTAACGAACTATCCAAGTAAAGGAGAAGAGCGAATTCTTGGTTTTAGAGATGGAAGTACTTTCATTGGCAAGTATAGTATTGAAAGTGGAAATATTTATTTATGTGCAAGTCCATTAAATACAAAAAACAATGATTTAGTGCGTAATGCAGAAATTTTCATTCCGATGTTATACAAAATGGCCATTTCTTCAGGAAAAGAAATGCCCATTTCATACACTATAGGTAAAGATGAAATTATAGAAATTGAAAATAGAATAAGTGATGTTGACCCAGTTTTCAAAATTACAGGAAAAGAAGAATTTATTCCAGCCCAAATTAATGTTGGTTCAAAAATATACTTAGACATTAATGACCAGATTAAAGATGCAGGATATTATCTTTTGAAACATGGAGATAATACAGAAGGTAAATATGGTTTTAATTTTGATAGAAAAGAATCTGATTTAAGCTATTTAAGTCCTGCAGATTTATCAAAGTTTGGTGATAAGGTGTCCATCTTAAATAACGTAGATACGGCTAATTTTGGGCAGCTGATTGGAGAACGAGATCGAGGGGTAGTATTATGGAGATGGTGTTTAATTTTAGCGCTAATTTTCTTAGCTTTGGAAACCTTATTACTAAGGTTCTGGAAAGTTTGATGATTTATGCATATAATAATTAAGAAGGTAAAAATTCTAGACCGCAATTCCTCACACGCAGGAAAGACTACCGACATTTATATCAAAGGCGGAATTATTCAAAAAATTGGGAGAAATTTAACAGCAAGAAGCGCAAAGGTTTTAGAGTTTGAAAATGCCCATGCTTCGATCGGTTGGTTTGATATTGGTACTCAGATTGGAGAACCTGGATTTGAACACCGTGAGACCATAGAAAGTGTTAGTGCTGCAGCTGCTAAAGGCGGATATACTGGCATTGCTTGTTTCCCGAATACTTCTCCAGTAATACAATCCAAATCGGAAATTGAATACATCAAAACTAAAAGTGCATCCTCCTTAATAGACTTTCACCCAATTGGAGCGGTGAGTCGAGACACGAGAGGAACCGACTTAACGGAAATGATTGACATGCATCATCATGGGGCCATTGCTTTTTCTGATGGTAATCATTATGAGGATAATGATGGCCTTTTATTAAGAGCGCTAAAATATGTAAAGTCGTTTGATGGCTTAATTATTAATCCACCATTTAAACAATTGCTTTCTTTAAATGGTCAAATGCACGAAGGAGAAATTAGTACTTCCTTGGGAATGGTGGGTATTCCAAGAATTGCAGAGGAAATTGCATTGCATCGAGATATTAATTTATTAAAATATACGAAGTCCAAGCTTTTATCGCACACCCTTTCTACTGCGGCTGCAGTGAATTTAATACGTAAGGCAAAGGAAAAAAAGCTAAGAATATTTGCATCTGTGTCTGCGTATTCACTTGGTTTTACTGATAGTGATATACAAGGATTTGATCCTAATCTAAAAGTCTTGCCACCTTTCAGGGAACAACATGACGCAAAGGCTTTAATCAAAGGGATTGCAGATAATACCATTGATTGCATTTGTTCCAATCATGTACCATTAGAAGAAGAGGCTAAAAAATTGGAATATCCATATGCTGAATTTGGTGCTATTGGGTTAGAAACCTGTTTTCCATTTTTAAATAATATTTCATCAAGAAGCTTGTCATTGCAGAGAATCATTGATAAGCTAGCTTATGGTCCAAGGCAAATATTAAATATTCCTATTCCAACAATAAAAAAAGGAGCTAAAGCAAATATTACTATTTTTAATCCAAAAGCAGAATGGACTTATCAGCTATCTGACATTGCATCGAAATCTAAGAACAGTCCTGTAATTGGTAAAAAGCTGAAGGGTAAAATTTATATGGTGATCAATGGAGAAGCTGGAAAGATTAATGAATGAGATTTATTAGACTTAAGACCGCTTCGCTTTTAGACTTAAGACTTCTAAAGTTCCCTTTTTCAAAAGTGATGGGAAATCTTAAAACTGTAAGCAAATCAACTCTACTTCCTTTGTCATTTTCATTTTAATTTAATTTTAATTCCTCAGCGGGATTTTGACGGGAAAAATCTTTCATTTAGTCCCAAAATCCTAACATTTGTCTATATTTTTTCACAAAGCAATGATTTAGTTGTATTTTAATATCGAATCAATTTTTTATTTGAAAGCATAAATCAAAACATTATGGAAGAAAATTTTACAAATCCAATTAAAACCGATGAGGTGGGGGTTGGAACAACGGCTATTCGCTACGGTATTATTGGAGGATTAATATCTATTGGTTTAAGCATTGCTAGTATCGCACTTGGCTGGAATCAACCCGGAAATAGTATGGGGATATTAGTTGGTATTCTCGGCTTCGCTATTTTAATAGGTGTGCTTACTTTTGCTATTAAAAGTCACCGAGATGATGATCTTGGAGGGTACATTACTTTAGGCAGGGCCGTTAAAGTAGGTGTTCTCACTGCAATAATCATGGGTATTTTGGGAGCATTATTTAATATCATACATCAAACTATTATTGATCCTGGATTTATGGATAATATTATGGAGGCAACACGTACACAATTAGAAGAGGGAGGTATGACAGATGATCAAATTGATACTGCGATGGGGATGACAAGCATGTTTACAAATCCTATAGCTACTGGACTAATGGGAGTTGTTATGTCTGCTATTTTTGGAGCCATCATTTCATTAATTGCAGGTGCCATTATGAAAAATGAAAATCCTTATGCATAAGATTTGGATTTAATGAAAATATAGAAGCCAGCAATCGTGCTGGCTTTTTTTTTGTGGATTGATAGGCTCTGCGTCCTGTAGAGATTCTCTATTTTTCTTATTTACACTTTATTCATTCATTTATTTCAAGTTTAGGTAATTTCAAGATATTACTTGTCTGGTTTTAAAACATCTTATGCAGTTATAAGATTTTTTCTATGTATTTATAAAACATTATTTATGTAATTGTAAGATTTTTTCTATGTAATTATAAAATTTTATTTATGCAATTGTAAAATAATTCCTATGTAATTGTAAGATTTTTTCTATGTAATTATAAAATTTTTATTGTGTAATTATAAAATAATTAATAGTTTAGTGTAATGATTGATCGGAATTTAATCTTTCAAATACGGCAAATGCAAAAGAAATACCCTGTCTTAGCGCTCACTGGGCCAAGGCAGTCGGGTAAAACAACGCTTTTAAGGGAAGTACTTGAAGATTATAATTATGTAACACTAGAAGATTTAGATACAAGGGTATTTGCATTAGAAGACCCAAGAGGGTTTCTAAAATTAAATGACGGAAAAGTTATTTTTGATGAAGTACAACGGGTGCCCGAATTATTTTCATACATACAATCAAAGGTGGACCGAGAGAAAAAAATGGGCCAAATTATTCTATGTGGTTCTCAGAATTTTGGATTAATGAAAGCGATTAATCAAAGTTTGGCTGGAAGAGTGGCTATGTTTAAATTATTCCCTTTAGATTTAAAAGAATTATCAGATGCTAAGATGTTAGGTAAAGATGTAGAATCTGTAATATTAAAAGGAGCTTATCCTGCTATTTATGACCGAAAAATACCTACCACAACTTTCTACAGAAACTATATAGAAACCTACATTGCTAGAGATGTGCCTGAAGTACTTAACATACATGATTTAAGTCAATTTAAAATATTCATTTTTCAACTTGCCGGCCAAGCTGGACAAGTACTTAATCTAAATGCCATAGCCAAGGATACCGCTATCTCACCCCCGACCGCGAAAGCATGGATGTCCTTATTAGAAAGTAGTTACTTATGCTTCAGGTTACAGCCTTATTATAGGAATTTCAAAAAGAGAACAATTAAGAGACCTAAATTATATTTCCATGACACTGGATTATTGTGTCATTTATTAGGTATAAAGACCAAAGCAGACTTACTATCTAATCATCAATATGGCGGAATATTTGAAAATTTTATTATCTCAGAAATAGTAAAAAATAATTATCATTTTGATTTAGGAAAGGAGTATTGGTTCTGGCGAGATTCTAATGGAAAGGAAATTGATCTCTTAGCATATCAAAAAAATAGTTATCAATTATATGAAATTAAAGCAGGTCGAACCATTAAATCCGATCAATTTAAAAACATGAATTACTTTGAGGAAATTAGTAAATCCAAAGTAAAAAAACATTTGTTGTATAATGGAGAGGAAACCTATGTAAGATCTAAAACCCATATTATGAATTGGAAGTCTTTGATTCATAAAAAGTAATTTTATTAGGTAAGCATTATTTCAAATAGAAATCTTATTTTGCGAGTGAATAAAATAACATCATGGATATTTCAGTAGTCGTTCCTTTGTTAAATGAAGATGAATCTTTACCAGAATTGGTGGCATGGATCAAACGCGTTATGACAGCGAATAACTTCAGCTATGAAATTGTGATGGTTGATGATGGGAGTACAGATAACTCGTGGAAGTTAATCCAACAAATGAGCAAAGAGGATTTAGGCGTAAGAGGGATAAAATTCAAAAGAAATTATGGAAAGTCTGCTGCATTGCAAACCGCTTTTCAAGCAGTGAAGGGAGATGTAGTTATCACCATGGATGCGGACCTGCAGGATAGTCCTGATGAAATACCCGAGTTGTATCGGATGATTACGGAAGATAGTTTTGATTTAGTTTCAGGATGGAAGAAAAAAAGACATGACCCATTGTCGAAAACCATTCCTACCAAATTATACAATGGCGTTACTCGCTGGATGAGTGGCATAAAATTACATGATTTTAATTGTGGATTGAAAGCCTACAAAAATGCTGTGGTTAAAAGTATAGAAGTATACGGTGAAATGCATCGCTATATTCCAGTAATTTCAAAATATGCAGGTTTTAAAAAGATTGGAGAAAAAGTAGTTGAACATCAAGCCCGAAAATATGGGGTCACCAAATTTGGTGGACTAGAAAGATTTATCCGTGGTCCATTAGATTTATTGTCCATTACTTTTGTAGGTAAATTTGGTAAACGTCCTATGCACTTCTTTGGAATTTGGGGTATATTAATGTTTCTATTGGGTTTTAGCTTATTCTTATTAGTTGGAGGGAATAAAGTATATTGGATGATCAAGGATATTCCAGCCAGAAATATCGCGGATCTCTCTTACTTTTATATTGCATTAACTGCCATGCTAATTGGAACGCAACTTTTTTTAGCTGGTTTTTTGGCAGAGTTGATTTCAAGGAATTCTCCTAATAGGAATGCTTATATTATTGAGGAAGAGACTTGGGAAAGAGACGTCATACGTCAGACTTGAGACGTCAGATGAATTGTGGAAAGAAATGAAATTTTGAGTCAATATGAAGGGCATGCTAATCTCAATATAGTTAACAAAAGAATTTTTAAAAGTAAATAACCGAAGATATTCCTCTCCCTAAATCCCTCTCCATTAAACGCTCGTAACGCTAGGCTCTAGCTTTTAATGGAGCGGAAATTTTTATATGTTGGGAGGTTGCATTTGTTTCGTAATTTGTTTCTCGAGAAAGTTGACACCTTGCAATGTATAAAAAATCTGACATCTTAAGTCTAAAAGCGAAGCGGTCTAAATTTAAAGGTAAGGTTTTAATATTGCTAACGAATAATTCCGCCAACTCATCAATTTTGTAGCTTCTCCAACATTATCAGGATTAATCGGATACTCGATAAATTTGCGCATTTGCTCTGTCATCGATTCAATATCTCTGTCTTCCGCTAGATAGCCGTTAAAACCATCTTGGATGGTTTCTGGAAAGTGGCCAACTTTTGTGGCTAATATAGGTTTCTTGAAATTGTAGGAGAGTGATTCTATTCCAGAAGGTGTTGCGGTTAAATAATATAAAACCGCCGCATCACTTATTTGGAAATATTTTTGCACATCTTCATTGGCCACAAATTCATTTTTTAGCACTACCCTATCTCTGATCCCTAATTCGTCCAATAATTTTAGTGGACGGTATTCTTTTTCATCATCTTCTTTTCTTAGAAATGCTTTTTTTGCAACCCCGAATACTGCCTTCTTAATTTTCGTGCTTAACTTTCCAGAATCTAACGTATTCCAAAATGACTCTCCGCAAATTAAAAACGAAACATCGTCTCTTTCTTTCGCTAAGGCTGCGAAAGCTTTTATTGCGTTATGCAAACCTTTGTATTTTCTGATGAAGCCAAAAAATAAAAAAACATGTTTTTTCAAACCTAATTCGTCTTTAAATCCTTGCGCATCAAAATTAGGATCTGGCTTGAATAAATCATAAATGGGATGATACAATTTTATAACTGGTTGTTTACTTTCATGTCGTTCGCCATCTTCTGTAACATGGTAATCGGCATCAGGAAATAATTCTTTTAATTCGGCTACTGTTTTGTATGCATGGGTGATGTAAGTATCTGCATTTTTGATACCCATTTTAGTAAAACGTTTATCGGTGTTACTATTCTCTTTTTGGATGACAAAATGTAAATCAAAAATCACTTCGATATCCTTGTGCTTCTTCAACCGTTTTGCAATTCTACCTAATGGCAAACCTTGAATGGCAATGGCCCATTGAAAAATTACTAATTGCGGATTTAGAGAAACAATGTATCTGTAAGTTTCCGTCCAGGTTAAAGGATTGTTGTAATTCGTAATGTATTTAATCTTGATATTATCTTCCTCGATAAAATCCGTCTTACTTTTTTTGTCGATGAATTCTCGTGGAATTATTGCGGGATATTGTTGGGTCCAAGAAACAATGTGCACTTCCGCATTATCAAATTTCGCTAATGCTTTTGCAAGGGAAGTATTGTAATTAGAAATCCCTCCTTTAAATTTTGGTCCAGGTCCGAAACAAACAATTTTGATCATGCTTCTTTTTCGCTTTCTAGTTTTGCCAATGCCGCATTATACACTCTCTCCATTCCTTCTCTTACACTAATTTTAGGTTCCCAACCCAAAGTCTCTCTCACATAATCCATATTGCAATATCTAGCGTGTACACCTACTGGCTTGTCCAACAATCTTTTGATCTCAGGATCATAACCAGCAATGTCAGTTAAAACGCCAATGATCTCGATGAAACTGGTTAATTTGCCCATTCCAATATTAATAGCAGACCCATCTTTAATTTTATCCATTGCTGCCATTATACAATCTAGGACATCATCAATGTGCACAAAGTCTCTTCCTTGTTTTCCTGTTCCCCAAACTTCCACTGGATCTTCTCTATTGGCAATTCTTCTTGCGATTGCAGGAATTGGATACGTTAAGTTTTGATCTTCTCCATATCCAGAAAATGGACGAATACAGGTCACTGATAAATCATAATATTCCGCAGCGATCTTTGCTAGATATTCTCCAGTCAATTTCGACCAACCATAGGTCATGTCAGGTTGACCCATATTATTAAAATCAATGTCGGTTTCACTTAAGGCGATTGCTCCATCTTCTGTTTGAAGGTTTACAGGATAAGCAGCACTGGAACTTGGATAAAGGACCCTTTCTGGTTTTTGTCTACATACCCAGAAGAAAAATTCAGCATCAATAGCTAAATCTTGAGCGACCATCATTGGATCACCATCAATCGTCGCCCTTCCTCCTACAATTGCTGCAAAATGAAAAACATCTGCGAAGCCATCCATCTTGAGGTCATATTTCTTATTTAAGAAATCTTTGTCTGCAGTGATCTCTCTAAGGAAATTTCTAAAATCATCTTTTAAGAACAATAATCGACCATCTCCGAAAATTTCTATGTCTTTATTGGTTCCGGTTTGTGGATAATTAAGCCAAGTACTTGGATGCGTACCTACTAACAGATTATCTATAAATAGTACTCGATCATTAGTAGTTTCATAGAGCCTTCTGACCATATTTCTGCCTACAAATCCGCATCCTCCGGAGACTAAGTGAATTTTCATATTTGGGTTTGTTTATAAATGAGTATTCAAATTCTAATTGTCTTGCAAAATACTAAAATGTTATGAAGGTGATCAAAGAAATTAAGGATATAAATCTGATTTGAATAATAGGTACCAAAAGCTTGAGGAGTGGTATATTCCTTATTCAACGTGCTATTTTAGCATAATTTAAGGATAAGAAATCTTGTAATATTTTCGTTTACAGCGTACTAGGGGTTTCCCCTAGGCAAAAAATTAGAAATAATTCCTTACTTTTAAGCTTGTTTTTGAATTTACCCAAAGTCAAAAATTATCTACATTATGTTTAAATATTTACTCTCACTAGCATTGCTTGGCCTATTTTGCCTTGAAGCGACAAGTCAAAGTGCCGATGAAAATGGCCATTTTTTGGTTGAATTTGACAAATTCAGCCCTCCTGTAAAAGATATGATTGCTGCATTTGAAGGCAAATCTTTAATCCCTTTTATGGCATCCGACCTAAAAGGGAAAGAGCATTTTAATGGAAACTATAAAGGTAAAACGTTAGTATTATTCTTTTGGAAAAAGGATTGCTATACTTGTTTAGATCAGCTGCAAACTATAAATTCCATAAAGGAAGAATTCCCAGCTAGTGAATTGCAAATCATTTCCTTCTACGACGAAGAAAAAGCTAGTGCTCGCAATTATGTAAACGATTACAATGTTAAATTTCCCGTAATCGCCAATGCTGAAATTTTAAGTGAAGGAGCTTATGGTTCAGAATTAGGCTACCCACGCGTTTTCATTATAAATGAAAAAGGAATTACTAAAAAGGTTATTCCTGAGGAAGCATTTATGAGTTCTTCAAGTCCATTTTTGATGATTAAAGATCAATTGGAGAAGGTTGTTAAATAGAGACTTGAGACACTTTTTAAGAAAACTCCCATCATTAGACAGGTTTTAATTTTCTGAGGCCCTTTCTGGGCTTCTGTTTTTTTACCACAGTTTTGGAAATACTCTCAAACATCTAAAATTTTTTGAAAGCCGAACACCTTCCGATACGTCTTACACCTTCCGAACGTCCCACACCTTCCGAACTTGACACACCTTCCGAACGTCTATGAGCGCAGGAACAAAGTCTGACAGCGCAGCGGTCTTAAGTCTGTCGCAAAGCGACCCTATGGTAAATTCAGTAATTTATGCATCTGCATACTCAATTTCCATTTCGGATTAGCTTTACAATATTCAATGCAAGCTTTGGTATTAAATGCAGTATCAATACCATCTAAGGGTTGTAGATAGAAATGTTCGAAATCTAAATGTTCAAATTGGGAAGGTATGTTTTCGACTTGAGGGAATACTAATTTTAATTCATTTCCTTTAGTTTGAACGATCTCGGTATTTGCTTTTGGGCTTACACAAATCCAATCGATTGAGGAAGGAACTGGAAGGGTTCCATTGGTTTCAATTGCAATTTTGAAGTTAGCTTTATGAAATGCATTGATTAATTGTTCATCCATTTGTAACATGGGTTCGCCGCCCGTGCAAACGACTAGGAGCTCGCCATCTTGATTGGGCCACAATGACCGAATCAATCTTGTCAATTCATCTATTTCATATTTACCACCCTTGGTGCCATCTGTACCAAAAAAATCTGTGTCGCAAAAATTACAGATGGCATCTGCTCTATCTTCTTCTCTACCCGACCATAAATTGCATCCCGTAAATCTGCAAAAAACTGCAGGGCTACCGGCTTGCCCGCCCTCTCCTTGAATGGTGTAGTAGATTTCTTTTATTTTATACTTAGGCATCTTGGTCAATTATAGCACTAACTTCTATTTCAACAACCAACTTTGGATCCACTAAAGCGGAAACCTCTAACAATGTAGACACAGGGTTTATTCCTTTAAAAACAATGCCGTGTATTTTTCCTACAGCTTCAAAATCATTGATATTAGTAAGGTACATTCTTGTACGAATAACATCTTGCATCTTGGCACCAACTTTTTCTAATGCTAGGGCTATTTTCCCAAAGATCACCTCTGCTTGTTTACTGGCATTTTCAGGGTGCATAATTTTGTCATTAAGTACAGCAGTGGTTCCTGCAACTTCAACTACATTCCCCACTCTAATAGCTCTAGAATAGGCGACTTTTTGTTCCCAAATGGTATCTGTAGAAAAAACTTGCTTCATTATTCAAAATTTACTGCAAAAGTATTTAAATATGGATGAATTTTAGCGGATTGGGACAACTATTTATATAACACCGCGGGCTTTTAGCTCTAAATATTTATTAATGGTATTAACGGTTAAATCTTGTGGCTTAGTGAGAATAGAGTGAACGCCATTTCGTTTCAATTCTTTTACGACAAGCTCTTTTTCAAAAACGGTTGTTTCTGCAATAGCTTGTTGGTAAATTTCTTCCATTTTTTGAGGATTTGAATTAACTAAAACATCCAATTCTGTGTTATGAAAGAAGATGACCACCACCACATGCCTCTTTGCCATATTTTTAAAATATTTTAGTTGTCTTTTCATGGAAAAGAAACTTTCAAAATTTGTAAAAAGTAAAAGCAGACTTCTTTGATTAATCTTTGTGTGGACAAATGAATTTAGTAATTCAAAGTTGGATTCTAAATAATAGGTCTTTTGGTTAAAGAGCATTTCTTGCATCTTGAACATTTGCCTATTGGTCTTTTCTGCCTTTAACATGGAGCTCATTTTATTGGAGAAGGTCAGGAGGCCAGCTTTGTCTTGCTTTTTAATGGCAATATTGGCCATTACCAAACTAGCATTTATGGCATAATCTAATAGGCTTAATCCTTCAAATGGCATTCTCATTTGGCGACCTTTATCAATTACGCAATAAATTTGTTGAGAGCGTTGATCTTGAAACTGATTAACCATTAATCCATTTCTTCGAGCCGTTGCTTTCCAATTGATGGTTCTGGCATCATCCCCTTGTACGTAATCTTTTATTTGCTCAAACTCCATCGTGTGACCAAGGCGTTTAACTTTTTTTATTCCAAGATCTTTCAGGTTTTGAGTAAAAGCTGCAAACTCATATTTCTTCATCTGGAGGAAGGACGGATAAACTGGAAGTATCACCCCTTGATCCATAATAAATCTTCGACTTATGAAACCAATCGGTGAAGTCGCAAAAATATTGACCGCGCCAAAATCATATTCTCCTCTTTTGGTAGGCCGAATCGTATAATTAATTTCCTTATTTTCTTTCGAATATAATGAAACTTCCCATTTAGTATCCCGTCTTTGGAATTGAATTGGGAGCTCATCAATTATACTTAGCGAAGTGGAGAAAGTATATCTATTTTCCATTACAATCTTAAATGGATTTTCATCTCCATTAGACAGTTTCTCTGGGTAAATCCGAGAAGCAATAATTCCTTCTTTTGAATAGAGTATAAATATTTCAAAAGCACAAAGCGCTATGAATCCAAAAAACAAAATTTGTGCAATAAAAAATAAATGTGTAAATGAAAAACTAATAATAAAAACTAGGATAATAATTACCAAGGCAATATAGAACCTGTTATTAATAAATAAATTTTTCATCGATCTAATTCGTTTTTATCTAGGAACTTCTAGAGATTGAATAATTTGCTTGATCAATTTCCCGCTGCTATCCCCTTCCATTTCTTTTTCTGGAGTCAATACAATTCTATGATTTAAAATAGGTTCAGCAAGATCAATTATATCCTCAGGCGTCACAAAGTCTCTTCCTCTAATCACTGCCATTGCTTTAGCAGCTTTCAGTAATCCTAAAGATGCTCTTGGTGAAGCTCCAATCAAAATATTATTATTTTTTCTTGTGCGTTGTACAAGTTGAGCGATGAATCTAATTAGATTATCTCCTACGTGAATCTGATTGACCAAAGCCCTATTAGTTTTGATACTTTCTGCACTAAGAATGGCTTTTATTTGACTTAAATCATTTTTGTTATTCATTTTATGGAAACCATTGATGATACTTATTTCATCTTCCAAGTTTGGATAATCTACATTAACTTTAAATAAGAATCGATCCATTTGCGCTTCAGGTAACCGGTAGGTTCCTTCCATATCAATTGGATTCTGTGTAGCAACAATCATAAATGGTGTTTCCATTTTATAAGTATGTCCATCAATTGAGACTTGCTTTTCTTCCATTACTTCAAATAGGGCAGCTTGTGTTTTCGCAGGCGCTCGATTGATCTCATCAATTAAAACAATGTTTGAAAAAATCGGCCCCGATTTGAATTCAAACTCAGAAGATTTAAAATTAAATACCGATGTACCTAGCACATCTGACGGCATTAAATCAGGTGTAAATTGAATTCTTGAAAAATCAGTATCTACCGTTTTCGCTAATATTTTCGCGGTTAACGTTTTCGCCAAACCTGGCAAGCCCTCAATCAGCACATGACCGTCGGCTAATAATGCAGCAATTAATAAATCCACCATTTTTTCTTGACCAACTATAATCTTAGCTACCTCTGCTCTAATTTTATCAATCATTTCCTTTACATGGCTTAAGTCTGTCCGACTTTGAAACATGGCAGCGCCTTCTTCTCTTCTCTCATTGGTTTGATCGTGCGGATCCAAATTATCCATATCTGGTTTATTCGTTTCTTCCATAATTAATTTCTTTTATAAAATTGATTAAGCTTTTTTGTTAGTTCAACTAATTGTACTCCATTTACTTTGTCACTTGATTGTGTCTTTTTTATTAGATTAAAAAGATTAACAATAAAATCTTTGGGATGTCCTGATTTAATAGCTATCTGATTTATCAAACCTTCATCAAATTTTAAATCATTAATGAAATAATTAGTTTTAAGGTAAGCTCTAAAAAAATTGATTTTCTTTCTAACGATATTGGCATGTTCTCCCTTCAAGTAATATAAAGTACCTACCGTATTTAAAAATTCTAAACTTTCATTCTTCAATGGCTTGACTATTGGTATGACGCGTTGTTTTCTTTTACCATTGAAAATTAAAAACAGCAAGGATCCAGCTAATAACAATAACCAAGCCCATTTCAATTGAATGGAAGATAATAGAATTCCTAATGGGTTTTTTGATTCATTGAAGTTTTTAAATTTATAATATTCATCCCAGAAGGTTGGCTTATCTTTTAAGTTTGATAAACAAAGTGCGGCATAGTTTGCATTGTGATTATTAAGCATCGCATAATTTGTGAATGCATAGGGAAAGCAATGCAAGAATACCTCCCCTTTACCTATTTTTAATTTTAAGAAATTCGTTGCCATTTGATCATCGCCATAATAGCCAAGTGCAGTAATCTCATTATCTAAGTTATGCAAGCGCAAAGATCGAGTTAATCCAGGATCTTTGAAATAATAAGCTGAATCTGTAATATCTGGATGAATAAAATTTAAATTAAATGAGTCCTTCTCTAACTTAACAAAAGCCTCAATATCTTTTTTTAAATGATACTCCTGACTCAAACCTAAGGTGTCTAAAAATTGGTCAGAAAATTCGATAGCACTTATGAAAAGTGCATTCCCCTGAGATACAAATTGTAGAAGATACTCAACATCCAATTCAGAAGGTTTAAAACTATTATTAATTATTATATAATTATTAGCTTCTTGATCCTCTACTTTATTTTCATTGTATCTCTTTATAAAAGTATAGGGCGTTTCATCAACCACAGTGATGGATTTTGTAAACATTTCATCCATTTCATTAAATAAAATATCTGATCCATAAGGTATACTATCATTTTTTGAAAAAGAATCACTCCAATCTAATTTTTTAGGCATCAGCACTGCAATAGCTACCATTGCTATTAGGTAAAAGGCGCCTAGATATTTAGTTTGTTTTGTAATTACCTTGGAACTCATGTGGATGATTTTGAATTGTAAATTGATTTAAATTCTCTGGCCGCATTGGCATAAGTGTATTGATCCACCTCTAATTTCCCGTACCATGCATAATCATAGATATTTGCTGCTTTTGCATAAGCGCTTTTCAAATTTCTATTTTTTATCTCGTAATAATAGTCCGAGTTCGTTTTGTGTTCTTTAAAATGGATTAGATTATTCCCATCTAAATATTTGAGCAATTGCAAAAAGTGATATCTGATTGCCATTCGATAATCTCCTGCTTTTTCTGCATTGGAAATTAATTCGAATAAATCTTGGCCCATCTCTTCTTTAGTCAAATTAATTTGAAGATCAGAGACTTTTTCTTCCTTTCGGAAAATAGAAACGCCAGTGGTATCCATTAAAAATTTTATTAGAAAAACAATCCCTGAAATAATGAATAGCCATTGTACTACTTTCCAAAATGAATTTTCATTCTCTCGTCCTATTAATTCCCTAAACCAATTGGTAACTGCAGACCAAATACGGCTGAATAATCCTTCCTGATATTGGGCTTTAATCCCGTAATCGTAATTACCCTTTTTTAGATACGCCTCAAGGCTTAGAGAATCAAAATAACGCCAATCCACTTCCGAAGAATCCATTGGTGGATTATATTCAACTGAAGCTTCTTCAATGGTAAAACTATCCATTGATACCACTTCACTGGTATCTTGGGCATTTGAAAAAAGAACCAAGCATAAAAAAAATAAGCTATATAAAATACGTTGCCTCATTAAAATTCCCCTTCATTTTCAAAAAATGAATCTTCTTGATTTCCTATGGTATTAATTCTATTAAATAAACTGCTTCCTTCTTTTAATTCAATAATGGAATAATAATATAAGGACATGCCTGAAAAATAAATGGTGTAGGTTAAGATTGATCCCAGTAAAGAAAATATTAAACTAAGCGCACCTAAGGAGCCTAAATCTGGATTACCTCCGTCAAGACCCGTTGATACCATTTCCATGATTTGCATTATTTGGATGGGCAAAACAAAGATGTAGCCGATTACAGAAATAATAATGCCTAGAACTATAAGGATTCCAAATGTGTACCACCATCTACCTTTAATTAACTCGAAAGAATGTTTTATAGACTCAAAAGCACCCAACTTTTTATCATTATTTATAATAGTTGGGAACTGAAAAATTATTGACACCCAAACCAAAAATATGAAAAGCCCAAAACCAGCAAATCCACCTAAAACCCCAGAAACCGAAAATAATAAACCTGTTAATAATGATCCACCCAGAATTAAAACAAAAACACTAAGAATACTAAGGATATAAGTGATCAAATTTGAGCCTAAATTTCGATTAAAATTTTCTTGAAAGACGCTATATTCTACCTGTCCTCCTTTAATTTCTTTAAGACCTAAAATGATGCTCAAGGTAATATGAATAACAAAAAATATGCAAATAACCAATCCTAAATAATACAAACCCATACCTAGACCAAGGCTTTGAATAATGGCCATGGGATCTGACAAGTCAGGATTTGCTAACGCATTAGCTGCTTCCCCTCCCAAGAAATAAATGGCAATACTACTTAAAATAAAAACGGGAAAAACATATATCAATAATGCTTTAAAGAATATCTGATAATTTTTGGTAACCACTTTAAAAGCGTCCCCAATGATTTCGCCAAAAGAGCGAATTTTTTGAATTTCGAAATTAGCTAAGGTGTTCATCTAATTTAATTTGTCTAGGATAAATAATAAAATACCATATGATAAAAGCGAAGGAAATAAAGATAATGGTCAATCTTCCAATTGACCCCATTTCCATATAATGTCTCGTAAAATAGCTTTCAATAAATGCAGCAGCCACAATTATAGGTAAAAGACCAATCATTATCTTTAAAGCCCTTTTTGCTCCCATAACGATGGAATCTACCCTACTGTAAGTTTTTGGAAATAACATCGAATTTCCTAAAACAATTCCTGCACCGCCTGCTAAAACGATGCAAGATAATTCTAAAGCGCCATGAATAAAAATGGTGCTCAATGCAATTCCGATAAGTCCTTTATGAACGAAATGGTATAGAAATGCACCTACCATTATTCCATTAAACATTAAAATAAAAGCTGGCATGATTGAAGTCATTATTCCAACGGCAAAAGCTGTCAAGGAAACCCTAACATTGTTAATCGCTATTTTTGCAAACATGGCTTCCGAAGAAGCACTTTTATAAATGGCCATCGGGTCACCTGAATCAATATTTTCTTGAGTGGTATTTACATAATCATCCCCAACAATTAATTTCAAATATTCTGCATCTTGAGAGGAAGAAAACACACCTATCGCAATAGCTATTAAAAAGATGACCAATGCAGCAAGCATCTCTGGGTAACTTTCTTTGACCGCTAGCGGCACTTCGTATTTCCAAAAAGTTTTAAACCGGCTAGCTTTCTCTCTTTTATTGGCATAAATTTTTTGATGAGCTTTTACAGATAAGCTATTCAAATAATGTAGCAATTTTGATGAAGGATAGAAGGTTTGAGTATATGAAAGATCATCCGTAACCTGAATATATAGCTCTGCAAGTCTATCTGGTTCAAGCGAAGCATTTTGACCATTCAAATAGTGCTCAAACTCCTTCCATTTAGCTTTATTCGCCTCAATAAACTGGATCTCTCTCATAATTATTTGAATATATAAAAACTTTTTTTCAATTTGTAATTCTATGAATGAAGGAATTAATATTAGAACAGCCCAAAACGTCACTTTGAACTATAATATTGGGTCACTTGGAGACAGAATTGTAGCAGCAATAATAGATAATATTATTAAAGCAGCTTATTTTATGATCATCTATTTTGTTATTATAGGAGCTCTAATAGGCGAATTTTTCGCCGGAGCAGCAATTGCCGCCGTATTGTTTTTACCTGTAATGTTTTATTCTTTATTCTTTGAAATATATTGGAATGGCCAAACTCCAGGAAAAAAAGCAATGAACCTACAAGTAGTTTCGATGGATGGAAATCAAGCCACCATGAGCCAATATTTAGTGAGATGGTTGATGAGGATTGTTGACTTTACGATTTTATGGGGATTAATTGCTTTAATTGTGGCCGCCGTAAATGAAAAGACCCAGAGAGTTGGAGATATCGTAGCAAACACATTGGTAATTAGCACAAAAAATAAGGTTAGTTTACATCAAACTATACACGAAGATATTGTTGATAGTTATGAACCTATGTATTTAGAAGCGATGAATTTGAGTGGGAATGATGCTGCTATTATTAAAGATGTGTTGATAGCGAGAGTAAAAGGCGCTGATGAAGTAATTGTTATTCAAACTGCTGATAAGGTAGCTCAAAGTTTAGATGTGCAATATTTAGAACCACCATCAAAATTTTTAAAAACCGTGTTGCGAGATTACAACCATTTTCAAAAGAACTTGCCAATGTAAATGCTAATCACTTTATAATCGATAAATCTTTTATAATATCGTTTCCTAGAAATTTATCGTCTTTATTGTAAAAACATTTTCGTTCTTTAGAAAGGCGAACGCCGTTTGCTTTTACTTCCCAATTTAGTAAAATGTTTTCCCCACCATTTTTATCTTCCTCATGAAAAAATTGATAACTAATTAATGCGTAAGAATTTGGGTCAAAATAAAAGTACTATGTCTCTTTTCCCACTGCTTTATTATAGATAACTTTTAATTTTAGTGCATACTGATTAAAGGAAGTGACACGTTCAACCCGCTCATGAACAATAGTCCCTTCGTATTTTAGTTTCATGGGTTAGCCATATAGATAAATTTGGTAATCCCTCCAAAAACTTGGTGCCATCACATGTCAATCTAAACTTTCTATTTCTTCATCAATAAAATCATCCTTTCTATTATTTAATTCATGTTGACCATTATCATTGGATAAAGACTATTTAATTTTATCATTATCACGACTATTTTCTTGAATGAAAGCTCCATTGGTATAAAAGCGGCAAGTGGTAATTTTTGGCGCTCGTTGTGGACTTTCCTGTTCTAAAGATAACTGCCAATTCTTAGCAGACCATTTGCCTTTTGGGTCATGGTATTGAACAGATTTCTCCAATAACTGGGATCCTGTTAAATCACCATTTTGTTCTGAATTAAAATTAAGGATGAAGACAAACAGTAAAAGCAAATATTTCATAAATAGTTATTTCATTTAACCACTATGAAATAAAGATAAATAATTATTTCCCTTTTCCTTGAAGTAGTATAAGTACCGTGTAGAATAGTATTTTAAAATCTAAGGCTAAGGATTGGTTTTCAATGTATAGTAAATCTAATTTCAAACGTTGAATCATTTCGTCTACTGAGGAAGCATAGCCGTACTTCACTTGTCCCCATGAAGTAATGCCTGGTCTAACTTTTAACAAATGCTTTACATGAGGTGCGCGCTTTTGGATTTGTTCAATAAAATATTTCCTTTCTGGTCTTGGACCTACCAAAGACATTTCTCCCTTTATTACATTATAAAATTGAGGAAGTTCGTCAATTCTATATTTTCGCATCAATCCTCCCCATTTTGTACATCTTGGATCATTATCATTTGATAGTGCGGGCCCTTGATCTTCAGCATTCATAAACATAGATCTAAACTTAACAATGTTAAAAGGTTTTCCATTTATACCGATTCTTTCTTGCAAAAAAAAGATAGGACCAGGTGAAGACAATTTCACTCTAATGGCAGAAAATAGAAGTAATGGCGAAAATAGGAGTAAACCAAATAAACTCCCAAAAATGTCCATTCCTCTTTTAATTAATCTTTGCCATTTGGGCATCATTTCACGTTCTATCTCGATTAAGATTGCACCATAAACATGATTCATTTTCACGGAACCTAACATGATGTCATACATATCAGGAATTATTTTAACCAGTAATTGTTTATCGTAATCAAATAAGACATTTAATATTTCTTTAAGTCGGTTGTGTTCTGATGTTTCAATGGCGACAATGGCTTCTTCTATTTCATAATCTTGTACAATCGTTTCTATGTCCTTTATTTTTCCTAATACTTGTAACTTCTCACCAAGCAAATTTTTACTTCTTCCATTAGTATCAACAAAACCAACGAATCGATAACCTAAACTATTTTTTCTGTTGTTTAAATCATTATACAAATCAATAGCTTTTTGATCACCACCGATCATTAAAGTATTGAAACCTACTTTTCCAGTTTTCAATTTTCTACTGGCACGAGTCAGGATCAACATTCGAACAAAACTAGTAATGGCGAAATGCAAAAAGAAAAGTCTAAAAAAAGATTTATAGTAAGATGTATAGTCTATAATTAAATCATCTAAAATCAGGGTAAAGAAAATAATAAGACAGCCAAAGAAAGACAACAGTAAGGTTCTTCCAAAGGTGGCAAGTCTAGATAATCGATAAATATCTTTGTATTTATCAAAAATGGAGTAAAACAAAATCCAACAAATCGGAATGATAATTATTCCGAAGAAAAAATTTTGGTCTTCTAAAAAACGCCAATCAAAAATATTAGATTCTCCTTTACTTCTTAATGTAAAGAACAATGCCCAGACGATAAGTGCAGCTAGAAAATCTCCACTCCAATAAATAATATTATCTAATCGCCTTTTTTGCTTCATTACAGATAAACCAATTTAATATTATCTAAATAGATATTACCAGTAGCTCCTGCATCCTCCTCCAACATGGCATCGATTAAAACACGGTAGGTGGGTAGTTGGGAAAGCTGTAATTCTGTTGTAAGATTAATATAAACTTTGTTCCAATCTTCTTTTTCTCGGAGTGTCAAAATTAATTGGCTAACATCATTTACATTAGGATCATAACCTATTAAACCAATACTAAATTGAATATCATTCTTATAATCAAATTCAAGATAAACGGCAGAACCATTGGTGGGCAATTCGTCTAACCTAATTTCATTAGCCACTCTAATAAAGTTATTGGTTTGTGTAAGATTAATTTTTCCTGATCGAGATCCGCTTTTAGCTTCTTCTGAAGTACTACTTAAAGCAGTTCCAAGATTACCATCCACTTCAAAATTAAAAATTTGATTAGATTCGAAACTTTCTACAAATGCGAACTTAACATTGCTTTTATAACTGAATACAGGAACTATTGTATCAATTTCTGCAGCTACCAAATTAACCGTTTGTATAATCGTTTCAAACATTGGGTACAGTTCTGGAGTGGTAATGATGCCATTATCTTTAATACCCGCAAAAATCTCAATCTTAGTATCTCCAGATTCCAGAACAGGTACCGTAGCAGGTAAATTATACGCTCCTAGCAATAAATCATTAGCATAAACCCAAACTTCAGTAATTTTTTCAGTTGCCGCCCCCTGGCCTGCGGTGGTCTGTAGGCTAACGCTGGGAATGTATACATAAGACGGGATTTGCTCCTCCTTATCTAAGGAGCATGAAGTAATAAATACGGATAACACTATAATTGCAAAATATATATTTCTAATTGGCATATTTTGTTCCATTTGTTTTTCCCTGATCAATTGCAGTCAATATTGATTTTACCACCTTTAAGGCTTTAATTCCAGCTTGCATATCAACCACTACTGCTGTGTCATTAATTACACTATTAGACAATGCACTTAATTCATCTAATATTGCATTGTTACTCACTATTTCAGGCATATTGACGTCAATCCATCTCTTTTTATTTTTCACCTCTAGCTCCATCAGATTTGGATTTTCTGATTTTAACTTTGCTTCTTCATCTAATAGCCTAATTACTTCTAACTTTTTAGCTAAAAAATCAATACTGATATACGCGTCTTGTTGGAACATTCTAAGCTTTCGCATTTGTTTCAAACTGATTCTACTTGCGGTCAAATTTGCCACACAACCATTTTCGAATTCAATTCTCGCATTACAAATATCGGGGCTATCACTCATAACACTGACTCCGCTTGCATGTACATTTTTTATTTCTGAATCAACCATATGTAAAACAATGTCAATATCGTGAATCATTAAATCTTGAATCACTGAGACATCAGTACCCCTTGGGTTAAACATTGATAAACGGTGACCTTCGATAAACATTGGATTTAAAAGCTGTTCTTTTAAACCCAAGAATGCAGGATTAAAACGTTCTACGTGACCGATCTGCACCTTCCGATTATGAATTTTATTTAATTCAATTAAAGCCTCGGCCTCGTCAATGGTATGGGTAATCGGCTTTTCTATAAAAACATCCTTATTAGCTTGGATTGCTTTTTTAGCAATTTGAAAATGTTCTGGTGTTGGAGTAACAATATCAACAACATCAATGGCAGCTATTAAATCTGCTTCCGTGGCATACCGCTTGATGCCTCTTTTGACTAGCTCTTGAGCATTTTCATCTGATGGGTCATAAAAGCCAACTAATTCATAATTGTCAATCTGTTGAATACATTTAATATGAATTTTTCCTAAATGGCCAACACCAAATACCCCAATTTTTAGTTTCATCGATAATTTCTTAAAATCCATGCAAAGATTAATATCAATACAATTAATATGGAAGAAAAAGTTACACTCAATTTTATATCTCTTACAAATCGACTAATATCATCTTGTAATTCAGGATACTTCGGGTAAATTTCATTTTCCATTTTTTTACTATTAAAAAAATGACTAGAGTTAAATTCAACTCCTTTCTTTTTCAACAACTTATAGCTTCTTATTACTCTTATTCGAAAATAGACGCTAGTCAATAACATCAAAACGAATAAAATTATGATTAAATATAAATAGTTAGTCATTATAAGAATGATTTGGCATTGGCAAGCGCTGTTTTCAAACCTTCCACTTTTGTCCCTCCGGCGGTAGCGAAAAATGGTTGACCTCCTCCACCACCATTAATATCTTTGGCTAATTCTTTCACAATAGTGCCTGCATTTAAGTCATATTTTTTCGCTAATTCCTTGTTGATAGAAACCATAAGTTGAGCCTTCCCATTAGAATGGGTTCCAATCACGATAAAAGCATTTCTTACTTCATGATCCAATTGAGCAATTAAGTGTTTCAATGCTTTGGTATCAGTAATGGATACTTCTGTGCTTAAAAAATTGATGCCATTTATATTTTCAAATTTACTTACCAGATCACCTTTCAAATTACCGGCTTCCTTAGCCAATAATTGTTCAATTTGTTTTTTCAATTCTTTATTTTCCTCTAATAAAGATTGAACAGATTGGCTCACATTCTTTGGATTTTTAAACTGACTTCTAATGGATGTCAATTCTTCTATTTCCTTGTTCACAAATTGCTCAGCTGCAATGGAGGTCAATGCCTCAATTCTTCTTACTCCCGCAGCAATGGCCCCTTCACTAATGATTTTAAATTGGCCAATAACTCCAGTGGCATTTACATGACAACCTCCACATAGCTCTCTAGAATAATCAGGATCAAAGGTGATCATTCTTACCTCATCTCCATATTTCTCTCCAAATAACATTATGGCTCCAGATTCCTTTGCTTGGGCAATTGGAATGGATCTATCTTCTTGTAAAGCAATATTCTCTCTTATTTTTTCATTTACGCGATGTTCCACCTTTGCGATTTCTTCTTTGGTCATTTTTTGGAAATGAGAAAAATCAAATCTAAAATATTTCTCATTTACTAATGATCCTTTTTGCTGCACGTGATCACCTAGTACTTCTCGAAGAGCTGCATGCATTAAATGAGTTGCCGTGTGATTATTTTCCGTAAGCGCTCTTTTCTTTGAATTAATTTGAGCCTTAATTGCAACCTTTAGCTCCATTGGAATTTTATCAACTACATGGATAATTAAATCATTTTCTTTGACAGTATTCAGCACTTGTACTTTCTCTTCTCCAAAATAAAGTAATCCCTTATCTCCAACTTGCCCACCGCCTTCAGGGTAAAATGGAGTCTTATCCAAGACCATTTGAAACTGATTTTTATCTTTGATTTTTACGGTTCGATATTTTAAAAGATGAGTACTATCATTATTATGATGATCATAACCGATAAATTCAACATTACCATCTTTAACCTGCTCCCAATCACTGACTTCTTTTTTGGCATCTGCTCTACCTCTATTTTTTTGTTCTTCAAGTGCGATTTCAAAAGCAGGTTCATCTACTTTTAAACCTCTTTCCTCTGCAATTAATCTCGTCAAATCAATTGGAAAACCGTAGGTATCATATAATTCAAAAGCTGCTTGACCAGCTACAATTCCATTGCTATTTTCTAACTGATCAAACCGTTTTAAGCCTTCGGCTAAGGTTCTCAAAAATGAACGTTCTTCCTCTTGTATTACTTTACTAATAAAATCTACTTGTCCTTTTAATTCTGGAAAAACATCCCCAAAAAAATCAGCCAACAAAGGAATTAATTTATATACAAAAGGTTCTTTTATGTCCAAGAATGAATAATAATAGCGAACTGCTCTTCTCAAAATTCTACGGACCACATAACCTGCTCCAGTATTGGACGGAAGTTGGCCGTCGCCAATTGTAAATGCTACAGCTCTGGTATGATCTACCACTACTCGCATTGCAATATCTGACTTATCCTTTAGGTCGTAGGAGTAGGTATATTTTTTATCAGACTCTTTTTCTATAAAATTTATAAAAGGTAAGAAAACATCCGTATCGTAATTGGACGTTTTATTTTGTACAGCCATGCAAAGTCTCTCAAAGCCCATTCCAGTATCTACATGTTTTGCAGGTAGATTTTCAAGTGTTCCGTTCGCCTTTCTATTGTATTGAATAAATACTAAATTCCAAATCTCTATTACTAAAGGATCATCTTGATTTACTAAGGTAGCTCCATCTATTTTGGCTCTATCTTCATCACTTCTTAAATCAATATGAATTTCTGAGCAAGGACCGCAAGGGCCTTGATCGCCCATTTCCCAAAAGTTATCTTTTTTATCGAAATATAAGATTCGATCTTCAGGCACCCATTTTTTCCAAAAATCCACTGCTTCAGTATCTGGATCTAAGCCTTCAGATTTATCCCCTTCAAAAACAGAAACGTATAGTCTATTAGGATCTAAGCCATATTTTTCAGTCAATAATTCCCACGCCCAATTAATTGCTTCTTTTTTGAAATAATTGCCAAAAGACCAATTTCCCAACATTTCAAACATAGTATGATGGTAACTGTCAATTCCGACTTCTTCTAAGTCATTATGTTTACCGGATACTCTCAAACATTTTTGAGTATCAGCAACTCTTGGAGATTTTGGTTCCTTATTCCCAAGAAAGTAATCCTTAAATTGGTTCATACCGGCATTGGTAAACATTAGCGTAGGATCGTTTTTGTTTACGATTGGAGCAGAAGCTACAATCTCGTGTTCTTTATCCTTAAAGAAATCGAAAAATGTCTGTCTGATGGTTTTTGAATCCATAGTTTTACAGATTTTTTTGAATTTAAAAATTTTAAAATGCTCAAAAAAGGTCAAAAATTTAAATTAAACATAATTGGAATGCAAATTCTTTTAAGGGTCAGTGATTTATGTAAAATCAGAACAATTATATTTAAAAAATATTTATGCTCTAACATTTTGTAAATCAGACTTCTTGAGCTATTTTTGTGCACAGCTCAACCTCCCATGATCAGAGCTAATCCAATAGGTTGCAAAAGTACATTAATTTACCAAGTAGGTATTACTTGGACAATGAAAAATCTAAATGCGGAGAGAGAAATTTATTTACAACGAAAAGACGTTACAATACGAAAAGCACAAGGCAAGTTCCCAAGAGAGAATTTTCCGATCAGTCGGAATTCTTTGCTCTGTTTTATTTACCGCCTTTATTTTAAACTTTGTAAGAAACGAATATTTTCCTAGCTCTAAGGAATTGGCCCTTACGAGGGAGATCAGTCAAATGAAGAACCAATACCAAGGTATGGATATGCAGCTTGAGCGTATGACTTCTGTTCTAAGTAATATACAAGAAAGAGATGCGACTGTTCACCGTTTTATGTTTGGAATGGATCCGATTGATAATGCCATGTGGGAAGGTGGTGTAGGTGGTCACGAACAATTCAAGAATTTAGTGATGTATAAGAATTCTGGAAAGATGTTAGTAAACACTAAACAGAAAGTTTCTCAATTAGAAAGGCAAATTTATTTACAATCAAAATCTTTAGATACTTTAGAAGTATTGGCAAGTGCCAAAGAAGATATGATTGCTTCCATTCCTTCTATAAAACCAATTCGAGAAGATAAATTAAAACGTCAAATCAGATCACTTTCTGGATTTGGAAAGAGAATGCACCCTGTCCATAAAGTAATCAAAATGCACACTGGTATTGATTTTACATGCCCAATTGGAACGTCAATTCAAAGTACTGGAAAAGGGAAAGTAATTGCTGTTAAAAAATCAAGAACTGGATATGGAAATCATGTGATTATAGATCATGGATATGGCTATCAATCCTTGTACGGTCACTTAAGTGTTGTTGACGTAGAGGTAGGGCAAGAGTTAATCAAAGGAGAGCACATTGGTTCTGTAGGAAATACAGGAACTTCTACTGCTCCGCACTTGCATTACGAAGTTCGTTTTAAAGGTAAACCAGTTAATCCGATTCACTATGTAATGGATGGATTAAGTCCTAAAGAATATGAAGAATTGGTAGCTAAAGTTTCTATTGCCAATCAATCATTTGACTAGTATCAAATAACTACAATATATTCAAAACCTGTTTTTCAAAGCAGGTTTATTTTGCTAGATTCGTTTAGGTTAGTCGAGTTTTAACTTAGATATAGTCTATGGTATTGGATTTGGACGAATTTAAGTTGTAATATATCCGTAATGCATAAAATCAGCCATAAGCTTAAACATTGCTTTAATTGTGACACAGAATTACCAGCAATGGAAAATTACTGTCCTAATTGTGGTCAGAAAAATTCGGATGGTAAACCAAGTTTTAAGGAATTGATTTCAGAATTCTTTTCTAGCATATTTAATTTAGATTCTGCATTCTTCAATGCGATGAAGCATCTTTTCATTCCTGGAAAGTTGACCACTGCATATTTTGAAGGCAAGCGAAAACGGTATACTGGTCCATTGCGCATATTTTTTGTTTGCGCCATAATCATGATCTATTGTATTGCTCACTTATTCACAAGCACCGGATTATCTGATTCTGAAATTTTAAAAGATATTGATCGACCTGTTGATACGGATAGTTTATATCAAAAAATTCACGATGAACATTTTAATAAAAACTTAGACAGTATTATTCTAGATTCAATCATTCATGAAATAAAGCTCCAACAAAACCCTTTTACAGATAGTGATATACTAGATGTCAATTTTGTTCAAAATAAAGACGGAAAAAATGTCCAGTTTTTATTATATGACGTTATGCATCTAGAAGAAGATGAACTTGTTGAAAAATATGAAGTTGAAGGATGGTTTGATGTTATGATCGTTCATCAAATGTCAAGACTAAGAAAACAGCCTACTATGGCTGTTCGGTTCCTCTTGAGTAATTTGGTTTGGATGATGATACTTTTAATGCCTGCATTGGCCTTCTTTTTTAAATTTATTTATATTAGAAGAAAACGATTCTTTGTAGAACATCTCGTTTTTTTATTGCACACTCATTCCGTAATCTTTCTGATTTATGCTTTAATGTTTGTTTTCATTGAAATAAACCATGATAGTGAAACTATAAATATAAGTGGTGCCTATTGTATGTTGCTCCCATTGTTAGCATTATTCTTCTTTTTTCTAAGTATCAAGTTTTATTACAAACAAGGTTGGTTCAAAACTTTAATGAAGTTCATTTTAATCATTACTATTTATAATATTCTCTTTTTGTTTTTTCTACTGATTATGGCCATGTTTAGTTTGATAATATTCTAAATTTGTAGCATGAATTCATTAGAGGATAAATATGAAGTGGTGATAGGATTGGAAGTTCATGTACAGTTGAATACCCAATCAAAAGCATTTTGTGGCGATCCTAATCTATTTGGAACAGCGCCCAATAATAATATTAGTATCATATCTTTAGCTTACCCAGGGACATTGCCAAAAGCAAACAAAACCCACATTCGTTCTGCAATAAAAATGGGTCTTGCTATAAATAGTGAGATTAATCACCAAATTTACTTCGATCGCAAAAATTATTTCTATCCCGATCTTCCAAAAGGTTATCAAATAACGCAAGACAATCAGCCTATCTGTCTTGGGGGAGAATTTATTTTAAAATTAGTAAAAGGAGAAAGACACATAAGAATTCATCATATTCATATGGAGGAAGATGCTGGGAAATCAATTCATGATCTGTCAGACAAGTACACGCTATTAGATTATAACCGAGCAGGCGTTCCATTGCTAGAGATGGTAACAGAGCCGGATTTAAGATCTGGAGAGGAGACGCTTCAATTCATTGAAGAAGTGCAAAGGTTAGTAAGGTATTTAGAAATTTCAGATGGTAGAATGGAAGAAGGATCATTGCGAGCGGATTGCAATATTTCTGTAAGACCAAAAGGACAAGAGGCTTATAATAACAGAGTAGAAATCAAGAATGTAAATTCGAAAAAATTTGCTAAAAAAGCGATTGAATTTGAGACTGTTCGTCAAATCAAAATAATGGAAGAAGGCGGAACAGTTAAACAAGAAACAAGAGGCTTTGATGTTCAAAAGGGGATTACCATACCGCAAAGAGAAAAAGAAAATGTTCATGATTACCGATATTTTCCTGAGCCTGATTTATGCCCAATGGAAATAGATGAAGCCTATTTAAATGGTATCAAGGCTGAAATGCCTCTATTGCCAGAAGCAATGAAAGCAAAATTGATAGAAACATATAAATTATCGGATTATGATGCTGATATTTTAAGCAGAGAGAAAGAGGATGCGGAGTACTTTATGCACTTGGCCGAAGAAGTTGAAAATGAAGATTTATCCAAATTGGTCATTAATAAAATATTACCGTGGAAAGGGGAATCCAATACAATCGGAGATTTCCCTATCTCTAGTAAAAATATTATTGCCTTGTTAGCTTTGATTAAATCAGGCAAAATAAGTGCTGCCGCTGCCTACTCTAAATTATTTCCATTAATGCTCAACTCTGATGGGAAACCCGCCGCAATAGCTGAAAAAGCTGGCCTTTTAATAGCTGGTGATCTAGATTTAGAAGCATTACTAGCGGAAGCCATTAAAAAACATCCAAAGAAATACGAAGAATTGCTAAAAGGTAAGAAACAATTTATAAATTTGTTTATGGGAGAAATCATCCGCTCTTCAAAAGGTAAGGCCGATCCTGAAAAGGCCAAAAATCTCATCCTCCAAAAGTTATAATTTTTCAATATAGAAAAAATAAATTGTGTATATTTGTTGATTATCAAGCTATTACTATAGCTTTGTAAAGCATAAATTTAACTATGATCCCTAATATATCAGCTTTAACGAAATTATATTATACCATTGGTGAGGTAGCAGAAATGTTTGATGTTTCCAAGTCTTTGATCAGATACTGGGAATCTGAATTTAGTATATTAAAACCTGGTAAAAATCGGAAAGGAGATAGACGTTTCACGAAGCAAAATATTGAGCAATTAGCCATCATATACCACCTTGTCAAAGAAAAGGGCTATACACTTGATGGTGCTAAAAATGAAATAAAATCTAGTCGGAGTGCACAAAAAGCAAGGATTCAACTTCTTGAAAAGCTAATTCAGATCAAGGATGGTTTGGCGAATTTGAAAGATGAATTGTAAGGGGATGAAGGTGGTTTAGGGTTTAGTGAAAATAAGATCTGATTTATTGAAGATACTTTTACGTTTTGCATTTAAGATTTGAGATTTTACATTTATATAGCTTCTCCTCGCACGATCAAAAACCAAAGTTTAGCTCTATTTTTCAACTGCTTAATTTGTATTTTAATAAAATCTTGGTTGGCTTTCAACAGTTTTAATTGCCTTTGATTTAGAAAGAAGACTGAACTCTCCCCTAATCTAAATTTAATTTGTTCAACATTTAAAAGCTGTTCATAACGAATCAAATTTTCGCCCAGTATGGTTTTCTGTTCGTTAAAAGCTAGTTCTGATTGCAATCCAATTTGAATTTTATTTTGAATAGATAAATTTTTCAATTCAAACTCATATTCATTTTCTCTTGCATCTAATTTAGCTAATTGTAATTCCGCTCTAGCTTTCCTATTTCGAATAGGTACTCCAAATTGAAGTCCGAATTTGAAATTATCAGTTATAAATACATCATTAAAATTTTCAAAACTAAACAATGGATTGTAATTAACATTGAGTACCGGCTTAGTTAATTCTTTTCTTAATCTTATATCAAGATCAATCATTGATTGTTTATTTTGATTGAGTAGCAACTGAGGATGATTGTTAATCCATTGATTAAGATTAACATTGATTTGGGATAATTGGGAGAACAAAATAGATCCATCCATTTCTTCTGGTATTCGACCATCTTGCAGCTCCATAGGAATAAAACCATCTTGCCATAAATAATTATTTAAATCAATCTCCGCATTTATAAAAGCTTGTTCGCTCTCAATTTGTTGTTCTATAAAACTTTGCCAATTTACGTAAGCTTCTAAGGTATCAATGGCCGGCCGATCTCCAGACGTAAAACCAGCCTTTACGATGTCTAAATTATTTTTTGATATGACAGTAATTTCTCTGACCGTCGTCAAAATAGTATACCTAAATTGCCATTCAAAATAAGCTTCAGTCGCTGCGTACAATAAATCATTGTAAAGCCGTAATTGCTCAATTTCATTAGCTTTTTGATAAAGATCACTCTTTAACACCTCCATCCTTCTTTTATCAAACTTTAGCCCTTGTAACAATGGCATTTCAATGCCCGCCGATATTAATCCTGAGGGAGGTAACTTTTGATCATTATTAATAAATGCACCGTCATTATTTTCATAAGCTAATTTAACTTCAGGTCCCCACCAAATAGGTAATTTTAAATTGGCATTGAGAGGTTGATAATAATTGGTGTTATCAAATGTTTTGCTTGCATAATCTATACTGACTTTTGGATCAAAATTACCTCGTGCTTTTAATTTTTGTGCCTCCCCTTGATCAATTAATAATCGACCTTGGAATATCATCGGGTGAGCAGTTTTTACTATTTTTAGATATTCATTTAGAGGAAAGACAATTTCTTGACCTTTGAGCAAACTTGAAAATGCTAAAAAATAAAATATAGTAATCAATCGTCTCATTAGTTAAATTTTATCCATTTTTCCTTCTAGTCACATTTCCAAATGTTACTTTATTTTTTTTATTGGAGCTTTAGTCTTGCTTTCTTTGACAGGTTTTTTATTATAAAAATCAGCTGGGAATCCATTTAAAACTCTCCATATTTCATAATAAAGTGGTACCTCATTTAATAAGATTAATCCATTAGACCCTCCCCCGACTCTTAATGCTGTAGGCCATTGAATTTCATCTGGATTTTGAGACACCAAAACTCTGTACATACCGTTCTCACTGATATCATTATCGATAGCATAAATATTTCCATTGAAAGTACCGTAAGAGTTTCCAGGCCAACCACTGAAAACAATTGAGGGCCAGCCATCAAATTGAATCATTACTTTTTGGCCTTTTTGTATTAAAGGCATATCTCTAGGTTTGATATAAGTTTCAACAGCTAGCTGATAAGTTAGAGGCACGATTGAGGCAAGTTTATCGCCTGCTTTAATGGTTTGTCCAATACCATTAAAAAATGTTTTAGTAATGACACCCTTAATTGGTGATTTGATATAATAATTATCTGTCCGCGTCTGGTACTGATTATATTGAGATTGCAATTTATCCACTTTTGCTTTAGTGTTATACTTTGCAGAAATAGCAGTCATTCTTTCTGATTTAGACTTTGCGATTTTATCATCAAACTCATTTAATATTGTTTCATTAGTTAATTCTAATATTTCTAACTCTTGCTTAGTGCTTGTCATTTTATTTTTTAGCGCATTCAATTTTGCAAGAGCTTCTCCATTAGCAAATCTTTTGACTTCTAAATCGGTTAATGATTTGATCCCTTGATCATATAAAGCTTGAATCCGTTCTAATTGCTTTGTACTATTCTGTAATTTAATTTCTGCAGCTTGTACTTCTAATTCAAGGGTTTGCAACTTGATTTTAGTCTGATCAATTTTTAATAAGTTTTGGGAGCCTTTAGCCGCCTTGTTTTTCACCAATGCTTCATATTGAGCATATAAATTAGCGGCCTTTTCATCGTAAGCCAATGCGGATTGGTCATTGGCTTCAATTTGGCCTTTTGTCTGTTTTAATAAATTAGGATCTAAATACGCTTCCTTGATTTCCGAAATCCTTAAGATGGTATCTCCTATATTTACTGTATCTCCTTCCATTACATTCCAATCTTCAATTTTACCATCTAATATGGATTGAATGGATTGGGGTTTATCATCAGGATTTAAGGTGGTTACATAACCATTACTTCTAAGATTTTGTGTCCATGGCAAAAATAAAGCTGCAAAATTAAGCACACCAAGAAAGGCAAGAGTTTTGATCAAATAAGTTGAAGTGGATCTAGACTCTAGAATTCCAAATACGGAATATTTAGATTTGTCTATATTTTTACTGATAGAAACATTACTTATATTCAACATAACTATTACTTTATTTCGATGGAATTTAGTTTACCCTTTTCTAGTTGGATTTCAATATCCACGAATTTTGACCAAATTGGATCAACAGCAGAAATGATCACTGTCCATTCCTTATTTTTAACTAGTTTCTTGATGATTTGAACTTTTTCATCTGGTAAAACGTGATCCAATGGATCTTCAAGAATTAATAATTTTGGGTTATTAACAATGGCCCTAGCCAAAAGGATTTTATTTTCAATACTCCTTGGAATTTTTCGACCCTCAGGATCAAGCATTGTTTTAAGGCCGTATTGGATGGAAGACAAATATTCATTTAGCTGAGTTATATTTAAGGCATTTACTAATGCTTCCGTGCTGATATCTCTACCCATTAGAATGTTATCAATGATACTGCCTTGAAATATAAGATTGTTACTGAGAGAATAGCCTAAATATTTTTTTAGTTCATCGCTATTAAGCGATTTCAAGGGGATGTCATTAATATTAATTAAGCCTCCCGAAGGTTCTAATATACCAGAAATCAACTGCATCAAAGTAGATTTTCCAGATCCTGACGGTCCCATTATTAAGGCCGTTTTACTCATTGCTATTTTAAAAGAAAGATCATCTATTGTATTAATGGTCGCATTACTATGCCTAAAAGATAAATGATTAACGGATACAGAAAATGAAGTATGTGAATTACTCAATGCTAAACCATCTTTACGGTCTAAAGGCATATCGGTTACATAACCTATTTTTTCTAATGCCGTCAACACATCATAAATTGAATCTAAAGAAGTAATCAACTTTTCTACAGACGCGATTATTAAGATTATAATGATTTCAGCAGCTACAAATTGTCCAATATTCATCTGCTGGTTGAAGACTAAAAAACTTCCAATCGTTAATAGTCCGGCAGCGATTAAAACTTTGAACCCTATTAAATATAAAAACTGACGAACCAATACTTTAAAATGACCTTCTCTCGCATCTAAATATTTCTCAACATGAAAATTACTTTTCTCCAATTCAAAATTGGCATTGTTTATTAATTTAAAAGACAATTTTGTTCTAGCAATTTCTTCAATCCAGAAGGCTATTTTATATTTGAATGTTGACTCCTTCAAACTAGTTTTTAAACCTTTTGGTGCTATGATTGATAAGACAATGTATATTAATGCAACTAAAACGATACTATAAAATATGAAAAAGGGGTGGTAAAAGCTAAGTACTATTAGACCTACGATAATTTGAAAAAGCGCTAAGGAAAAATCAATTAGAATTTTAGGTAACCCTTTTTGAATGGTTAGGGTATCAAAAAACCTATTGGCTAACTCTGGTGCATAATAATTTTCAAAAGAGCTGTGTTTTATTCTAGGAATTCGATAAGCGAATTCAAAAGATGCTCTACTAAATATTTTCTGCGCTATATTTTCAACAATCCTCAATTGTAATAATTGGAATAAACCTGTGAAAGCAACACCTATAATTACAACACTTACAAGTACTAACCAGGCCGTGGAAGGTTCTCCTCCTTGCAGTAAATTTATAATCGCTTGAATGCCTAAGGGAAGAGATAAATTCACTAGACCATTAAACAAGGCATAAATATAAACTTGGGTAATATCCTTTCGATCTATTTTAAGTAGATTCCTAAATCTTTGGATCGGGCTAAGTATTATCTTATTCAACATTTATTTTGAGATATTTTTGTGAATGGCTATTGCAAAATCAAATAATGCTTGGTCTGCATAAATACCAATTGAATTCGCAGCATATCCTTTGTTGCAAACTTTATAATCAAATAATAAAAGAAGAATTGAGTCATCAGGAATGGAATCTCTATAAAATCGCTTATTCTGGACTTTCATAATATCATATCTTTGATATTGTTTAATGGAAGATTGATTTGCTAAATAAGTATCTTTTAAGTTAAATTCACTTTTATATCCCTCCGCTTTTGCATGCTCTAATCCTAGAAATAAATTTGATTTATAATTAGCAAACATAAGACTTATAATTAAGATTTTGGGAATTTATTGCCTGCGCTCTTTATTCTTTCTTAAATAACGTTCAGCATCAGATAGGCTTTTCTTCCACAGCTTATTCAGTTGATTGGCTTTATTGCTTAATAGAATATCGTGACCTTCCACCCCTAATCTAATTGTAGAGGAATAGGTAGAGATTCTAGAGCCTTCCTTTTTTATGAAAATTTCTGCATAAAGCAAATGACCAAATTTCCCTTTTAGCCGATATATTCTCCATTTCATATATCTTATAAACTTATTGGAAATTCGCGCATCATTTGAAACAATAATATTCATGATTTAACACTGTTAAATTAAAAAATTGGGTTCTAAATTGAAAAGAAGGGTTATTGGTAATTAGCTCTCTGGGGGTGGGATTGGAACATCAAGTTCAAAAGACGAGTGAAACTTACATGAATGAGATATCTTATCAAGCAACCTTAAATATGAAATGGCATTGCTATTCGAAATTTCAATTTGAATATACTCTGAAGGCTCTGAATCTACATGATCCACCAATTCGATATCAAATTTACAATCCAAAAAGCTGTGGAAATTATTCATAGATATAACTGAAACACATAAAGAAACATATAATAAATACTTCATAAAATTGATTTCTAACGCAAATATAAGCTAAATTTAATAAAAATGATAGTATTACTATCATTTTTTAAATCTTTACTATCAGCACAAGATTAATTATGGTTTTATTCGCTTTTTACATAAAAAAAGCTGTCTTCCCTTAGAAAGACAGCTGTGATCCTAGAATACTAGAATGTTATTTGATCTTGTCGATAACTTTATTATAGTCATCTTCGAGATTTGACATTTTCAACTTAAGTGATTCTATATTAGTTTTATTCTGTTCCCATTCCTCCAATAATTCCTCGTTAGTTTTTTCCAAGTTTGTCATTTCTTCTTTATTGGCGTTAATATCTTCCTGAATTTTCTCATTATCTTTTATAAGCTCTCTTATCTGCGATTGCTTATTTTCGATTTCCTCATTATAGTATTTAGGTAAATATTTCTTGACAAATGCGTAAGTCAACTCTTCCAATGCGGCAAACTCCTTTGGATAATTACTTTCCGAAATCCAATTATTATATCCAAAAGAGGCAAAAATATTTAATTGCGTTTTGTCATTGGTAGTGGATTGAACTTTGACCTTTAGATCTATTTTTCTGTCACTTATTTTGGGAATAATTACCTCATTTGCTGTTAGATATTCCTTATCGAAAAAGATAAACTTCTTTTGATCTAATTTTACATCGTGATTTTCTTTAAGCCAATCATTAAATTTATCTTCTATCAATTCTACGCCAGGTCTGAGAATGACTTCCACACTTTGTACTTGCTCTTCTTCATACTGCAAATAGGTGTTGTTATAAGCTAAAACTTGTCCAGTTGCGCTTCCAATATAGAGAACGCTTGCTATTAATATACATGCTAACTTTTTCATAATTTCTTTTTATTAGTTAATAAATTTATTTTAGAAATTATCTTATTATGCTTCAACAGCTTCAAAGCGTTCATTCATCTCTAGAACCTGCTCAAATTCTTTTTCGATTTTCATTTTTTGTAAGCTTAGTAAACCATTAATGTTACTTGGCATTTCTAATTCTAAAACTGAATCGTAGTCTGAAATTAGTACCCTTGATCCCCTTTCGATCTCATTGACGACGCTTGGGAGGTTATCGTTTATATAATTCAACTTCAGGCCAATTAATTTCTGATGCATTTCCCCTAAAAAGCTCGTACTTACCTCAGGAGTTGCTCCTAATGTTTTGATTTGTTCTCCGATTTCCTTACGCATCTGATGTCGTTCATTAGCAAAGTTTTCTAATTTTGTTTTAATCAAAAAACTTACATCTGCTTTAATAATTTCTCTGTACCCTTCTTCTGCATCTTTCAATCTGATAATTAAATCCTGTAATGCATTTTTGACTTTCTCTAAATTCATAATACTTCTTTAAAATTTTAATTAATAATTTTGTTATCACACCCCTTACTTGTAATAGATTGATAATGTTCATTTTAGGATAAAAAAAATGAAATTAAAGGAAGTTTATTGGTTTATGAATTTATAGGTTTTTGAGTTTATTTTAAAACAATGCTTGATGACTTTCATTTATAGTGCTATGTCTTCCTCTTCAAAATGGAGTAAACTTGGAGTGGATTTGATCATCGCAAATCCAAAGGTAAGGACGCCGATTCGGCCAATGAACATAAGGCAACAAATGATAATCTTAGACCACGGAGATAAATCAGCAGTAATCCCGGTGGATAAACCAACTGTACTTAACGCTGAAGCGCTTTCAAATAAGAGCTGCTCAAATTGAAATGTATCTCCATCAATTAGTAACATTATCCAAAAACCTATGAAGAGTAAAAATAAATAGAAACAGAAACTACTTAAGGATAAAAGTAGGTATTTAACAGGGATTTGTTTAGAGAAAAAAGATACTTCCTTTCTTCTTAGCAGGATGGATTTAGTTACCGCATAAAGTGAGGTTATTGTGGTAGTTTTTATACCCCCACCTGTTCCTGCAGGAGAAGCACCAATTATCATTAAAATAATAAGAATAAAAAGTATGCTGGGGGAAAAGGCTCCTATATCATATGAATTAAATCCAACTGTGGTGTGGGCTGTCATAGTTTGAAACAATGCTAACTTAAATCCATCTAATCCGCTTTCCCAAAAATAAGCGTCAGATAGGTAAAGTATTAAAGTACCAGAAAACAGCATGACAAACGTACTTGCTAAGATAATTTTAGTACTCAAGGAAATTTTATTTTTCCATTTCCGAATGGATATAATAAAATCTAGTAAAACAATAAACCCTATTGACCCCAGAAGGGAAAGTAAGGTAATAGTATTTATGATTAAAGAAGAGTTATTGAAATCAACTAAACTATTTTGGCTTATAGAAAAGCCTGCTGTGCAAAAAGCAGATACACTATGAAAGATAGCCAACCAAACAGGATTGTCGACACCCACATCCTTGAAGCCATAATATAATACTAAAGCCCCTATGCACTCAATTAAAATTGTAAAAACTAAAACACTGTAAAGGAAAGGAAGTAAAGGGTACCTCTTTGGAGGACTGAACTCATACATCAAAAGTTTCATTGAGATTTTAGGCAATTTGTCAAATTGCCTAATAATAATAAATGATCCTAGAGCCATATATCCAACCCCTCCTAATTGAATAAAAAGCAAACTTATAAATTGGCCTAAGAAATTGTAACTCTCTGCAAAATTAGCGGGTGCTAATCCAGTTGTGCTGACAATTGATACTGCAAAAAAGAGATGATCTATGATTGAATTTTCTCCATTTTGAAAAAAGGGAATTAAGAGCAAGATAAAACATAGAACAGTTAAAATCAGATACCCCTTAATAAGAAATCTCAAAACAGAAAAATCATCCGTTTTGAGTTTACTTAAATAGTCCTTTAAATCTTCCATTACAACATTAGTCTAGATTACTACGGCTTTTCAATAAAGATATATTTCTATTGCACAATTCTGCAATGAGAAGCTGTTTTTCTTTTGAGTAGTTTAACATTTTTAAAATATCTAAGATTATTTTTTCCTGATTTATTTCAGTTTCCAACAAGTATTCTATTAAATTAAAATTGGAGTTATTTAAAATGTTTAGATAATCGTCGTCTCCTTCATTTTGACCAACTAAATTATATCCAAGGACTTTCGCAATTTCCGTTTTACCTAAAATTAGTTTTTCTATCACTTGGGTATGTGAAATTCTATTCGTTTTTATCAAAGTTCTTAATGAAGCTAAATCATCTCTCAACAGGGATACTAAACTATTCAAATAAATGTGCTGGCTGTCCTGCCTGGGTTCTGAATACTGCATATTATTTTTTTGAGACTTGGCCGTTAGAAAAATTAGGATTATCGACTACTTTTAGTGGAGAGTCTTTCATGACCTCCTTCAAGCCAAGACCACCTTTAACTTCAAAATTTAAAGTTCTAATTGGGAAAGGAATATCGATATCATTCTCGTCAAATACCTGCTTAATTAATTTTATACCCTTACTTTTTTCAATTAAATAATCTCTTTGCGCATCTGGTTTTATCCAATATCTCGCGATAAAATTAATTGAGCTATCTCCAAAAGAGGTAAAGATTATTTCTACTGGTAAGGAGTCTATTCTCTCAGGAATCTTCTTTAAAGATTCGGTTACTATTTTTTCCACTTTATCTAAATCATCTCCGTAACTGATTCCACATTCTATATCCACCCTTCTTTGCGGATAAGAATTGTAATTGGTAAGCGGATTTTGAATTACATCTTTATTAGGAATAATTACGTCTTGTCCGTTTGGTAATCTTATTTTAGTATTCCTTAAATCAATTTGTTTAATTAAGCCGAAATATCCATTAGTCTCTACTAAATCACCTATTTTATATAAGTCTTTAACGGACATAAAAATTCCAGAGAATAAATTATTCATTGGATCCTGAAGGGCAAGACCTACCGCCAATCCTAACACTCCTGCAGTCGCAAGGATTTGATTAATTGCGTCGTCCAATTTTAGAACTCCTAGAATAATAAAGAAAGCAAAAACACTGAAAACAACCGCTGATAAGTTAGAAATTAAATTCTGTACCGCTTTATTCGAAACGAATTTGGCAGATATTTTAAAGGTAACTTTTTTCACATATGATGAAAGAAAAAAGGCAATCGCCGCAATGAGAATGGCAATTATAACATTCGGGAGTTGTAATATTATCGTATTTAACCATTCTCCTAATTTATCAGAGAGATTAGAGAAACTAGTGGATATCTGATCTGAAAATTCTTCCATATTTAGCCTATATAATTTGGTACTTTAACCACAGATTATAACTATTTGTTCATTTTGAAGAGGAAGTTAATGAATTACAACCATTTCTTTTTCTTAAACCAAAATATCAAGCTAATTGCGATGATGAGCATGATGCCTAACAATATAAAGTAACCATATTTATACTTTAATTCTGGCATTATTTCAAAGTTCATACCATACACTCCTGCTAAGAAAGATAATGGGATAAAAATTATAGTAATGATGGTTAGAATTTGCATTACTTGATTCATTTTAAAACTAATTTCTGATAGGTATAAATCTTGTAATCCATTTAAAATATCTCTATTTGAGTCCACCATATCCATAATTTGAACTGTATGGTCATAAAGATCACGCAGGTAAATGGTAGAATTTTCTTGAATTAATTCATTTTCAGATTTACTGAATTTGCTAATCGCCTCCCGTGTGGGTACAATCAGTTTTCTAATAAATATAGATTGTTTTTTTAGATGATGAATATCTTCCCTAATGTTCGAGCTGATATTGCCCATTAATATGTCTTCTAATTTTTGTATTTCTTCATCAAGAAATTCTAGTACCGTGTAAAAATGATCCACTAAAAGATCACCTAAGGCATATGCTAAGTAATCAGCCCCTCTCCTCCTAATTCTCCCTTTACCAGAATGAATCCTTGCTCTAACCACTTTAAAAACATCTGAATGATCTTCTTGAAAACTCACAACTAAGCCTTCTTTAAAATAAATTCCAATATGTTCAATTTCAATAGCTAGATCTTCCCTATTAAAAGTAATTGACTTTAATATTAGCAAAATGCCATCCTCATATTCTTCATATTTCGGACGCTGATAAATATCGACTACGTCTTCAAGTACTAATGAATGAATACTAAATTTATTTCCTATTTCCTCAATTATTTTATTGTCATGAATCCCTCTGACATCGTACCAATTTACGCGTGATGGTTCATTATTTAATAAGAAGGGTTTATGATTATCAAACTCCGCTTCCTCTATTTCATTCTCATTATAGTTTAAATAATTAAATAGAGTGACATCCACTTTTTGTTCTCCAGTAAATACTACGGAGCCAGGTGCTTGTCCAGTTTTAAAACTTGATTTTCTTGATTTAGTTCTCATATTTAGTAACAGCTAGATCATTTTTGAATACAAGCGTTCGGTGTGGGAAAGGAATTTCAACTCCAACTTCATCAAATCTTTCTTTTATAGCTTTAAATACTTCACATTGTAAAATAAAACCTTGATCATTAGCTCCCACCCAAACATATGCCCTTATAATCACAGCAGAGTCACTAAGACTTATAACTTTCAAATCAATAGATGGCTCATTATTTAATATTTGAAGTTCTGTTCTATTATCTATATAAAATTTGTGATTAGCTATTATTTCTCGCATTACTTGGTAGGCAAGGTTAATATCTGAACCGTAGGATATGCCAATATCTACATGTTTTCTTATTTTTTGATCAGTTATAGAGCTATTTATAATGGTTTCATCACTCATTTGGTTATTTGGTATGATGACTCGTCGAAACTCATAATCTCTGATTATTGTATGTCGTAATGTAATTTCTTCAACCGTTCCTTTTTTTCCTGAAGATAATTCTACTATATCTCCAACTCTAAATGGTTTAAAAATTAAAATAAATAAACCTCCAATAATGTTCGACATTGCTTTTTGGGAAGCGAAACCAATTACTGCTGCTAGAACACCTGCTCCAGCAAATAATGCAGTGCCAAGGGAATTGAAATAAGGTATTTTATGGAAAATCCAAAATATTCCAACTGAATAAAGAATAAAGCTCAAGGAGTTTTTAAGAAAAATAAAATTAGTAGCATCCGTTTTTAATTGTTCACTATTTTTTTTGATTAAAAGATCCAATGCTTTTCTGCTTATGTAGGATAGCACAGCTATTATGGCAAAAGTTATAATTATTAAAAGGCCATATTGAAAATATTCATTCCTGAAATTCATAGGTATTTTCTTTTAAACAGAAAAAGATCAAATGATCATTTAACACCAATAAAATGAAAGTTAATGAAAAGAGTTTAAAATAAAAAAAGGCCATACCAAATGGTACAGCCTTTGTCAAATCAATGCTTTTCCCCAAAACCAATTAATCTATCTTAATAAATGTGTTTGTTGACACATTTGAATCTGCATATACACTTAATTGATAAACTCCTTTTGGAAGACTCTTCACATTAATCAGAGTTTTAAAATTATTGATATCAACTAAGTTCATTATTTCTTGTCCTTGCGCGTTTGATATTTTAACATTTAATGTAGATGATCTAAAGATATCTGCATCAAATTCTAAAACTAATTGATCTTGAACTGGATTAGGATAAACTAAATAGTTCAAATCACCTTGCGCTGTTTCGATTATACTTGTAGATAATGGACATTCTAGTGTTTTAATAATCTGTCCTCTTAATTCACCAGCTGGATTATCCGTAGTGTGGATATTGATATAAGCATTACCGGTTTGGATTTGCTCTACAAAGCTTGCGTTAACTGGACTATCACTTTTTTCAGTAAAGTAACTAAACACTCCATTATTCATAAACTGATCTGTCAAGTTTACAATTACATCCCCGTTTTCACCCATTGCTGCATTGTGAATATGAGCACCTTCAAAACCAGAAGTTAAGTCATTTGCCACAATCATTAAATGAGCTTCATCCATGTCTCTGTTAATTGCATAAATTCCAGAACCAGAAATTTGTTCAGTACCTATTGTGTTGTGTACTTCTTGATCTGGACAAATATCAAATGCATAACCATCTCTAGCTACTCTGTAAATCTGACCTCTTGCTTCTCCACTTGGATTAGCTGCAGTGTGGACATTTAAATATAAATCACCTGCTAAGAATTGATCAAGTAAAATTGCATCAATAGCAAATGGTGTGGTAGTTAAACCAGACTGACCGTCTATAATATCGGTTAAATTTAAAACTACACCACCATTGCTACCGAGCGCCCCATTGTGCAAATGAGCTGCTTGCAATTCACCACTTCCATTATCAAGCACAAAATTAATTTCTATCTCGCCTAAATTAGCGTTTACTTTTCCGTATGCAAGTCCATAAGTGTTAGATTCTATTGCAGGAACTTCTTGCTGACTATTCAACCAAGAATCAAAGTATAAGCCATCCATAGTAGTTAAGTTAGCTCTGATCTCTCCACCAGGGTTTGTTTCAGTATGGACATTTAAGTATATACCTCCACTTCTAAGTGCTTCAATATAATCTCCAGCTTGAATTTTAACTTTGATAGAATTTCCGACTAACATTGAAGATAAATTTTCAACCACTGGTCCATTTTCACCTGCTACTCCAGTATGTAAATGAATACCTGTAATAGGTCCACTTAAGCCAGTAGCCATGAAGTTAATTTCTAATTCATTTGTATTAGAAGTGTAGTTCATACTTACTATTCCTCTCGCATCTGTAACTACTGCTGGCACCTCATTAGATCCATCTAAGACAGCAGCAAAAGATGCTGGCGCTTCAATAACTATGTTACCTCTGATTTCACCGCTAGGATTAGTTTCAGTATGCACGTTAATATATCTCTCGCCATTCATGTATGCTAATCTTTCCGCAGCATCAACTGGGAATGTATATTGTATTCTTCCTTGATTGATTAGCGTAGTTAATGGTAAAACAACGTCACCGTTCATTCCCGCTACTCCATTATGGATATGTACACCTGTAATTGCTGAAGATAATTCACTAACTGTCATATTTAATGTTGCCATTGTATAATCGTCATTAAACGTAAGACTAGCTACTCCAACTGCATCTGTTTCAACTGCAGGTACTTCATTGCCACCAGAAAGTCTAGAAGTCAATATAAACGTTTCATCAAAATTTGGATCAACTGTTACGATAGCGGGTGTTAGAATTGGTTGATTATTCTGACTGAAATAAACAGCAGATGCTCCAGCAAAAGCTTGGTTGTAAGTTGGACTTACATCACCATCTTGTGCAGGTGATTCAAATCCTAGGATCTTTCCACCATCGCTTGCTCTTTCAGCTACATAAACCATTTCATTACTAACATCGTAAGCTACATCTACAGGATTTCCTAAAGATGTTGATGGTCCTTCAATTCTAAATTGCTCATCATCTGAGATCATATCATCAGCTGCAACTTCTGTGTATTTTGCAATTAATGTAACTGCACCATCAGTAGCACTTCCAGCATCTCCAACGTCAGTTAAAATCATAACATCAGAAGCAGCATCATATGTTAAACCATGCGTTCTAGTCATTGATGCAATAGTTACTGATTGATCAGAAGTTACTGAACCAGATGGATTGCTAAAGAAATTATTATACTGGTGCAATTTGTCAGCATTATCTTCAATGGCAAACAATGTATTTCCATTTAAATGAATACCCCACAAATTAATTTCTGCATCATAAGTTTTCTGTAATTGAATATCTGCTCCATCAAAGCTGTAAATGTAGAAACGGTTTTGATTTCCGTTCGCATCATTTGCATCTTGCGCTACGACGATTTGATTTCCAAATACTGCCATCTCTCTTCCATTGATGAAATCAGAAGAAGAAGAGTTCACAAGATCAGGTCTTGAACCTTTAACAAGATTTGCATTTACATTTTCATAAACGTCAATTCTATTGTCTGTTCTATTCAATTGATATAATCTATCACTTGACTTATCATAATAAATTCCGTCCGCGTCAATTGCAGAAACAACTGAAGTTTCAAAATTTATATCGCTGCTTTTTAGATCAAATAAACCTATCCGTCTTGCATTGTTTGAAGAAGCAAAAAGTTGCGCTTCTGCGATCATTGCTTGAGCAGCCGTTGAGAAATAAATCGCTGATGCTCCAGGACGAGCCTCTTGGAAAATAGGACTTGCATCACCACTTTCACTTGGACTTTCAAATACTAAGAATTGTCCATCACCGGTTTTTCTTTCAGCAATAAAGATTAAGCCTGAGTTTCTATCGTATGCAATATCAACTGGATTTCCTAACATTGAATTAGGACCTTCCACTTTTATTTGCTCTTCTAATTGAATTTGTCCATCTTCACTTGCGGTCATAAAGTTATTAATCACAACAAAACCTCCATCATCTCCACTACTGGCTAGTCCGATATCTGTTATGATCATCTTATCTTCCAAAGAACTATAAGTCAATCCATGAGTTCTACCCAAACTATCTACTGAAACTTTTGAATCAGGAGAAATTTGAGTTCCTGTTGCGTTAAATATATCGCTATATACCAAAAGATTATTAGAATTATCTTGTACAGCGAATAGTCGATTTCCATCTAAATGAATTCCCCATAAGTTCTCATCTACATCGAAGCTATTAGCCAAAGTTATGGCATCGTCCTCAATCGTATAAATGATTAATCTATTTTGATTTCCATTAGCTTCATTTGCATCTTGAGCTACAATAATATTATTTTCATTTACAGCAATTTCTCTACCGTTTATAAAATCTGAGCTAGAAGAATAAGCAATTGAAGGTGTCATTTCTGCACTAACTGCTCCTTTAAATCCTTTATAGACATCAATTTTATTTTCAGATCTGTTCAATTGGTAAAGTATATCATTCAAATTATCGTAATGAATACCGTCTGCATCTGCTCCACCAGCTGGTATTTCAGTTGAAAAGAATTCATTATCTTCTGATGCTCCATAGACGGCAATAGTGCTACTTGTGTTAGAAGAAACATATATTTGAGCATCTAAATCGAATACGCTATTTAAAAATGGTTCACCACTGCAATCTCCAGTTCCGCTATGAGGCATTGCCATATAAGGGAAAGTTGGAGAGAATGCTAAATCATTATTCTCAACACCAGTTGTATAAGTTAGTACATCTAATAAATCTTGCGTAACAGGACTTGGGGAAGAATCTGGATCGAAATCATCATACCAAAGGCCAACAGCTGCTAATACAGCTCCTCCAACTGCTTGAAGTTCAATTCTAGTTACATCATCCTCTAATCTTCTTCCGTTTGGAAATCCATCCATATTGGGAATGAACTCAAGATCAGAAGTTAAAAAATATGGAGGCGTAGTTAATCCTAAAACAGCAGCTTGAATTAATCCTAAAGAACTAAATGCAGGATCATCTCTATCCGTAACAGGAACTGCTAAATTAATTCTTAGCATATCTCCTCCACTAGGTAGGAAGTTATTGATAAACGGTTTTCCAGCAGCTAAGGGGTTTCCTCCTTTGCCAGTAGCTAATTGGTAAGGAATTACGTTTGGAACACCTGTATGGAAGATTGGCCATAAATCGACAGATCTAGGTTTTCCTGCTGCTGGTAAAAGTAATGTACCAAAAACAGCATCGTCTAGAGCAGTTCCTTCTACCGCAGCAGATCCTTTTAATCCAAACAAACCATCAGCTCCATTAGTAAAATCGAAAGCGCCTAATGATGCTTTTTGAATTCTCAATGGTGAAAATGCAGGCACTGCACCACCAAACAAATCATCATCCATATATAATCCTAATTCAGGATTATAAAAATATTCGTCTAAAGTTGTTTCAGAAATTTCATCATAAGGAGTAATGCTATTCCAAAAATCTTTGTCTCCAATTGCAATTACTGCTTCGTTGGTTAATGGCATTCCTAATCTAGATACTTGAATCCAGTCTCCTTCATAAGTAGGATCTTCAGTTGAGCTTAAAGTTCTAATAGCAGGACGACTTGCAGAAGCCCAAACTCCGATCACATAATTTGGATCAAGAATATTGTCAGGAACATTAGGTACTCCACTCTGCAATAAAATTCTTAGTGGAACTTGGATAGCGATAGCGTGTGCATTATAACAAGCTAAGCCATCAACTGGTGTACCTCCTTGTCTTGGTGCGTCTCCTAAATCAAAGATACCACCAAGATCAACAAAGAAAGGATCATCTACGGGTCCAGCGAAAACTTTCTCTCCACTGCTTGCAGTAGTGATACCTTGATTGAATAATGCTTCGTAAGTAGTTCCAAGTCCAACAGGACTTTCAATAGATCGGTCTCCAATATTATTTGGTGGTACGATTCCATTTTCTATAATTGTTTCAAAAACTCCACCACCGTTTAGACTTCTTTCAAGTTTATAAGTGGTCTTTTGATTTTGTTTCCCAAGTCTGATATTGAAAAATGTAGTAGGATCTTCGTTTACTTTCGTAAAAGTGAATCTGTAAAGAATATCATCTCCAGGAGTGGCGGTATTATTATCTACATGAATCTCATATCGAATATTCTCACCAAAATTATAATAATTTGGTCCACCTTGAGGTAATTGCATAGGTATGTAAGTTGCAATAAGTGTCACGGTGCTAGGGTTATCTGGACTTCTAAAGGCATATACATCTAGGTTATCTGCCAATGGATCATTTGATATTAATGGTGCTTCTCTATGACTAGAAGCTTGAAGTTGGATTCCTAAAAATCCAATGCATAGTACGCATACTAGCATTTTTATATAATTGTTAAATGTATTTTTCATTTGCTCTTTTTTAATTTTTTAGATATTATTGTCTCACTTCTGTTCCGCTCCATGGCATTGCCAAATAAGGAAAGTTATTTGTGAATTCCTTATCATTTTTATCAACACCCGTATTATATGTTAATACATTTAATAGGTCCTGAGTAACTGGACTTGGAGAATTATCTGGATCAAAATCATCATACCACAAACCTACAGCTGCTAAAACCACACCTGATACTGCTTGCAATTCAATTCTTGTGACATCATCCTCTAATCTTCTTCCATTTGGAAAACCATCCATGTTAGGTATAAACTCCAAGTTCGCGGTTGTGTTAAATGGTGCTACCGTAAGACCAATAGCTGCTGCTTGAACTAGTCCAAGTGAAGAGAAATTAGCATCGTCTCTTGGTGTTGTAGGCACTGCCATATTCAATCTTAACATATCACCACCATTAGGTAGGAAGTTATTGATAAATGGCTTACCTGCAGCTAAAGGATTTCCTCCTTTTCCTGTCGCTAATTGATAAGGAATTACATTTGGCACTCCAGTATGAAAGATTGGCCATAAATCAACAGATCTAGGTTTACCCTCATCTGGTAACAATAATGTTCCAAATACTGCGTCATCTAGGGCAGTTCCGGATACTGCAGGAGTTCCTTTTAATCCAAAAAGACCATCGGCGCCATTACTAAAATCAAAAGCACCTAATGAATTCGTCTGGATACGTAGTGGAGCAAACGATGGTACCGCACCTCCAAATAAATCGTCATCCATATACAGCGCCAATTCAGGGTTATAAAAGAATTCATCTAAAGTTGTTTCAGATATTTCATCATAAGGACTAATTCTATTCCAAAAATCTTTTTGACCAATAGGAATAACTGCCTCATTTGTTAATGGCATTCCTAATCTTGAAACCTGTACCCAATCTCCACTATATTCAATCTCCGCGTTAGCTTTTAGAGTTTGAATGGCTGGTCTACTAGCTGATGCCCAAACACCAATTACATAATCTCCATCTAAAATATTTGATGGTGTGCTGCTAGCGGAAGATTTCAATAAAGTACTTATTGGTACTTGGATAGCAATAGAGTGAACATTATACTTAGCTAATGCATCTCTAGGTAATCCTTCTTGTCTAGGTGCATCACCTAAATCGAATATTGCACCAAGATCAACATAAAACGGATCATCAACAGGTCCAGCGAATACTTGCTCTCCAGTAGATGAAGTGGTGATTGCATTGTCAAATAACTGAGCATAGGTCGTATTTAAACCTACTTCTGAATTAATTGAACGAGGTCCAATATTTGGAGGAGGTACAACACCATTAAAAACAATAGTGGTAAATGTAGATCCGCCGTCCATACTTCTATCTAATGTGTAGGTCGTTTTTAAATTTTGTTGACCTAGTCTGATATTAAAAAAAGTTGATGGATCTTGATTTTCTTTATCAAAAGTGAATCTGTAAATAATTTCATCACCTGGTGTAGCGGCATCATTATCAATATGAATTTCATACCGAATATTTTCTCCAAAACTATAATAGTTAGGTCCACCAAATGGTAATTCTCCAGGGATGTAATTTGCAATAATGGTAATCATATCTGGATTATCTGGACTCCTAAAAGCATATAAATCAGTATTATCTGCAAGTGGGTCATTAGAAATTAAAGGTGCCTCCCTATGGCTTGACCCGAAGAGGGTATTGTTCCCTGTAATGCATAAAAGCATTACTAGCGGGATTAGTATTTTATTCAAATGTAATTTACATTTTTTCATAAGACTTTAAATTTTTTAATACAGGTGGAAAAACAATTACCTGCTTGATTTGAAATAATTAGTTTTGATTATTGATAACTATAAGACTTCTTGTAATTCTTTTAAATCTGGGTGAATAGAATTAGTTATACTGGCCATTGCCATATGATCTTTAGCTTTTGTTTTATCATCGAGTGAAAGATAAATTTTGGCTATCATTCTATTCACATCTATATTGGAAGGTCTTTTTTCATATTCTAAATTTGCATATTTTAATGCTTTCTTAGGATCATCCAAAAGATCTAGATAAATATCAGCATATTCGAGATTCATATTATGTCCTGATGCAACATCATCTTCAAGCATTTCGAAAATCTCATCTTTTAAAACCATCATTTCAGATGTCCTATTTTGCTTTTTATAAAGCTTAGCCAATTGAACATAATAACTTACCTCTGGAATTATATCCATGGCTTCTTTATATTTTGCTTCCGCCTCTACAAAATTATTCTTTTGTAAATGTATGTCTCCTAGAGCGGCAACTGCAAAAGGATAATCTGCACGAGTCCGCAAAATATAATTGTAAGTAGATTCGGCTTCTTGAATTTTTTCATATTGGAATAGTAAATCACCTAACGTTTGACTAGCCCATGCAGCTTCTTCCGTGCCTGGATAGGCCGCCTGAACTGATAATTTCAATGCACTAATCGCACCTTCTACATCTCCATGTATTTCCCTTAAATAAGCTACACGTGCATAAGATTTTAGATCAGGTTTGATGCTGACCATTTTGTCTGCATAAGCAATGGCTTCTTTATAATTCCCTAATTCAACGTTAGCATCCACCATAACTCCGTAAATTTGAGCATTTCTATTATTCATACCCAGCGCTGCTGTTCCGGTAGCCAAAGCTTTATCGAATTCATGAAGAGATAGTTCTACACCAGCTTTTGTCATTAAAGCTCTAAAATGCAAATCCTTATCAATTTTTTGATCTTCTAAAATCGAGTTAAGCATTTTTAAAGCACTTGGGTAATAATGCCCGTGTTCCCCGGTTACTCGCGCTTCTTTAATAAATAGTTGTGCGAGGACCAACTTTGCATTGTTGTCATTTTTGTTTTTTCGAAGATCAGACAATTTCTGTGCATACAGATTCTGTATCTGATCCCATTCCTTACCTAACTTTATTTTGTCTCCTCTTTCCATAAGAGTTGGAACATCAACCTTACTTACAGTAGATTGGATATCGCTATTCTTACATGAGAAACAAAAGAAAAGTGTAATGATGCCAATGATGGGGAAACCATGGCGGAAAATGTTAATTTTCATTTTATTGGGTTTTGATTAATTAATTGATTTATTCTAATTTGACTTACATTCATATATACGAGGATAATAAGTAGATCGGTTTTATTTTATTGAAAAATTTAGATTTTAATAAATATTAGATAGTAATCCTCCAAAAGAAGTAGAATAATATTTACTTTTAAGCTGCTTAATTTCACGATATAGAGATTTTCATGAAAGAAGAAGATATTATACAATTACTACGAGATCGCAATGAAAAAGGCCTTTCCTTAATTTATGATCACTATGCACCTACCCTTAACGGCATAATTATTCGAATTGTTCAGTCTCCTTTGGAATCCGAAGAAATAGTTCAACAAACTTTTTTAAAAATTTGGAATGGCATTGATACTTATAATGGTGAGAAATCATCTTTATACACATGGATGGCAAGAATTGCTAGAAATACCGCAATTGACAAGGTAAGATTAAAGTCATTTGATAATCAGCGTAAAACTGATAGCCTAGATATACTCGTACATGATTATGATAGAGATTATGTAAACACTCATGAAATTGACGTGAAAACCTTAACTGCTAATTTGGATAAAAAATACAAAGATGTTATAGACCATGTCTATCTCTTAGGGTATTCTCATTCTGAAGCAGCCAAAAAACTAGACATCCCAATCGGGACTGTAAAAACTAGGCTTAGGTTTGCCATTCAGGAATTACAAAAACACCTTTCTAATGAAAAGAAACTATTTTTGGGCTTCCTGCTTATTTCATTAATAATAATGTTAATGCTATGGATCTGAACACCATGCGAGAATCGGGGCTTCTAGAGCTATACGTGATTGGTGATTTATCTCCAGAGGAGATTAGCACCGTAGAAACATTTATTCAAGAAAACCCTGCTGTGAAAGCAGAGATTTTTGAAATAGAGAAAGCCTTTAACTTGTATGCGAAGGCACACAGTATTAATCCTTCTCCATCAACTAAAACTACCTTATTCGAGGAGATTAGAAAAAATAATCCAATCTCACCTCAACCTGGTGACCTAAAACAAGGGAATAGTAGTTTACTTTGGAAATTATTAGCGTTGGCCTTAGCAATCGGTTTGGCTGCTGCTTTTTACTGGGCATCTAAAAGTGCGAATGACCTGGCCATAAAGGATAAAGACTATCAAGTATTGGCTGATTCCTGCGAAACTATTCAATCTAGACAAGGTGATTTATTATTGCAATATGAAAGTATGTTGAATCAAAATACTTCAATACTTCCTTTGACGCCAACTGAAAAATATCCTGAAACTAATATTACTCTTTTTGCAGATAATACTAATCAATCTAATTTTTTAAAATTGGATAATCTTCCACCTCTTCAAGCTAACCAATCCTACCAATTATGGTCGCTAAAGGGTACAGATGCACCGATCCCTTTAGATGTATTTCAGGGAGATTCCCTAATTATTCCAATTGCGTATGAAAACGGAACGAATGTATATGCAATCACAATTGAGCCTCTTGGCGGCAGTCAAAGTCCGAATCTTGATAATTTAATTGGAACCGTTGCTATTTAAAAAAAATTTATTAGCGAGACTTGTACTTTAAATTATGAACAAATAGGGGGTATCCGATCAATTTTGTAACCTTTCAATCTATATGGAGAGCTATTGTCTTGAATGCCAAATTTTTCATTTATCATCAATCTAAAACAAAACTTAGGTGAGGGCTAAGGGCAATTCTATTTTTTATCTGGAAAAAATGATTGTATCAGCAGCCAATTGGTTTTAATAAGCGTTTTCATAATTTCCAAAATTTCTAATAAGTCATAATGATCGGAGGTTAATTCATCTGACTGTAGATCTATTTGCTCATACTTGGTTTTGTATCCTTCATAAACTTTTGTAAAGTTGTTAGTATGTTCAATAAATTCGTCAAATTGGTTAGCAAGGAATTGCTCCTCTATGGATAATTCCTCGCTACTAAGCATTTCTTCGGAAGTGTGGTCTGCAATTATTTCTTCTAACATTTTTACAGGCTCAACTTCCAAATAATTACACATGTACAGTAAATTTTTGATATTTGGCTCTACAATACCAGATTCATAAGACGCAATATTTCCTCTATTCAATTTTACGGCATTAGCCAGTTCTGTTTGACTTAATGATTTTATTCTTCGCATAAATTTTAAATTCCTTCCAAAATAGGTAGGCGCCGGAATTACTTTTTGTTTTTCCATTTTTTGTTATTAAATTTATCATTCGATAAATAAAATTTGTAATTAGGTAATTATAGTTAATTTTATGCTCAAAACAACACAATTATCTCAAAATATTAAGTTTTTGAGAAAAAGGATGCAAATAAGCCAACAAGAATTAGCCAATCAATTAGGTATAAAAAGAAGTAATATTGCGGCCTACGAAAGTAAAAATATTGAGCCAAGGCTTAGAGTTTTATTGAATATGGCCAAATTATTTAATATTGAATTCAAAATGTTTCTTGATCAGCGATTGGATAATAAAAAGAAATTACCTGCTTTCAAAAAAGATATAAGTTTATTGATAGAGGATCAGAAAGAAAACCTTGATATTAGACCTGAATCCGTAAATCGATTTATTGAATCTTCCATTGCTACAAGAAAAATTCTACTCGGATTTAAAAGTCTTCAAGCATTGCAATGTAAGAACAATACAAGTAAACGCCTGAAAATCAATACTTTCATTGATATAACAGAACAACTTTTGTTGCAAAATCAGCAAATCATCAAAAGTATAAATAATACAAAATCCTCCCATCAGTAGAAAAATAATAGAATTAAGATATATTAAATAATACGATTGTAATTGTGTTTTAAAATGTCATTTACGAAATAAAAAATATTTTTGTTATTTTTATGAACAATTATTTGATTAATTATGTTATAGGAGGGAACAAAAAAACGTAAGGTTTATGAATGACAGAAAATTTGAAGATAATATTATTAAATACAATAGCGCGATACACAGGTTTGCTTTCAGACTAACGAGAGATAAAACCAAGGCACAAGACCTAGTACAGGAGTCGTTCTACAAAGCATTTAAATATAAGAACTCTTTCAAATCAGGTTCTAATTTCAAAAGTTGGATATTTACAATTGTGAAAAATACTTTTTTTGACCAATATAAGAAAGTTAAGAGAAGAGCAGTATCCTCAAAGCCAATTGAAGATTTAGAACAATTTTCATCAATAACTGCGAGGAATGAAGTTTATAGCAATTTTGCTGTGGAAGAAATTGAAGAAAAGATATTAAGTTTATCTTTAAAAAACAGGTTGCCAATTGCCTTGTATGCTAAGGGATTTTCCTACATTGAAATAGCACAAACTCTAAAGATTCCAATAGGAACAGTTAAAAGTAGGATTAATACAGGAAGAAAAAACCTTAAACAAGAATTGGCTTTATCATAGAACATTAAAACATCAAATGAGAATTATTAATAAAGTCAAGAAATAAATCAGCAAAATAAGCGCTCTTTTATTAGGCTTCTCGACATACCCAAAAGGGGAAATCGAGGGTGCTAAAAGATTATAAGTTGCGCAGAAATTTAGACCATAGAAGATTTCTATTAATGAAGACAATTCAATGAAGAATAAAATACTTGTTGGTCTATTCAAGGACGGGATAAACAACCACTCAATTCTTCAATATGCTATCAAGCTCTCAGAAGTTAACAATTTAGAGCTTGATGTCATCTATGTTGAGCCCCTCAACTTTATCACTCAAACCCCTACAACACTACTTCCAGAAGCCAAACACCCTATGGAAACAATGAAAGAAAAAGTTATGGATAAAAAAATAATTGAAGTAAATGAGGAACTAAATAATTTGCCGTCTATTAGTCCGGAAGATTTAAGCATTTCAATTAGTCCTTACTCGTTCTCAAATTACATTAATTCTACTTATACACAAGGGGAAATCGAAATGTGCTTAATTCAGAAGGTTAATAAAAATAGCTATTTCAACACATTATTTGGAACTAGAGAAACTAATCTTTCTAAAAACATCGAATTTCCAGTTCTTAATATTCCAGTCGAGAATAAAGGCTATCCTTTTCAAAACATGCTTTTTTTAGTAGATAATTTCGATGAATGTAAATTTGATGCGTTTAATACATTACTTGCAAAGTTTGACTTCAATTATACTTTTCTAATCAACAACGATGGGGCACATATCGAGATTAAGGATTTCTTTGAGACCACTAAATTGTCTTGGAAAAATTTTAATGGATCTCTGAAATTCATAGAATCAACTTATTCTATCAACCAATTGCAAAGTTTAATCACACAAGAATCATATGATTGTATAGCTATAAATAACTTCGATAAAACTTTTTTTGAGAGACCTTTTGAGCTGAACACTAATGAATTGATTCTTGAACTTGAAGTTCCCATCTTAGTAATATAATCCGATATTCTATTTAAACTTGAATTTATAACTTTAAATAACGGCTCAAATGTTATGGAAAATTCAAAACTATTAATAGCTTGCTTTTTAAATTGACTGTTTCTATCTCTGAAAGTATGACTTTTTACTTTGTTTGGAATAACATTAATAAAATGAAGCTAGCCATTACATTATTCTGTATCATTTTTATACTCTCGTGCGACAGTTCGATTGAAAGTTCTAAGAAAGACAACTTTAAAGATGTTCAAAAAGATAATGAAATTCCTCACGTCGGATTTGTCAACTCCTTACCAGTCGTTGATTCTCTTTACGTTCCCATCTATTCAGACATTTATCAAAACGAATATTATCCTAAAATTTTATTAGCTGCTACCCTTAGTATCAGAAACACTAGCTTATCCGATAGTATATATATTTCAAAGATAGACTACCATAATACCCAGGGTGACTTGATCAAATCATTTATAGATTTCCCAATAGGTCTACAAGCATTAGAATCTTTTGATTTTCATATTGCGAAAGAAGATGATACGGGTGGAAGTGGTGCCAATTTTGTTGTTGTAATTAATTCTGAAACTTCTATTCCTAAGCCAATTGTTGAGGCAATAATGCTTGGAAGTCACGGGCAACATGGATTTAGTTTTGTCTCAAAAGCAGTTTCGATAAAAAAGAAAAAGGATTAAAAACCTATAATTTTTAATCCTTTCTGAAATCTTTCTAAAATTTTACTACTACTATATTAAAACTACTACCACAAATATATATCATAATATCGTTGGCTACAAGGCATTTTTGGGATTGTAGATGTTATGTAACCACAAATAATAAGGATCTACAATATTAAAAGCTAACTGTAGAGCTTTTGTAGAGTTAAACCTATTTTATCTTAAAATCCTCAATATTTATAGATTGTACACAGTCAACAAAATCATCTTCCTCATTAGAAGCAATGATAACTGTTGTATTAGAGACATATTTAGCTAAGATGTTCTTATACCAATTTTTCCCTTGTTGATCTAAGTTGGAGGTTGGTTCATCAAGGAGTAAAAAAGGAACATCAGAGCAAATGGCTAAGATCAGCTTCACTCTCTGTTTCATACCTGATGAAAAGGTTTGCATATGTTTGGATTTAGCTTTCTTAAAATTTAAAGCGTCTATAATAGAATTTACATTCACGCCATTTCTAAAGGCTTTAAATTTTTCATGAAACTCAAGTGCTTCCTTTAAGTTAAGTTCTTCAATTAGGTCAATGTAAGGTGCTGCATAAGCTAGGTGCTTATAAACTTGATGTTGTGCTAAATTTTGACCTTTATATTTGAAATATATTTTTCCCTTGGAAGGGCTTAGGTTGGATGACAATATTTTCATTAAGGTACTTTTGCCAGAGCCGTTGGCACCCTTTACGGCATAATTCTTTCCTGCTTGAAATTTAAAGTTCAAATCTTTAAATATCCAATCATTAGCATATCTTTTAGAAATTTGATTGAGTTCTACTTCCATTATTATTGTGACTATGAACTTGTTGAAATCCTTTCATAAGTCCTCGGTCAGCATCTTTTATAAAAGATAGAATATCCTCTTTTTCTGGCCCTCCAGGGAATTCAAGTTCAATTACATTAAGTGCATGAGCTACATTTAATTTTTTGACAAAAATTACTCTATAAATATCTTGAATATGATTAATCTGTTCATTACTAAAACCTCTTCTTCGTAAGCCAGTAGAGTTTACACCTACATATGAAAGCGGTTCTCTTGCAGCCTTTACATAAGGTGGCACACATTTACGGACAAGTGATCCTCCACCAACCATGGCATGCTTACCAATTTTCACAAATTGATGTATCGCCGTCATGCCTCCAATTACTGCAAATTCTCCAATTTCGATATGTCCGGCTAGGGTCACATTATTAGCAAGGATTACATTATTTTCTAGAACACAATCATGAGCCACATGTACGTAAGCCATGAGCAGACAATTATCTTTTATTTCGGTTTTAAAATTGGCTTTGGTTCCTCTATTGATGGTACAATATTCTCTTATAACTACATTGTTCCCTATATTCAAGATAGATTCTTCGCCTCCAAATTTTAAGTCTTGAGGAGCTGCGCCTACCACTGCACCAGGAAAAACTTTACAATTATTACCGATCCGAACACCGGATAGTATGCATGCATTTGGACCTATCCAACAATCATCACCAATGACTACATTATCTTCAATTGTAACAAAAGGTGACACGTGCACATTTTTGCCAATTTTAGCATTAGGATGGATAATATTTAAAGCGTTGTTATTCTGCATTTTCTCTTCGCAATATTTGAGCAATTAATTCACCTTCTGATACTATTTTATTACCAACATATATGGTTCCATACATTTGACAAATTCCTCGCCTAATTGGTGATAATAACTCCATTTTCATTAATAAAGTGTCTCCTGGTACTACTTTGTGTTTAAATTTCGCACTTTGGATTTTTATGAAATAGGTATCCCAATTGTGAGGATCTGGAACCGTTGACAACGCTAAGATTCCTCCAGTTTGTGCCAATGCTTCCATCTGTAAGACGCCAGGAAAGACAGCATTGTTGGGAAAATGGCCTTGAAAAAAAGATTCATTGAAAGTTATGTTCTTAATTCCAACTACGTATGATTCCGTTAATTCTAAAATCTTATCTACCATTACAAACGGAAATCTATGAGGTAACATAGATTGTATCTTCTCGATATTCATTAAAGGTTCCTGATTAGGATCATAATGAGGTTTTCCTTTGAGCTTCCTTTGTTTTTGCAATACTTTTTTCAATATTTTTGCAAACTCTATGTTAGAGGTATGTCCTGGTTTTCTTCCTACAATTTTCCCCTTAATTCTTTTGCCAATTAGTGCTAAGTCACCAATGATATCAAGCAATTTATGTCGAGCAGGTTCATTTTTAAATCTCAAATCTACTGTATTCAGAATTCCTTCTTTATCCACTTTCACATCAGTACGGCCTAATCTTTTTGCGAGATGGGCCAATTCATCCTCATTCATCATTCTATCCACGATCACGATAGCGTTATCAAGATCACCTCCTTTTATTAGACCTTGATTAATTAATTGCTCTAATTCATGAAGAAATACAAATGTTCGACAAGGTGCGATTTCTTCTTTATAATCAGCAATGTCCTCCATGGAAGCATATTGCATTCCTAAAATTTTAGAATTAAAATCGATCATTGCCGTTACTTCAAATTTATCAGCAGGCATGGCGATTAGCTCCGTCCCAGTAACTTCATCTCTATAACTAATGGTCTCTTCGATAACAAATATTTCTCGGTCATTTTCTAATTCAACTACACCTACAGCTTCAATCCCTTTTATAAAATCTAATGCACTGCCGTCCATTATTGGTGCCTCAGGACCATCTATCTTTATCAAGGCATTATCTACATTCATTCCTAGTAAGGCAGATAATGAATGTTCTATAGTACTTACTTGTACTTCCCCTTGTTTTATGGTGGTCCCTCTATTGGTAGAAACCACTCTATTCACATCAGCCATTAGAATTGGCTGATCTTCTAAATCGATTCTTTGAAATCTAAACCCGTGATTAGCTGGAGCAGGTTCAAAGGTCATGTTGATAAACTTTCCAGAATGAAGACCGATGCCTTTCACTGAAAAAGATTCAATTAATGTTGTTTGTTTTTCACTCATTTAGTTCTGTCTTCGTCAAGATTTATCTTGAATAGCTTTCAATTTTTCTTCCAAAGCTATTAAACGTTCTTCCAATTCAGGTAATTTTCTGTAAATTACATACGAACGGTTAAATTTACTATAATTAAATGCAGGATTCCCTGCAAGTACGCTATCATTTTCAATATTTCCTGCTACCCCACTCTTAGCTTGAATTTTTACCTTGTCACCGATCTTAATATGACCACTTATCCCAACCTGTCCGCCAATTTGGGCCCATTCTCCAATAGTGCTGCTTCCAGCTACTCCAACCTGTGCCGCTACAACTGTATGAGCGCCAATTTCCACATTATGACCAACTTGAATTAAATTATCAAGTTTTGCTCCTTCTCTTATAATAGTAGACCCCATGACTGCTCTATCAATTACACAATTCGAGCCAATTTCTACAAAATCCTCTAGGATCACATTCCCTAATTGAGGCACTTTTTTGTAAAAATTATCCTCTGGCAAATATCCGAAACCGTCAGCTCCGACTACCGTATTTGATTGAATAACACAATTATTTCCAATTAGCGACTTTCCCAATATCTTAGATCCTGCATAAATGGTTACGTCATTTCCAATTTTTACGCCATCTTCTATATATACTAAATGACCTATTTCGCAATTATCTCCAATTTCAACATTTGCTTCAATAATAGTATGATGTCCAATTGATAAATGTTTTCCAAGTTTGGCTTTTCCATCAATAATTGCAAATTTGGAAATTTCTGGTTTTTTATACACCTTCTCATCAAACTTTTCTAATAAAAAAGTAATCGTTTTATAGACGTCATTTACTCTGATAAGGGTTGCATCAATTTGCTGACTTGGTTGAAAGTCATGATTTACAAGAAAAGCGGAGGCTTTTGAGGTATAAATAAAAGGCTCGTACTTCATATTAGCTAAAAAGCTAATAGTCCCTTCAGCCCCATTTTCAATTCTACTTGGACCTGAAATAATTATATTAGGATCTCCCTCAAGTACCCCTTCAACTAAAATTGAAAGGTCTGCAGCTGTAATTTGCATGGCACAAAGTTAAAAAATAATGTCGATTTAAGCTTAATGTCAGTAACAAAGTGAAAGCCGATTTCTAGCATCGTGATCTAAAGAATCGTAAAAATTGGGTCATATTATTGGTAAATTCTCTTTGAAATAAGAATGATGTTAACCAATGCAATAGAATTTGAACATGGAATAGATATATTTGCAAAACTTAAGTAGGCTAAAATATTGGAAAATAAGCATTTAAAAATCGGAACAAGGGGAAGTAAATTGGCACTTTGGCAAGCAAACTTTCTTCAAGCAAGTCTAAATAAAATCAATGTTAGCTCTGAATTAGTAATCATTAAAACCCAAGGAGATAAAATTCAAGACGTCGGTTTTGATAAAATGGAAGGTAAGGGATTCTTCACCAAAGAAATAGAAGAAGCTTTAATCAAAGCTCAAATTGATGTTGCTGTTCATTCTATGAAAGATATGCCTACTGAAAATCCTGAAGAATTAGTGATAACTGCTATTTCACAAAGAGCTAATCCAGCGGATTGGATGTTGATAAAAGGATCTTCAGTTGATATAGAGAAAGGTCTAAATTTAAAGCAAAATGCAGTTGTTGGTTCGTCTTCAAGTCGTAGAAAAGGACAAATTTTAGGATTCAGGCCAGATCTTCAACTAGTTGATTTAAGAGGAAACGTTCCCACAAGAGTTAATAAATTACGAACTGAAAAATACGATGCCATTATTTTGGCCGCAGCAGGATTAGAAAGATTAGAACTAGATTTATCAGAATTTGCAATTATTAAATTCAATCCAAAAGAATTTATTCCGGCCCCTGCTCAAGGAGTTATGGCTTATCAAACAAGAAAAGACAATACCTTTGCAAGAAGAATTTTAAAAAATGTTCATCATTCGAGTACTGCTTATCAAACTAATGTGGAAAGAAAAGTATTGAATATGATGAATGGTTCTTGCCATTTACCAATTGGCGTTTATTGTGAAAGAGATGATGCTGGACATTATCATGTTTGGGCTAGCTATGGAAAAGATTGGCAGAAGCCAATGAAAACGGTGCAAATTTCACAAAGTACATCTCATCAAATGGCGGAGCGAATTGTTAAAGCATTAAAAATTTAAAAAATGTTTACCATTTTCGATTGTGCTTCCTTGGGAAATCCAAAAAAATGGAGTGCACCAGCAAGTGATACATTTAACTGGCCTAGATTATTACATTTAGCTTGGCAATCTTACGATGACAATTATCAATTAATCGAAGAACAGTCTCATTTAGTAAAACCAGCTGGTTTTGAATTGGATTTTGAGAGTGAAGATAAGCATCATTTGACCCACACTGAATTGATCGAAAGCGGACAAGATTTAAAACAGGTGCTAGAATGGTTTGTCCCAGTGATTAATGATTCCTCCTACATTATTTCTCATAATTTAAAATATAACGAAGGAGTGCTTGGCGCAGAATATATTAGAAAAAGTGTTAATCATCGACTTTTTGAAACAGAGAAATATTGTCTCATGATGGAATGCACTTATCTCTGCAAATTACCTAAAAGAGGAGGTGGATATAAATGGCCTACATTAATGAAATTACATCAAAAATGCTTTGGAGAAAAATTTGAAAAGATGCACAATGCATTGGCGGACGTTCAAGCTACTGGACGGTGTTATACTTTTTTAATGCAAAATGGACATCTAGATTTATTCTAATGCAAGGTATTTACATCAGTTCAGATATAGCCCCAGGTTCTCCATTACTCCAATTAAAAAAAGATTTTTTATTTGAGGCTGAATCATTGATCTCTTTTAAAGCCATTCCTTTTGTATGGCAAGGCGAAGGGAGCTGTTTATTTTTTTATTCTAAAAATGGGGTAAAGTATTTTTTTGAGCAAGCACCTAAGATTGACCCTGAAATCAAATTAGCTGCGATGGGAAGAGGGACAGCCAAATTAATTGAAGGGCAAGGCTATCAATGTGCCTTTACTGGCAATGGGAATGTAAAAAAAATCGCAGAAGATTTTTACACATTTGCAAAAGATGACACTACTATCTTTGTTAAAGCAAAACAGTCATTATCTTCTATTCAAAAGCTCCTCAAAAATAAAATCAAGGAAGGTAGCTTAGTTGTCTACAATAACCTCCCCAAGGAAACCATTTCAGAAAAAGATCATGACCTATTAATTTTCACTAGTCCATTAAATGTTCAATCTTATTGCGAAAAGTTTGCAATCAAAGCGCATCAAAAGTTAATCGCAATTGGATCTAGGACTGCAAAAGCTTTAGTTGTTTATACGGATAAGAAAATTGCTCTTCCAGCGGAAAGCACAGAGCGCGGAATTTTGGAATTGATTTTGAAGGGATTTTGAGGACGTTCAAAGTTCTGAGTTCAAAGTTTATAGTCCTGGTTTCGAGTGAGTGGTGCGTTTTGCTTAGGCTGCCTAGCTTGGAAGGCGGATTCGAAACGGGGAATGCTTCGATCTCCCTACGGTTGAAAAGCAGCAATGAGCCAAAAGCCAATTGGAAAGAGATTTAAAATTGAGCATTAATTAAACACTATTTCGATTAATCTTGGACATCAACATAAAAGAAAGTCAAGGAAAAAGCACAACATCCCAAGCTTCAAGACTCTGAACGCTGAACTTTGAACTCAGAACTTCTTGCGCAGCAGAATACAGGAAGGTCAAGAAACGCGATCCAAGTTCTAAGTTCCAAGACTTATGAACGTTGAAGTCAGAACTTTGAACTCTCCAAAACCTTTAAATCCAATATTTTTGTAGATATTTGCATACTTATGTTAAGCACACTTCAAATAAAAAATTACGCGATTATAGACGCTTTAGAAATTAATTTTTCTGATGATTTGAATATTATCACAGGAGAAACAGGCGCTGGTAAATCCATTATTATGGGTGCACTCTCTTTAATCATGGGGCAAAGAGCAGATACTAAGATATTATTTGATAAAGAAAGAAAATGTATAGTAGAAGCAGCCTTTGACATTTCAAAGTACAAACTACAGTCCTATTTTGAAGAAGCTAAATTGGATTATGAAGAAGAACTCATTATAAGAAGGGAAATTAGTAACAAAGGTAAATCCCGCGCTTTTATAAATGATACACCTGTTAATCTTGGAAATTTAAAAAAATTAAGTAGCTATTTGCTGGATTTACATCAGCAATTCGATACACATGACATTAATAATAAGAGTTTTCAATTAAAAATATTGGATGCCTTGGGTGATAATCATAGGCTATTAGAGTCCTACAAATCTATATTTCATCTTTATGCGGAGGAACAAAAAGAGCTAAAAAATTTGAAAGCGGAGCAGCTAAGAGCAAGTGCAGAAATGGATTATATTAAATTTCAAATTGAGGAATTAGGACAATTAGATATTCAAAAAGATGAGCTTCCAAGTCTTGAGGAAAAAATCAATACATTAAATCACGCTGAAGAAATCAAAAGCCAATTAGGTCAGGCTAATCTATTATTGGGAGAAGAAGAACAAGGCATTTTAAGCCAGATTAGAAATTTACGTCATACATTATTCAATTTGGAATCCTATAGTAATGAAATATCAGCATTGACGAAAAGGTTGGATTTGGTGGTTGAGGAATTAAATGATGTTAATGCCTCTTTTGAAGATATCGCAGATTCTGCTGAGCATGATCCAACTGCTATAGAAGAAACACAAGATCGTTTAGACGCGATTTATAAATTACAACAAAAACATCAAGTTTTTCATGAAAACGGACTACTTGAAACATACAATGAATTTCAATCTAAACTTGATGGATTTACAGATATATCGAATGGAATATCCGTACTTGAAAAAAGCATTGCAACAAGAGCAGCTAAATTGGAAAAAATTGCAGCGAAACTTAGCAAACGACGAATCAAGGTAGCGCCTAAATTTGAGCAAGAAATCAAAGCTTTGTTAACCAAGTTATCAATGGAACAGGCACAATTGAAAGTAAATTTAGAGCCAGATGATAAATTAAATGCGCAAGGAAAAGATATTGTTGAATTTCTATTTTCTGCGAATAAAGGAGGCGCATTAGAAAGCATAAAGAAAGTAGCATCCGGTGGAGAACTATCAAGATTGGCACTTTGCACCAAGTCAATTGTTGCAGACGTAATGCATTTACCAACATTAATATTTGATGAGATTGATTCCGGAGTTTCTGGTGATGTCGCATTAAAAATGGGTCAAATCATAAAAAAAGTAGCAAGTAAACACCAAGTGATAACCATTACTCATTCACCTCAAGTAGCTTCTAGAGCAAAAACACATTTCTTCGTTTACAAAGAAGACGGCAAGACAAGAACCAAAACCCGGGTTCAGGAATTATTAGGTGATCAGCGCATTACTGAGATTGCAAAGATGTTAAGCGGTGATCCACCTTCTAAATCAGCCATTTTAAATGCGGAAGAATTGATCAATGAAAAATGAAAAGTTTCAATTTAAGTATATCAATTTTGGCCTGATTGCCCTTGGCATCATTTTTCGTATCTATGTTTATTTTCAAAATAGATCTTTTACTATTGATGAAGCAAATCTAGGTCTAAGTATTATAAACGGTTCAGGATTGGATTTTTTTAGAAATCTTGAACAACAAATTGCTCCACCTTTATTTCTGCATATCCAAAAATTCTTGATTATTCTGTTGGGGATTTATGAAATGAGTTTTAGACTATTTCCTTTGATATGTGGAATAATTGCCCTGCTTTTATTTTATAAGTTGTGTAAAAATTGGCTAAAGGAAAGATATATCATATTACCTATGGCCTTATTTACTTTCTCCGAATTATTCATTAGATACGGTACGGAAAATAAAGCCTACTCAAGTGATTTATTTGTTTCATTATTCTTGCTCTACGGAGCATTACATTTCCCACTAAAAAATAATTGGAAATCTCAAATAAGCTGGATGACTATAGGCATGCTGTCCATCTGGTTATCAATGCCATCCATTTTTTTATTATTCGGTATTGGCCTTTACTTTTTACGCCTTGCATACAAAGACGGCCAATACCATTTTATTTTGGCTAACATTTTAATCCCATTATTTTGGGCTATCAATTTTACCTTCTACTACGTCGGCTTATTATTAAAAGATATATGGACGGAAGACCTCCAAGAGTACCATATGGATTATTTTTTAGATTGGACTAATCCCAAAAAGCTTCTCCGAGCTTTTCAAATTTTCTTAGACACCATCATCGGTCATACCGCTATTGCGATTGCATTCAGAGCAATCACAATTCCAACTGGCCTCTATTTTTTATGGAAAAAATCAAGATGGCATTTTGCATTAATTATCAGTCCTATATTTCTCTGTCTTTTCTTGGCATCTTTTAACATGTACAGCTTAATACCTAGGTTGACTATTTTTCTAATCCCATTGGTCCTAATTATCATTGGTATTGGGTTTGAGAAATTAATGGAATTGGCTCCAAAGTCTTTGCAATTTATACTATTGGCGATAGCAAGTATCGTAGTGATCAACCATTCTGCCTTTAGATATTTAAATGAAAAATTAGAACCAGATATTATTAAACCTTCTATCAAATATTTGAAAGAGACCATCAATCCTGATGATCAAGTCTATCTTTTTCATAAAGCAATACCCGCCTATAAATTTTATTCGAGTCATCATATTAATAATAATAATTTTACTTTTAGTAATATTCAACTTGGTGATTGGAATGATCAACCCAGTGACATTATTAAATCTAAAACAGGAAATACGTATGTTATAGGTTTACATTTGGAAGCGAGTGACTTGAAATATTTACGAGGCCTTTTTGGAAATTTAAAAGAGGTTAAAAAGGTTCGATCTGAATCAATTTTTATGGTGGAGTAGCGTGTAGAGCCTCTATCTTTCTATCAAATAAAATACCCTCAAATAATCATTAGCTAAATCAAACCCTTCAATTTTAAATAATTCGTCTTCCCGCCAACAGTCATGTATCTTCTTCTTGCTAATGCAGCTCGTCGTTCTTGACAATCATTTAAATTGAAGTGATTCAAGTTATTAATTTGGGTGCCTGATAAATTCGTTCTATAATCCATTAAATTCATGCCGCCGTTTTTAAAAGTAGAAGATTTTCCTTTTTCGCCTTTTTTGTATTTTCTGGTACAAAGGCCTTTTGCAAAAGTATGTTTTAGCCCAAACACATGACCCAACTCATGTGAGAATACATAAGCTTTACAAGACTTTTGCAAAATGATCGCATGTTTTTTCCATCCTGGATATGAAGGAAAGAATGCTTTACCGCAAAGATCTTTCATTTCTCCTTTTTTAAAGGCTTTGGATGATACCGCCCACTGATCAACCACAAGAAATAGTAATTCTCCTTTTGTGATTAGTTTAGATTTATTATCAAAGTGCTTATTCATAAATTTTTGATAGTCGAATCCTTTTGTGAATCTTTTGTTAAGTGGAGCCTTTGTAGTTCTTGAAAAAGAAACTTTTCCGAATTTTAATGAAGGGTACATAGCAAATTGTTGCTCCGCAACTTGTAGTCTATCATCTATCCATTGTTCCACATCTTTGTCGGGAAATTCATTTTTTAGATGTGCAATGACAAAATGAACATTCAATTTGAAATCGCTAATTTTTAATACTCGACGAGCATATTTTTTCACTACCCTTCCAGTTGTCATTGCAACTTTCTTTGTTCCTTTTCCAATTTTCTTGGCTACATTTTTCGTGGCCCGACCTGTAGTTTTTGCAACAGTCCTTGCTCTTTTACCTACTTTTATGGCAGTTTTTTTGGTAACTCGTCCTGCAGTCTTTGTTCCTTTTCCAACTTTTTTAGCTGTATTTTTGGTTACACGACCAGTTACCTTTGCAACTTTCTTGGTTCCCTTTCCTACTTTTTTGGTGGTATTTTTCGAAAAACGGCCAGTGGTCTTTGCAACCTTCTCTGTTCCTTTTCCAACTATTTTAGCCGTATTTTTAGTAACTCTTCCTGTAGTTTTTACTACCTTCTTAGTGCCTTTACCAATCTTCTTTGCTGTCTTTTTTACTTTTCTACCAATATGTTTAATTAAGCCCATAATGAATTTTTTAAGGAGGAATTGCTTTATGAAATAATTGTCTATACACCGAAAAAGGAAATTAATGTATTTTGTAGCAAGATAGGTTTGGAACAAGTAGTAGTCAATTGATAATTATTGAATGGTAGGTCTTGTGAGAGGAAAGGTTAGAATGAGTTTAGAAATGGAATATATAGTTACACCGGCTAACTTGTAATTTTAAAAAATGAAAATATTAATGAAAATGGAAAATTTTAAGATGATTATTGACTCGATTTGTTTGTCAAAGAGTTTTAAATAATTTTCTCCAATCACTTTGAATCTCATAAACTTATAAACTCGCAGAGTTACAAATTTGAGATTTGATAAAATCCCCAAAATGCTTAACTCAACGACATTAGTACTGAATCCTTTGGCGAAAGTCTTGAAATTTTTAAAATGTCTACACTAGAAAATCATTCACCGCTGCCGCTGCTTCCCTTCCCTCCGCAATCGCCCAAACCACCAAAGATTGCCCTCTTCTCATATCTCCAGCCACAAATACTTTCTCATTAGAACTTTGAAAATTATCTGTTTTTACTTTACCATTCTCCATTACTTCTAGATCCAGTTGATTGATAATTCCATTTTTTCTAAATCCAGTAAAGCCAATCGCTAAAAAAGCCAATTCGCAATTGATTACTTCTTCCGTACCGGGAATTTCAACTATTTTTACTTTTCCAGAAGCTTCATCTTGGTCCCATTTTATACTTACTAATTTCAAGCCTTGAAGTGCGCCATTTTCATCTTTTAAAAACTCTTTAGTGACGACTGACCAAACTCTTTCACAACCTTCTTCATGAGAGGATGAAGTTCTCACCACCATTGGCCAGTTTGGCCACACCATTTCTTTATTTACAATATGTGGTGGTTTGCCCATGATTTCTAATTGGACCACTTCCTTTGCTCCTTGTCTATTGGCAGTTCCAATACAATCCGATCCAGTATCACCACCACCGATAACTACAACCGTTTTTCCTTCAGCATTAATACGATCTTCTTTGATTTGATCTCCAGCAACAAATTTGTTGCTTTGCATTAAATATTCCATTGCTGGAAATACTCCTTTAGCATCTCTTCCTTCGATTGGTAAATCTCGATGTGCTTCTGCTCCTCCGCAAAGTAAAATAATGTCATAGGATAAGTCTAGGGTTTCAAAGGTAATATCGTTACCAACCCATATATTTGTTTTGAACTCAATTCCTGAAGCTTCCATTAATTTGATCCTTCTGTCTATGGTCCATTTTTCTAATTTAAAATCTGGAACTCCATATCTTAATAAACCGCCGAGGCGATCGTTTTTCTCAAAGACAGTAACCGAGTGTCCAGCAAAATTTAATTGATCAGCAGCCGCCAAACCCGACGGACCAGAACCAATCACAGCGATTTTTTTATCAGTTCTTTTTACAGGAATTTTTGGTTTTACCAAACCCAAATCAAAAGCTTTTTCTACAATGCTTTTTTCAATCAATTCTATTGTAACTGGATCTTGGTTGATATTCAAAACACATGCTTGTTCGCATGGAGCTGGACAAATCCGTCCTGTAAATTCAGGAAAGTTATTGGTTGCATCTAGTATTTGATAGGCTTCAGCCCATTCTTCTCGATAAACAGCATCATTAAAATCTGGAATATTATTTCCCAAGGGGCAGCCATTGTGGCAGAATGGAACTCCACAGTCCATGCAACGCGCAGCTTGCTGATTCATCTTCTCTTCAGAAAATGGCAGATTAATTTCCTTATAATCTTTCACTCGTTCTGATGAATTCCTAGAAGATGGAAGTTCTCTTTTGTATTTTATAAAACCTTTTGGATCTGCCATAATTGATTTTTTAACTTGCTTGTTTCTTTTGATCTGCTAATACTCTTTTATATTCCTTCGGCATCACTTTTACAAAATATTCTCGCATACTTTCCCAATTATTTAATATATCAACCGCTTGTCTACTACCTGTATACAAGAAATGATTTCTTAGTAATTGTCGAATCACAATAAAGTCTTCTTCCATTAATGGATCAATATCTACCATTTCCATATTGCAGAATTTTTTGAAAGTTTTAGCTTGATTATAAATAAAAGCCATTCCTCCGCTCATTCCAGCAGCAAAGTTTTTTCCTGTTTTTCCTAACACTAAAACTAATCCACCGGTCATGTATTCACATCCATGATCACCGATTCCTTCCACGACTGCCTTAGCTCCAGAATTTCTTACCGCAAAACGTTCCCCTGCCATTCCTTTTATGTAGACCTCCCCTGACGTTGCGCCATATAATGCAACATTGCCTACGATGATATTTTTTGAAGGATCGAAGGTCGAATCTCGATGAGAGCTGACAATTAATTTCGCTCCAGAAAGGCCTTTTCCTAAATAATCATTAGCCTCTCCCTCCAAAGTAAACTTCAAACCTTTTGCAGCAAATGCGCCAAAACTTTGACCAGCTGATCCCACAAATCGAATGTCAAGAAAATCTTCTGGCATTCCTTGCTTACCGTATTTCCTTGAAATTTCATTGGAAACAATTGCACCTACTGCACGGTCTGTGTTTTTTATGGCAAATTCCGCGAATCGTGATCGTTTATCATTAATTGCTTGATTAAAGAAATCTAAGACTTTCCAATCTAATACCTCATCGATATTATGGTCTTGTTTCTGAACATTATAGCGTTTAGAGTTATTAGTGGCCGTTTCTTCATATAACAATGGAGAAAGATCGATATTTTGATACTTCCAAAATTCTGGGCTCTTGTTTTGTTGCAGGCAATCCACTCGGCCTACCATTTCATTAATCGTTCTAAATCCTAATTCCGCCATAATTTCTCTTAATTCCTCTGCGAGAAATTTAAAGAAATTAATTACATATTCTGCATTGCCATTAAATCTTTTTCTTAACTCAGGATCTTGAGTAGCTACTCCAACCGGACAAGTATTTAAATGACATTTTCGCATCATAATACAACCTTCTACGACTAATACCGCGGTGGCCACTCCCCACTCTTCTGCCCCCAATAAAGTGGCAATAGCTACATCGCGGCCCGTTTTTATTTGACCATCTGTTTGTAATACCACCCGATCTCTTAATCCGTTTTTCAATAAAGTTTGCTGCGCTTCCGCTAATCCTAACTCCCACGGCAATCCAGTGTGACGTATTGATGATATTGGAGACGCACCAGTTCCGCCATCATGTCCGGAGATTAAAATTACATCTGCTTTCGCTTTTGTTACCCCTGAGGCTATAATTCCTACGCCTGCTTTTGAAACTAGTTTAACATTTATCCTAGCCTTTCGATTAGCATTCTTCAAATCAAAAATTAATTGAGCTAAATCTTCAATACTATAAATATCATGATGTGGCGGAGGAGAAATTAATCCTACACCTGGAATAGAATGTCTTACTCTCGCAATCCAATCATTCACTTTATGTCCAGGCAATTGACCACCTTCCCCAGGTTTTGCACCTTGCGCCATTTTTATTTGAATTTCATCAGCATTGGTCAAGTAATGACTAGTTACACCAAATCTTCCTGAAGCTACTTGTTTGATAGCGGATCTTTCCCAATCTCCATTTGCTTCCTTTTCGTATCGAGCATCATCTTCCCCTCCCTCTCCAGAATTGCTTTTCCCACCAATCCGATTCATTGCAATGGCTAAAGTTGAATGTGCCTCATGAGAAAGCGAACCAAAAGACATCGCTCCGGTCGCGAAACGTTTCATGATTTCATTAATCGATTCTACTTCCTCAATAGGCATGGACTTACTTTTCTTAAATTCAAGAAGACCTCTTAATGTAAACGCGTTCTTAGTTTGCTCATTAATTATCTTTGCATACTTTTTATAAATTTTATAGTTGCCACTTCTAGTTGCATGTTGTAATAAGTGAATAGTCGTTGGATTAAAAAGATGTCCTTCTCCATTCTTTTTCCATTGAAACAAACCTCTTTTATCTAACATCAAATTTTTGGGATTTGCCTCAATGTTTGCGTAAGCTGTAAAATGACGATTCAATACTTCTTTGGCCAAAGCATCAAAATTCATTCCTGCAATCCTAGATACACTGCCCTTAAAACATAGATCTACAACTTCTTTATCTAATCCTAAAATTTCAAAAATCTGACTTCCTTTATATGATTGAATTGTTGAAATTCCAATTTTTGATATAATCTTCAACAAGCCTTTGCCTACAGCTTTAACATAATTTTGTTTAAGCGTTGTTGCATCAACATCTAAAAAAGGTTGATGCCCTGCAAAACGTTTAATTGCTGCAATGGTTAGATATGGATTAATAGCATCTGCTCCGTATCCAATTAATGTAGCAAACTGATGAGTGTGCCATGCATCGCCGACTTCCATTACGATTGATAATCTATTTCTTAATCCTTCTTTTATTAAACGATGATGAATCGCACCCAATGCTAATAAAGATGGAATCGGAGCTATTGCTTTGCTTACTTCTCTATCACTTAATATTAAAATATTCACTCCAGCATTGGCTTGCTCAACCGCTTGATCACTGATGTGAAGCAACGTCTTTTCCAATTCACCTGCCTCGCCATTCGCTTTAAATAATATTTTAATTATTCCTGATCTAAAATCTTTATGCTCAATACTCTTTAACTTTCGAACTGAAGTGTTTCTCAGTATCGGTTGATTCAAATGAATGAAGGAACACTGTGATGCCTTTCTCTCTAAGATATTTTCAGAACTTCCTAATGCTGAACTTAACGACATTACATCTTTTTCTCTTATTGGGTCAATTGGTGGATTGGTTACTTGGGCGAAAAGCTGTTTGAAATAATTTGAAATGTGCTGTGGAAACTGGGATAATATTGCCAATGGCGTATCCACTCCCATTGAACCAATAGGATCCTTCTTGTGCTCCAACATTGGCAAAAGGATATGTTTCAAATCATCTTCCGTATACCCAAAAATATGTTGCTTTTGCTTTAAAGTGACTGAGTTTAATTTTAAACTTGTGGAGGTTGAAATTTTATCAAATTGTTTTAAGGTAATTCTGTTTTCATCCAACCAATCTCTATATGGCAATCTTTGGCAAATTAAATCCTTTAGTTCACTATCTCCTATGATTCGTTTTTCATCTAAGTCAGCAATTAAAATTTTACCAGATTGTAATCTACCCTTTTTAACTACTTTACTTTGGTCTATTTCTAAAACTCCAGCTTCTGATGCAACAATTAATACATTATCATCAGTCAATAAATATCTCGAAGGGCGTAAACCATTTCTATCTAATGTAGCACCTACCAAAATTCCATCTGTAAAACAAATGGAAGCTGGACCATCCCAAGGTTCCATTAAATAGGAATGAAATTCATAAAAGGCTTTTTTATGATCAACCATATTTGGATCTTTCTCCCAGGCTTCAGGAATCATCATCATTAAAACTTCTGGAACTGATTTACCATTAAGCACTAGAAATTCTAAAACATTATCAAAATTTCCGGAATCTGAAAGTCCAGGAAAATATACCGGTTTTAATTTTTCTAATTCCTCTTTCGTAAAGACGGAAGACACTAAATCTCTCTCTTTAGACTTCCACCAATTTAGATTACCGGCAATGGTATTTATTTCACCATTATGGGCAATGTATCTAAACGGTTGTGCTAACTTCCATTTAGGAACCGTGTTAGTAGAAAACCTAGAATGAATTAAAGCTATTGCGGATTTTAATAAAGGATGTTGTAAATCTTCATAATAGGCTTGAAGTTGAAAGGTGGTAAGCTGACCTTTGTAAATACAGGTTTTATAAGATAAGGAACAAAAATAGAAAATGTCTTTTAGATCTGGATGAGCATTATAAACAAGATGTGTTGTAAATTTCCGAGCAACCAATAATTTTCTTTCTAAATCTATTGGTCTTAATTTCCGTGTCGGTACAACGAATACTTGTTCGATATCTGGTTCTGCTGATAAAGCAGTTACTCCTATGCCATTTCTATTTACAGGGACTTTGCGATACCCTAAAATTTCAAAACCTAAATCTAAAAAAGACTGTTTAATAATTGCTCTAGATGCTTCCTTCTTATTCTCTTCCTTTGGAAAAAAAATCATTCCGAGTCCATAGGCATCATAATCAGGAAAAGTAATTTCGGGACAAACTGCTCTTAAAAACTCATCAGGCTTTTGCAATAAAATCCCTGCACCATCCCCGCTATTTGGTTCACAACCACATGCTCCTCGGTGCTCCATATTTCGAAGCATCAATAAAACATTATCTATTAATTCATGTGTTTTATCCCCATTCAAATTAGCAATTAGGCCGGTACCGCAGGCATCAGATTCTAATTCTGGGACATATAATCCCTGTCTCAGGTCACTTTCCATTTGATCAATATTTAAAGATATAAAAGATTGTTTCAAAAGAAACAATAGGTGGGACTTACGTTGATATTGAGCGGATATCTATTATAAATATAATAATAAAACGAAATAATTGCTATATATAACATAAGGATATAGCTCTACTATTCACTATTTCTACAATTTTCAAACACATTAATGGAAATTTCATAAATAAAAAGTGCTTTGGCAGTCGCAAAATTAAATGACATAACAAACTGGTTATCTATTACTTACATATTTAAAACTCGGGTCTGCTTATAACAATCTTGAGATAATTGCAATCGTTAATGCCTTATTTCAAAGTTAAATTTAAATATCAAATATCATTTTTAACCAGATTCAATTAGGTATGCAAAAAATAGAAGCAATCATTCGGCAAGAAAAATTTGATCTCGTAAGAGATGCACTAGCAACAATTGGAGTTAAGTTTTTCACCTTAAAAAGCGTCAAAGGATTTGGTCTTCAAAAAGGAGAAACGCATATCTATCGAGGTCATTCTTATGGTTCAGATTACATCGCAAGATTACAGTTGGACATCATAGTTACAGATGATATAGCTGATGAAGTAATTGAAACGATTATGAAATCCGCAAGATCTGGAGAGGTTGGAGATGGAAAAATTATGACCTATGCGTTAGACAAAGTGTATCGCATTCGCAATGGAGAACTAAATGAAGCCGCATTATAAATTAGAAACTATTTAAAGAATTTTCACAATGGAAGAAGCATTATTTACCACGCACAATTTATGGATTTTAGTAGCTACCGTTTTGGTGTTCATTATGCACCTCGGTTTTGCAATGTTAGAATCTGGCCTGGTACGCAAAAAGAACGTCGTAAATATTTTATTTAAAAACGTAATGATTCTCGCAATAGGATTACTTACCTACTTTTTTGTAGGCTTTAATTTAATGTATCCCGGAGATACTGCCTCTAGCTTTTTCGGCTTTGCAGGTATTGGCCTTACCATACCCAAAGGCGCAGCTGGACTGATTGAATATGCAGATGGGACCTATACCTATTGGTCTGACTTCATATTCCAAGGAATGTTTGCAGCTACTTGTGCTACTATTGTATCAGGAGCAGTTGCGGAACGGATTAAATTAGGATCCTTTTTAGTTTTTGCTGCATTATTCGTGGCCATTTCTTATCCTATCACCGGCATGTGGAAATGGGGAGGAGGATGGTTGGATCAAGCAGGATTCTATGATTTTGCAGGATCAACAATTGTACATGCAGTAGGTGGTTTTGGCGCATTGGCCGCCATTATAATACTGGGTGCTAGAAAAGGAAAATTCTCTAAAGGCAAAATAAATGCAATCCCCGGACACAGTATGCCATTAGCCGCAATGGGTGTTTTCTTATTATGGTTTGGCTGGTTTGGATTTAATGGAGGTTCCGTATTAAGTGCAGATGCGGGAGGTGTTTCTTTGGTATTTGTTACCACATCTTTAGCAGCAGCAGGAGGTGTAGTTGGGGCATTTTTAGCGTCTTATGCCTTATTTAAATCTCATGATTTATCAATGGTACTTAATGGGTTACTCGGTGGTCTAGTGGGAATTACAGCTGGAGCAGATTTAATGGGACCTGGAGAAGCGATTGGTATTGGCTTCATTGCAGGAATTATTATTCCATTATCAGTAGTAATGATTGAAAAGCTAAAATTAGATGATCCAGTTGGCGCTACCTCTGTACACTTAGTTTGTGGATTGTGGGGTACATTGGCAGTTGGGATCTTTGGTACAAAAGCTGGTCTTGGCCAATTATGGATTCAGTTATATGGATGTCTAGCTATTGGCTTAGCCACCTTTATATTTTCCTTTGCTGTACTTTACATTTTAAAAGTAACGGTTGGAATTCGTGTATCTGAAGAGGAAGAAGTAAAAGGATTAGATGTATCAGAACACGAAATGCAAGCCTACCAAGAAGTAGAAAAAGCATACGATTTTGCAGTAGAATAACTATAAAAATCTCGGAGCTGGTGCCTCCGAGATAATATACACAAAGTGTACATCGATAACTTCGCTAAAAGATATCAGTCTCAAAATATATATTTTGGGTAAATTATTCAAACTTCGCTTGTAATTCTATAAGCCTTTTTCGGAGTTATCGTTTTAATAAACAATCAAAAAATTGAAACGATGAAACAATGCAAACATATTTTTATTTTGAGTTTGATAACCTTTACATTTTATAATACAAGCTATGCACAAGAAGATGTGATGGATGCAAGCCCTTTGAGCATTTCTGGATCAGTTGACGCGTACTTCAGAACCAATTTAACAACTGATAATACAATCGGAGGCTCAACAATTGCACCCGCTACTTCTTTTGCAAAACTTCCAGGATTTTCATTGGGGATGGTAAATGTAATATTGGAAAAAGAGAAATGCTATTTTGGATTTGTTGCTGATTTAGTAATGGGTCCAAGAGGAACAGATGCTGTATTTCTCTGAACAGGAAGTGCCAACATTATTAATCAATTATACTTATATCTAAATGTTAGCGACAAGATTAAATTTACCCTTGGAAATTTCAATACCTATTTAGGATATGAAGTAATTTCATCAAAAGACAACTTTAATTATTCAACCTCCTACATGTTCTCCTACGGTCCGTTTTCACATACAGGATTAAAAGCTGATATTTCGCTTTCTGAAAAAATGAGCCTCGGCCTGGTGATAATGAATCCAACAGACGCAGCAGAATTTAATCCATTAGGATCCTATGTGTTTGCTGCACAATTAGGATTTGAATCGGATGGTGGGGGTACCTGGTTGAACCTTAGATACGGAGATGGAGATGGCACATTGAAATCCAATAAAAATGCAATTGGAGACGCTTCCGCAGGCAAGGTTTTCCAAGTTGACCTTACTACGGGTTATAATGTTGCTGAGAATTTATATCTAGGTGTAAATGCTACCTATTTATCAACCGCTTCAGGTGATTTTTTTGTAGATGGAGGGCTTGAAGATATTGATGCTGATGCATCTGGTTTCTACGGTTTGGCTGCCTATGCACAATTGGGTATTTCTGAAAATTTAAAGATGGGACACGAGTAAAAGCTTGGCTTCTTTTGTACTTGCTGCGGTTTATTCATTTTAAATACGGATTATTAATTTCAAATTTTATAAGGTAGATTTTTTCATTATAAGCTAAAGGCGCTCGAAGGAGCGCCTTTTTTGTTTTGTTTATTTGTAACCATATCATCGTGACCATGATGAATGTAAAATCTTAAATACTAATATAGATCTACATCCTTTTAAAAAATGTCTCCGCGTATCCAACTCATCCCGACCTCCTTCGTCGGCAACCCTTCTATTGCAAAGAGAATGGGTATTAAGAATTAGAATTAACTTTAGAGAATAAAATACTGACACTAATTTTATCAATGATTCTTCCCTCTCTTTCAAGGGACCCAGGGTAAGTTAAAAATTATAATATAGATTTACATCCCGACAGAAACGAAATGTAAAATTTTAAATCCTAAAAGTAAGGTGAAAAGTCGCCGCGTTATTTTTTTACGCTTGCAATAAATTTATCGAACTGCTTAAAAACAATTTCTTCATTAAATTTCTGCTCCACTAATGCTCGCCCTGCCTTTCCCATTTCCATACGACGTTCTTTGCTGGTATCTTGCATTTTAATCAATGCTTTAGTTAAACTTTCCTCGTCTTTTGCTTCGCAAATAAAACCATTAACATTATCGACAATAACTTCATTACAGCCAGTAACATTAGTTGCTACAATTGGAATTTCCATACTGCAAGCCTCCAATAAAACGAGTGGTACACCTTCCCGATAAGAAGCAAGCACAATACAATCTGCATTGCACATCACACCAGGTACATCATTGGTGTAGCCAAGATATTCAACAAGTTTATCGTCTTTGGCTTTGGTGAATTCTTCTTCAGGTAATGCAAGCGGATAGTCTTTATCATGATTTCCTAGAATCTGAAATTTGACATTGGCACCTAGGGACAATATTGATTTAGCACTAGCGATATATTCTCTCAATCCTTTATCTATTAAAACTCTACCTACATAAAGGAAGGTAAATGGTTCTTTGCTTTCGGTATAATCCTTAGGGACAAATTTTGTCATATCCACTCCTTCTCCTGGTAAAATCTTTGTCTTACCCGCACTAACTAAATTGCCGTCAATAAATATCTGTTTATCCTCTTGATTTAGGAACCAAACTTCGGTTGGATAGCGAAAAGCACGTTTATACAAGTATTTAGCAATATTGGAAACCATTCCATCATTAATAAAAACAAAACCTAATCCTGTGACAATAGCCAAACTTGGAATCTTAGCACGATTTGCTGCTATGCTTCCGTAAATATTTGGCTTGATGGTATAGTGAATTATTAAATCAGGTTTTACTGACTTATAGATTTTCTCTAATGCATTAATGATCGCTAAATTCTTGAGCGGATTGACTCCTTTCCTATTGAGCATTATTGAGTGAAAGGTAAGCCGAAGACTACTTAGCTCCTTTTCGAATCCGTCTGATGGTCCAACAATGTGTATTTCATGTTTTTGATTGATTAAATGCTTTATCAGATTTAATCTAAAATTTATAATACTCCAAGTCGTATTGGAAACTAATACAATTCTCACTTATGTCTTATTTTAACTCTATTGCTATTAAAATATAAAGATAGTAAAACTTTGCCAAGAGGTCGGTCGGAGACCTTTGGCTGGGTTGGGAAAAGATTATCTACTTCCGAAGGTGGATACCTGCCGAAGGTCGAATACCGATCGGATACTCTTCGAAGGTCTATCGCTTATCCTTTACTTATCCGCAAATTCTCTATTAAACTTCTCCTTCACTACAGCTTCAAAACTTCTCTTTTGTAAAGACCCAGCCAGCCATGCATTGATATCTAAATATAAGAAGGAACGTCTTTCAAAAGGATCTTTTTCTAATTTAGTCAGTTTACTATATAATACTTCCATATGTTCTTTCCATATATCTGGAGACGTCCGTAATACTCGTTTTAGGAAATTAATTAACTCTTTGTGGACTTGAGTGGTATCCTTCATTTTATTCAAAAAACGAAAAACGGATTGCACCAAATAATCCAAATGGTCATAATTTCCAGATTCATAATGTGCTATCATGTTTAGAAGCCGAGTAAAACATTGGATGTCTTCTCTTAAGGAACCCGCTTCCATATTTACTATCTTATTGGTGTATTTGATTACTTGATTAAAATTGCCAGCGCCAAAATATAAAGAAGCTATTTTGTAATGGAAGATCATAATTCTATGCGCATCCAGATGTAATTCATATTTCTTTAATTTTCTAAAAATCCCAGGTGCCAACTCTAAGCCCTCTTTAAAACTTCCTTCGATGGCATGCTTATTAATCTTTGAAGTCATAATATATATAAATGCAATAATTTCAGAAGTGATCGAAAATGTTTTTTTGTATTGCTCATTAAAATCTTCAAAATCTTTCAAGCATTTACAGAATTCAGAATACAAGCCCATGTTATAAGTAGAGGATAAAACATAATGCATGCCTCTCATGTATAAATCTGGATTTCGCCCCTTCATTTCAGAATATTTCTCAAACATATTTTTCCACTTTAGCGCATGCTTGTAGCAGTTTGAAAAGTCGAGTAAAATGTAGTAATACCATACATAGCTTTGATTCAAATAAACCTTTTCAAAAAAGCTTAGTCGATCCTTCTTAACATGAATTAAATGTGATCTAAAATAGTCTTTTACTAAATTATATTCCTTTTTATTTTTAACATGACCCATTGTAATATAAAGCCCATGAATTTTAATTTTTAAATTCGAAAGCTTGGCTAGGTTAAGGTTGGTAGCTGCACTCTTAGCAGATTCTTGAACCAACTTTTCCATTTTATTTTTTACCTTTCTAGACCTCGTGATGTGCTTGCCCTCAATCAATTTTAGAAATTCTAAAATCTCCATATGCAATACTTCCTGATTAGATTTTTCCGCAAGTACTTTAATCCTCTCCAACAAAGTTAGACTCTGAATATAAAGTCCTTTACCGTATAAAATTCTAGCAAAATCTAATTGCTCCCTAATCTCAATATCCACATTTTTTCTGATGTGAATAAGTCGAAGACTTATGCATATTTGCTGATACAAATGCCTTTTTAAATTTGCAAATTGACTTTTTTTAAGGGAAGGCATTTTTTTAAAAAGTAACACTTCATTGAAAACATCTTGTTTATCTAAAAGATCGAAAAGCTTCAAAAATTTTACATCATCATTACTCTGAATACGATTAGCATACAATTTGAAATTTCTTTTTTCAGCCTTATTTAGACTTTTAATTAACTTAAAAAGAAGGTCACTTTGAGCAATAGGCATAACAAATTATATTTAATTACCACACTAATAATCAGAACTTTACGTAATATAAAAGTTCTCTTACTATAACAATTATAAAATTAATTGATATGTTTTAAAAGTAGTTGTAGTGTATATTTATAATACTTTAAAACGCATAAAAGTATGGGTTTGAAGTGAAAACTTTCGATTAAGAGCATTTAAATTCTGGTATTCGAAATTAATACATTATTGAGTGTAATTCCAAATTAGGACTTACGTGAATTTCTTTACACTTAAAGATGTATTTATGAAGACTAAACTTTGAGCGGTTTAGTCTTTTTTTATTCCTGCAATTAAGATAGTAAATTCTTACTACTAATCACATTTTATTATATTGGAAATAAAAATTGTAATGGGAATTTTAGAAAGTCTTTTTGGACCAAGTAGGGAGAAGCAAATGGAAGAATTGGTTAAACAATCTTCTATGGAATATACGATGTATCCTGACCAACAATTTCTTGAAGTTTTAGAAGATTTTAATATTTTCCAAGCTGGCTCCAAGAAGGTAGCAAAACACTTATTTAGTATACAAGATGAAAATAAAGTCTCTGTAAAAATTTTTGATTATAAATATACAACTAGAAATTCTAAAAGGACAACAGACCATTGGCAAACTGTCGTTGTACTCACCGCCTCTGATTTAAGTCTCGCTCATTTTAGAATTTATTCAAAACATGCTTTTTCAGGTCTAGAAAAATTTTTTGGAGGTCAAGATATCGATATCTCTTATGATGAAGCCTTTAATGAAAAATTTATTGTAAGGTCAGTTTATCCAGATGATATACACCATCATCTAAATCCAACTTTTCGCAATTATATGATCGAATCATTAGATGTAGATTTAGAAGTTATGAATTATTTCATCGTATTGAATATAAATAATTTATTGAAATGCCACGTCGATCAATATGAAGCTTACTACTTTCACATCTTTAAAATCTACGAGGCTTTAAAATCTAAATAGTATTTATTCTTTAACAATTTAGCATAATTCTTGTTATAAATACATTATGAGAAAAGTAGTCATTGGTATTGCTGGGTCTAGTGGTTCGATTTATGCAAAGCGTTTGCTCGACAAACTATCTTCCATTAAAGAGCAATGGAATGAGATAGGAATTGTAATGAGTGAGAATGCAAAGTTTAATTGGAAACTTGAATTAGGCGACGAAAGCTACAATTCCTACGGGATGACAATTTATGAGAAGAACAATTTCATGGCTCCTCTCGCATCTGGATCTGCAAAATTTGACACTATGATTATTTGCCCTTGCTCTATGGGTTTAGTTGGTCGAATTGCTAGCGGTATTTCTAATGATTTGATGACTCGGGCTGCAGATGTAATTTTAAAAGAGCGCAGAAAATTAATCATTGTTCCAAGAGAAACTCCTCTAAGTTTAATACATCTCGAAAATTTAAAAACAATTACACTTGCTGGTGGCATTATTTGTCCTGCCATACCCTCTTTTTATTCTAATCCAACAACTGTAGAAGAAATTGTTGATACAGTAGTTGATCGAATTATAGACTTGGCAGGATTTGAATTAAATAGTTTTAGGTGGGGAAGTGAAGCTGACGCTTAAATGTAAATTCAAAATGGATGTAAGATGTAGAATGTGTAAGTGCCTGAAATAGGTTTAGTTTCGTTTATCACTTTCCCATTTTAGATTTATGACTACCGAGTTAATTTGAACTACCATTTCGTCCAAGGTCTCTGACCTGTGGACCTACTCTCAAAAAATAAAAAATCAAAATCTATAAACTAATCTTTTGGATTTATCAATTTCAAATTCCTTAGGGTCAATTTTCCTTTTAATTATTTTTGTAGCCTTGGTAATTGATTTCACTACTGGATCATATTCAACTTCATTATAAAGACTAACCGCTCCTGCTTGATCCATATACTAATTCCAATGAGCTGCTTTGTGATTAATATACGCCTCCTTATTTAATGCGTAAATATCACTGTAAAAGTAATAGGCATTTACTTTATTGAATGGCATATCTAATTGATCGGACGCATAACTCATATAAATTCCTTTACAAGGCTTATCCATTACATTTTTAATTTCAGATAAAACCTCAAACTCCAATAGTTTTCCTGGCTCCTTATCTAACCGCTCAACAACAATGGAATCTGAACGCTCATAATCAGTGTAAATGAGGGTATCTTTCAAATCAAATATTCTCACCTGCCAAGCGCCTGCTGTTTTCGCTTTGATTAAATACTTATCCGCTGATATCAAGGCAATACTTTTCTCACCAAAAATATTAGCAAAATTTATACTTTTATATTTTGCAGCCATGGGTTGAAAGGTAGATACAAAATGAATTTCTCCTTCGAAATATTCCTGACCAATTAGTGAAGGAAAACAAAGAAAAAGCGTAAATATCGAAAATAGGAATCTCTTCATAATCTTTTAAAATTTAATAAATGCATTCAACTGTTTTCATCCTCATAAATCTCAAATAAAATGATCAACAAATATGGAGCGAAATGATAAATAAAAGCTTCTAATTGTAAAATTTAAGAAAAGATTAATTATGTGTTAATTTAAGTAAAAGGGGGTGAAATATAAAATCAGAATTTCACAAAAGCATGATGTGCAAGCACTCCCTCACTAGTCACAATCTCTAAATAGTAAATTCCATTATTTAAATCAGCAACATCCAACTTATGCGACGGTGTATCAGAAGAAAATGATTTTAAGATAGCGCCTTGATTATTGAAAATTCGATAAGATTTAATCTGATTTGCATTTGGATTATCAATAATCAAAAAATCTGCCACCGGGTTTGGATATATATGGATGTTTAACAACTCCAAATTTTTTGTAGATGTACTACCTACCTCAAGACATGAAGAGGTCTTAGTACAATCACCTTCATTAAACGCTAGTGCATAAGATCCAGAAACTAGAGGAGTGAATGTTTGGCTATTCGCCCCATCAATCGGAGTATTGGTAGAGCAATCTATCCATTGATAAGAAGAGGCTATACTGTTCGTTCTCAAAATTCCATTTACAAACTCAATTTCAGCAACAATGCTGGTAATTTCTATATCTGTAGAAATAGTAGAATCACAACCATTACTAGCAGGAACTACATCTACAAAGGTAGCTGATGTTTTGATCCACTGATCGTTATATAGCACGCTGTCGCAGCCACTTAATGAGATAAAGGTATTAGATGATTCGTTGACTACAACTGTTAAATTAACAATACTATCGCAACCATTGTTATCAAAGATAAATTGATACTCTCCTGAAGGATAGGAATTACCATCATAGATTACTTCATCACATGCTTCAACCATGATATTCTCGACAACATTCAAACAACCATTAACTCCTAGTACTTTCATTATTATAATACTATTGGGTAAGGCAGATTCGTTTTCTCCGCACATAATTACATTTCCATTATGCAATAAAATAATTTCGCTTAAATAATCATCTCCATTTACATCGTATGTAGCAATTCCATTATTAGCAAAAGCTTCATCTATACTTCCATCTTCATTTAAATGCATCAAACTAAAATCTCTTGGTAGATTAGTGTAACCTCCTACATAAATTGCATTATCAATATCTATTACTAAATCCCGTGGTATTTCAGTATCTCCAAAGTCCAGAATAGTAATTCCGTTTTGGCCGAATGTATTATCCACATTGCCGTTCAGATCAAAACGTGAAACGCCAATAAAATCATTACTTTCATATTGCCCGGAAAGAATAATATGGTTCGATCCTTGTTGAGCGAGAGAAGAAGCACTAATAAAATCGTTAGAAAAAGTCACTCTTCCATCATCACCAAATCCATTATCTAAAACACCAGTCTCTGTTAGCTTTGCAAAAATAGCTCTTCGATTTGTAATAGTGGAAGTATTATTACCTGCTAGATACAACTCTTCCTGAATAATTATCCCTTCATTAAATCTCGCTTGGCCGACATTCCAATTCTTAATAAAATATCCATTATCTGCATAGCTTTCATCGACGGTTCCACCGGGAATAAGTCTAATCACCATGGCATCAATATCTCGACCATTAATGAAATGCGTGGCTCCAATTAAATAGATGCGATTGGCATCATCTACTTGCATATCATAAATTTCAAGGTCTATATCATTTCGGGTGATGACCACTTCTCCATTATCTCCAAAGGAAGTGTCCAATGTCCCATCAAGGTTCCATTTTCTAATATTTAAACTCAATCGCAATCCTCCAAAAGATTCATCATTAAACATAGTGCATGTAAGGAAGGAATTTCCTAATCTCACCGATGCAAGAATATAATCCCTTAAGCCTTGCGAAGAACCATCAAACTGAAGATCAAAAATTAAGGAACCATTGGCATCATATTTCGAAATCAATGAATTTCCTTGGTCTGGTTGATCAAAAGTAGATATAAATCCAGTGCCTAAAATTGAACCATCCTCTAACTCAATTACGTTATCAATTACGTCATAAGAATCTGGACTAATATCTCTGAAGATTACTCCATCATCTCCAAAATCAGCAACTAAGGTTCCAGCTTGACTAAACAATAAATTAAAAGTTAATGAGCAGCAAATAGAAAGTAGAATATATTTCATAAGATATCATTGTTGTTTTTAAATAATGCTTAAAAGTAAAGCATTTCAATGGCATGTGAAATACTGGAAAACCCACATTTTTAGCTATAGGTATAATGTGAGAAAGGTATTAATGAGCATCAAATTTGTAAGCAAAAGGACAATATTGACCTCAAAACCCGAATTTTAAGATAATATTAATAACCATTTCTAATCCATTTCGTCAAATAACTGTATAATATGTATCTTTGAATAAAATAAGTTAACCATGCATTACATTAAAGGAAGTTTCTTTTTATTAGTTTTCAGTCTATTCACTATCAATGGCTTTGCCCAAACTGCAAAAGCAAAAAGTGATTTTAAATGGTACTCTTGGGAAGAAATGGTAGAAGCGCAGAAAGTAAGTCCTAAAAAAGTAATGATCGACATGTATACAGATTGGTGTGGCTGGTGTAAGAGAATGGATGCAAGTACTTTTAGTGATCCTAAAATTCAAGCCTACTTGAAAGAGAATTTTTACGCAGTAAAATTTGATGCCGAACAAAAAGAAAATATTACGTATGATGGTAATGAATTCAAATATGTAAAGTCAGGAAGAAGAGGGGTGCATGAATTAGCGAATGCATTATTAAATGGAAAGCTGTCTTACCCATCTATTGTATATTTGAATGAAGACATGCAACGTATTGTAATTTCTCCAGGTTTCAAAGATGCAAAGAAATTTATGATCGAATTGTCCTTCACCAAAGGTGAACATTATAAGACTACCAATTTCCAACAATACATGAAGACGGAAATGGAGAAAAGTGCAAAGACGGATAAATCTAAATAAGTTCGGCAACCACGAAAGTTGAACCACCAATAAAAATTAAGTCATTTTTTTGAGCATTTTGTTTTGCTGCTTTCAAGGCAAGCGAACTAGATCTGTATGCTTTTCCATTTAATGAAAACTGACTTGCTTTCTCAGCTAAAGAACTTGCTTCCAAGGCTCTTGGAATTTTTGCGGCGCAGAAATAATAGCTCGCATTTGATGGAAAAAGTTGTAGCAGTTTATCAATTCTTTTATCATTGACAAATCCGATCACAAAGTGAATGTGGTTAAAATTCGACTGCGCAATTCTAGCCATACTTAATTTTAAACCAGCTTCATTATGTCCACTATCAGCTATAATCATAGGTTTGGTTCCAAGTATTTGCCATCTCCCTTGATAAGCGGTCCAACTTTTCAAATGCTTTAAACCACTGCGAATTTCTTTCTGACTTATTTCAAATCCATTATTTTCATTTAGCACTTGAATAGATTTTAAAACCGTAATTAGATTCTTAGATTGAAATTCTCCATGTGCATTGACTTGATAGTTCAATTTATTTGCTTTGCCTTTTATAGTAAAATAACTGTACTCGACATGTTCCTTTATATCAATACAATGAAGAGATTTTGAAGCAAAAAATATCCTTGAATTCATCTGCCTTACTTTCCTTTTAAAAACTTCTGCGGTTTCCTTTTCGTATTCTCCAACAACCACGGGTATTTGCTTTTTAATAATACCAGCTTTTTCTTTAGCAATTTTAGGTAAGGTATTTCCCAACATGGATTCATGGTCAAAACTAATATTGGTAATGATAGAAAGTAATGGATGAATAATATTAGTAGAATCCAATTGACCTCCCAAACCAGTTTCAATAATCGCAACATCCACTTTTTTATTAGCGAAATAATCAAAAGCCATTGCCACGGTTATTTCAAAAAAGGAAGGCTTTTGTTTTTTTATAAACGCTTGGTGCATTTCAACAAATTTGACAACCTCCTTTTTACTAATATACGCTCCATTGATTTTTATACGTTCTCTAAAATCTTTATAATGGGGAGAGGTATATAATCCGACCTTCCTCCCTCCTGCTTGTAAAATAGCAGCTAGCATATGTGCCGATGATCCCTTTCCATTAGTACCTGCAATATGAATGGAATCAAATGAAGTTTCAGGGTTTCCCAAATAAGCAGCAAATGCTTTAATGTTGGTGAGATCTTTTTTAAAAGCTTGCTTCCCTACTCTTTGGTACATGGGAAGTTGGGTAAATAAATAATCTAAGGTTTGTTGATAAGTTACCAAGGTCTAAATTTTAGGCAAATTTAATCAAATAAAAGAATTGTCTTTGAAAAGTTCCGAGTTCCGAGTGCCATTATAGTTAAAATCATATTATTAAATTAATGATTTAGGCAAAGTGCTTACAAGGATTCTTAATCTTAAATTATTGGCGCTTAGTGACTCGCATTTTTATCGGGTTCTCCGGCTGTAAAGTGATCAATGTTTTCAATTTGATATCTTCAGGATTTAGCAATTCGAAATCAAAGTTGCGGACAAATTCAATCAATATCATTTGCATTTCCATCATGGCCATTCCCATACCAATACATAATCTTGGTCCCCCGCCAAAAGGGAAATATTCAAAATGGCCGATATCTTTTTTATTTTCTTTTGAAAATCTTTCAGGATTAAAAGTTTCAGGCTGATCCCAAATATCTGGATCATGATGTACTCCATAAATAAAAGGTGCAATCATGGTTCCTTTTGGGACTCTGTAACCATTCACTTCATCATCTTCTAGTGCAACTCTATCTACAATCCATGCCGGTGGATAAATTCGCATCCCTTCTTCGATAATCATTCTACTGTAATCTATATTCCGAAGATCTTCCATTTTTAAAGGAGCATTGCCAATCACTTCTTTGATCTCCGCTCTAAGTTTTTTTAATTCTTTCAGATTAACTGATAACAAATAGAAAATCCAAGCTAATGCATTGGATGAAGTTTCATGACCTGCAACAAATATTATTAATGCTTCCTCAATGATTTGATTGTTGGTCATTCCTTTTCCATCATCTTCATATCGAGCTGCTAATAGCATATCTAAAAGATCATCATAATTTGCATTCGTATCATTTCTTCTCGATTGAACAAAACTATTCATAGTGGCTTTAGTTTCATCAGCAAGGCCTTTATGCTTTTTCTTTTGTCCACTGATTTTATGATACCAAGTTAGAAAAGGTAATCGAATTTGCTTTATAATAAATTCTTGAATCGCATCAATTTTAGTTCTAAATTCATTTAGTTCCTCTTCATTGATACCCTTTGAAAAAATAGATTTAGTGATTACTCTAAATGTTAGCGTTTGCATTGCTTCTCGAATATCTATTTCAACATTATCCCGATTATTTATTTCAGCTGTGAAGCCATCAATTTCATCCTTGATGATATTAAAAATAGCTTCCAATTTTTTCTTATGAAAGCCAGGTTGAATCAACCTCCTTTGTTGTAACCAATAAGGACCATTACTAGTCAAGAGACCATTTCCAATAAAATAACCGACCGTACCAGATTGAATTTCTGATTTATAGTAATTTTTATTATTCTTCTGCAATATATGCTTTATGACTATTGGTTCAGCAGTCATAATCGCTAATTTCGATCCTCCAATATGGAAAGCATAGGTTTTACCATATTCATTCAGATTTTGAGTTATTAATGGAATGGGGTTTTTTAGAAACTTAAAAGCTCTGGCAATGGAAACCCGTCTAGGGACTAATGGAGGAATCTTCATAAAGAAATAACAATTAATTCAATTTCAAGTTTTCAAAAGTACAACAAATACATTTATTTTTTTGACTCAGAGTTAAGCTAATTTTACTATAATCGGCACATTCTATAGTTTATTTTGTGGGAGACGAATTTATTAATTCTATATTTGAGATACAAAATAATAAGTAGTGGAAATACACAAATTTAGAGATACTTATCAAGTAAGGGCGTATGAGATTGATGCAGCTAAAAAATGTAGCCCACCAGCCTTAATTCAAATCATGCATGAGGCATCATTATTACATGCAGTACAATTAGGCGTATCCGTTTGGGATTTAGAAGCTATGAAAATTTCATGGGTTTTGAGAAGTGTAGATTTAAAAATTATGCGCTTACCGATGTTGAATGAAGAATTAACGGTTGAGACTTATCCATCTGGTAGGAACCGCATGTTTTCCTATCGTGACTTTTTTGTTTATGATCAAGAAAATAATCTAATTGCTACCAATTCTAGCAAATGGGTATTGATGAATACCGATGACAGAAATATGGCAACTATTCCAAAAGAAATGGATCGTATCGTCATGCCCGATGAAGCAGATTGTTTACCTAGGCCCAATGAAAGAATTCCTAAAATGGATCGAGTAGATTTTGAAAATAAATTTTTAGTCAACTGGTACGATCTTGATTTTAATGAGCATTTAAACAATGTGAAGTACATTACTTGGGCACTGCAAAGTTTGGATATTTCTGTCTTAAAAAGAGACCTTACCGGATTGAAATTAATCTACAAAAGAGAGGCAAAATATGGCGAGAACATCGTTTCCCAAACGCAAAAAATTGACAATGATAGGTTCATCCATCGTTTAATTAGGACGGAAGATAATCAAGAGTTAGTTTGTGCGGAATCAACATGGAAATAGATGCGCATTATAATTTTTCTCCTATGCTTGGCTAACCTAAGTTTTGCTCAAAGAGATACATTATTAATAGAAAGCATCCCTGAGTTAGAGATTAAGGCTTTACGAATAAATACTCCGTCTTCTGATGCTCCAATGATGGTCCACACTCCTTATAGGTCATATAATGGTCCAGCTAATATTTTAGCAGTACGCTCATTTAGCCAAATGCTTAGTGTTCAAGAATATCTCCAATCTTCTCCAGGTTTATTTACATTAAATGCAAATAACTATGCGCAAGATTTACGAATTTCAATAAGAGGATTTGGAGCTAGGGCTTCTTTCGGAATAAGAGGTATAAAATTATTGGTAGATGGAATTCCTGAAACTAGTCCTGATGGACAAGGTCAATTAGACAATACGGACCCAATGAATATTCAGAATATTGAAATCATCAATGGTCCAGTATCTAGTTTGTATGGCAATGCTTCAGGTGGAGTTTTATCAATTAATACCGTTCCCCGTATGCTAACTCCGTTTATAGAATCAAGAATTAACCTAGGCTCTTTTAATTTTCAGCAGTATCAATTGAAGACAGGATTGCGTTTTGATAAAAGCTCTATCTTCCTCAGTTTAAATCAAACTTCGACAGATGGCTACAGAGATCAAAGCGAATTTCAAACTTCAAACCTAAATGCTCATATCATTCATCAAGAAGAAAAGTTAAAGTATCATTTTATTTTAAACTATACCGATAGTCCAATTGCTAATGATCCTGGTAGTATAAATTTAGAAGATCTACTTGATGATCGTACTCAAGCAAGACAACAGAATATTGATTTTAAAACTGGGGAAGCTATTGATCAATTTAAAATAGCATTTAAAATGGATGCTAAATTAAATCCAGCAGAAGAAATCAAAGCTTATGCATTTATAACTACTCGAAATTTTGAAGGAATTTTGCCTTTTGAATTTGGTGGTATTGTTGATCTAAATAGAACTTACTATGGGTCAGGTATTGCATTTAAAAAGAAGAAAAGTCTTCCTAAGGGTATTAATCAACTTCAAATCGGTACGGAAGTAAATATTCAGAACGACGAAAGAAATCGGTTTAGGAATTTATTGGGAACTCAAGGAGATCAAACTTTAGGACAAGATGAAATGTTTCAAAATTATGCGGTGTATGCAATTGACCATTTTAAATTTAGAAAACTTTTTATTCAATTTGGAATAAGGTTTGATATCAATCGAATCCAGAATAAGGATGATTTTCTAAGCAATGGAGATGACTCTGGAAATATCAATTGGAACAGTTTAAATCCAAATATTGGTTTGAGTTATCGTCTGAATAATGAGACTATGGTCTATTCAAATTTCAGAACTGCATTTGAAACCCCTTCACTTTCGGAACTATCAAATAATCCTCTAGGGCAAGGATTTAATTTAAATTTGAATCCTCAAAAATCTACAAATTATGAAGTTGGTTTAAAATATAAAAAAAGATTTAAATTTCATTTTGATGTCGCATTATTCTACATTAATACCATAAAAGAATTTGTTCCTTTTGAATTAGAAGACATGCCAGGACAAACATTTTTCAGAAATGCAGGATCTAGTCAGCGGACTGGAATTGAGATTTCAACAATGAGCCAACTTGGACATGGCTGGCGACTTCAAACTGCCTATACTTATTCTGATTTCAAGTATAAACATTACTCACTAGATAATGAAAGTTTTGATGGGAATCAACTTCCTGGCATTCCTAAAAGCTACGCTTATATCGGTTTGATAAAAACCCAAGGTAAAGGACTAAATATGTTGCTAGATACTAAATTCATTGGTCCATTGTTTACTTCAGATAATAATGAGATTCAGGATTCGGGATACATTTTAACAAATCTGCAAGCCAGCTATATTATGCATTTGAAAAAATTCACTTGCAGTCCATTCTTCGGAATTAAAAACCTAGCAGATTCAAAGTATAATGACAATATTCGAATTAATGCTTCTGGTAACAGGTTTTATGAAGCTGGGCCGGGTATAAATTTTTATGGTGGATTTAATTTAAAGTATAGTATATATAAAAAATAATCTACAACCTAATCAATCCTTCCTGACTTACACTCGCCAACAAATTACCTTGTTGATCAAAGAAAGATCCAGTATTAAATCCTAAACCTTCATTTGCATTCGGACTTTCTGTGCAATACAAGACCCACTCATTCATATTGATAGGTCGGTGAAACCACATGGCGTGATCAATGCTTGCGGTTAATTTTGTTCCATTGAAAAAAGAAGCTCCATGCGGCATTAAAGAAGTCAATAGAATTTGGTAATCAGAGAAACAAGCCATCATTGCTTTTTGAATTCTCGGTGTTTGATCCATTGGTTCGGTAATGCGCATCCAAGCTGCATATTTGGGCGCTTTTTTAGTGGGTTGGAAAGGATCAAAAGCTACTATCGGTTTAAATTCAAATGGCATTTGCCAAGCTGGAGATTTTTTAAACCAATCCATTGCTTCAAATCCATATTTCTTGGCCAGTTCTTTCATAATTTCCCTCTGGTCTACTAAACTTTCTGGAGGAGGTACATCCGGCATTTCCTTTTGATGAGAAAAGCCTTTTTCTACTTTATGATAAGATGCTGCCATGATAAAAATATCTCGATCATTCTGCCTAGCCACTACCCTTCTTGCCGTAAAGGTTCGCCCATCTTTATTTCTATCTACAAAGTAATCTATTGGTATTTCCGTATCTCCAGGAGATAAAAAATAAGCGTGCATAGAATGTAATTCAAAAGATTCATCTGCTACGGTTGCATTTGCGGAAGAAATAGCTTGTGCTAAAACGAGGCCTCCAAAGACAGGTCCATTTCCAAAAGTCCAGCCTTTGGCGGTAAATGAATTTTCGTCTATTTGAGTTGGACTAATCGCTTTTTGAATCGGATTCATAACATTTATTTTTCTTCACTGTATTTCTCAAAAAAAGTTTTGATGCGCAGCTCTACATTCTGCTGAATATTTCTATAAAATAACCAGTAATCATAATTATGATAATTACCACCTGGAAGCAAGAACATTCTAAACTGCAATGGCTTTGGTTTAGTAATGTATAAAAGACCATCTGTACCGCACCTTGCTTCTACTAAATCAGGATAAACTTTTGATAACGTTATTGCGTTCATACCCACTGCTTCTGGTGTCCAATAATCCCTAGGTCTAATCCTGCTTTTCTCTAACTCAACAAATACCCCTCCTAAATGTTCCGCTTTGTAAGCTTTACCCAAAGATTGTGTCCATGAAATTGGATTAACACACAATGGCGTTTTCTTCGCTCTCTTCTCCCAATACCATTCTCCTTCTTTGTTTTGATACCAATATTCAGAAGAATCAAGTCTCAAGAAAGCTTTACCCCCTTCTTCATAAGTATCCCAGCTAATAACTGCATGTAAATCATTAGGTCTAGAACTAGCAATTACATTTTTGAAAGTTCCTTTAAATTTTTCTAATGGGAATCTAAATCCTACTAAATAAGCAGCAATCATTTTTTTATACAAGCTTGTATTATCAATATACTCTTCCAATAGCCGCATTCCCAATATGGTCCCTTGACTGTGACTTGCTAAAATAAAAGGACGTCCATGATTATGATGTTCTAAAAAATAATGAAAGGCATTCACTACATCTTCGTAGGCCAAGGATAGTGCTTGTTTAGCATTATCTCCTCCCTCCCAAAAAGAATAGAAGGTAGCTTGCCTATATCTGGGTGCGTACACTTTTGCATATGGTTCGAATACTGATGCTTCACCAGGAATTACTAATTCATCAATCAGTTCTTTTGGTCCTGCTAAATGAATATCTGCATTCCAATTGTCCTTACCAAAATAGGTGGTTGGATGAATAAAAAAGATATCTACCTTTTTATCAGTGATTGGATAGTTTGCATTTTTTGGTCTAAAATTTACCTTTGTTTGTTTCTGAGGATGAGCAGCCCATGCTTCCAAGCTTTGATAATCTACTTTTGGAGGAGTAAGATTTTTATCAAATCCATTGGCAGGTTTTACCTCTTGAACAAATGAAAGAAACTCCGTAACATTACCTGCAGTCTTAGAAATCGATTTTATTATTCCCTTGAATATTTTCCTCATTTAAACTAATGTTATCAATTTCTTGTCTGTATAGACATGCTTATTGAAAATTTTAAGACTCAACTCATCACTTGACCTCAAAATTTTTGTAAAGGATGCGTTAAATATTTCTTGCGCTAGTCCCATTATTTTCTTTTCCGAAATGCTCAATGCTTCTCCTGTTAGGGATGCGACTGGACCACCAGAAGATATAATCAAAATACGTTCACCTCCTTTATCATCTTGCATTATAGTTTTTAGCGCTTCTTTAGTTTGAGTTCTAAAATCAGACCAAGATTGAATAGCTGGATCCTCTATCTCGCCTTCCGCCCATCTCAAAGTAATGTCATTAAAAATCTTAAAGTATTTACTCATGTGTTGTTTGTCTTTTGGATTGAAATTTCGTGCAAATTCTCCCTCGTCCCCTTCTTTTAATTTTAATGCATCAAAATACTTTCGCACCACTTGAGGTCCATGATGTTCATTTAAATTAGGATTGACAATAAAGGCAGGCAATCTAATACTAGCCTCTTGATAGGCCAATTTAATTTGATTTGCGGTTTGAAGATGCCGGTACAATGCTCCCAGATATACCTTATCAATTTTAATGTAGTTATTGGCAAGATACTGCCCTAATTGATAGGTATGCACTTTCCCAATCTCAGATAGTTGGTCATAATTTTCTTTACCAAAAGAAGCTTGACCATGTCTAATTAAAATATATTCACTCACCGTAAAAATTTAATTAAAATTTCAATATAGGAATTTAAAGAACAAAAGATATTATAATAGTTTAATTTTATATACTCCCTTTTATGGAGAGTTTAAAGCCATTTATCTTTGAATTTAATATTGAAAATATCTTTCAAGTTTTAAGCCTTATTACCGTTTTCTAACTCATGATAAGATAGAAAAAGGCTCGAAGAACGAATCTTCAAGCCTTTAATTTTAGCATTTTACATACCGTTTCACACCATTATTGACCTGCAATGCTGATTCAAATTTTACAATTCAGTTTACATAATCTACCTCTTCATAAGCACCAACTTCTTACTTACCAATGCTTGGTTATCCAATAAAATCTGGACTACATAAATACCCGCCGTTAATCCCTTCAATTCTATAGGCTTTCTTAAATCTAAGTCCGAGATTTGGTAAATTCTTTTGCCACTCATATCAAAAATCTGTATACTCGAAATAGGCGTAGCTAAATTACTTTCAATTTGTATCCAATCTGTTGTGGGGTTAGGATAGATTCGAACATCGTCAGGATTAATAGGATCTATAACACTAGTGGTGTTTCCTTGTCCACAGCACATATTTCGGAATGCTTCTACATCTCCAATGTCATATTTTGCAGCCCCATTCCAGAGGGCACCATCAAAGTCGTACAGGAAACTATTAGTCACGTCTCCACCACTTGCCGGTAAGCCCTGAAGTCCATAAATAAAATTTGGGTTGAATTGCAAAGCATTACCCGTCCCTAGCACTAAAGAATCACAAGTCTCTTCTTGATTCTGATAGTCATAATATAGGTAATCTGATCCTCCTGCACTGTTATCCATAGATGATGAAATATTTCCAATTCTAAATTTAGTACTTGGTTCAGCAATCCAAGACCCTCCAATAAATTTATATTCTAGTAATCGGGCTTGGTGTGCGCCACCTACTTTTTCGCCACGCTCTGCTAATAACATTTTATTTCCATCAGAGGAAAAAGAAATATCTGTAATTCCAAATGAAAACCCTGAAATTAATGGAATGTCTGGTATTTGTAATTCTAATTGCAAACTAGACCCATCAATCATCCCATTGGATAAAACCTTCACCGACCATATTTCTTGGAAAAGCGTTGGATCTGTAACAGCACTAGTTTCATTACTTTCTTTATGAAAATAAAGTTTCCCATGCTGTCTATGAAATTGTAATCCACGAATCAATTCATGTCTAAATTCTTGCCCACAATTTCCAGAATCAAGAGTCCATGGATCAAAACCGCCCAAGACATTACCTGTCAGTGGGTCGATGATATATATCACACCATCTTCTAAATTAGAAACATACAATACATCTGCTTGATAATTCAAAGCTAAATTTCCAAAAGCTGCAGCATCATTGGTTGCTGGATCCACATAATTTGGTATTTGAGTAAAAGGCCCAGGAGATTCTGACAAACAAGTATTTACGGTTACGAGTAGAGGAGTCACTGCACCAGTATTTAAATCTACTTGATAGATAGCAGGTTGTCCAGCAATTCCCCAGTGAATCAAGTTAATTTCATACAAGGCCGTAGCACTAGTATAGATTACATTTCTCATTGGATCAAATGCTAACCCAAAAATTTTACCAAGGGTTTGATAATCCCAATTGTTCGTTCCAATTCCCATTATTTTTGATGGAGCAACACTTGAAGCCCCCCAATCCATATTCCTCGGAGCATTTGCATGATTTTTAATATCGATAATTCCGAGAACGGGATCGGTCATTACATTACTAGAAACGGGTGTTGGATTTGCAGTAGGCCCACAAGTCACAGCAATCCATCCATCGTATACCAATTCTACAATTTGAAGGGTGTCGCAATAATCAGTACCAATCGTATCACATTCAGCAGCTGTAAAGCAAAAGAGTTGTTCTTCCAAGCAACAGAGGGTTTGATCAGGATTTACAAAATGAACCCCAGCATTAAAATGTATAGTTTGACCTTGCTGCACCCCATTTACATTAACTGTAAAGTTTTGCATTTGACCCGGATTTAATGGAGTACTTAGCACAATTGGATTCGGATTAAATTGTGCACCCAATGGAGAAACAATGGAAAAGGAAATTTGATTTATCGGAAATCCTGAACCATTTAAATTCGTATTGTTCATTAGTTTAAAATGAAGCTTAACTTGATCATCTTCACAAGTAGAAGATATATTTGCAATATCAAAACATGGAAAATCTTCTACTGGAACTGGGCAGTTGAGCACCAATCCTTGACAACATTCCGTAATCAATTCACCTGCCCCATTCGTTTTCATCCAAGTGAGTTCCAAAGTTTGACTATTGGTCGTATGACCACTAACACAAAAATCTATCGGAACAGAAACGCCTAAGGGAATAAATGGAGCTCCAGGACCATTGTAATTAATTTGGTATCCTCCTGGACAAGGGCTCACAGACCAATCTGGATAAGTGCTCGCCGTCGACACGATTACTCCCGGGTTCAATGCTGTTAATTTTAATGCTTCAAAATGAGTGGCGGACCAACGGTTATCGATTTCTAAAGTAAAGCAGCAATCTCCTGCAGTAGTCAAGGTATCATAAGACACACTATCACAAACCATCTCGTCTCCACAATCAGGCAATACTTTACATAAAGTATCTGTATGGCAGCAATTATTATATCCAGAGGTTGGGTTTGGATCATCGAAAATTGAAATTGTATAACACAAGGATTCTCCTGGAGCTGACCCATTAACATGAATTGGTCCAATTGAAATGGTATCTCCAACTGCAAAATTCACAATACTATCAATACTTGCAGGACTGAAAATTCCACCAACTGGATTTGTGTGGAAGTTTTCTACTTTTATATATTTCCCTGTAAATTGCCCTACATTTACAACATCAAAACAAAGTGCATAATGTCCGGGAGGATCACATTTAATGGTATCATTTAGAACCACAATACAGTCTCCTGGTGCAAGAGGTTCGCAGTCAAACGTTAAAGTATCGGTGCATATACTTTCGCCATTTAAGTTCAACCAATGTAAAACTATTTCTTGTGGTACTTGGCTTGGATTTTGAATTCTACCTAAACAAAAATCGATGCTTTGGATTGGCTGATTAGAGGTAATGAAAGGAGCGTCTGGAGCAAAAAATCTGGGTTTAACAATTTTATCACTTGCAGAAGTATTAGTGATTCCATAATTAAACGGAACCGTCATTGAACTGAAGATCACCCCATTTAATGCCTCAAGTCGAACACCGCTGAAAAGACTATCACATTCCACTTCAATTTCTAAGCTATGACAACAGAAATCCATGTTCGGATTCGAAGGGCTTATAGTAAAGGATTTATTTTCGCATGGATTTCCACAAGGGTCTTCCGATGGACATTCAGGCATCGTAAAACAAAGCAAATCTGTATGACAACAATTAGTGGCTCCATTAGTATTTAGAGAATCCGAAAGACTCAATTGCAAACACACTTGATCTCCAGGATTCAATCCAGTAATCATTCCTGAAGGCAAGGACAATACATCTCCCGGCTGAAAATTCAAACCACCTAGTGTAGTAGGACTAAATATTACATTCCCACCACTAGGAATGCTATGAACGTTTGAAATTATAACTGTTGTGGCAGTAAAATTTCCTATATTTCTAATGCTCAAATCCAATTGATAATCCCCATTTTCCAAGCAAGTCACGGTATCTTCTTCCACAATAATACAAGATCCTGGGGTTCTAATTTCACATTCAGTTTCTACAATAGTATCGCACTCTACCACATCGTTATCACCGAGCCACGAAACCATTATTTGTTGAGGTAAATCTAAAGGGCTCGTAATTCCATCTAGACAAAATATAATCTTATCATCCGTATCTCCAGCAGGAATATTGCCATTGTTTGTGAAAAACCTAGGCCGCCAAATCGCCATGGTTGGAGTGGGCTGATCTATTTGCCACCCTGACCCAACAGAAATTGAACTGAAATATAGATTTGATGGGATTTCTAATTTAATACCTGAAAAATAAGTGGAATCGCAAACATTTTCTAAATCTAAACTCCAACAACAATAAAAATTATCCAAGGGAATTTCTGGTTTCAAATTTACTCCCACTTCCTCGCAAAGATCACCACAACAATTTGGTAATTCTATTCGTATTGTATCAGAAATACATTGACAACAATCAGCCTCTCCTAGGGCTTTAATCGTGAACTCAAATATACCAGTCGTAACGGGTAAATCAAAATCAAAGACATGTCCAGTAGAACTATTTCCAGGAGATATAGGACTAGCTGAGAAGTCAATGCTAGCTGGTGTAATTGAATTCGGAACCGGACTCGTAAATTCCACTTCTAATTTAAAGATGTCGAAAGTACTTATGTTTGTAAAATCAAACTGGTAGCGATATCCAGAACTTGAATTACAATTAAATTCTTCATTGCTAAGTTCCAAACATCGTTGACAATCCATTGATATGGTATCTGTACATACCGCTTGGTTATTAACGTCAATCCATTCAACCAACATCCGTTGGGGAGCAGCGCCTTGCTTCTCTATACAATAACTCAATGGTATACTTGACCCTGTCGGAATAAAACCAGAAGCAAAAATAAATCGAATTTCAGCAGGGTCATTGACGCTCAATTGCCACCCACTATTAGGAACTACATTTGCAAATTCAAAGTCGTCTAAGGGCGTTAATCGTACATCTACAAAGGCATTCGCTTCATTATTAATTAAACTTAATTCATGACAACAAAATGGAGTATCGTCATCAATGGCTATAGCATCCGTATCACAATTTTGACTAAAGCTAGACACTGAAAAAAAAATAAAAGATAATATCACATATATTTTAAAATACATAATTAAAAATTTAAGGGTTATTAATTATGCGCAATATGCTAGAAATCTTTAGTTGGCGAAAGAAAATTCGTCTGAATGGTAAGAACCGTTGGAGTAACGGTAAAATAAAAATTTTGACTGCAAGTTTTATGGGGAAGCTGCTTAATATTAGCTAAATTCTAACTTTTTATCAGCGCCTTGTCTATCGGAATAAGTAGCACCTATAAGAAATGTAAGGTGTTTAGTAAAGAATATCATTAGTTAAATAAAAAAGACTCAAAGAAAGAATCTTCGAGCCTCAAGTCTGAGCATTATACAAGACTTAACTTTTAATTATTGAACTTGAATAATACCGGATTTTAAAATCCGACCGTCCTCAAATTGCAAGTCATAAAAGTATATACCTTTAGCTACTGAATTAATTGAAACAGTGCTTAACAAATCATTTGTTTTTTGTGAAAATATTTGTTGTCCGTGAGGGCTATAAATATTTATCAATACCGATTGCGAAATATTCAAATCCGTTTTAAAATTTAAAATTTTATCAGTAACCGGATTTGGGTACAGGGTTATTTCATCTTGGTACAAATTATTCTCAATAGGAGAAGTCAAATCTGTGAAAGCGGCTCTAACTGGTCTGTTATTTTGAGAGGGATCAATATCTATTCGAAGAATTGGGAAACCAAAAGTTTCTTTACCTAACCATTCGTAATATTCTATTCCAAATGCTGATCCGCTAACTACCGTCCAAGGTCCGCCTGTGGTTTTAGTAAAAACAGAATCTGTTATTTCATAAACATTGTTCTGCCTTAAAGTATTATAGGTTCCTGAAGGAGTTGTCAATTTACCCCATGCGTCTGTACTAATTAATTTAGCACTTAATTGTTTTATCCAAACTGAATCACCACCCAATCTAGTATCTGCAACCTTAACAGAATAGGCGGAAGAATCAAAATAAAAAGCACCAAATTCATATGGAAAAATATACTTATCATAAGTATTTGAAAATTGCAAATTTTGAGGAGAGCCTGCCATCCCTATTCTATCAGCAACAACTCCTAGTTCCGTTAATTGCCCATCTGAATTATCAAAAACAAAAAATGAGCCTCCATCAATACTTGGGTTAAAAAATGCAAAGTCTGCATTTGGATAACTATTTCCAAAAGGAATATCTGCTGGATCAAAGATCATACTAGCCTCGCTAAAATCAGGAGAAAGGTTATCAAAAACCCAAGTTTGATTACCACCAGGATTACCTATTGTCAAAGACAAGGAAGTATCTATCGAGGTAGGAATGTTTGTACCTGGCGATGGCATATCACCACTTACGATACTAATTTGACCGATCAGGCCAGCGCTAATTAGAAGGGAAAACAATAAACTATTTAGTCTAAGTAAATTTGATTTCATAAATGAATTATTTTCTATTAAATTATAATTTTTTTTAATATATAAAGTAAAGATAGTTAATAGGACCCGTATTTTATAATAGGATCTGTTAATTTTCAGCTTAACCTTATAAGTTGACTGGTTGGAAACGGGTTGGAAAAGTTCCGAATTCCGAGAGCTAAGTGTAATTTAAAAATGAATAGTTACATCTAAATTTCGAGACTTCACTAAACACTGAACATTAAACATGCCGCTCTGTGGATCTTCTCACCTAACGATAATCTATTTCAATTTAAAATCAATAGTAATTGTTCCACATTGTTTATCCGTACCGCTTCTTACAAATTTAAATTTTTTGGCACTTTTAATGGCTAAAGCTTTGAGGTCTCCATCATTAGTTGATGAACCTAGTTGGGTGTATTGAGCGCTCACCACATCTCCATTTTCGTCAACGCAGACTTTTACAACTACCTTCCCTGTCTTTTGTGAATTGTCTGTTATATTGGGTTCACTCTTTACTCCTCGATTACTTAGTCCTCCACCAATTTTTCCAGAACCAGTGCTGATTCCTTCCAATTGCGATGCATCTGGATCTCCCCCTGGATCACCTTGATTTCCTGCAGTTCCAGTTGTCCCTTTTCCTTTACCTAACAAATCTCCATATTGTTTTTTGGCTTGTTCATAATCAGCTTTTTTCTTCGCTTCTGCTGCTGCTTTTTTCTGAGCGGCTTCTTCGGCTAGACGTTTTGCAGTGGCCTCCTGTCTTTGTCTTTCTCCCTCTGCATCTGCCAATCTTTTAGCTTCAATTTCGTCTAGACGGTCTCTTTCTTTTTTAGCTTGAACAGCTAAATCAATTTCAGCATTTTTTTGTGTTAGTATTTCAGCAGGTTCACTTTTAGCAGGTTCTACGGGAGTAGGTTTAGACTCGATTACTTTTTCTACTTTTTCTTGTTGTTCCTGCTGACTGGCAGAAGCTGGAGGAGTTGGTTTTACATTTTCTTCTTGCTGTGTATCTGGTTGATCATCTCCTGCACCAACATCTGGCATACCAAAAGAAACTAAGATACCTTCTTGCCCTGGTGGAGGATATGGAAATTTAATGAAGGGTAATACGAATAAAAGTAATAATAAGGAATGAGTGATCAGACTAATGATCATCCCTTTTTTCTTATCTTTTTTCTCTTTTTCTTCCGGTAATAAGTCACGTACTTCTTCTGCAATTACCTCATCTTGGACGACTAATGTTTCCATAAATCCTTTTTTTCATCCATTCGACCAAGCTTTTTAGAAACAATTTTCAAAAATTTTCTCACTAAGTCAAATGATCAATTTATATAATCAATTCAAAATTCGATTTAAAGCATAGCTATCAATAGCTATAATCTTTACCTCGCTCATTCAATCAGAATGATAACCGAAATTTAATCGTGATCTTAGTTTTGTTTTGTTCTATGAATTGTATAATTCAGAATACTGCATTTACTGGCTGTCACTTTGATTTAGTGGCGAGTATGGCATTAATCTGATATTTCATTGCTATATCCATTACCACAGCAACTTTTTCATGTGGCGTTTTTGGATCTGGCATTATTGTTATATTTCTTCTATTTGCACTTTTTTCTCTTGCGAATTTTGCTAGATCTCTAGTCATTGCAGGAACAGTAACTGAATTCCCTTCAATCGAGAAATTACCATTCCGGTCAATTTTGACAGATAAGGGTCTTTCTGGAACCGCAGGTGGTTTTTGAGTTTTACCAGGTAACTTTAAGTTTAAAGAATTTGGAACTACCAATGAAGAGGTCAACATAAAAAAGATCAACAATAAGAAAATGATGTCGGTCAATGACGACATACTAAATTCTGCGGATACTTTTGATCTGTTTTTTAAACCCATTACTTTTTCTTCGCTTGTGTAGCCAAAATAGCTTTTATATTTAATCGTTGCGCAATCGTCATTAATCTTGAAATATTCTCCCAATGCACCCCTTTCTCAGCAGCAATAGTTAAAGCTGCATTTTCCCTGTTATCAGAATCAGCAACCGCCTGACTTATTGCTCCCTCCAATTGTCTAATGGTTAATGGCTTCCCATTTAACGTATGTTTATTGGTTTTATCGACCATTACTGTTATGGATGTAGATGCAACCGTTCTAGAATCTGATTCAGGAAGATCTAAGTTAATTTGTACTAAGGAAGAGGTCAACATAAAGAATATCAACAATAGGAATATGATGTCGGTTAAGGACGACATACTAAATTCTGCGGATACTTTTGATCTCTTTTTTAAACCCATTTAATTTAAATTTTAATCCTAAGTTTAAAATTTTCAAGTTGGTTCCTGAATTAAATCCATAAATTCTACCGTGGTCGCCTCCATATTGAAAACCACTTTTTGTACCAATGACACCAATAAGTTATACCCAACAAATGCCATAATACCAATGGCTAAACCTACCGCTGTGGTAATTAGTGCTTGGTAGATTCCACCAGCTAAAACATCTGGAGTTACATTTGATTCTGTTGCCATTTTATAAAAGGCCAAAATCATCCCTGTTACCGTTCCAAAGAATCCAATCATTGGCGCAGCACCGGCAATACTAGCTAAGGTGGATAAGTTTTTCTCCAATTTGAAAATTTCCAAATTTCCTACATTTTCAATGGCCGCATCAATGTCTCGTAAAGGTTTGCCTATTCTCATTACCCCTTTTTCGACCATTCTCGCTATCGGAGAATCTGTGTTACTACATAATTTTCTTGCGCCCTCTATATTTCCACTCTGCACGGCAGCTCTAATATTGTTCATAAAATTTTGATCGATTTTTCCAGCCCTTTTAATGGTAAGATATCTTTCGATAAATATATAGAGTGCTAAAACAGAAAGAAATACTAATACAGCCACAATGGCTATACCTAATGGACCTCCTTTAAAGATCAACTCTACTAAGCTTTGTCGCCCACCTTCTGTTTCTTCTGCAGCCTGGAAAATTAAGAACATACCTTTAAACATTTATGTGATTTTAGCTTTATATAATGAGATACCAACGCCACTATTTGACATTAAAGTATCTTGAAACATCAAATTTACATTTTTTTAAAGTAAATATTAAACTTTTTTATAATATATTAAAATTCTGTTATACTCGGATAATATCTTTTTAATCAGTTATTTATTGAAGATATAATTAGTATTTTGTGCATACCAGTTAATATTTGACTCTAAGTCAAGTTTTTCAAAATATCAAGGATAAAAAATGAGAAGAATAAAGAAAGTTGCCGTTTTAGGTTCGGGAGTAATGGGTTCAGGCATTGCTTGCCATTTTGCAAATATAGGTCTAAAAGTGCTAATGTTAGATATTGTCCCTTTTGATCTAAGCGACCAAGAAAAAGAAAATCCTGCTCAGCGAAATAGAATTGTGAATGGAGCATTAAACGCTGCCATAAAATCTAAACCTGCTCCACTTTATGATAAAGCTTTTGCTTCTAGAATACAGACTGGTAATTTTGACGATGATTTTAATAAAATTGCAGATGCTGATTGGATAATTGAAGTAGTAATTGAACGTTTAGACATTAAAAATCAAATATTTGAAAAAGTTGATAAGATTAGAAGACCAGGCACATTGGTAACCTCTAACACCTCTGGTATTCCAATTCACTTGATGTTGGAAGGAAGATCTGATGATTTCAAAAAGAACTTTTGCGGAACACACTTTTTCAACCCTCCAAGATATCTAAGGCTTTTTGAAATTATTCCAACGGCAGAAACTGATCCTGAGGTAATTGAATTCTTTAAAAATTATGGAGAAGTATTCTTAGGTAAACAATCTGTACTTGCCAAAGATACCCCTGCATTTATTGGAAATAGAGTGGGTGTATATTCTATGGCCAAGCTTTTTCAATTAACCAGCAAACACAATTTAAAAATTGGAACGGTTGATAAATTAACTGGAGTCGCCATTGGCAGACCAAAAACTGGAACATTTAGATTGGGTGATTTAGTTGGGCATGACACTGGAGCAAAAGTAATCCAAGGGATAAAGGATAATTGTCCGAATGATGAACAGGCTGAATCCTTTATCATTCCAAAATATATGCAATACCTTTTAGACAATAAATTCCTAGGTAATAAATCAGGTCAAGGATTTTATAAAAAGACAAAAGAAAAAGATGCGAATGGAAGACCTGTGATTCTAGCCCTTAATCTAAATACACTAAGCTATGAAACTCAAGAAAAGGAAGATTTAAAAAGCTTAAAAATTTCAAAGCAAATAGATGATCTTCCAAAAAGGTTGCGCGCACTAGTAAAGGAAGAAGACAGTGGAGGCAAACTATTAGCAGAATATTTCGGCGGACTGTTTGCTTATGTTTCTAATAGAATTCCAGAAATATCAGACGACATTTACAACATCGACAATGGCATGAAAGCTGGTTATGCCTGGGATTTAGGACCATTTGAATATTGGCAAGCTATAGGGATCAAAGAAGGAATAGCATTAGCGGAAGCCAATGGAGAATCTGTTGCAGGATGGGTTAAAACTATGCTAGAAGGAGGCCATGAAGAATTTTATAAATCAGAAGGTGGAGAAAGAAAATATTATGATATCTCAGCGTCTTCCTATCTGCCAATACCTGGAACAGAAGGAGTCATTCACTTAGATAATCAAAGAGATCAAGCTCCAGTTTTTTCAAATGATGAAGTTACACTCCACGATATTGGAGATGGCGTTTTATGTTTTGAAATGAGAACTAAAATGAACACCATTGGAGAAGGAGTTTTGAAAGGATTGAATGAGAGTATTAAAATTGCTGAGGAAGGAGATTGGAAAGGAATAGTGATTGGGAATAATGCAACTCACTTTTCCGCAGGGGCGAATGTAATGATGATTGGAATGCTTGCTTTCCAAGGAGATTTTGAAGAACTAGATCAAGCGGTGAATTACTTCCAACAAACTACTATGCGTTGCAGGTATTCCAGCATTCCAGTGGTAGCCGCAACACAAGGATATGTATTTGGTGGAGGATGTGAAACTTTAATGCACTGCGATGCTGCAGTTTGTGCAGCAGAATCATACATTGGTTTAGTAGAGGCTGGTATTGGCTTGTTACCTGGAGGTGGTGGAACTAAAGAGTTTGCTTTAAGAGCATCGGATTCATTTTTTGAAGGCGATGTTCAAATTCCAACACTTATTCAAAAATTTAAAACTATTGCAATGGCCCACGTAAGTACGTCTGCTCATGAAGCTTATCATCATGGTCTACTTTTACACGAAAGAGATGAAGTCATTCCAAATGTAACTAGAAACATTGCTGAAGCTAAAAAGAAAGTATTAGAATTAGCAAATGATTATACACAACCAATAGCACGAACGGATATCACCGTATTAGGAAGAACTGGTTTAGGAGCATTGTACGTAGCTGCAAATGAATTATATCTTGGAAAATATGCTTCAGCGCACGATATAAAAATAGCTAAGAAAATTGCCTACGTATTATGCGGAGGTGATCTTACTGGCACACAAAAAGTTTCTGAACAATATTTATTAGACGTAGAAAGAGAAGCATTCCTTTCATTGGCAGGAGAGAAGAAGACTTTGGAGAGAATTCAGTATATGTTGGAGAGGAATAGGCCTTTAAGAAACTAGACTTAAGACATCAGACGCTAGGAACTTTTAAATCTGAATTCTTTGAAAAGCTTGATGATTTAAATAACATGAATTCTAACTTGAACACTTAGAATTTAAAAATAAACACACTATGCATAATTTTAGAAAACTAAAGTTCTGGGAAAAGTCCCGGATTCTCGTAAAAGAGATTTACGAATTGACAAAAACGTTTCCATCCCAGGAAAGATTTGAACCTTCTAGCCAAATGAAAAGAGCAGCATCTTCAGTAATATTTAATACTGCAGATGGGGCTGGCTGGCATGCTGAAAAGGAATTTAAAAGATTTCTTGATATCAGTTCCGGTTCACTATCTGAATTGAAAGCTCAATTAATTATTTCTTTTGATTTGGGATACTTGGGAAGTATTATTTTAGATAATTTCGAAGAAAAATATCGGAAATTAGAAAAATGATGCTCAGTTTTAAACAAAATATTAGGGCCTAAAAATGCAGTCCTTAAATCAATACTAATAAAAATAGGATTTAAAAAATCCAAAAAGGTCTTAAGTCTTATGTCTTATGTCTTTTGTAAAATAAAATTTAAAAAATGGCGTACATAATAGCAGCAAAACGTTCAGCAGTAGCTAAAGCAAAGAAAGGTGGTTTCAAAAATATGAGATCCGATGATTTAGCAGTAGAGATTATTAGAGAATTATTAAAGGAAGTCCCAAATTTGGATCCGCACTTGGTGGATGATGTGATTGTGGGGTGTGCAAATCCTGAAGGAGAGCAAGGTTTTCAGATTGGTCGACAAATTTCGATGCGTGCTTTGGGTAAACCAGTGCCGGGGATGACAGTTAATAGATACTGCGCATCTGGACTAGAAACTATTTCTATCGCATCTGCGAAAATTGAAGCAGGTATGGGAGATATTTTTATAGCTGGAGGAACGGAAAACATGTCTGTAATTCCAATGACTGGATATAAGTTAGCACCTAGCTATGCGGTAGCAAGTGAAGTACCTAATTATTTAGCAAGTATGGGTGCAACAGCAGAAGCGGTCGCTGTCAAATATGAAATTGATAGGCTTTCTTGCGACGAATTCGCTTTTAATTCTCATAGAAAAGCAGCTGCTGCCATCGATGCTGGTAAATTTGATGATGAGATAGTCCCTGTTTCTGTAAAAGAAGTCTTCGTAAAAAATAATAAGCGAGTAGAATCCGAACATATTGTAGCGATGGATGAAGGAGTAAGAAGATCAACAACAGTTGAAGCATTAGGAAAATTACGAGCCGTATTTAAAAATGGTGGAATCGTAACAGCAGGGAATTCTTCTCAAACCTCTGATGGTGCGGCCTTCGTTATCGTAGTAAGTGAAAAGATTGTAAAAGAATTAAATCTGAACCCTATTGCAAGATTAGTCTCATGTTCAGTGGCTGGAGTTGATCCTTTGTATATGGGAATTGGGCCTTGCGCAGCTATTCCAAAAGCCTTAACTCAAGGCGGTCTAAAATTAAATGACATTGATTTAATTGAATTGAATGAAGCTTTTGCTTCACAATCTTTAGCCGTCATTAAAGAATCTGGATTAAACCCTGACATCGTTAATGTAAATGGTGGAGCTATTGCATTAGGTCATCCATTAGGATGTACTGGAGCAAAATTATCTACTCAGTTATTTTCTGAAATGAGAAGACGTGGAAATAAGTATGGAATGGTTACTGCTTGTGTTGGAGGTGGACAAGGGATTGCTGGGATTTATGAGCTTTTAAGGTAGTTATGGGTTTATAAGTTTAGGAGATTTTACAAGTGGCTCTTCGCCCATTGACGAAAAATAACCAATTATTCTTAGACTCGCTGTGCTCGCTCTGGATGACAATTATTCTAATTTGCTTTGCAAGCTCTTCATTCTATCAACCATTGACTCTATCATTCAAGCAAGTATGAGCGCATCCAAGCATTCCTAAAACAAAACATTTTTATAAATAAAATGTTAATCCATTATGAACCATAAGTCAGAATATAAAACATTAGTATTGGGTGCGTCCACAAAGCCATCTAGGTATTCGAATATTGCAAGCTTAAGGTTAATTAAAATGGGTTATCCGGTAATTCCTGTAGGAATTAAAGAAGGTCAAATTGGAACATTGGAAATTAAAACTGAACAAAAGCAATTCGATGATATTCATACAATTTCTATGTATTTGAGCACGGAAAATCAAAAGCCAATGTATGATTTCATCCTTAGTCTAAAACCAAAACGAATTATATTTAACCCAGGTTCTGAGAATATGGAATTAGCCGCTTTAGCCAAGAAATCAAATATTGAAATATTGCATGCTTGTACCTTAGTCTTATTATCTACAGGGCAGTATGAATTATCAAAAGCAGCTATGGATGGTTCATTACATTAGAACGCTATCCTGCTTCTTTTAGGCTAAAATATTCATTTTCAAAAATTGTTTTTCTACCATCTTGTACCGGCTCGCCATCAATAATAATATAATCTAAATCATACTTTTTTAAAATACTATCAATTCGTTGGTAGTCCTGGAAAAATGCTTTTCGCGCCATACACCTTTCATACCATAAATGTAATTTGTCTGATTTTGTAGGGACAAATTTATAAGACACAAAACGTTTTCGCAATGCTCTTCTACTAAAATCATTATGAATATAGTTTCTTTCACTTACACCTTTTTCATAGAAAATAAAACTAGCATTGGCGTCCGTTTCTTGTTTTATATAATCTGTCAGTGCAAGGAAAGCTATTCGCTTTTCCGTGTCTTCAGGTTTTTCAAATGCATAAAAATGATCTGCAACTTTATTACCTAAAAATCCAATTGCTACTATTGCTAAAATCCAATTGAATTTGCGAATATGATCTTTCCAAATAGAAGAGTTTCTAACAACTATATACAATTGGGTAATCATAAAAAGAGAAGTATAAGCACTCAATCTATATGGATAGTATTTTAGAAATTGTCCATTTGCATCAATAGCTCCTATTGCAATTACAACTGTCAATAAACTAAAAACGGTAATATTTAAGCCATTTAATTGAAGGATTTTATCATCTTCATTTTTACTAAAATAAAATATACAGCAAAGAAACAACACTGCAGAAGCAATGATCCCTCTGGCAAAAACTATCCAAAAATAATCTGAATTACCAAATATATAAGTGTGATGCGGATTTCTATATGAAGTGTAAATCCAATCTGCATGTATTCCATTTTGAATAATAGGTGCTTCGGTTCCTAAGGCAGAAGCAATCAAGTAAATAAATGGGGCAACTAAGATTAAACTTAAGGTGGCCATGGAAATGCTTTGTTTTATATTCTTCTCTTTAAATAAATGATAAACATAAAACAATACCAAAAACCAAAAACCAGCTAAAATATGAAAGTAGGCTGCTATGGCGCCAAATAAAGCCACCTTCCAATATTGTTTTTTCAATAAAAATGTAATTGCCCAAAAAATAAAAAGATAGGCGATCTGTTTACCTTCTAAAGATAAGAAAATCCATTCCCCCGCAAAGACGCTTTGATTGGGTAAATACAAGAGTTGTAGTAACCAAATAATAGATAAATTCTCAATTTCAAAGTGTTTAAAGAATTTACTAAATGGGAAGGCAAATAAAAAAGCTAAGACCATTTTCCCAATAAGGGCTGTCCATTCAAAAGATAAAACTTTTAACATAGATCCAACAATGACTAAATACAAAACACGCGGCAAGGGAAAATCTACCGCATTAAAATAGTCCGGCATAAAATCCGGTTGCATATACATTTTTGCATTTAAAAGATATTGCTCTTCATTTCCCTTCAAATAAGGATAAAGCGCATTTAATGCCAAGATTAAAAAGATCAGTAATCTAGTATCTATTTTATTCGCAAAGGCGTTTATCTGTTGATACATTAAATGATTTTTGATGTGACTTCTATGATTACAAACCTCTTCTCTTTAATTCTTTGCTAATTAAATTCAACTCTCTACTCATCTCTCCTGTTACTGATGAATTTTCTTGGGCTCTTCGAATTAAATAAGGAACCACTTCTTTCACTTCCCCGTAGACCACATATTTAGCAACATTATAACCAGCATTCGCTAAATTAAATGTAATGTAATCACTCATGCCATAAAGCTGGCAAAAGTTGAGGTGTCGATGATTTTTCACAATTCCTTTCTCAGCAATCAATTCAGCTTGGAGCAAATTAGATGCTACATTATGGCTGGCGTTGCAACTAGCAATGGTAGTATAATTTTCTACGCAATAACGAATCGCTGCATTAAAGTCTTTATCAGTATCCGCTTTTGTTTCTTGTATTGGGGAAGGATAATTTTTCTCCTTAGCCAATTTTCTTTCCTTTTCCATGTATGCACCTCTTACAATTTTAGCGCCTAACAAATATCTTTTCGACTGCGCTTTTTGATGAGAAATTTTTAAAAATTCAAGTCTATCTTTACGATACATTTGAAAAGTATTATAAACTACTATCTTTTCCTTATTGTATTTCTCCATCATTAGATCTACAATATGATCGATGGTGTCTTGCATCCAAGTTTCCTCCGCATCTACAAATATAGCCGCACCTAATTCATGGGCTTTCCCACAAATTTGATCAACTCGTTCTAAAACGTGATTATAGGTCATTTCCTCTTGAGCAGTAAAATCAGCTTTCGTTTGCCATTTTTCTAATATTTCATTAGGAGCCAAAGCCGTAATTTTTGTACTCACTACTGGCACTCCCGAATTAGAAGCTGCAAATTCTACAGCCTTAATGGTTTCATTCATGGAGTTATTTAATTCATCTTCGGTAGTTTTCGATTCTGCCCCATAATCTAAAACTGTTAAGACTTTCATTTTATTTAATTCATCAATGGCTCCTTGACTATTTAGTAAAGTAGTGCCCCCACAGAATTGCTTAAAAATGGTCTTTTTAATAATGATATTACTAAATGGTATGCTATACTTTGCCGCTATCAGGCCAAGTGGTGACATCAAATTGACGAGCCATTGTTTATTCATCATTCGAAATAACCAAGCAGTTTGTTTGAGGTCCTTATCAGTTTTACCAGAAAAGGCGATTTGAGTATTTGAAAAATCTAGCAATTTTTCTTGTGACATAGGTTTATTTATCTTCATTCCAAATTTGCCAGGAGCGATCAGCTTGCAAAACCAGCATTTCATAGCCATTTTTTATCATGGCTCCTTTCTCTTCTCCCATTTTCAAAAATAATGATTTTTCAGGATTATAAATCAAATCATATAATAAATGTTGCGGTCCCAAAAATTGGTATGGAATATTTGGAGCATCGTCGATATTTGGATGCATTCCTAAAGGCGTAGCATTAACAATTAATTGTACTTTTTTCATCATCCTCTTATCCAAATCATTATAAAGCAAGGTTTCATTAGATTCAGTCCGTGAAATTAAATTATAAGAAATGCCTAAATCCTCTAGCACATATTGAATTGCTTTCGAAGCGCCTCCAGTGCCTAATATTAAAGCATGATCGAGTGATTTCCAACTCATGGTTTTTGCCAAGGAATTTTCAAATCCATAAACATCGGTATTGAATCCAAATAATTTATCATTTCTTACCGCAATAGTATTTACTGCACCAATCTCTCGTGCCTTTTTAGAAACACTATCCAAATAAGGAATAATCACCTCCTTATAAGGTATAGTTACATTGAAACCAGCAATACTTTCATCCTTTTTCAATAATTCAGGAAATTCATTAATATTATTTAATTCAAAATTCACATAATCAAAACCCTTCATTTTAGATTTTTTAAATTTATTGGCAAAATAACCCTTTGAAAAAGAGTGACTTAGCTTTTTACCAATGAGTCCAAAAGTCTTTTTTGATATCGAATTATTGTTTTTCATTTATTGCAAGCAAAAGTAAGGAAATTACTGCCAATTTGTCACTTTTGACGTAAAATATGTATCTTTACCATCCAATTTTTAATAACTATGTACAACGATAATCCTACATTAACGAATAAAGAAATAGACGAATCCAAACAAGGAGAAGTCTTTTGGAGTGATCAATTAAAAGGCAAGAAATCATTTTATATTGAGAGCTACGGCTGTGCGATGAATTTCAGTGATAGTGAAATAGTTGGTTCTATTCTTAGTGATGCCGGATATGCCCCCACTCGGGAAATGGACAAAGCAGATTTGATTTTAGTAAACACTTGTTCAATTCGTGAAAAGGCAGAGGATACGGTTCGTCAACGTTTACGAGATTATGACAAAGTAAAAAAAGCTAAGCCTGGAACTTTGATTGGTGTTTTAGGATGTATGGCTGAAAGATTAAAGAAGAAATTTTTAGAAGAAGAAAGATTGGTAGATCTTGTTGTTGGACCTGATGCTTATCGAGATTTACCAAAATTATTGGCGGAAGCTGAAGATGGGGAAAAAGGAATTAACGTATTATTGTCAAGAGAAGAAACCTATGCAGATATAAGTCCATTACGATTAGGTAGCAATGGAGTAAGTGCCTTCATTTCTATAATGAGAGGCTGTGATAATATGTGCTCTTTTTGTGTGGTGCCATTTACTAGAGGAAGAGAAAGAAGTAGAGATTTATTTAGCATTATTGCGGAAGCCAATGATCTATTCAATAAAGGATTCAGAGAAGTAACGCTTTTAGGTCAGAATGTGGATTCTTATAAATGGGAAAATCCAGAATCCAAAGAGGTCGTCAATTTTGCTAATCTATTGGAATATGTGGCATTAGTAAATCCTGATTTGAGAGTTAGATTTTCAACTTCTCATCCAAAAGATATTACCAATGAAGTTTTACATACTATAGTAAAGTATGAAAATATATGTAACTACATACATCTTCCAGTTCAATCAGGAAATAGCCGAATATTAAAGTTAATGAATCGGACTTATGATCGAGAATGGTATAAAGAAAGAGTGGAGGCCATTTATAGGATCATTCCAGATTGCACTATTTCTGCTGACATCATTACTGGCTTTTGCAGCGAGACCGAAGAAGAACATCAAGACACATTGTCGATGATTAGATGGGCAAATTATTCGATGGCCTATATGTTTTATTATTCTGAAAGACCAGGAACTTTAGCCGCGAGAAAATATGAGGATAATGTCCCATTACTTGTCAAAAAGAGAAGACTACAAGAAGTAGTTGATCTTCAAATGAATAATTCTCATAAATTAAATTTGAAAGATATTGGCAAGACCTTTAAAATATTAATTGAAGGAGATTCAAAAAAATCTGCTGATGAATTTAAAGGAAGGAATTCACAAAATAAAGTGGTCATTTTCCCAAAACGAGAAAATTTAAAGCCAGGTGATTATGTTTTTGTAAAAATTGAATCTGCAACCAGAGCTACCTTAAGAGGTGTAATTGTAGACGTGAAAACAGAATCATTATGAGCTTACAAGGAATAAAACAACGATTTGGAATTATAGGAAGGTCTGAGAAATTAGATTTAGCCTTGGGTACTGCGGAGCGAGTAGCTGGGACTGACTTGAGTGTGATGATCAACGGGGAAAGTGGTGTTGGTAAGGAAGTTTTTTCAAAAATAATTCATGCACTAAGTCCTAGAAAACACAATAAATTTATTGCGGTAAATTGTGGCGCCATTCCGGAGGGAACGATTAATTCTGAATTGTTTGGTCATGAAAAAGGATCATTTACCGGAGCCGCATCAGAAAGAAAAGGGTATTTTGAAACCGTAAATAACGGAACCATTTTTTTAGATGAAATTGGGGAATTACCCTTAGACACGCAGGCCTACTTACTTAGAATATTGGAGAGTGGAGAATTTTTAAAAGTAGGATCTTCCAAAATGCAAACTTCTGATGTAAGAATAATTGCGGCTACCAATGTAGATTTAAGGGCTCGGATAAAACAAGGTAGATTTAGAGAAGATTTATTTTATCGGTTGAATACTGTACCTATTACCGTACCTTCATTAAAGGAAAGATCTGAAGATATCTTCATGTTGTTCAGAAAATTTGCAGTTGACTTTGCCGAAAAGTATAAGACCTCCCCTATTCAATTAGAAGATAGAGCGCGACTAATTCTAGAGAGCTATTCTTGGCCTGGAAATATTAGAGAATTAAAAAATGTAGCGGAACAATTATCTGTCTTATCAGAGGATAAAATGATCACTGCTGATGCTTTAGTAAATACAATGCCTCACTTACTAAAAAGAAATCTTCCTGCTATTCAAAATGAATTTCCGAATAGCAATGGATCTGGTGGTTTTCAAGAAAGAGAAATCCTATTTAAATTTCTTTTTGAAATGAAATCTGATTTAACAGATTTAAAAAAATTGGTATTCGAATTAATTCGATCCAATGATTTGAATATGCCTGATTCTGCTTCTTTAAGTTCTTCCAAATTTAATCCTAGTTCAGAAATGGCTAAATGGGAGAATGATCAAAATCAAACACCTATCAATTACAGTCCTGATATTTCACAGGTGAATGTTTCTAATAAAGCACCTATCATATTAGATCATGACAATGATTATGAAAGTATGGAAATTGTAGAAGAAAGTCTTTCGCTTGAAGACATGGAAAAAGATATGATACAAAAAGCATTAAGTAAATATAAAGGGAAGAGAAAAGAAGCGGCAACAGAATTAGGAATTTCAGAAAGAACACTTTATCGAAAAATTAAGCAATACGAATTATAAACCTATCAAAATTCTCCTTTTTAAATGTGGCACTGGATTAGCAAAATCATTCTTAAAATTATAGGTTGGAAAAATGTAGATCATATTCCTAAGGATGTAAAAAAATATATTGTTGTTGTAGCACCACATACCTCTTATTGGGATTTCCCTATTGGAATTTTATCGAGATCTTATCTAAAAAGGAAAATCGGATTTATTGCGAAAGCAGAAGTGTTCAAATTTCCATTTGGCCCAATTTTAAAATGGATGGGTGGAATACCCGTAGATCGATCAAAGAAATCAAATTTAGTGGATGTTGTCAAAGATCTTTTTAATAGCAGATCAGAACTTGCCATCTGCATTGCACCTGAAGGGACCAGAAAAAAAGTGAGAAGACTAAAAACTGGCTTTTACCACATGGCGCTAGAGGCAAATGTTCCCATTACGCTTTGTACTTTTGATTTTAAAAACAAGACGGTTACTTATCACAAACCCTATTACGTGTCTGAAAATAAAGAAGAAGCTATTGCTAAGATTTGGAAATTCTTTTCAGGGGTGGAAGGGAAAGTACCGGAACAGGGAATTGGGTAGGTAGACGTTTGGGTAGAGACGTAAGTCCAAAAACGTCAGTGCAGAGGCTTAAAAATTTAATGCATAAAAAATCCTTCCCCGTTTTAAAACAGAGAAGGAATTACATTTATTTTTCTAGAAAATCTGAAAGCGTAGCGATCTAAAATCAGATATCTCCAATCTGTTATTTAAAACTGAAAGGTATAGAAACACGGGTCGTGTCCCATCCAATTAATAAGTCCGCATTCTTTGAATCTTTTTCTTTAAACCTCATGGTCATAGCTTCTAACATTTCTTTGTCAGAGGTAACATTCACTTTAAATTGAGCGACATCTTTTGATTCATCTCTATTAGCAACTCCCCAAGCTGGGCGATCCGTATTTAAAATGATAGTCCAATCTTTCTCATTAACAATTGCATACATATTATAGATACCTGCTTTTACCGTTTTTCCTCCAATCATTGCTTCCTTGAACAAAGTTAATTCAGTAGATTCATTAGCACCTAATCTCCATGGTTCACCATATTTTAATAAGTCTCCGAAAATTGTTCTGCCTTTTTTCTGAGGTCTGCTGTAAGTAATTCTTGCTAATGGTCCTTTTCCTTCCTTTTCTTCAGGTTTCAATCTATTCATATATTTTGAACTGTTAGGAAACTGTACTAAATCAGCTGGAGAAACATCCACCCCTGGAAAAGAAGGGACGTTAAAACCGATAGGAATTGCCACTTTTGTATCATCCCATTCAACCAACATATGCACGGTGTTTGCATCAATTTCACGGAAACCAAATGCCATCTGTTCTCTAACTTTACTTGTCTTAGATGTAGGTACACTGATAGATACTATGTCTTTAGATTTATCCCTTCCGTTTGTGCCAGAAATAAATCTCTCAGATGAAACGGTGACATTCCATTTATCTTTACTAGGAGTAGCAAATAAGGTATAACTTCCCCTTGGAATTACTGTTCCATTAATTTCTACTGCTTCGTAAAAAGTTATTTCAGTTGCCTCATTTGCACCCATTCTCCATTCTGTGCCAAATGGAAGCAAGGTTCCGAAAATGACTCTGTCATTTTTCATTGGTGCAGAATACATTACTTTAATTTTAGGGCTCATTGTTCTTTTATCTCCTTCAAGATAATTTCTCCAAGCGGCATCGGATGGATAATAAGAAAATTGTAATGGACTCTTATCCATTCCAGCCCATTCGCTTTTGTCTTGAGCATTGGCTTGATCAGCGGTAATTAATAAACCCATGACCATAAAAAGGATTAATAAATATTTCATGTGTAATTGTTTTGATTAATAAATGAATCACAAAGTAGGTGGATTTTTCCAACCTTCTTATATCAATGACAAAAACTAAAAGGAATGATTGCTTAAAAGGTTTATAAAAAGTAGTATTTATTACAAATAATCCTTGAAATCTGACCATTCGCGATATTTTGATAAAATTGGGTCTTAATAGAGCAAAGTCTTGAAGCATTAAAAAAAAGGGCTTTAGTGTTGGAATTATATAAGAATTTATATATTTGCAGTCCCAAAAATTGGGAGTTCGGGGTGTAGCGCAGTCCGGTTAGCGCACCTGCTTTGGGAGCAGGGGGTCGCAGGTTCGAATCCTGCTACCCCGACTACATGAATATCAAGGAGTTACATTAGGTTGTAACTCCTTTTTTTGATTTATGTAATATTGAAAATATTAAAACACATTATAAGATGACTATAGCTATACTTGATGCAAAGACCATGAACCCAGGTGATTTGAGTTGGGAGCCATTCAAATCTTTAGGAAAGCTTAAAATTTATGATCACAGCCCTGAAGAAACTATTGTTGAAAGAGCAATAGATGCAGAAATTGTTTTGGTTAATAAAGTAGAGTTGACTGCTGATATTATTCAACACCTTCCTAAGTTAAAATATATTGGCGTAACTGCAACTGGCTATAATAATGTAGATTTAGAAGCTGCTCGGAAGAGAAATATTCCTGTTTGTAATGCACCTGGCTATGGTACTTTTGGAGTTGCCCAACATGTGTTTGCTTTAATACTAGCTATCTGCAGTAAGGTAACAGTACATGATCAAGCTGTAAGTAATAATGAATGGTCCGATCAAACAAATTTTTCATTGGTTAAAAAACCGATTATTGGATTAGAAAATAAAACATTAGGTGTAATCGGTCTAGGAAGTATAGGAGAGAAAGTTGCGCAAATTGGATTAACTTTTGGCATGAAAGTTATTGCTAATAATAGAAGCAATAAAAAAATACCTAATATTGAAATGATGACTGTTGATGATATTTTATCAAAGTCCGATTTTATAAGTTTAAATTGTAGTCTAAATGATTCTAATAAAGAAATGGTCAATGCTACTTTTTTAAATGCTATGAAATCATCCGCGTATTTGATTAATACAGCGCGCGGTGGATTAATTAATGAAGCTCATTTAGCCAATGCCTTGCAAGAAAAAATCATTGCAGGAGCTGCGATAGATGTTATGCAATCGGAGCCTCCATTAAGAGACCATCCATTATTTCAATTAAGCAATTGTATTATTACTCCTCATAATGCTTGGGCTTATCCAAGTTCAAGACAAAATCTAATGGAAATTGTATTGAATAACATCAATGCATACCTGGAAGGCAAGCCTTTGAATTTGGTCTAAGTTGGGTTTAGGAATTAGGTTTTAGGAATTAGGTTTTAGGAATTAGGTTTTAGGAATTAGGGTTTTAGGGTTTTTTCTGAATGCGTTCATCATTTTTTGGATTTCATCTAGTTCATTTAAAATATCATCTATATTCTCTGAAGTTGCGTATTTTAAATTAATTTAGGTAGGTGAAATTAGGTTTTAGGGATTAGGGATTAGGCAAAATACTAGATTTCTAAAAAACAATGAAACGTTTTAGCTAATACCTAACTCCTAACTCCTATTACCTAACTCCTTATAATAAAAAAAGGGTCCAAATTGGTCCCTTTTTTTTGGCGGAGACGGGGGGATTCGAACCCCCGAGCCCAGTTTCCCAGACTGCCAGTTTAGCAAACTGGTGGTTTCAGCCACTCACCCACATCTCCAAAATACTAAATCTCTTTTGATCGGATGGCAAAGATAAATAAATGTACCATTTTGGCAACCAAATAATTTGAAAAAATTAGCTTTTATACAACTAATTTTAGCAATTGCCAATTGATTAATCTGTAATCACAAATTTAGCTCTTGCTGCCTGTCCATTTTCAAAATGTTGCACAAAAATATAATTTCCCGAATTTAAATGAGAAATATCTATTTTGCCTAGTTTCGACGGGACAGTAATGTTCCTTTTATATTGTAATTGGCCATTGATATTGTACACTTCTACCCTTTCTAACTCCTGATCTTCTGTAATTGTATAATTTAAATAGGAGGAAGTTGGGTTTGGAAATATATCTACAGATAAATCATAAGTTGGATTCTCGGTGGAGGTGAATGTTTCGGGGAGGAGATCTCCCATAAAGGCTCCGCGACCGTGAGTGAAAACAAATAGTTTGTCATCTGTATTTCTATATCTAATTTGATGGACAGAGACGGCTGGAATCTCATCTACTAAAACCCAATTATCACCTCCATTATTTGTAGTAAATACGCCATAATCAGTTCCAATGATTAAAACATTAGGGTCATCTTCATGAATTTCGATATCATTTACTGGTAAATTTCTAGGTAAATCTCCACTTATTGAAGTCCAATCTGGAACATCAGAATATAAATTACTAACCTTCCATACTCTTGAGAAGCCACTCAAAGTAGAAAAAACAGCATATAGTACAGAATCATACTCTGGATGCATTACCATTTCACGTAAAACACCTTGTCTTATACTTACAGGAAGTGAACTTCGTAAATCCACTTCCGTCCCAGGATATTGATAATCTAAATCATCAATTCTATAAAATGGTGTTCTACTATTTCTTGCAATACCTCCAATAAAAGCAGCCTTTTTTCCTTCTCTATTGACATCAAAAGCAATACAAAAAGCTCCAGGAATATTATTTGTAAGCGGGAACCAACTCCCTGCTCCGTCAATCGTTAGCCAAGGTCGCTGACGAGTGAAGAACACTAATTCATCATTATCATGAGGATTCATTTCAAAAGGATTAATGAAATAGACGCCCTCATCAATTGCATCATTATTATTTGGATCTGTATTAAAATCACTCATCCTATAACTCCAACTATTAGGGTTAGTATAATCTGTTGAACGCCAAACACTGCCATTTTGAAAAGATTGGTACACAGTTCTTGAGTCCTCCTGGTTTATTGCGCAGTAGGCACCGTCCCCACCTCGAATTCTGTCCATCTCATCATTGAAGGTATTACTAGCTAGCGTTCCATTATCTTGGGTTCCACCAATTACAATATCCTCATCTGGAAAAAATGCACCTGCATAAAATTGAGTTACGTTATATCCCTGATTAACGTTCCTTTTAAAATTATAAAATCTTGTTTCTTCATTTAAAGTGTACTCATGGATCCCACCATCACTAGCTACATAGAGTGTATTCGGTTCTGATTCCGGAATTAAAAATAAATGTCGGTCCGCATGCCCTCTATTTTCTAAAGGAACTGAGTTACCTATTGTGTGATGATCAAATGCTCTCCATTTTTTACCTCCATTAAAACTGTAAGCTGCGCTATTTGTTCCAAAAACTATTAACTCAGGATTTGTTGGATGTACTTGAATAGCTAAATCATACCAAGCTTGTTGATTCCCCAATGTAATGCTGTCGCCGTTTCGATTAACAATATCAAGCAAAAAAGTACTATCAAATCTTGTAGTTGTTTCCCATGTTTCTCCATTATCGTTAGTTCTGAAAATGTCTAATACTCCTCGAACCGTAATTCCCATAGAGTCTGTTCTTGTATTTTCAACAGCGGCATAAAACGTATTAGGCATTGAATCACAATAATCAATTTCAACTCGCCCAGGTTGCTGATATGTACTTGTATTAAAAGGTAAATCCAAATCTTCAAAAGCATAATCCGTTGACTTTCCAGCAGAATAATAAACCCCAAGTTCTCTCAGACCAACTAGTAAGCTACCATCTTCAAAAACTTCGATATCTGAAGTATGTCTAAATAATTTCTTATCAAAACTATCTCCGCCATCTTCAGAAATCCATAGCCCTCCTGATGTTGCGACGAATAGAGTATTTGGTTCAGTTCTGGAACAAACAATTCTCCATGTGGAGAAAAAATCGTTCTGTTCAGAACCTGGCAATAATTGAAAAGTTCTGGCGTTATCTGTACTTTTGAAAATGCCTACACCTGAAACTCCTGCAGAATTCCCTGTCACTTCTCCGGTAGAATAATACCAAACATCGCTATTAAATGGATCCTGTTCAATCCAGGTGATTGATAAATTATCTTCATCATCTGTTAAGCTTGTCCAGGTTTCTCCTTTATCAAGTGACTCCCACAGGCCACCAGAAACACTTGCGGTAAGAAACCTATCTGTATTGGTATAATCAATTTTTAAAGTTCTTGTTCTGCCTGCTATATTAGATGGTCCCATTTCAACTACATTTGCTAAATTGGATGCACTTCTTGCATAGGACTTTTGATTAATTACTTTTCGCATTTTAGAAGTCCAAGCAGGATCCATTTCTTGGCCTTGTTCTAGCTTAAGCATCTTCCATTGTTCTACCCACCCTGGGTTTTTCTCAGGTTCTTGAAAAGTATCTAAACGCTCAACATTTTCTTGACTTCCATTCTCAACTATCAAAAACAACCCAATCAAAACCACAACAATTATAAATGTCCCTTTTAAAATTTTCATCTTCAAATTTTTAGTTAGATAAAATTACGAAAAATCAAGGATTTTTTAGCTAGAATCGGTTAGTGTACAAGCATTAATGACCAAAATAAGACATACAAAAAAGCCAGATGCGGGTACGCCTCGCTCGATTTTATTATATATCTGGTTTTTATGGAGTATGAGCTATTTAATTTGAGTTTCATTTTGACTTACAACTCTTACTAAATAATTACCCTTCGATAAATTAGATAAGTCTAAATCCACGGTTTGGAGTTCACTAGATAATTGATAGTTATTTGAACTATATAATTTTCCAGAGAGATCAAGGAATCGATTAATACTTAATCTGTATTGTGCAATCCTGCTTTTTCTATAGTATAATCTTCTTCTCCAATTGCCTCAGGAACAGGATTAAAAGCAACGAAGCCAACTGAAGCATCCACACTATTATATGTAATTATGGATGAGCTTTGGCTATTTATATTTGATGAAAAACTTAAAATAAAAGTAGACCTAAAAATAAAGGGATAGGAACTTTTTTAATGAAATTCTTTTTGAAAAAAATATAATTGGTAGATAATTGACCCATCAGTAATTGATTTTTGGTGATGCTCGAAAGCAAAAAATTTTTACCAGTAGTAGTAAATGTAGTAGTAAAAACTTCGAATAGTAAAGGACTGAGCTCTAAATTTGTAAATATTTTCGAAAATTAGCGCTTAATTCAAAGCTCTTCGAATATATTGTTTAAACTCATTTTGCATAGAATCAGGCATATTATTCATCCTTGCATTACCATGATGAGCTCCTTCAATTACAAATTTCTTGGAATTCTTTCCATTGGCTTCCTTAACTCCAGTGGCTGTCCAAGTATCTAATTCCCCATAGATGTAAAGTATATTGTCAACTCCCTCATCTAACCATTTTAATACTTTCCTATTCAAACTAATATCTGGTTTGATCACCGCGTCCTTTGGATAAAAAGCCGCACTTGGATTCTTCCCCACTTGATGCAAACATTTCTTGAATCCTTTTGATTCATATCCATAATAGCCCATTTGGCTAGCTGCTTGATAGTAATGTGGGGCATACAATGCCATAGATTTATCACCATAAAAATCAAAACCAACTACTTCTAACAAATGGTCAAGATGGGCTTCTAGATCATCAGATTTTATGGGTATGTTTTCACATTTATGTCCCCATTGCCAAAAAGAAAAAGGGTATTCTAATACTGCAAATTCAAAAGCTTTTTCAAAACTTTCCAAGTAGCCAAATTCTAGTCCCTTCCCTTTGCTATACCATTTTGCTAATGGTAGAATTTGCGCTTTCATTTTAAATAAATTCTGCTGATATTCTTCGATTGCTGTTCTACATGCTTTAGTTCCTACCTCATCTAAAAATTTGTATATTCTTTTATCTTCGAAACTTTCGTTTAATGGAGCTACATAAGGAATGGAAAGCACAACATCATCAGGATAAAAATACCGATAATAAATAGTTGTTTGACCTCCTTTTGAAATTCCAGTGCTAATCCATTTACCTCTATAAATGGATTTAAAAGTTTCATTTATTTTATGAAGATCAGCAGTTACTTGTTGTAAATTTAAATATTCCCATTCCATATTTTCTGGTTTAGATTCACCAAAATATCTGTGCTCTATGGTCAAGTAATTGCATTGCAAAAATTCAACAAGTTCATTGGGTCTTCTTGAAAGTCCATATCCGCTTGTATTCATAATAACGGGCTTATCAATATCTCTATGAAATAAGACAGCCCTTTGATGAAAATAACCTTTACTTAAATCATTATGATCCAATGGTTGCTTTATATTAATATCATATACTTGTAATGAATCAGAATCATAGGTCAACTCAAATCTAACATCTGCAAGATCAAAAATAAGGCCTTTTATATCTTGGGAATGGATATTATAAGTGAACAAAAGACCACAGAACAAGAATAAAATTCTCAAATTCATATTTAATTATTTTAATCTTAAAGTAAACAAAATATTAGGATTCCTTATCTTACATGATAGATAAAATGAAAATAAATAACAAGTCAAAAAAAGCACTCACTTTTTTGTGCAATCATATTGTATCCTCTCAGGTCCGTAAAAATGATCCGAATAAATATTGGAAAAGAAAAGCAAGTGATCTTGATGTTGTTACTCATATTGAAAGTCTGTTAAATATTCTACCAAGAAGTCAACAAAAAGAACTCCTTAGATTTTCAAAATTGCTTTCATCAAAACTTTTAGGACTAACATGGAATGGAAAGTTCTCTCCCGTTCAAAATCTCAATAAGAAACAACTTAATACAATGCTAAATAGATGGCTTCAAAGTCCATTTAATAATATTAGAAAGGCGCATAGCAGTATTATTAAATTATGCACTTATTACTATTTCATCGTAAAAGATGAACACAATCAAAACCCTAATTGGAAAACCTTAGGATACAAGGGAGACCTAGGATATAGACCCGTTTCTCATTCTGCCATCAAACCCTTACAAATTGAATCCAAAAAAGTATTGGAAACACATTACTTGATTATTGGCTCTGGGAGTGGAGGTGGAGTTATTGCTTCCGAATTATCCAGCAGAAATAAGGATACTTTAATTGTAGAAAAAGGACCTTTTAAAATGCCCATGCATATGAATCATAATGAGGAAGATATGCACAGCGCATTGTATGAACAACAAGGTATGTTAAATACAATAAATGGGGGAATGACCATACTAGCAGGATCTTGCTTTGGAGGTGGAACAACTGTCAATTGGGCGGGATCTTTTAGAACGCCAGATTACATTTTAGAGGAATGGGCAAAGAATTTTAAAAACCCTCATTTTATCGATCCTAAATATCAAGCTGGTTTTGATGTGGTGGAAAAGAAAATAAATGTTCAAAAGAAAATCAACAAACATAATCCCCAAAATGAATTGCTTTGGAAGGCTGGAATAGAAAGTAATTTAAATCCAGAAGTGGTTCCAAGAAATGTCAAAATAAATGATCAGTTAAATGATCATTGGCAATGGCATGGACAAGGTTATTCTTCTCTTGGAAATTCATTCAGGATTAAGCAATCAACAGCTGTAAGTTATTTAGAAGGTGCTTCTCAAAGAGGACTTAAAGTTTTATGCGACACCCAAATCATTAAATTGATAATAGATAAAGGAAAAGTTGTAGGGGCCATTGGTAAACATAAAGATGGTCATGAAATAATCATTCATGCCCTATGTGTCATCTTAGCTGCTGGAGCCATTCATAGTCCAGCCATTTTGTTGCGAAGCAATCTAAGGCATAGTCAACTGGGAAAAAATTTATTTCTTCATCCTACGGTTGTAAGCAGTGCCATTTATAATCAAAAAATAAATGCCTGGTTTGGACCTATGATGTCAACGGTTATTGATGATTATACGCATATCAATAAAAACCATGGATTCAAAATTGAAACCGCGCCCTTTCATCCTGGCTTCGCTAGCGTAGTTGTTCCCTATAAAAACAGTATTGAATTTAAAACTGATATGCTATCACTATCTCACATGGCGCATTTTGTAGCGTTGGTTAGAGATAAATACGGAGGAAAAATAAAAGTGAATGCTCAAGGCAGAGCAATTATTAAATATTCTATTCATTCTCATGATCTCAAAACCATTCAAAAAGGGACTCAAGCGATTATTAAATTACATCATAAAGCTGGAGCCCTAAAAATCTTTCATCCAAACCAACTGGCTGATGCTTTAATCCCAAGTAAACAAAATCAAGAGGATTATTTTAACACAAATAAAAGCATAAGTTGGAAGCCTAATCAATTTAAAGTTGGTTCTGCCCACCAAATGGGAACGTGTAGAATGAGTGGTGATCGATCTAAAGGAATAACCAAGCCGAGTGGTGAATCTTGGCTTGCTGGAGGTTTATATATAGCGGATGCAAGTTTATTCCCTACAGCATCTGGAGTAAATCCAATGCTATCTATTCAAGCGCTTGCCTATCACATAAGTAAAAATATTCCGTAATCATGTATTAATTCAATAATTTACTTACTTTTACTCCAGTTTCGAGCACGTACTGAACAACCAAGCTCTTCTACTATCCACAATCAAATTAAAAAGACAATAGGTACTTTGCAATTTTAGTTATCTAAAATTGTTATACATTATAGTTAAACTGTTTAACTATTATATACGTCTAAGTATTATTATAAAGTAAATGTTTAGTTATGAAATTAATAATATCTCTGTGCTTTGTATTCCTATATGTTGGAATTAATGCACAAAATAATGAAGGTCAAGTATTATATGAAGAAAAAGTAAATATCTGGAGAAAGCTGCCTCCACGAATGGAGGATATGAAAGATCGAATTCCAGAATTTAGAAAAGTAGAGAAAGTGCTTTACTTTAATGCTAAAGAGTCTTTGTACACGAATCCACCTCAGAAAGAAGAGGAAGAGGATGAAGTAACAGATGTATCTCGCGAAGGAAGATGGAAAAGGAGAATGGGACGAGGTAGAAGCGAATCTGTTTTATACCGAAACTTACAAGAAAAAACAGCTTTGGAAGAAAAGAACTTTTTTGGTAAAATATTCTTAGTAGACGGAGGAGAAGATCCTATTCAATGGAAAGTAACTGGTAAGCAAAAACAAGTAGGATCTTATTTGTGTATGCAAGCTGTTTTTCAAGATTCAACAAGAAATATAGAAGCGTGGTTTACACCAATGATTCCAGTTGCCGCTGGTCCACAAAATTTTGTCAATTTACCCGGCTTAGTTTTACACGTTGATATTAATGAAGGAGAGCGCTCATATACAGCGCAGAATATCAATTTAGAAAAATTAGATATGACCTTACTTCAAAAACCAACTAAAGGTCAGAAAGTAACTAGAGAAAAGTTTACGAAAATATCGGAAGAAAAAATGAAAGAAATGGAAGCTGAGCGTGGTGGTCGAGGAGGTGGAAGATATTGGCGTTATTAATTCATTTTCAGTTTTAAAATAAAATATCTCCATGTTGAAAAATAATTGCCAGGTCCTATTGTTTCTATTAATTAGTGTTTGTGCTTCTGCTCAGAAATACAATATAACGGGTACAATATCGGATGACGAAAATGAAACCTTGATTAATGCAAGTGTGATTTTATTAAATAAAAAAGATTCCATATTAGTCACTTTTGCATTAACTAACAACAATGGCAAATTTCTATTGGAAAGAGTACCAGAAGGTGAATTCTTATTGCAAGCTACCTATTTAGGCTATGAGTCTTTTGAAAAGAATATTTCTGTTACCAATGAAAACATTGACTTGGGTGAGATTAAAATGAATATAGCTTCCAGTAAACTGGATGAAATTGTCGTTCAAGATGAACACATTCCTGTTTCTGTTAAAAAAGATACGATTGTGTACAATGCAGATGCTTTCGCTACTCAACCAAATGATGTGGTAGAAGATTTGCTTAGAAAGATGCCTGGTATTGAAGTTGATCAAGATGGTACCATTACAGCACAAGGAGAAGAAGTAGAACAAGTATTAGTAGATGGGAAAGAGTTTTTTGGATCAGATCCTAAAATTGCCACTAAAAACTTACCGGCAAGCGCTATTAAAAAAGTAGAAGTTTTTGATCAAAAATCTGACCAAGCAGAATTTTCAGGGGTCGATGATGGCGAAAGAACTAAAACCATGAACCTTGAATTGAAAGAAGATGCAAGAAAAGGGAGCTTTGGTTTAGCAGGTGTTGGTTACGGAACCCAAGATAGATATACTGGAAACCTGAGTATTAACAGTTTTAAGAAAGATCTAAAAGTTTCGCTTATTGGTAATTTTAATAATGTAAATCAACAAGGTTTTTCGGTAGATGATTATATAACCTTCGTGGGAGGTTTTGGTGGATTTGGTGGCGGTAGAAATAGTCAGATTCCAATTAGTCGAGGCCTTAGCGATGGTTTCGTTACTACCAATGCTGGAGGTATTAATTTAACTTATGATTTCGCCCCTAAAACAGATTTGAACGTAAGTTATTTTATTAATAATATTGATAATGAAATTGACCGATTTAGTACTAAAGAAAACTTCTTTCCAGATGGTAATCTATTAACTGAAGAAGGGAGTGATCAAAATAGCGTAAGCACAAATCACAATATTAGTTTACGATTCAAAACGGAACTTGATTCATCTCAGGATATCCGTATTAGATCAAGTATGACTATTAATAATGGCGATCTAAATACTAGCGGGTTTAGTGGATTAGCTACGGAAGCTGGTATTATCCGCAATGAAGGAACCAATGCATTTGCTTCCGATGCTAATGATTTTGGAATCTCAGCAAATGCTACTTACAGAAAAAAGATAGGGAAAAAAGCGGTTAAAATTTTAACGATTAACGGTCGAATAAATGATACCGGTAGTGACAGTGATGCGGATCAAAATTCGGAAAATATTTTCTTCCCTAATGATCCTGCTCGTAGATTCTCTGAATTAATTGTACAAAGACAATTACAAAATAATGATCGTTTAAATTACTCTGCTAAATCCACTTTCACCTATCCTCTGAAAAAAGGAAAATATCTTGAGCTAAGTTACGAATATAGCAATCAAGACAATGACTTGATTAGAGAAGTATATGATGAAATCGATAATGGTGAAATTTTAAATAGAGATTTGAGCCAAGATTACAGTACGAGATACAATTACAATAATGCAGGATTTGGATTCCATAGAAATGGAGAGAAAAGCTCATTCTCCGCTGTGATGAATTTGCAATCAACTAATCTTACAGGAGATGAGCGTTTTAACGATTTCCAAGTTGATCGGAATTTCTTAAACCTACTTCCTAGAATAAATTATAGATATGAATTAGGACAAGCACACAATATATTCCTTAGATATTCAACTAATATTAACGAACCATCTCTAACTCAACTTCAACCAACCGTTGATAATTCTAACCCGCTGAATGTATATCAAGGGAACCCAGACTTGAAACCTGAATACAGTCATAGAATTAATACTAGATATTTCAAATATGATCAATTTTCATTTACCAGCTTTTTTGCATATATAAATGCAACCTATACGAGTAATAAAATTCTGAACTCAGTACTTTTAACGGATGATTTTAGACAAATTACTACTCCGGTAAATGTAGATTCTGATTTTAATTTATCAGGTAGTTTAAACTTTGGAACTCCATTAAAATTCATTGGTGCAAAACTTAACCTATCTACCAGAATGACCTTTATAAATCGAGATCAGTTTGTAAATAGCGTAAAAAACAAACTGAATAGATATACTAATAACTTTACTGCACGTCTGGGAAATCGTAAAAAAGACAAGATTGATTTTGAAATAGGAGGTACGCTTAGATTTAACAATAATCGATTTTCCGTAAGTGAAAATCAAAACAATAATTATTTAGATCAATCCTATTTCTCTACATTTATAGCTAACATTGGAGAACGTTTTGCTTTTGAAACTTCGATGAATTATGACATCTATTCCGCGCAAACTTTCGGCGAAAGTCTAAGCATTCCAATTTGGAAAGCAGAAGTTTCTCATTTCTTTTTAAATGGAAAAAAAGGAGAATTGAAACTTTCCGTTTTTGATATTTTAAATAGAAACACCGGATTGAATAGAACAAACAACCTAAATTTTGTGGAACAAGAACAAATACTTTCCCTTGGCAGGTATTTCATGCTGAGTTTCACCTATTCTATAAAGGGTTTTGGCAATAAGGAAGATCAACGAGGAGGCGGAGGCCGAAGGTCTAGACGATAAATAGGCCAAATGGTTAACTTCTCAAATACTTTTCCTAGGAAAGGAGACCTAAAAAATTATATTATTTAGAATAATGGGTAAGCTGAGCTTTTTAAATTTTTACTACATTTTAGATTTAGGAAAAGCTCCCAGATTAGAGGTTAGAAAAATACTACTTAACCATTTAATGACATCCTAATCTTCTTCTCTACTTCAGCAACAGTCTCCTTAAAGAAAGGGTCTGTGTCTAAAAGATCTTGGACTGCTTTACAGGAATAAATAACAGTGGAATGATCCCTGCCCCCAAAATTTTCACCAATAGATTTGAGAGATCTATTTGTTAGATTTTTAGCTAAATACATAGAGAGCTGGCGAGCAATTACAATAGAACGTTTTCGAGTTTTGCTTTGCAATTTCTGTACGGGTAGATCGAAATGATCAGCAACTAATCCCTGAATATTTTCTACGGTAATTTCTTTTGAGATTTGACTCACAAAATTTTGTATTACTTCTTTGGCTAGATTAATATCTATCTCTCTCCTATTTAAAGAGGATTGAGCAATCAAAGAAATTAATACGCCTTCCAACTCTCTTATGTTATTTTTTATATTGTAGCAAATAAACTCACTTACATCATTTGAAATCTCTACTCCTTCTTCGCTCATCTTAGATTCTAAAATAGCGATTCTAGTTTCTAAATCTGGTGCATGCAGATCCGCTGATAAACCCCATTTAAATCTGGAGATTAAACGCTCTTCCATACCATCTAAATCTTTTGGTGGGCGATCAGAAGTTAATATGATCTGTTTATGCTGCTGATGAAGCTGATTAAAAATATGAAAAAATATCTCTTGTGTTTTCTTTCTATTTGCTAAAAACTGAATATCATCAACAATTAAAACATCAATCATTTGATAAAAATTCACGAAATCATTAACCGCATTATTTTTAATGGCTTGAATTAATTGGTTAGTGAATTTTTCGATGCTTACATAAAGCACAGTCTTTCCTGGAAAATTTTGAACGATATCATTTCCTATGGCTTGCGCTAAATGAGTTTTTCCTAAACCTACGTCCCCAAAAACTACTAACGGGTTAAATGCAGTTTTGCCAGGATTTTTACCAATCGCTAAGCCTGCTGATCTTGCTAATCTATTACAATCTCCTTCTATAAAATTGTCAAATTGATAATCCGGATTTAATTGAGGGTCAATTTTTAGACGCTTAATGCCTGGGATAACAAATGGATTTTGAATCTTTTCACTTGAAATTGAGCCAGGCCCATTTAATTCTGGCTTAGCAGTTCTGCTTATTCTTGGAGATGAAACCTCTCCATCCATCAAAATTTGATATTTTAAAATAGCATTTTCTCCCAGCTCTTTCCTAATTGATTTTTTAAGCAAACTAACATAATGCTCTTCTAGCCATTCATAGAAAAATTTATTCGGTACTTGAATAGTTAATGCATTATCCATTAATGCAATGGCCTTGATTGGTTTAAACCAGGTCTTAAATGACTGCGCGTTAATATTCTGTTGAATAGTTTGCAGACAATTATCCCACACTATGGTAAAGTCTTTCACTATATCCATGGGTCTCAGGCTAAGAGTTTATTTCTATTTTGCAGTTGGAGAAAGGATAAAGGAGTTATTAAAAGCTCAGTTAAACTATTCTTTGATCATTCTGCAAGTAAAAACGTTAATAAATATCGACTAAATTTTTCTCAGTTTGTCGGGGAGACAAATTTAAATAAAACTAATGGATTTTAGGACATCTAGTTTGTGAAATTTCAACTGAATATGAATAAATGTGCTTTGTTATCTTGAAAAAGCAGTCCTCTATTAGAGAATTAAAAAATATTGTCAATTTTTTGAAAACTAATTGGAAGAAAAGTCTTTATCTAATCCAAAGATTATTGCAGCTGTTGCATTTATTGCCTTTTCCTTTTTCAAAATATACATCAATTCTGCCTAATAGAATTCCAGCCCACCCAACTTGATTGATCATTATCGATTTTCCTTTTCTATTCTTAATGACCACTGCTTCATCCAAAAAAGTATGGGTATGACCACCTATTATTAAATCAATGTGCTCGCTAGCTTCAGCTAGAACATGGTCTGATACTAGTTCATTTGACCGATATTTAAATCCTAAGTGGGAAAGGCAAATTACAAAATCACAAGCTTCATCCTTTTTTAATCTTCCTGCAAAGCTATTTGCGGTAGCTATTGGATCTAGACTTTGTGTTTCTTTAAAGAGTGTTGCTGGAACTAAGCCAGGTAATGAAATCCCAATTCCAAAGACCCCAATTTTGATCCCTTGTTTTTCAAAAATCAAATGATCTTTGGTTTTACCATTCATAACCGTATTAGAAAAATCGTAATTACTAATTACTAAAGGAAAATTTGCATTAGGTAATTGTTTTGCTAATCCATCTATCCCAGCATCAAAATCGTGATTCCCAATAGTAGCCGCATCATACTTCATCTCAGACATTAGTTTGAATTCTAACTCTCCCCCAAAGAAATTAAAATATGGGGTGCCTTGAAAAATATCTCCTGCATCTAATAACAAAACATTTGCTTCTCTTTTACGAATATCTTTAATCAATGAAGCCCTTCTTGCCGCTCCACCTAAGCCAGCATTTCTACTTCCATCATTTGGAAAACGCTCCACTCGAGAATGCACATCATTAGTATGAAGGATCGTTAATTTTACAAATTCCTTATTAGAAAATGCATTTAAAGGAAACTTCCCTAAGCTTAATAAAGAAGTAGCAATAGCTGATTTTTGTAAAAAGGATCTCCGCTTCATTTTATTCGATTATAGTGATTCGGTCATGCAAAGTCGCATCTGCTTCTAGTCCAACGGAACTTAAAGCTAAAATTTGTTTGATTATTGCATCTCTAATCAGCATTCCTGATTCAAAGCGTTCAAGGTCTTTTAAGAAGAAACATTTGTCTCCTCCATTTGCAATATAATCAGGAAAAGCAACATAGTAAATTTGGTCTAATGATAAAGGTTTACCTGCAACCATAACATTTTGTGGGATATTATCTTTTATTTCAAATTGAATGCCATCACTTACAGGCCAGCCATTCGACGGACCAATGTGATTTAAAAACTGCATAACGTCAGCTCCTGTCATCTTAAGTACCACTAACATATTTTCAAAAGGCATAAGTTCATAAATTTTTCCAGCAGTGACTGGACCTTTAGGAACATTTCCAACTCGAATACCTCCATAATTTTGAAAAGCAAAATCTACTTTCTTACCTGTTGTCCGAAATCCGTATTCTTTAATAATGTCAGCGACAAAATTACCCAAAGTAGATTCTGGTTTTTGCTTATTTAAACTTTTTGCAAAAGAACCAATCACTACATTCATTTCTTCATCCAATTGGGATTTATAAGGCTCGATCATATCTTTTATTGCATTATCTTCAGGTATCAAAAGTGCCTCATTAACTCTATAGGTTTCAGTTTTTACATCTGCCAAATGAGTTTTTACACCACAAGCAATAATTCCTAAAATAAATAATGCAACAAAAAGAGGATAGCTATATTTCTTCATAAGATTTTATAATAATAAGCCAGCTTCTTGCTTAATGGCTTGTTTTGCTTTTTCAATCGGGTTTAACTCTTTTTTGGTTACCGTGTCAACTAATTTATTTGCCAATTCATCACCACTCTTCGCCTTATCCAATGAATCACCCACAGATACAACAGTTTGTATAACATCATTTTTAGCAAATTGTATAATCTTCCAGAGATTTTCCGAAGTGTATAATTGTTGCGTTAAATTATGCTCATATTCTTGTTGGATAGCAATCATCAATGCAGCTTGTAGCGTACCAACATTCATATCATGGGTTCTAATTCTTCTTAGGAGATTTGGAATTGAAATTCTTTCACAAAATAACATCAAGCGTTCGTAGGCTTGTAGTTTGAGCGGTGTACTTGCTCCCCTATTCTCTTTTTTAAAAGCTAAGGCTTGCATTTGATATTGGCTATTCAGATATTGTTTTAATAAATGATGAACCGTTATGAACACAATTAAGGCAGGAATCGTAAACTTTAAAATTTCTAATATTACACTTAACCAAGCTGGCATAGATCAAAATTTATACTCAAATATACCATTTGTTAGCTATATTGAAACAGATAATTTAGTAGAATTAAGATAATATATTACCGGCTTATTTTCAATTAGTTGGCTTTCATAACAGAAAGATTAGAACTTTTTCTTAGGGTGAAACGTTTAAATTAATAACATAAAGTGTAATTTTACCATATATTTATATACAATGGCAGAAATAATTAAAGATACCGTAGCAGCACCAATCAAATTAACTGATGGAGCTGTAAAACAATTACATAGAATTCGAGAAGAGCAAAATGTACCTGAGGATCATGGCATCAGAGTAGGTGTCAAAGGCGGGGGTTGCTCGGGTTATACTTATATTCTAGGCTTTGATAAACTTAAGGATAAAGATGAGGTACATATTATCAATGGTCTTAAAGTATTTATGGAAAAAAGCCATGGTTTATATCTACTAGGAATGGAAATTGACTGGTTAGATGGATTGAATAATAGAGGCTTCTCTTTTAATAATCCAAATGCTGATGAAACCTGCGGTTGCGGGACTAGTTTTTCAGCTTAAAACCCAACCATATTATAAGCAAAGTAATCTTATTAAGAAAACAGCTTATGAGGCTCTTATCGATCATATTACTTATTTCCTTTTCAACTTCAACATCTTTTGCAAGTTTTTGCACAATAGATAATTTCTGTGAAACGGTAACCATTAGTAATGGAACACAGTTAAATCAATCTTATCAAATTAATCATGCGAAGATATTGTCTCAAGAAACTGCCGGAGTTCGAGTTCAAGTTCTAGACTTAATTAGTGGCAACATTACAGAAAATGAATTCTTTATTAATAATGGAATAACTACTTGTGATCTAGAAACTTCCCATATTAAAATAAACAATGAATTCATATTTGCGACGAGTCCGAGTTTATTCGACGCGCAAGGAAATTATCTTAGTATTTGCGGTGTCACTGTCCTATCTGTTCAAAACAATATAGTAACAGAAAATATTAGTCCAAATACTTATGCTGCTTCACTTGATGATTTTAAGGCCAACATTGGAAATTGTAACAAAATAAAAACTGAAGTGAATATTAATGTATTCCCAAACCCCGCCCAAAATCATATACGCCTGTAGATTCATACAGCTCAAGAAGACCCAATGGAATTAAGAATATTCAACCCTGAAGGTAGAATAGTATATAGCGAAATTTGGGCTGATCCTAGAACTATAAATCAAATATTAGAGATCTTTAGGTTTGCTGCTGGAATTTAATATTCTTCAATTCATGTATCAAGGTGTTGTCGGATATAAAAAAGTAATAAAGACCTAAGCACAGATTTTTAGCAATCGATGCTTTGAAAAAAATAACTTTTATAAAATCCCAAACCCAAAAGTCTAATTTGAAGTCTATTTAATTAAAAGCTTATTTCAAAATAATTTATCTCTTAGTATTAGAGCCAGTGCCAATCTTGGAGACCCCATGCAATTGACTATTTACAATTTAGAGGGTCGAAAAATTTATAATACCGCATGGGCTGATCCATCATCAGTAGAGGAAACCATTGATTTATCCAACTTCCCATCTGGTATATACTTTCTGCAATTTGAGTTTAAAGGCGTTGTAGCGTATAAAAAAGTAGTAAAAGCTAAGTTCCTAGCTCAGAAATTCAATTTACATTGTTTTAATATTAATTCGTCGAATTAAAATTGCACTAAGTCGACAATAAGTGCGCACAAGTAACTTCGCTACTATATTTATGATATAATTAAAAAATTATGAAAAGAAAAAATAAAAGATTACTCGGCCTCTTTACTTTGCTTCCATTTTTATCTTTATTAGCAATAGCTACTTTAGGAATTTTAGCCGGAGCTATGCATATGCACTTCTTAGAAGGTATCATTGCAATAATTGCGGTATGTACTGCTTTTCTTGGATTTGCTTTATATATCTATTATTTAGTCCACGCGATTAATAATAAAGAGATTGATAATTTGGAAAGATTGATGTGGATTTTACTTTTTACTTTCTCAGGTTTTATTGGTGTACCTGTTTATTTTTTCACAAGAGTAAATAATAAAACCAAAACTAGTGTAACAAATACAGATTCAGATTTCGTTAATCCGATCATTACTTAATCTAATTAATAAACACGTATACAATCAGATCTTTAAATAGAGTTTTATATTCATGCCAGAATGTAAAGCCGCCGAAGGGCGGCTTTTTTTTGCCTTGAATTAGCTTATTAAAATAGAGAACCGGATTGAGTCGGTGGGACTAATCCAATATGTCGAAATGCCTTTTCTGTTGCTTCTCTACCTCTCGGTGTTCTTTTTATAAAACCCTCCATTATTAAAAATGGCTCGTAAACTTCTTCAATGGTACCTGATTCCTCGCCTACCGCAGTAGCAATTGTGGTGATTCCAACGGGTCCTCCTTTAAATTTTTCTATGATGGTAGAAAGTATTCTATTATCCATTTCATCAAGTCCATATTCATCTACGTTTAAGGCAGAAAGTGAATACTTCGATATTTCCATATCTATATTACCATCTCCTTTAATCTGTGCGAAATCTCTCACTCTTCTTAGCAGCGCATTCGCAATTCTTGGAGTTCCTCTACTTCGTCCTGCAATTTCACCTGCACCTTCTTCGGTTATTGAGATTCCTAAAATACCCGCAGAACGTTTTATAATTTTCTTTAAAGTTAATGCATCATAATAATCCAAATGAAAATTTATCCCAAACCTTGCTCTCATTGGAGCCGTTAACAATCCCATTCGAGTAGTTGCCCCAACAAGCGTAAATGGACTCAAATTTAATTGGATACTTCTTGCATTTGGGCCACTATCTATCATTATATCAATGCGGTAATCTTCCATTGCAGAATATAAATACTCTTCAACTACATTATTCAGCCGATGAATTTCGTCAATGAATAAAACATCTCCTTCTTGTAGATTGGTCAACAAACCAGCGAGGTCTCCAGGTTTTTCTAAAACTGGTCCGGAGGTCATTTTCATACTAGATCCTAATTCATTAGCGACAATATGAGCTAAGGTTGTTTTTCCTAAACCAGGAGGGCCATGCAATAATACATGATCCAATGCCTCCTCTCTAAGTTTGGCTGCTTGAATAAAGATGCTTAGATTTTCTACTAATTGTGGTTGACCGGCAAAGTCATCTAATAACTTAGGTCTTAAGGCTCTTTCTATTTGAAAATCCTCACTACTTAAATTTTCATTATTGGGATCTAAATTTGGATTCAAATTTTATTAATTTTTATGCATTAAATATTAAGCTTCTGCTTTTGGAGTGTTAAAATTCATAGGAGGCATTTTGGTTTCTCCTTCTTTTATTTTACCATACTGAGCTTCGAACTTCTGCACATTATCAAGCATTGCTTTCATCAATCGTTTTGCATGTTGAGGTGTTAAAATAATTCTAGATTTTACTTTTGCTTTTGGAACTTGTGGCATCAATCGAATAAAGTCCACCACAAACTCTGAATGCGAATGTGAAATAATTGCTAAATTAGAATAAATACCTTCTGCCACCTCCTCAGGTAACTCTATATTTATTTGATTTTGATTTTGTTTCTCCTTTGCCATAACTTTTATTTAATTTAATATATAATAACAATTGCATGAATTATTTCAAGAACTGCAATGTTAAAGATAAACATTAATATATTATTTAAGATGAACGAATTTTACAAAGCCAACAAAGACTTATGGAATATGCGAACTAAAGAACACCTTCTAGGTTCGTTTTACAAACACGATCAGTTTTCAAAAACTTTAAATTCTTTAACTGAAATCGAATTAGCAGATTTAACTGAGGTAAAGGATAAAAGTCTTTTACACCTACAATGTCATTTTGGACAAGACACAATATCTTGGGCCAATTTGGGAGCACAGGCAACTGGTATTGACTTTTCTGAAGAAGCAATAAAAGCGGCAAAAGCATTGAGTGCTGAAACAGGGGTGTCTGCTACTTTTGTAGAATGTAATGCATATGACACCCCTTCGTTTGTGAAGGAGCAATTTGATATTGTATTCACTTCTTACGGCGCCATCTGTTGGCTAGATGATTTGGAGCGATGGGCTAAAATGGTTCATACGATGGTAAAACCAGGAGGCACCTTCTACATAGCTGAGTTCCATCCAGCCATTTACATTTTCAACTTTGAGACTGGTGAGATAGAATACACTTACTTTCAAGGTAAAGCACCTATTGCCGACGAGACCGAAGGAACTTATGGAAAATCAGATTCGAAAATCACTTACACAGACTATACTTGGATTCACACCATTAGTAAACTCATCCAAGTCTTAGTAAATAAAGGTTTTGAAGTTGAAACATTTAAGGAATTTCCTTTTAGTCCATATAACTGTTTTCCAAAAATGAGAACAGTAGGCGAAAACCAATATGTGATGGAATTTTTGCCTAAAGGCTATCCCCATGCCTTTTCTTTAAAAATGAAGAAAAAATGAATATGATAATTAACATTACATATTAACAAGAAGATCAACATAATAGTCTATATATCAACTATTTATAATATATTTTTCTATGAAAATATTCTTGTATTAGTGAAAAATGTATAATTTTGATTACTCAGTATCATTACATTAATGATTATCATATAGTTTAATACGACTATTTGACCATATGTAAATGATGCTAGGTGAAAACTAACTGATAATTTTTTTAAAATTAAATTATCGTCCCATGATAGTAAATGAATATAGCAATGTTGAAAAAGAGACTTTCTTTTTCAATAAAAAATTGAACCGATATAAGGAAGCTCTGCTTTTGGTAGCAGTTGCATTTGTAGGTTTATTTGGATTTTGCTATATCATAACCCTTTCAAGCTCATCCACCCCATTTTTCCATAAAACACCTAACACACAAGGCGAGCATGCAACTGCAATTTTTGCAAAATCTTGCAAAACCAGTTCTGTTTTAAATTTACCTTGTATTAATGACAAAGCCTCTTTTGTAACCATCCATGGCAATAACCAAGTAGCTAATCCTATAACCTTTAGCTTAATGGATTTTAATACCAATGCAAAATATATCTTTGATTTTGGCAATGGAGAAGCTAAAGAAGTAGAAGACGCCTCATTTCAATATACTTATCAAAATACGGGCATTTACGAAGTGAATTTAAAAGTTTCTTATCAAGGAAAAACTAAATCCATCTTTTCAGAAAAGATAGATATAAAAAATAGCCTATAATTATAATCCATCAAGTTTCTGATTTTCAAGATTAGTTCTTAATTTAGAGAAGTGTAATTTTTTATTTTTTTTAAGTTATAGTTAAATGTCTTTTATAAATAACGCTATATTAAATGCCAAAGACACTGTTGAGAAATCAGCTTTTGGGGTCTGCACTTATTTAGGCCAGAAAATGGGCATCAAATCTTCTAGGGTAAGGGTTTACTTTTTATATATTTCTTTCGTTGCGCTCGGCTCACCAATCATCATATACTTATTCTTTGCCTTTTGGTTGAATGTGAAAAAGTATATTAAAAGAAGCAGAAATATAATATGGGACTGAGTGAGAGTGGGTGTGAGTGTGGGTGAGAGTGAGAGTGGGGTTGTCAAGAGTTTGAGACCGGTCTCCGACCGTCTCCGACCCAATGTGGTTTAGTAAGGAATTATCCTTTACCAATTGGGACTAGCCGTTATGTAGTATCGTTAGTAGATTTGGAAAAAATTATAATGAAAATTAAAATGAAAATTAAAAAACAGCAAGGTGGCTCTTGACTCGTAAATTACTGTTTGCCAAAGGGTTCTGAGCACTGCCTCCAAACACTTTTGGAACTTATAAACTGATAAACCCATAAACTAGCAGCCCGATATATACTAGGTTCGATATAATCTTCTTTGGCGCTTAACTAAAGGACATTGCGTCTCCGACCTGCGGGCCATCACCAAAAGCCAGCCACTGTTTCGCTAAAAGATTATTTTGAATTAAAATTTATTAAAAATATTGAATTAAGTCTTAGGTCTTGAGTCTTTTCCTCTACTGCTCGAAAGCAAACTGTACAATATTCGCTCCCATTCTCAATGCTTCTTCTCTTACACTTTGCGGATCTTTATGAACTTCTTGATCTTCCCAACCATCGCCAAGATCTGATTCATAAGAATAATAACAAACTACTCTACCCTCCCAAATTAAGCCATATCCTTGAGGAGATTTTTCATCATGCTTATGAATTTTAGGCAAACCTTTTTTAAAAGAAAAAGTTTGATGATAAATGGGATGTTCAAATGGGAGCTCTTTAAATTCTAATTCTGGAAAAACTTTTTTCATGGAGGGTCTGATATAAGGATCCATTCCATAGTTATCATCAATATGTAAAAACCCACCACCGATCAAATAGTTGCGCAAATTGGCCGCATCTAAATCCGAAAATAGCACATTTCCATGTCCGGTCAAGTGGGCGAAAGGATAGTTATATAAATCTGCGGAACCAACTTCTACTGTCGCATAATCTTTATCAAAATTAGTCCCTATTTGTTGATTACAAAATTGAGCAAGATTAGGCAAAGCTGTTGGATTTGAATACCAATCTCCACCTCCACCATATTTTATTAAAGCCATTTTGATGGTCGGTCCTTCAGAAGGTTTGAAGGCCATGATCACAAAAATCAAAAATAAAATTCCACTAATTTTTTTCATATGCTTCCATTTGTGACAGCAAATGTAAGGAATGGCAAGCCAATATCCCTGCTGTCTCTGTTTTTAACCGCATTTCACCAAAAGTAATTTCCAAAAATCCTTTTTCTTTTGCTTTTTCTACCTCCTCTAACGTAAAGTCACCTTCCGGTCCTATTAAAACCGTTACTTTTTTTTCAGAAAATATTTCATGTTTTTTGTAAACATAAATTAGACTTTCAGTTGGTGGACAATCACAATGCCCTATTAATTTAGCTCCGTCTAAATTATTATCCAAGAATTTAGAAAAAGGGGTAAATCCGTTGAGTTTAGGTAACCTAGCCCGTTTACTTTGTTTTATAGCAGAGATCAGTATTTTTTCCATCCGATCTAATCTCAATTTTTTTCGCTCTGTACGCAAACTTTGGATAGGAGTAATCTCAGAAATTCCAATTTCTGTTGCTTTTTGCAAAAACCATTCAAATTTTTCAGTTTGCTTAGGCGGAGCAAGCGCAATATGGATATCAAAATTCATTTTTGACTCAAACTTTTGCTCTAATATTTTGATTTGCACTTCCTTCTTATGCAAATTTAGAATTTCTCCTTTATAAAAGCCTCCTAATCCGTCAATTATATGGATTACATCCCCTTGTTTTTTCCGTAAAACTTGGACACAATGCTTTGCTTCTTCCTCCGTTAAATAGAGGTAAGGCGCTTCAATTTGTTGTGAAAAGAATACCTGCATAAGTCAAAAGTAATATTTTCGGGAATTCTATCATAAATGCTACCTTTGCGGCACGTTCAATGGTTCCATTTATACTGAACCAAGAAGGGTATTATTTTGTACCCTTTATAACTAAATATAATAAAGCAATTTTATGACTGTACTTATAATGGCCGCCCAATTAATTTTAAGTTTATCAATATTGGTAATCTTACATGAAATGGGCCACTTTTTTCCAGCGAAATGGTTTGGTACTCGAGTTGAAAAATTCTACTTGTTTTTTGATCCTTGGTTCGAGCTTTTTAAATATAAAAAAGGAGAAACGGAATACGGCATAGGTTGGCTGCCATTAGGTGGTTACGTAAAAATAGCTGGAATGATTGATGAGAGTATGGATAAAGAGCAAATGGCAGGACCACCTCAACCATGGGAATTTAGATCGAAGAAAGCATGGCAAAGACTAATTATAATGCTTGGCGGAGTTACTGTAAACTTTATTCTAGGTTGTGTGATTTTTGCAGGAATTTTATTTACATGGGGAAAAGAGTATACGCCAACCTCCAGTGTGCCCGATGGCATTTATGTAGATTCCTTAGGAACTGATATGGGCTTGAGAGATGGAGATAAAATTTTAAAAATTGGTGATAAACCTTTTGATAGATTTAACAACCTAGCTTTTAAAAAAGCGCTTATTTTAGATAACGTGAGTTCAGTTGAAGTCGATAGAAATGGTCAAGATTTTACAGTTCCAATCGATCAGAAATACGTTAAGATGTTGTCTGGTCCTTATAGAGGATTCAGTATATTTGGCATGAGGTTCCCGTTTGTTATTGAAAAAGTTACCAAAGGCAAGCCTGCTGAAAAAGCGGGTCTTCTAGCAGGGGATCAAGTAGTAGCCGTTAATGGTCAGCCAACCCCTTTCTTTCATGAAGTAGCCAAAGCATTAATTAAAAATGAAGATAAAGAAGCTGATATTAGTATAATCAGAAATGGTAGTCGACAAGATATTAAATTAACTCCCGTTAAAAACAAAATAGGGGTTGAAGTTCAAAGACCTAAAACCAATCGAGAAGAATATACTTTCTTTGAAAGTTTACCTGCTGGTTGGAATGCAGCTTGGGGATCTCTAGGCGATCAGATCAGGGCCTTTGGTCAAATGTTTAAGGGTAAAATTAAAGTAACTGATAATTTAGGCTCTGTCTTTACCATTGGAAAAATGTTTGGCGGAGAATGGGTTTGGGAAAGATTTTGGAACTTAACCGCAGTATTATCAATGATTCTAGGATTTATGAATCTTTTACCTATTCCTGCATTAGATGGGGGACACGTTATGTTTTTACTTTATGAAGTAATTACAGGCAGAAAACCATCAGATAAATTTATGGAATACGCAACCTTAGCTGGTTTTGTAATTTTGATGGGCCTTATGATTTTTGTTCTTGGATTAGATATTAGTCGATTATTCTAAATGAACTATTTCGAATTTTATAATTTAGCACCATCCTTTTATTTGGATGAAACCTTATTGCGCAAAGCGTTTTTGCAAAATAGTAAGAAGTATCATCCTGATTTCTTTACTTTAGAATCAGAAGAGAAACAAGCTGAAATTTTATCGGCCGCTACTTTAAATAATGAAGCTTACAAAATCTTAAAAGACTTTGACAAACGCTTGCATTACATTTTAGATTTAAATAATATTATTGAAGATGAGGGAAAGAATATGGTGCCGCAAGAATTTCTCATGGAAATGATGGATGTGAATGAAGCCTTGATGGAATTGGAATTCGATTTCGATCCGGTTAAAAAAGCAAAATTAGAAAATCAATTAAGTTTGCTAGAGGAAAGTTTATTACAATCTATTGAATCAAATTTAAAAAATTTCAATCCCGCTAAACCTGATTTAGAAAGCTTGAATAAGATAAAGACCTACTATTTTAAGAAAAAATACCTTATTAGATTACGGGATAATTTGGGAAAGATGAACTGAGTTTCAATGCGACTTCGTTGCGCAATACGCCTGCGACGTGCAATGTACCTGCGGCATTAATACTCTTTTATTTGGAACACATTATCATCTCCTATTAGGTCTACTTTTCCTCCATTTAAAATGATCAATCTTCTGATATGTACTGGAGCATTTACCTTAGGGTAATTAGACCTTCCATTTGGTATGGTAACTATGGTTGATTGATTGGGAACACTGCAAGGACTCCAATTAGCAGGTTCAAACCATGCACTATTCAGTCCGCCCTGCCAAGTCATATTTACCTCGCTGTTGCGGTAACATAAGTTTATAAAATCATGCCCAAAAACAAAAAGCGGTCCGCCTCTTTCTATTGCGCCGATATCAGGACTGCCATCCATTACAAATGGAAGATCAATATTATTTAATGTTACACCTGCATTAACTAGAACAGCATTGGTGGCGGGTGTTAGGTCAATATTGCTTGAATTAATTTCTGTACTATAGTTGGCCGGCATAGTAAGAGATTCAAAATCTGCTGTCTCAATGGCTATACCATTTGATTCAATCGTTGTACCTGATTGCAATGCAGGAACATTGTTATATCTAACATTATTCCACTTAAACCAAGGTCCACCTCCAGTTCCATCTCTTGTGGAATAATAGGCATTGTAATCATAATCGTCATTACTTCCGTTAACCAAACCATACTCTTCCATACAATAACGTGTTGCTAAAATGGCATTGTTTTTTATAAAAGTATTTTGCCAACCTATTGGTGAACTCAAACCATTATCGGATTTGACGCCAGTATTATGAATCATATAAAGACCGGCCGGACTACGATTCATTTTGAAAACAGAATTTTCCATATTAAAAAAGATATTGCGAAACACATAGGCTGGACCACCGAAAACGGGCGCTACACTAATTCCAGCTCTACCATTGAAACATTGATTGGCATAAACTCTACAATTTGAAATCATTCCGTCCACCTCGATTAAATCATCCACAATTCGGTTGATATTATTATGATGAATATCTAATGCATAATAAGTTTTGTAAGGTGGCCCATCTGTACTAACGCCGTCCGCAAAATCTGAAATCGTGTTATAGGCCACAACATCTCTATTCCCTCGAATATCTATTCCTCTTTCGGCAGGAATTCCAGCTCCTGGCCATAGAGTTCGACCTTGCCATTTGTTGTTGAAAATATATTGATCATGTTCCCAACCGTTTTCTCTTCGATTTAAAAATCCATAATCAACATCTCGTACATCATTATTCTGCACAGTTAAGAATTGGGTATTTTGAGCATCTATGCCCCTCCTGCCATTACGAATAACAAACCCATCAATAATTATATGTTTTGTTGAATCCGAAAAATTCCCCACCGTTACAATGCCTTCACTCGTATTACCTCCATCGATAATTGCAGCATGTAGTTCATATGATCTGATAGTGATGGGCATCGCAGCAGTGCCATCAACATCAATGCTAAAAGGTGAATAAACGCCTGGGTAAACTTCAAAAATATCACCTGCAGTTGCTGTATTGATCGCTGTTTGTAAACCTTTATAAGGATCGCTTGGCTCGCCGCTTCCTCCACCATTTCCTGGTATAACCCATTTTACATTAGCATTATAAGCAACGGCAGGAAATGCCTTAGTGGTTATAGATCGGAATATTTGATTTCCTCCCCCATCAGGATCAGATAGCGTTATTCTTAAATCATAATCACTATTGGGTTGAAGGAAAAGCGCTGAACCCGCATGAAAATTCATATTTAATGGATTTCCATCTACTATCATAGAAGGAAATGCTCGCATTGCATCAGCCGCCCCTAAATAAGTTGAACTACCGCTTAATCGATATTCAATTTGCAAACTACTATTTAGATTATCATCACCTATTATATTTAAATGTACACTGAGGTGTTCGAAGGTGGCATTAACAATTAGATTATCAATAGCCACCGAATTCGCATCCGTGTTTTTATGGTTTAATTTTGTAAAGTTGGAGTTAATTGAAAAAATAAAGGAAATGAAGAGGAGGTAATTAATCTTTTCCATTGTTGTAAAGATACATATTTGCTACACAAACTCACAAAAAGATTAACTATAATGAGCCTTTTGCAAATAGTTAATTAAATATTAGGCTAAATGAATACGCTTTTCGTCATTATTGCCTAACCCTATGAAAAGATGTCAACCATCTCGCCGGTTCTCCACAATCATAATTAATTATTAGAAATGCATAAATAACAAGGACTTGCTTCTAGTTAAGACGTGCATCATAAATTAAAAATCCCTTGTCAGTTCGTAAATTTTTAATAAATTTGCCAACCGTATTCCATTTGCCCTTGTGGCGGAACTGGTAGACGCGCTGGATTCAAAATCCAGTTCCTTCGGGAGTGGGGGTTCGATTCCCCCCGGGGGTACAGGTGTCCAAATAAAGGACAGAAAACAATAAACAAAGCCTCTATTCTATATATGAATAGGGGCTTTTTCTATCCCTCATCTAATTCTTTGTTTACCCTTTATTGCATTTTATTTGTCCCCTATTTGTCCCCCTAATGAATATTTAGTACTTTTAGCTAGATAAAAGCACTAATTATGTCAGTAAAACTAAGATGGAAAAAATATTCAAATGGTACAAAGACAGCCTATTTAGATATTTATAATAAAGGTGATAGGAGAAAAGAATACATAGGTATCAAGATTAAAAAGAATAGTTCTAATAAAAAGGAGCTGAGAGTAAAGGCTGAAAAAATTAGAACCAAGAGGCATGATGCTATAATAGACAATAGATATGACATAATTTCTGAAGACAAAATCAACACAGACTTTCTTCTCTACTATAAAGCATTTATTGATGAATATTTAAAAGCTGGTTCAAGAAAATATATAGCTGCATTCAAAAAGTTTGAAGAGTTTTTAAATACAAAAAAAATAAAAGCCCTAAAATTTAAAAACTTAAACTCAAAACTTTGCCAAGAATTTAAAGATTATTTGTACACAAAATCTAATCTTAAGGGTGAGACTCCTTTTGATTATTTTAAAAGGTTTAGAGCGATTATAAAACAAGCTCTAAGGGATGGATTTTTAAGAGAAAACCCAATTGATGGAATAGTGGTTAAAAAGCCTAAAGAGACTTTAAAAAAGGAGATATTGACTATAGAAGAAATCCAAAAGCTAGTTAAGGCAAAGTGTGGAAATGGAGAGGTAAGAAGAGCTTTCTTATTTGCATTATTTACAGGTTTAGGAGAAGCAGAATTTAAGATATTAAAATGGAAGAATGTACAGGATGGAAGATTAAATATAAATAGATGTAAGACAGGCGAGAAAGTAAAAATAAAACTTAATGATTTGTGCATTTCTATTATTGGTGTGGAAAGCAATAATTCAAATGATTTGATATTCAATCTTCCTTCAAATACAGCGATTAATTACCATTTATCAAAATGGGTGAAAAAAGCTGAGATTCATAAGCATATCACTTTTTACTGTGCAAGGCATTCTTTTGGTGTACTGAATGTTAATTCAGGAGCAAACTTGAAAACCATTAGTAAACTAATGGGACATAGGTCAACAGCAACAACAAGCCTATACCTGAATTATTTAGAAGAAGCTAAGGATAAAGCCATTGATAACCTACCTAAAATAGAGATATAAATCACATAAAAATGAAAACATCTGCAAATAACATTGGAGTTAAACTATATAAAGATGAAAAAGGAATTTTAATCAAAGAGTATACTCTAGAAAGCTGGAAAGCTGATAGAACAGCATTAGATAAAGAGGGTAAAATAAAATTTACAAACAATAAAGGTGAGATAACACATTTTGAATATTTAAGTACAGAAGAAAAAATAAAAATTAACCTTGAAAAAGAAATACTTTTTGAAAAGTACAAAGAATTTACAATTAACAAATTCATTGAAGGATTTAAATATTATTATAGTAAATCTCAAAACCCTAAAAAGTATTTAATTTTAATTAAAACACAATTAGACCTCTTTGAGCCAAAACATATTGAAAGGTTTCTATTATATAGTGAGGAAAATAAGGGCTTAGACTTTAGCATTCAAATGCCTAGTTATTATCACTATGAACATAAAGGAATCAGGGACATGGTAGGTAAACAAAATTACAAATGGAGCAAAATATTTCAATTCTATTTGGATAGTGAAATATATGGCAATGTGTATACACATCATCATATTGACATGACTGCAAAATATCAATGGCTCAAACAGGAAGAGAAATTAAAGCTTGATTTGTTTGGAATAATAGCACTAAAGAAATTTATAGGTATAAAAAATCAGATTGAAATAGTTCACATATCTTTTAAATCTAAATTGACTGATGAAATAATCAACAAGAAATTAGATGACCTTTATTTTAAATTATCAAAGTATGATTATTTAGATAAAAGTGTTGAACTTAAAGAGTTTAAAGATTGTCTACTTCTAAATTGGAATACTCATTCAAGCAAAATTAAATGGCAATGCTCTATTAAAGATGCAGTATATGTTATTGACAATATTCTTGCATATTTATTCTGGAACTTTGGAGATAAATGGATTGAAGAATCTAATAAATTCTATTCTGATAATAATAAGCTGCTCAAATCAAGAACTATTCAAACAGCCAGAAATAAAAATAAAAACATTCAGCCTTCAAAGGCACTTCAAACAAATAAAATCAAGTCTGAGATTCTAGGGTGATAAAACTAAAAAGGTGACATATCACTTTTGTCACTTTCCCAACTTTCCCTTTTCTATACTTTTACTACTGTTAACAGATAAGGCCTTATCTATTTCTAATTTTTAAAAATAAATTATGGATTTAGATAAATTTAATTACAAGCTAGACCAAATACTAGCATTACAAACTAATGCACTTAATGTAAAATCCCTTTCAATTATTACAGGGTGGAGCATTTCAGATATTTATAAAAAGACAAGTAGTGGATTACTCCCCTATTATAAGCCGAATGGTAAAACTATCTTCTTTAAAAAGAATGAGATTGAAGGGTTTTTGCTTAGCAATAGAAGCTCATCAACCGCAGAACTAGAAGACCAAGCAATTAATTATGTAACCTTAAAAACAAAAAGAAATGATAAATAAAGCATTGCAAATTATAACATATAAGGCTGTTCTTTTCAATGATAGTAATTGGATTTCTTATGATGGTACAAAAAATATTACTAAGCAATACAAAATAAAGCATTCTATTGGTTCTTATGACTTATTTGAAACCTCCAGACTGTCTAAAGGTAAAAACAAAGGAGAGATTACTTTTAAGCTTTTAAGTTTTGATTATACTAAAGAGCATCCAAATAGGAAGGTGGAGTACAAACTTGTTTCAGGTAAAAATAAAGTAGGGCACATAAGTAAAGTGTTTCCAATTGGAGAGGAAAAGGCACATGGAGATATCAAGGGAACAAATGATAAATTATTCATTACTTGGAATAGTGACAAAACAGAAATGCTAATCCATGTGCTACCTGGACTTAAACATGAGTATGCATTAATTGAATCATTTATAAATGGAGAATTGGGCATTTAGCCCTTTCTCCATATTAATACATAAATAGTAACACATTTTGTTACCCATGTATGATACTGTAAGAATGGAAATACTCCAAAAGGATGTGAGTTTTCCACTAGTAAAAACAATTCCTAACTACCTAACAAATCTTAGTGAGCATCATTGGGATACTGAGTATTACTATTTATCAGGGTATTTAGGGAAGCTACAAGTAAATATTTCAGAGGACAAACTAAAGATACCTAAAGGGAATTTAACTAGTTATTTTTTTGATAATCCTTTTAGTACCTTAAGAAGGGGTTCAACAGAAGAGGTTATAATGAAACTATCTGATGAACTTCATCTAAATATGCAAGATGCTAGAGTGTCAAGAATTGACATTGGTGATACATTTAAAATGGACTTTGATGAAAGTATCTATTATAAATATCTTGGTGATTGCACATATCACAACAGGCAAGAAATGGATAATGGAATATACTACAAGGGGGCAAATAAAACCATGACCCTATATGGAAAAGACAAACAACTTAAAAACCAAAGGAAAACCATACCAGACCAATACAAAGGAGGTCATTACTTAAGATATGAGTTAAGACTTTTGAAAAAACTAAACTCTATTTATCACTCAAATAATATTTTAGCATCTGACTTGTATGATGAGGAATTTTACATGAAAAGTATTGACATATGGAAGGAACATTATTTTAAAATTAATAAATACTCAAAGCCTATGGCACAAATACCAGTTACTACTAGTACAAAAGAATTAATGTATTCATTAGCCAATTTAAGCCTTTCTGAGCATGGTTACTTGAATTGCAAGCAAACTATAAGGGAATGGCAAATAAAGGGGCTTATAAACAAGAAACAAGCCTCAGACCTTAGAAAAAAAATTGATTCAATTTCAGATTATTCCTTAAAGCTTTCTCCTAATGACTTAACTGAAGAGTTAGATAATAAAATTATTGAATCAACTAAAAATTACAGATAATGGAATTACAAAAAATGGATTGTTATTTGAAAGGGAAAAATGAAGATTTCAATGAGTTCAATTTTATGATTTTAAAAGATGCAATAAAATCAGATTTATTCAAGGATTATTCAAAGCCATTATTTATAGTGCAAGGAGCTGCAAATTTTATATGTGATAATATAGAGAAACCTTTCTTGACATACAAAACCATATTAGAAGAATGTGACATGAAAGACTTTACAAAAGAGCAAATTATATTTATGCTTAATTGGGTTTTGAGCTACTTAGATAGCTTTGAATTTGAAAATGATGTTTCTATTTTAGAAGCTTTGATTAAATCACAAATTAAGGAGCTTAAAGGTTTATCTAAATATGCAAAACTTGAAAAAGGCAAGGCAATTATTAGGGAAGTAATATTTGAAGAAATCACAAAATTACCTGATGAAATTAAAGATCTATATCCTTCTTTTGTTGCTTTATTAAGTATTGTCTTTTCTGCCATTCTAACAAATCTCTCAAAATTTTCTCTTTTTTCCTCTCCCTCCCCATTAACTCTCACGCTGTCTCTAATCCGCCTTGCGAGAGTGCTGTCGACTTGCCATGAAATATCCGATTGCCCTCTCCAAATTAACTTTTGAACTTTACTTTCACTTTCAACTAGAATCTTGACTAATTCCAGATATGTATTCGGTTTAATTGTTTTGTACATAATATTTATAGCATTTCAAGAATAATAATTTTAGAAATCAGAATATTCAGCAGTTTTAACTATTGCATTTTGCCATGAGTCTGCAAGGTTTTGAATTGCTTTAGCTTTTTTAGCCTTATCAGCTTTGAAGCCTGTCCTTATTTTTTTATCAATGTTCCCACCTACCCAATATTGCTTTTCTAAATAAATTACACTTTTAGGGTCTATAAATTGATTGCCAATTGTTACAGAACCTATATTATCTATTATAATCCTTGCCTTACCATTTTTACAAAAAATGTTTATGGTATACCTAAGATAATCTTGATTGCCCCCAATACTGCCAAAAAAATCTGATTTAAGCCTCACTGTCCCCTTACCAATAATTGTTCCTTCTTCCTTATCAGAATGCATTTCAACTTCTTTACCATCAACAAATATTTTTGCAATCCAAATTTTGCTTCTTGAATATAAATCTTCTTTACTCAACTCCTTATTTTCATAAATAAGGTCATAGTAAAGGATTCCATCTTCATTAAGCTTAAAGGGCTTTATATGGTCTTGACTAATTAAAGTTAATGATGAAAAAGAGAAGGTGAGTAATAACAAAAGTGCTTTCATTGTTAAAAGTTTGATTATTAAAATTATGAATTATTGCTTCTATTGTTATTTGGTGTTTAAATATAGACAGAAAACAAACTAATCCTTAATATTTTAGGTTATTAATTACATGGGAAGACATTCAACAGGAGCAAAAACTATAAATGATTGCCTAATTATCAATATAACAGATTTAAAGAAAAAAGGGGCATTTCAAAAAGGTAAGGTATTTAAAGGAGAATGTATTTGGGGCAATAATGATATTAGCTTTAAATCTAATTACAATTTATTAGAATTAGACTATAGTGTGAATGGGGAGCAAATGCAATACAAAATAAATATAATTACCAGACCTTCAAATTTAGGCAAAGGAGAAATCTTATATTTCCTTTGCCCTATAACAAATCAAAAATGTAGGAAGTTATACTTAGTCTATGGTAGCCATTATTTTAAATGCATGAAGGCTTATAAAAACAGAATATACTATCCTATCCAAAAATGTAGCAAATTAGAATATGCAAATAAAAGATACTTTCAATTAAAAAGAGAGCTGCAAGAAAAAAGGCAAAAGAAAAATATTAGATTAAAATATAAAGGCAAGAAAACAAAGTATGCACATTCCCTTTTTATATTGGAATGCAAAAGAAATTATTATGACTGCTTAAGATGGAGTTCAAAATACATGAGTAAAAGTATTTTAAAAATGTGTCCCTCATTTAATAAAAATTAACTACTTTTTATTTGCAGCTAATATTGCGGAAATAATGCCAATCAAAATTAAAGAAAAATAGAATATATCAATATAATCGCTATAAAATAAATAAGCTACCAAGAGCATTAAACCGAAGTGAACAAAGTTTCTTGTAATTGGTCTATCAATTGTCCATTTACCTATAAACAATTGAGAAATCATTACTGGCAAGAATGAAAAAGCCCACACTACAAATGTGATAGCAGGGGCTGAAATAAATACAAACATTAAAGTATCAAAACCAAGACTGTCATCTGTTGAAATAAAAACAATACTAAAAATGAACCAAGTACAAAAAAGTGGCATGTGTGCACTTTTAAAAAAAGAACTTAGTAAGTTATCTTTGGTAGGTATCTCATTTTCATTCATATCTATTAACTTAATAATTTAAAAGTAGAAAACTTTCTAAACATTCTTAATATTTTGATTTAAATTATCTCCGAAAGCCATAAATACAGTAATATTTTACCGTTTTGCCCCCTATTTGTCCCCTCTGAATAAAAAATATGATTTTATACTACTGATTTTCAAATGATTATGACATACAATAAGACATATTCGATTCCCCCCGGGGGTACGATTAAGAGCTCGACGTAAGTCGGGCTTTTTTAAGTAAATACTATGTGGATAGTATATGCTATGAAATCAGAACAATGCAACTATATCTTAACGCATATTATCAATGCTCAGGAACATAAATTGTCAAATTATAGCAAAGATCATCTTGTGCTTCGGACCACGTTTATTATAACAAGCATTCAACATTAATAGATAGAATGGAATCTCAAGCGAAAAATTTATTCAGATTTTAAGTAAGAGTATTTTCGCTACCTAACGGAAACTATGTAATTGATGATTTGCTGTGGTACACAAAATTTAACTGCATGCTTGGATGAGCAGTTATATTTGAAAAACATCTATGTATTTTAGTTCATAGCTATTGCCCTAAGAGATTTATTAAAAAGCTGAGTTTAGACTCGGCTTTTGTGTTTTAGTAAATCTTGGAAGCTAATTTAACGAATTAGCAAATATCAAAACAAGCTATCTATATATACAATCTTTTCACCCTATTTAATTACAGCCACCGCATTTACTACAGTCGCATTTTTCACAGGGGCAGTTACCCTTTGAGCAGTCACCACAATTACATTTGGTACAATCACAATTGGTACAGGAGCATTTAGTTTTCTTAATATTCATTTTGTAATTTTCTATTGTAGTAACATCAACCGCAATAACATACATTAAATTCCACTGGTATTAAAAGTAATCGATCAGCTAACAAAAAACGCAACGGAAATGCCATTGCGTTATATATTATTCTGTAAAAATTGTATTACTTATATTCACTAACCACTTCTTCATCTTCATCCAAATGTTTAATAAAATCATAGGTAGTAACCATTCCAACCAATTCCTTATTAGCAACGATTGGAATGGCATGAAATAAATTTTTCTTAAAAACAGCTAATGCTATATTCAACCTATCATCTGGCTCCATTACAGCAAGACCTTCAGTCATGATATCTCCAGCTTTTATATTTAAAAGTTGCTCAGATCCTCCATTTGGATTGATTTTATCATATCCTCTTTTCAAAAATAATAAATCCGAACTACTCACCATTCCTACGATTTCTCCATTTTCTAAGACTGGTAGATGGTGGATTTTATGAGCCTTAAATTTATTCTCGATATGTTCAATACTATCTTCTTTTGTGATACTAATTATGTGGCGAGACATAATTTGGCTTACAGGACCTAAGAGATTCATAATTTTAATTTTGACGTTAATAAGTGCGTAAATATAACAATTGTAAAGGAAAAGGGTTTTAAATAGCTATGTATTTAGGTTTAAGTAAGAAATTGCAAGTCGACTAATGTAATCGATTGAAATTTGTAATTACTACAAATATGAGAAGTGAAGAAATACATATTTATTTTACTTTTAATCAATGGGTAATGTAAAGCAAAGCTATTTAATTTCAGGAACCGTTTTCGTTTTAGTGGGAGCTATTCTTTACTCTTCCAAAGCCGTAATGGTCAAAATAGCTTATCAATATGACGTGGATAGTACATCCTTACTTACCCTTAGGATGCTATTTTCATTGCCTTTCTACATAGTAATTCTCTTGTGGCGTGTCAATGGACCTGACAAGCATAATCCATTGGTAAAAAAGGAATGGTTGTTAACCATCTTTTTAGGAATAGCCGGATACCACCTTGCTAGTTATTCTGATTTTGTAGGCTTACAGTATGTCAGCGCTGGATTAGAGCGTTTGATATTATTTACCTACCCTACTATGGTAGTTTTAATAATGGCAATATTCTACAAACAAAAAATTAATGGTATAATTTGGGTGGCACTTATTATGACCTACATCGGGATAGGAATCGCATTCCTTGATCGGGTTGCAATCCAAGAAAGTGATAATCTTTTGAAAGGAGCTTTTTATGTTTTCTTAGCTGCATTTTTTTATGCCTTTTATGTGGTCGGATGTGGCCAATTAGTTAAGAAGATTGGGACGCTCCGATTTACATCAATAGGAATGATAGCTGCAGCTTGTGGAATTATCTTGCAGCATGGTATCACTCATCAATGGGATTTATGGCAATTCCAAAGCCATGTATATCTCATCAGTTTAATTATAGCATTAGTTGCTACAGTGATCCCCTCTTTTTTGGTTATGGAAGGTATAAAAAGAATCGGTGCAACGAATGCTGCAATTGCTGGATCTGTTGGTCCAGTATCAACGATCGTTTTAGCATTCATTTTTTTAGAAGAACAATTTGGTTTGATGCAATTATTAGGAACGTTGATTGTAATTCTTGGAGTTATTATAATTTCTAAGAATAAAGAGAAATGACCATAGCACAGTATGCTTTTTTGCCACGCTAAAATTATATCGTGAAGATTATTTGCAATATGAAAAAAATTAAATGAATAAATTACCTTTGCCTTAAATTTTATAAGTGATCAAACAATCTTCATTTACCTATGATTTAATAGTAATTGGCGGAGGAGCAGCAGGCTTTTTCTGCGCCATAAACTATGCAGTATTACATCCCAAAAGTAAAATTCTAATTCTTGAAAAAAGTAGCAAATTATTATCTAAAGTTCGGATTTCGGGAGGAGGCAGATGCAATGTCACTCATGCCTGCTTCGATCCAAAGGAGTTGATTGCTTATTATCCAAGAGGAGCTCAAGAATTATTAGGTCCTTTTCATTACTTTGCGTGTGGAGACACCATGGCATGGTTCGACGAAAGAGGCGTCGATTTAAAAATAGAAGATGACGGTAGAGTTTTTCCAGAAAGCAATAAATCAGAAAGCATCATTGATTGTTTTATGAAAGAGGTGGCTAAATACAACATTGAAATTAAGCTGTCTACGGCTATGGATGCTTTTGAAAAAGAAGAAGATATTTTTAAAATAAAAAGCAAAACCCAAACCTTCCTAAGCAATAATCTTTTTCTCGCTGCTGGTAGTAGTCCTAAAGTTTGGAATTATTTAAAAACAAAAGATATACCAATTATAGATCCAGTCCCTTCTCTTTTTACCTTCAATATTAAAGATCAAAAGCTCAATGATTTAAAAGGAACAAGTTTGCCAAATGTGGGTATCAAAATTCCAGCTATTAAAACAGAAGAAGATGGAGCTTTTTTAATTACTCATTGGGGAATAAGTGGCCCTACTGTTTTGAAAATTTCTTCAAGAGCAGCAAGAGCCTTAGCCAAGATTAATTATGAATTCGAAATTGTTTTGGATTTACTTCCTTTTCATGAAGAAGAAGATATTTTAAATTTCAGAAAAGTCAATGGAAAACATTTCGTGGGTGGAAAACCAATGGAACTATCTAAACGATTTTGGAATTATCTTATTGAAGATTGCAAAATTGATAAAACAAAGAATTGGGCAGATTTGAATAAAAAAGAATTAACTAAATTAATCATACATTTGAAAGCATGGGCATTACCGGTAAAAGGTAAAAGTACCTTTAAGGATGAATTTGTGACTGCAGGAGGAATTGATTTAAAAGCCATCAATTTTAAAAAATATGAATCCAAACAAATCTCAGGTTTATTTTTTGGAGGAGAGGTAATAAATATAGATGCATTAACTGGAGGCTTCAATTTCCAAGCAGCATGGACATCCGGATGGATCGCTGCAAATGCTATGGAATAGCTAAAAAAAAGAATACATTTACATTTTTAATTTATAAATATAATACAGTTTTAAGATGGACAAAGAAACAGTAATCGCAACGATTCAAAAAATGGCAGCAGGAGCGGCTCCCTTAGGTAACAGTTTATTATTCAAAATGGATGAAGACGCTGTGCATTTGGACGGCACAGGTGACAATAATGTAGTTACCGTTGGTGAAAAAGAAGCTGATTGTACGATTAGCATTACCAAGGAAAATTTTGAGAAATTAGTTGCTGGAGATTTGAATCCAATGACCGCAGTAATGACTGGTAAAATTAAGATTGGTGGGGATATGAGTGTAGCCATGAAATTACAGTCTTTATTAGGATAGCATAATTCACAAACCCTTTTTTAAAATTAAAGCATGGATATCTTTGGGCTTATAACTATACTTATTGTTATTTCCGCCGCTTTTGCTTATTTCAATCAACGATTTTTAAAGCTTCCTTACACCATTGGCTTAATGGTTATTTCCATTATTTTCAGTATTGGAGTGAGTATGATAGGATGGTTTAATAATGATGCAATTCTGCATCTTGAAAGAATGGTAAGGTCTATTGATTTCAATAAGGTACTATTAGATGTAATGTTAAGTTTTTTACTTTTTGCGGGAGCCTTGCACACCAACTTTGATCAACTGAAAGTGCAGCGTTGGCCTATTTTAATATTTGCAACTTTCGGGGTTTTGATTTCTACCTTTTTAATTGGTGGCGTCATGTTTTATATTTTGAATGCAATGGGTTTAGGTATTTCCTTTATTAATTGCTTATTATTTGGCGGATTGATTTCCCCCACGGATCCTATTGCTGTTTTAGGGATTCTCAAAAAAGCTAAAGTCCCGAAGAAATTAGAAACTAAAATAGTTGGTGAATCCTTATTCAATGATGGGGTTGGAGTAGTTGTTTTTCTAACCATTTTTGCGATTGCTGAAGTTGGAATAGAAAACATAACAATGGGTGAAATTGGATTCTTGCTTTTAGAAGAAGTAGCAGGTGGTATTGTATTGGGACTAGGTCTTGGTTACTTAACTTATTCTTTATTAAAAAGTATTGATGATTACGCAGTTGAAGTTTTAATTACGCTTGCTGTAGTAATGGGTGGCTATGCTTTAGCGGCCAAATTCCATTTTTCAGGACCGCTTGCAGTGGTGGTAGCTGGATTAATTGTTGGCCATGATACAGTTCGCGAAAAAGGGATGTCAGAAACCACAGAGTTGTATGTTGACAAATTTTGGGAAATTATTGATTCTATTTTAAATGCATTATTATTTGTTTTAATTGGTCTGGAGATTTTAATTCTGTCCATTAATCAAAATTATATTATAGCAGGTATTATTGGAATAGCAGTAGCCCTAATTTGTAGATTTGTTGCACTTTCCATTCCTATTAAAATATTTGAAAAGAAATTAGCATTTGTAGCCAACACTAATTTAATAATGACTTGGGGCGGTTTGCGTGGAGGAATTTCCATAGCTCTAGCCTTATCATTGGCAGATGAAATGAATCGCGATTTAATCTTAACAATGACCTATATTATCGTCATCTTTTCTATCATTGTGCAGGGGCTAACTATTGGTAAATTGGTAAATAAATTGGATAAATCTGAATAAAATGTTGAATTGAGGCCTGCAAGTCTGGAGACCTTGGGCGAAATTGATAAACGCATGATAAACCTGACATAAGAAACTTCTAAATCTGTCTGCCGACAGGCAGGCTCCTAGACCTCTAATCTCCTCTCCCCTATTCTTGCGAACAATACTCAATAACTTTCAGTATCATATTTCTGCCTTGATTCAATTGATCAATTGCAATAAATTCGTTAGCTCGATGTGCCTGATCAATATCCCCTGGTCCACAAATAACCGTTTCAAAACCTGCAGCAGAAAAGAAACCTGCTTCAGCCGCATAAGAAACGGCATCTAATTGATCATTGCCTGACCATTCTTTTATTAATCCTACAATTGATAAATCTTCTGGTGTGTCTAAAGGTGATACTGGTGGATGCCAAGCTTCTGTTTCAATTTTAAAATCAGGAAACCTTTTACGAAGTTCCGATTCTTGGGATCTACAAAAAGCATCGAAATCTGCTTTGATTTCTTCCACATCATCTTGGGGAATAACTCTGACATCCCAATAAAATTCAAAATAATCTGAGATTATATTGGCCGCAGCACCACTCTTTTGAGAAACCCCACAATGGATCGAACTATGCGGCGGTATAAATCGATCATCAATTTTACCAGCAGCAATTAACGTATCCATTTTACTTTCTAACCAAACAATTAGTTTCGCTCCTTCATGTAATGCACTCACCTCTTGTTTAATTCTAGAACTATGCCCAGCAGAGCCATTTAATTTGGTTACAAAAATGGCGATTCCTTTTTGTCCAGTTACCGGTTGCATCATAGTTGGTTCACCAACTAAACAATACTTAGGTTTTTCCTCATAGGTATTTAAGATGTCCGCAGCTAAAGCTTCTGATGCTAAACAACCTACTTCCTCATCGTAAGAAAAAGCAAAGTAAATAGGCTTCTTCAATTCCGCTGCTAACATTTCAGGAAGCGCAGACATGCAGCAAGCATTGAAGCCCTTCATATCGCAGGATCCTCTAGAAAATAATTTATCTCCTTTTTCGGTGAGCACAAATGGGTCTGTATTCCAAATCTGTCCTTCAACAGGGACCACGTCTGTGTGACCAGATAAAATAATTCCACCATCTACTGCAGGTCCAATCCTGCAATGTATAGAAGCCTTTTTTTCTGCTTTATTTTCAACCAAGTGATATGAAACATTAAAGTGCTCCAAATAGGATTTAATATATGATAGGATGGTCAAATTACTTTCTCCACCGAGAACAGGATAGGAAACTAATTTTGATAATACTGCTTGTACGTCTGTATTCATTTTTAAATATAGGGAAAGGGTGAGCAAGAACCAAACATCTTTTTTCAGTTGTCAGATACCTTCCAAAGGTCTAATTTCTACTACCTAGATTAAAATTTTCCTATATTGAAATATGGCTTCCAATAAATGGTATATTAAAATCCCTCACCCCGTAATAATGCTATTCAGCATTATCGTATTAATGACCATTTTAAGTTATATAATTCCTGCTGGCGCTTACGAACGAATATTAGCGGAAGGCAGACAAAGAGTAGTGCCTGGTTCATTTAAATACATAGACCAAACTCCAATAAGTTTCATGGACATGTTTAGAGCGTTTCCGATAGGTTTTAAAACTGCCATAGAGATTATCTGGGTTGTATTAGCTAGTGGAATAATGTTTGGCATACTTGAAAAATCAAAGATGATTGAAAATGGAGTAGCCAGTTTTATCAAAGCCTTAGGCAGTGAAAGAAAATTTCTAATCATTATAATTTTGACATTTGTATATGGGATGCTAGGTGTTGCAGTGGGGTATGAAAACAACATTGCAATGGTTCCCATTGCTGCAGTGGTTGTTTTAGCATTAGGCGGAGATTTAGTTTTAGCTGCTGGAGTTTCTGTTGCTGCCATAACCGTAGGATTCGGACTCTCCCCTATTAATCCATATACTGTTGGCACGGGACACAAAATTGCAGAAATGCCTTTGTTCTCTGGCTTTTTGTTAAGAGCTGTACTTTGTTTTATCGGTATGAGTTTATTGGCCTTTTATAATATTCGGTATTTCAAAAAAATAATTCTAAATAAATCTGAAGGTTTAGGGAATGACTTAAATGAAGAAGGATTTAGATTATCCAAACCTCTAGAAAGCTATCAAATGACAGCCAATAATTGGTTAGTCTTAATGATATTCCTTGGGGGTTTGGGTGTAATGCTATTTGGAATTTTTAAATGGCATTGGTTTATAAATGAAGTCTCTTCCATATTTTTAATCATCACGATTCTTACGGGAATTTTTTGCAGAATGAATCCAACCGAATTTAGTAACACCGTTTTAAAATCAGTTGCAGTCGTCGCTCCTGGTGCATTTATGGTGGGCTTGGCCACTACCATAAAAGTAATTATGGAAATGGGGAACATTGGGGATTCCATAGCTTACACTTTATCTTCGGGTTTAAGTTATTTACCTATTTATGCATCCGCAATTGTAATGTCTTTATCTCAATGTGTAATGAATTTTTTAATTCCTTCTGGAAGTGGTCAAGCATTGGCAACTTTACCTATAATGCTTCCCGTTGGTGAGCTGGTAGGACTCACAAGACAATCCACTATTCTTGCTTTTCAAATTGGAGATGGCGTGACCAATTTGGTAAATCCAACTTTGGGAGGTTTAATAGCTATGTTAAGCTTATGTAGAGTTCCTTTTGACAAATGGTTGAAATTTATTGCTCCATTGGTATTATGGATATTAATAATTGCTTTGTGCTTTCTTGTTTTCAGTGTGGCAATAGAATGGGGTCCTGTTTAGAATTCTATTCAATTTTCGAAACTTATAAATTATTTTTTAGAAAATCATTGGCGTCTTTAGCGGTTTGTGCAGGTGCCTCTTCCATAGGCACATGTCCCATCTTACTATAGATTAACACTTTGGCACTTTTGATTCTCTTTTTAAATTTCATGGCATCTTTTGAAGTGATCCATTCGTCATTTGCTCCCCACATAATTAACGTTGGAATCGATAGGTCATTTAATAGATCCGTATTATAAGTGGTAGGTGTTTGTGCTCGATCAATATAAGCTTGTCGATTCCCCTCTCTCAAAAAAAGTTGGTAATATCGATCAATGATGTTTTGTGTTAAAATTTCATCGTTATAATATACCTCCTTTAGGCTTTTACTGAATAGGAATTTAGGTGAAAACTTTTTTAACATTGGCGCAATCATTTTATTTTTCGCGATGCTCAACGCCATTGGTAATTTTTTCATCTGTTTAAATCCTGTCGGATCAATTAAAATAAGCCCTTTTATATTATCAGGATATTTAGCAGCATAATTCCAAGCTATTCCTCCTCCTAAAGAATTCCCCGCAAGGGCAAAACTATCCACTCCTATCTTACTTAAAAATTGATTTACAAATTCCACATAAGCATCGATTGAATAATCCCGATCTTTAGAAGGTCCTGTCAATCCAAAAGCTGGTAAGTCTAGACTGATAATTTTATAGTCATTTTGCAATGCATTCGTCCAACCTTCCCAAGTATGCAAAGAAGCTCCCGTGCCATGTAATAAAACTAATGGAAATCCGCTTCCACTCCTCCTGTAATGAACATCCGTATCATTTACGGATACAAACTTTGATTCTGGATAAGTCCAATCATTTTTTAATTTATCTATTGGTTGGTCAGGTGCATATGCATAAATCGCTATTGCAATTACAAGTAAGAGTGATAAGGTGAATAGGTATTTTAAAAATTTGAGGAAGGTTTTCATATTATCCCATAAATGATCTAATCACATTTGCCAATCCCATCTTGTCGTAATTCAAATGTTGTGCACCATCTACATATAAAGTTGAACCTGTAACAAATGAAGACAAGGGACTCGCAAAAAAACTAACAACGTTGGCGACTTCCTCGACAGTTCCAAAGCGATGCATAGGAATTGCTTTTTTAGCATCGCTAAACAACGCTTGAATTGGCGCCGGATAAGTATCTAGTCCTGAAGATTCAATAATTCCAGGTGCAACACAATTTATTCTAATATTAAAATCACCCCATTCTTGAGCCAAAGTTTTTGTAATGTTTTCTACACCTGCTCTTGCAGCACCGGTGTGAATCATTCCAGGAAAACCTCTAAGCATATCTACAATAATATTAACAATATTTCCTTGTTTTTGGGGAATGAAAAATGCGTTCGCCATTTCTCGGATCATGTAAAATGTTCCATTCAAATTATTGTTAATTACCGCATTCCATCCTTTGTCATTGGTATGTTCTGCTAAGGTTGGAAATTGACCACCTGCATTATTGACTAAAATATCTAATCTCCCATATTTTTCTTCAATGGTTTTCGCTAGTGCTTTAATTTGTTCTGTTTCTCTGATATCACAAGCTTGAGCGGTTACTCCACCAAAAGCTTCTAATTCTTTTGCTGCAACAATTAATTTATCCTCTTTTCTAGAACAGATGATAACTTTTGCCCCTAAGGTTAAAAATTGCTTGGCTATTGCATAGCCGATTCCGCTTCTTCCACCTGTTACCAAGGCTATCTTATCTTTGAAGGTTTCGTTTGCGTACATAGATCATGGTTTGTATTGCAATGTAAGGAAATAAGGTCAGTTTGTTTTTTTAATGATGGGGAAAATTGGTAACCCCGAGGGTGGTGGCCCTCGGGGGGTGGTGGCCCTCGGGGGGTGGTGGCCCTCGGGGGGTGGTAGCCCTCGGGGGGTGGTGGCCCTCG